>JACCDX010828961.1_pt1 | contig 26992 bp, 34 predicted proteins | sample 7449681 | NCBI WGS metagenome assembly JACCDX01 (sample SAMN15323450, study PRJNA562643) | freshwater metagenome | isolation source: river surface water | place: USA:Blue River Watershed | collected 2017-08-18
AGCGATGAATCTGGCGGAAGAGCGTGCCATGGGCCGCCGCCCCTACTTCGTCCACGTCGACGCCCCCCAGATCTGGGGCTGGCGCAAGGAGGCGGGTACCAACCGTCTCGCCCAAGTCCGCATCCACGACTACGACGTTCGCCCTCTCAACGAGTTCGGCGAAGAACAGGTCGAGGAAATGCGCGTCATTTACCCCGGCCGTTACGACCTCTACACCCTCGGCCAAGAACTCGTGGAGTTCACAGCCACCGGAGGTTACAGCCTCGACGAAATCCCCCTGGTCCCGATCTACAGCAACCGCCGCGGTCTGCTGATCTCCCAGCCTCCGCTGCTGGACATCGCCAACCTCAACATCACCCATTACCAACGCCAAGCTGACCTGATCCACGCCCTCCACATCGCCGCCATGCCCACCCTCGTCCTTGAGGGCTGGGACGACACCACCGGCTCGGCAACGATGGGCGTCAACTACGCCATTGCCATGCAACCGGGCAACAAGGCGTACTACGTCCAAGCCGATGCCACCAGCTTCGACGCCCAAATGGCCGAACTCCAATCCCTGGAGAGCCAAATGTCCACGCTCGGCGTGACCAAACTCTTCGGCCAAAAGTTCGTCGCCGAGTCTGCCGAGGCCAAGCGCATCGACCAAGCCCAATCCAACAGCGTCCTCTCGATCATCAGCCAAGAGCTGGAGAGCGCCCTCAACCAAGCTTTCGAATTCGCCGCCCAATACGTGGGCATCGAAGCCCCCGAAATCACCATCGACCGCGACTTCGACTACTACCGCCTTATCGGCCAAGACGTGGCCGTCCTGACCCAACTCAACCAACTCGGCAAGATCAGCGACTCCATGCTGCTGGAGATCCTGCGCCGCGGCGAAGTCCTCCCCGACAACATCAACGTGGAAGACGAGATGGAAGCCGCCGGCGAATCCGCCACCGACATCCTCGAAGAAGCCGAATCCACCGAAGAGGAAGATTCCGATCTCTCTTCCGAAATGACCCCCGACCGCATGGATCAGCTGATTGAGCTGCTGTCCCGCTGATGGCCACCCAAATCGAGCAACTAACGCTCGCCCAAATCACCTCCTTGGTGCGCCTCACCAAGCGCGTCAACCAACTCCACAACATCCTTTCCGGCCCCAACAACCCCTCCACCAGTACCGGCAAATCCGGCGACTGGTACATCAACACCACTGACTACACCCTCTTCGGCCCCAAAACCGACGACTGGGGCGCCGGCTTCCCCCTTGGCACGGGCTCCAAAATCCGCACCACGGAATTAACGGTCGCTGGTTTCCCCGGCACCACCAGTGGTGGAGGCGGCGGTGGCACTGCCGGCACCATCACCATCGGCACCGTCACGACTGGCGCCCCAGGCAGCAGCGCGACGATCACCAACGTCGGCACCGCCGAAAACGCAATCCTTGATTTCGTCATCCCCCGCGGTGACGTCGGCGCCACCGGCGCAACAGGAGCCACCGGAGCCACTGGCGCTACTGGACCGGCCGGCCCCACTGGAGCAACCGGCCCCCAAGGCGCCACGGGTCCTGCCGGCCCGCAAGGTGCAACCGGTCCTGCTGGCCCGCAAGGTCCTCAAGGCGATCCCGGCGAACAAGGCCCTCAGGGTGATACCGGCCCCACCGGCCCACAAGGCGAAACAGGCCCCACGGGCGCCACTGGGGCAACCGGCGCCACCGGCCCTGCCGGAACCATCACAGTTGGCGCCGTCAACACAGGTTCCCCCGGCACGAGCGTCAGCGTCACCAACAGCGGCACCAGCACCGCCGCAATCCTCAACTTCACAATCCCCCGCGGTGATGCCGGCACCGACGCCACGGTTACCGCCGGCACCGGCATCACCGTATCCACCGGCCAAGTATCCCTCGCCCCTTCCTTCTACACCGCCACCTCTCACGTCCAACTTGCCGTTGGAACCACCGCCCAACGCCCTGCCGTACCCGCCACCGGAATGGTCCGGTTTAACACCACCCTCAGCAGATTCGAAGGTTATACAGGAACCGCTTGGGTAAACCTTTCCCCGCAAAGCATCGACGACCTTGGTGCGTAAAGACTCTGCACTATTCCTGTCGTATAGTAACGATGTTTATGTAGCACAAAACCGTGCCCGAAGAACAGCAAGCAGCAGTCACTCCCGTGGAGCCTGTTGCCCCTCAGCCTGTGGCTGAAAGCTCCGATCTGGCCGCCCAACTCGAAGCCCTCCGTGCGAAAAACCAAGAGTTGATCGCCGAGCGCCGCAAAGACCGCGAAAACCGCGAAACCCTCCAGCAGCAAATCGAAGAGCTTCGCCAAGCGCAAGAATCCGCCAAAACCGCCAAATTGGCCGAATCCGGCGAATTCAAAACCCTCTGGGAAGAAGCCCAACAAACTGTCGCCGCCCTCAAGCAACAACTGGCCGAAAAAGAATCCGAAGTCGAGCAAGTCCGCCAAGGTTATTCACAAGAACAACTCCGGGCTGGCGCCATTGCCCAACTCTCTTCTGCTGGTGCACTGGCACCCGATCAGTTGTATCGTTTGGTGCAGGAGAACTTACGCGCCAAAGAAGGACAGCCTGTGGCTTATGTCGGCGGCGTGGAAGTTCCGATTGGCGAGTATATCGCCAACTTAAAAAACCCCGGCAGCGGTTACGAGCATCATTTTGCCGCCACGAACCGCGCCGGCATGGGTGTCACGGGTAGTGCCCGCGCCACCGCCCTCCCCGGTCAAGCCAACCCCTGGTCCAAGGAAGCCTGGAACGTCACTCAGCAAATGATGATGTTGTCCAGCGACCCCGACAAAGCCAGGCTGTTGAAAGCGGAAGCCGGTCTCTAGCCCCTGTGGGGCACCTCCCCAACCTTGACTCCACTGGAGCTACCCAATGTCTGCTTCTAACAGCAACTTCGGGGGAACTTTTCTCTCGAACCTTGTAACCCGTCCTGAGTTCCTTCAGTACACCGCTGAAGGCATCTTCGAGCAATCGAAGTGGATCCAGAGCGGCATTGTGCAGCGCAACGCTGCTCTCGACGCCCGTGCTGGCGGCACCCGCGTGCGCGTGCCCTTCTTCGACCCCATCGCTCCCACCGAGACCCAAATCCTCTCCACCTCCAGCTGGAACGGTGGCCTCGGTTATCTGACCGCCCAGAACGTCACTGCCGACGAGCAGATCATGACGATTCTGCACCGCGGCTTTGCCTACGCCGCTGACGACCTCAGCAAGCTGGGCTCCGGCGCCGACCCCCTGGCCCACGTCCGCAACCAGCTGTCTGCCGCCATCAACAAGCTGAAAACCGCCACCCTGGCTGCCCAACTGCTGGGTCTGTTCGGTGGCATCTCCGGCGCCGGCGTGCTTGGTCCCAACCAGACCAACAAAACCTTCGCTGGTGTGCCCGGTTCGATGACCGAGGCCAACTTCCTGAACGTGGCCAACGTGGTGGCCGCCAAAGCCCTGCTGGGTGAGCGAGGCGACAACCTCGACTCCATCGCCATGCACTCCAACGTGGCGTACTACCTGCAGCAAGTTGGGATGCTGACCTTCAGCACCTCGGCCCTGTCCACCGGCGGCTCCATCACCTGGGGCGGCGGCGGTGTGGGCGTGACCCAAACCGAAGTGCCGTTCTTCGCCGGCCTCCGCGTGGTCATCGACGACCAGCTGACTGCTCTGACCGGCGGCACCTCCACCCACGCCAAGAAGTACCCCGTGTACCTCTTTCAGAGCGGCGTGGTTTCCGAGGGCATCCAACAGGATCTGCGCCTCGCTGGGGATCGCAACATCCTGTCGATGCAGGACATCCTGGCCGTCGACTACCACTACGGTTACCACGTGACCGGCACCAAGTGGAATGTGGCCGGCGACAACCCGACCAACGCTGCCACCACCGGCAACCTGGCCGACACCGCCTCCTGGAGCCTGGTGTACAGCACCACCAAGCAAGTGCCCGTGGCACGCCTGCTGGTCAACACCCCCTTCGACACCAGCGCCTACTGATCCTTCAGAAAGGCATCAAAAAGGCCCCCACAACCGGGGGCCTTTTCTTTTGTTTACTCAACCCTCAATTTCACCAATCCGAATCCGCTCCTGATACTCAAAAATCACTGGAGCGCGACCGACCATCTTGTACGAATGGCTGAGCAGCTCACGAAACACGTGTGGACTAACAGCCAGTTCCTGCTGGATCGTCTCGGCGTCCTTACCAGCAGCAAACATTTCCCGAATGGCTTCTGCCACGGGTTCCAGTGAACGAACGGTCTTACCAGGCAGCGCAGATGGAGCAGCTTGCTCCTTTACTTCTAGGCTGTCGGCAGCTTTGCGAGCAGGCATGAGCACTGTGCGTCTTTTCGTACTACAGGATAACTGCCGCAGCTTTGTTGACGTCCCCTACGGCCAACACCTCGAAGCCCAGGCCGACCTTGAAATAACCGGCGCTAAGGTCTACCACGCTATCGTCTTGAATCCGCCAGCCAAAACAAGAAGATCTACTTCTGGAGCTAAACTCAAGAAAAGACTGTATTGAGCCGTGCCCGCCGTCATTGATGCGACTTTGAGCGGGGCCTCCTCCAACAGCTACGTAACGCTGGCCGCCGCCAACTCCTACTTCGAGACGGTGCCCGACTCCAGCACCTGGACCAGCAAAACCGACGACCAGAAAAACCGCGCCCTAATCTCCGCCACCCGCTGGATCGACGCACTCAGCTTCTACGGCGACCGCTGCACTGATACCCAAGCCCTCAAGTGGCCCCGCGAGGACTACACGGTGGACGGTGTTGATCTCGCCTGCACCCTGATTCCCGACGGCATCAAAACCGCCACCTACGAGCTGGCACGCGCCTTCGCCAACGACACCGACGCGATTACCGGCAGCACCGGCACCACCGGTATCTACGACCAAGTGGAACTGGGCGAACTCAAGGTCAAATACAACAAAACCAGCCAAACCAGCGGCGTCATCAACAATGTCTTCGACGTCTACCCCTGGCTCCAGACCTACCTAGGCCCCTACTGCATGGGTGGCGCCGCCAACTACGCCGTCCGCCTCTTCCGAGGGTGACATGGGCCTAATCGACGACACTTTTGCCCCAATCCCGACCTCACTCCTAGCGGACTGGGGCCAAAACATCACGTACATCAAAACCACCACCCCTCGCACCTACGACCCCACCACCGGCAACGTGACTGGCGCCGACACCACCGTCACTGTCAAAGCCGTCATCACCCGCGTCACACCCCGCGAATCCGAAGGTCTGTACCAAGCCACCGACGTCAAATTCATCTTCGGCAGCAGCGAGCTTGGAACGTACTACCCCACCGAAGCCGACCGCATCCAGTACACCCAAGCCGGCGTCACCCGGGAAGCCAAAATCCTCAACGTCAACACCTATCGCGGCGACGCTCCAGTCCTCCACATCGTCATAGCGAGGCCCCAGTAATGGCACGCCGCCGCAACGACTTCATGCGCTTAGCAAAAAATATCGAAGCCGGCTTCCTTGCCCCCTTCATTATCGGCGTGGCACGCAGCGCCGAAAACATCGTTCTTCAACTACAAGAACAAGGACCAGCCTGGTCCGGCCAATTCTCCAATTCTTGGGAAATAGCTACTCCCAGCAAAGTATCCACTGGCACTGGTGCATCTGGCGAAGCTCAACAACTTAAAGCCCCAGTTCTTACCGTCGATGAATTTAAATTCAAACCCGAAATTAAATACTACATAGCAAACAAAGCTCCCCACGCAGATGTAGCCCTCGACTTGGTTGAAAGTAACTACCGTTATCCGGGCTACGAACCCATCAAACCAGCAGAAAGAGGCGAACGAGTCAGCGGCCTGCGTGGCGATCTCGCTGTAAACCCGACCGGCCCTAACAGACGTACGGCCCCTCTTGACTGGTACACCACCTATTTGCGCGGTGGAGCAATCGACAAAACCATCAGCTTGTACATGGATCAGTCCCTCCGTAATGTGAAGTTATGAACTACCAATCCATCCGCGCCGCCGTCGAAAACCCGCTGCTGACAGCGTTTGGCGCCCTTGTGCCCGCGGTCCCTGTCTATTTCGACAACATCACCGCCGTCCCACCCAACACAACCACCGAATACGTCCGCGTCAACGTCACCTTCGGCATCACCAACGAACCAACGCTGACCTCCAGCGTCGACAACGCCCGTGGAGCAATAATCATTCGCATTTTCACCGAAAAAGGCCGCGGCCCCGCCCGCAACCAGACCCTGCTGACCACAGCAGTCAACGCCCTTGAAACGTTAAACAATACCGCCAAAACAACTAGCGGCGTCTTTTTCCGCGTCGGTGAAATAAACGGCCCGACGTTCTCCGCCACAGAAGATGCACCCCATTTCGTGGGTCGAATTGACACCTCCTTTGTTGCAACTGTCCTGTCTTAGATAATGTTTAGGACAGGCGCTAACCTGTAATAAGCCGGGCAGTGCCCGCCCAGAAACCCCACCTCTTGGTACGCCCTTATGGCCACCACCGTTCTGTCCGGCACGTCCGGCGCTCTCTACTACAAGCCCGCTGGCACCACCGGAACATTCGGTGAAGCCGGCGTCAACACCGGCACCGACGTCATCACGGTGCAAACCTACCTGAACTTCAAAGCCGGCGATCCCGTCAAGTTCAGCGTGGTGAACAGCCAGACCGGCGGCTCCGGCACCGGCACCCTGCCTGCCCCCATCTCGGCAGCCACCACCTACTACGTGCTGAGCTACACCGCTGACACTGGTGCGCTGACCGTTTCCACCAGCGCCGGCGGCACCATCCTCGCTATCACCGACGACGGCACCGCCGTTGCTCCCAACGAATTCGAGGTTTACTACGCCGACTTCGCCGTTGTGGGCCAAGTCCGCGACTGGAGCTTCGAGATCAGCCGCGCTGAAATCGACGTCACCACCATCGGCCAAACCCCCGGTCAGTACGTGCCCTTCCGCACCTACATCAGCGGCTTCGGCGACGGCACCGGCACCGCCACGGTCTACATGACCAACGAGGACGCCGCCCTGTCCAACCGCATGATCCAAGACGTGCTGCAGCGCCAGCAAGACGGCGCCGCCTTCAAGCTGTACACCGACCGCGTGTTCAGCGGCGGCACCCTGAGCGACACCCTCAGCCGCTCGATCAGCTTCGATGCTGTGCTGACCTCCGCCAGCCTGAACATCAACCCCGACGACGCCCAATCGGTGACCGTCAACTTCCGCCCCGCTGGCACCCCCACCTTCGACTTCGCCCAGTCCTGATCCAACTCAAAATCAGCACCCGGCCCCAGGCAACTGGGGCTTTTTGCTGTCTAGTCCGCTACATTAGAACGATAAACAAGCACTTTGTATGCCTGTTCCCGTCCGCGCCATTGACCGCCTCCGCAAGGCCGCCAACCTGGAGCCCGCCAAAAAGACTGTCACTCTCAGCGACGGCAGCGACTTTGAGATGTGGGTGACGCCGCTGACCATGGCCGAGCGCGAACGCGCCCAAAAACAGGCCAAGTCCGACGACGCCAACGCCTTCGCCCTCCAGCTACTCATCACCAAAGCCCTGGACGACACTGGCGCCAAGATCTTCAACGCCGGCGAAATCGACGTCCTGAAGAACGAAGTCAAGGACAAGGACCTGCAAGCCCTGATGCTGGCGATCCTGACCGACGACGCGGAGCCGATCGACCCAAAATCCTGAGTGCCGAGCTTCGGAAAGACACTTGGCTCATGCTCCAATTCGGAGTCGCCAAAGAGCTAGGCAAAACCCTTTCCGAAATCAGCACCACGATGACCGCCGAGGAATTACTCGGCTGGAGCGCCTACTTCCAGATCCTGAACGAGGACCAACAAAAGGAACTCGACAAGGCCAAACGCCGCCACTAACCCCGGCGGCTTTTTAAGGCGTAAACTGAAGTACCAGACTATGTTCCGTAGCCGTGGCGAAATACACCGCAGACATTGAGATTGCCGTCCGCGGTGGCGCACAGGTAGACGGCCTGATAAAAAATCTTAATAGACTCAACAATTCAATCAATGTTGTTAACAGAAACGCAAAGCTACTTGAAGGTAAAGGTTTCAATGTTGCCAGCATGGAAAACTATAGCCGTGCTGTATTTAAAGCAGAAAATGCATTAAGAAAAGCCGCACAGGGAACACGACAAGAAGAGATGGCTGTCAGATCTCTTGTCAGCGCAATGGAAATTGAAAACAAAGCCCGCGCTAGACGTAACTTTTTGATTGCCCAAGAAGTAGCAAACCGCCGCCAAGTTATTGCTACTGCCAATGCAGGTTTTGGTCTGCAAGGGCCACAAGCAGCAAATATCCGCGCCGGTAGAGGTCCTGCCTCACCCCTACGCGGCACCGCAAACATGCCTGGATCTCCAGCGGCCTTAGCAGCTGCATCTGGCGGATCCGCCGCCCGCGGTATTAGCGGACGTCTAGGCGGTGCAATCAGCGGAAGTATCATCGGCGGTGCATTTCCCCTGCTATTTGGCCAGGGCGCTGGTGCTGCAGCAGGTGGTGCGATTGGTGGCTTAGTCGGCGGTCTCGCAGGTCCAGGCGGCAGCTTCGCAGGTTCGCTGCTTGGCACCCTGCTAGGCGACATCGCCTCCCGCGGCCAAGCCGTAAAGCAACTGGGACAAGATCTCGGTTTCTCCGCTCAACAAGCTCAAACACTCGCCACCGCATTTAAAACTGCAAACACTGATATAGAAAAATTTACTGCTGTAATCCAAAACATTCGCGGTCTCGGTTTAGAGCTTCAGGATCAAGCAGAACTAATCAAATTAACCACAACACTTACTGAGAAGTATGGCGGCCAGTTCGACAAAGTAGGCAACGCAATCACATCTGCCCTGGAATCCGGCAAAGTAAGCCAGGCGACTCTTAATCAGCTAACCAGTCAAGGAATCAACATCCAGCAGGCACTTGCCGACAAATTGGGTGTTTCACGAGATCGCCTACTGGAGATGGCCAAAAAAGGTCAAATCTCCGTCCAAGATCTTGTTGATACCCTTGTTGATGTAGGCAACAAAGGTGCCCAAGCCGTCAAGAAGCCTGCCACGGGCATTGAAATGCTCGGCAAAGCATCCAAAGATCTCGGAAAGGCCATCGGAGATTTAGGCGGCGCAATCGTTAAATCTCTAACCCCACCATTTAACTGGCTTGCAGCAAGACTATCCGGCATCATCAATCTTGCCGCACAAGGTATACAAAGTATCGCCAACTTGCTTAGCGGTGGAACGCAATCCACAGCTATAGCTAATGCACGTGCAAGAAAACTTTTATTTGAAGAGACAGGCGGCGCAGCCCCAATGCGTGGAAACCTGACTGTCGCACAAACAGCACGCCTCCGAGTCCTAGAAGCGCAGCAGCAAAAAGTAGTTGCCGCAGCAGAAACAAAAATAAAGCCGATCAACGTCAGCGGCTTGGGGCAAGCGGCCCCATCAGGTGGTGGTAGTTCCGACAAAGCCGCAAAAGATGCAGCACGCTTGGCGCAGCAACTTCAAGAACAACTACGTAGCGCCCGAGAGCTGGTAACCAAAAAACAAGCAGAACTAAACCTTACCAAAGCTGTGTCTGAAGAAGACAAGTTAAAAAGTAAGTACGAGGCAACGCGCACTGAGCGTATGCAAAATTATGTAAAACTTTTGAACAAATCTTTGAGTGACGCCGAACGTGCATCTCTTATTGAAGCGCAAACACTTGATATTCAAATTTCCCGAATGGAATACGAAAAAGAACTCAGCGTAATAAGAAAACAGCAGGTAGAAGATCTGTACTCCATGCTTGGAGTATCTAATCTTCTCAACTTAAACTTCGAGCGCATGGCGTCTTTTGTAGGCGCTGGCAAGCCTGCCCTAGCGTTTAATCCAAATATGAATCTTGTGCCGTCTTTAACCGGCGGCGAACTAGGCGGAAAAGCTGAGCAAGCCCGCCTGGAACTCGAAAAACTTATCGCTCCAGCTGAACAACTAGCCAGCGCCGCCGAGGGCATCGGCTCAGCCTTTGCCAACTCCTTTAAAGGAGTCGCCTCTGGTGCGATGACTGCTCAGGAAGCTCTTTCGGCATTCTTCCAGACGGTGGCTGATCGCTTCCTAGACATGGCGGCTCAGATCATCTCCAAGTGGATTGAAATGACGATCCTGAACAGTGCGCTCCGCCTTTTTCCAGGTGGCACGCTGTTTACAGGAGCCGGCCCGGTATCCGGTGCGGCAGCGTTTAGCGGCGCCGGCATCGGATCCGCAGGTTTTAGTCTTCCGCCGCTAATTCCTATGCGAGCAGCCGGCGGTCCTGTCATGGCTGGTTCGCCCTACATCGTCGGCGAACGCGGCCCCGAGTTGTTTGTTCCCGGTCGCAGCGGCGGTATCGTGCCGAACGACAGCCTTGGAATGGGCAGCGCCAACGTCGTGGTGAACGTCGACGCCAGCGGATCTAATGTTCAAGGCGATGGCAACCAAGCCAACCAACTTGGCAAGGTCATCGGCATCGCGGTCCAGCAAGAACTCATCAAACAAAAACGTCCTGGAGGCTTGCTCGCCTAATGGCCACCTTCCCGAGCTACAACCCGACTTACTCGGCCAATAAAAGCAGCCAACCGAACGTCCGCACGGTCCAATTCGGCGATGGCTACCAACAGCGTCTGACCTACGGCCTCAACCAAAACCCAAAGGAGTGGCGCCTCAGCTTCAACGTCACCGACGCTGACGCCGACATCATCGAAACATTCCTAAACGACCGCGCCGCCGACAACGCCAGCTTCGACTGGACCCCACCAGACACCACCACGTCCTACAAGTGGATCTGCCCCAGCTGGACCCGCGAAATGTACGAGTTCCAGCGCAGCAAAATTGACGTCACCTTCCAACAAGTATTTGAACCCTGATGGCATATTCAGCCTGGGCTAGTTCAACCGTTTACGCCATTGGTGCGATTGTCCGCGCCACCAGCCTGCAGGCATCCGGCCTCGTCTTTCAATGCACCACGGCTGGCACCAGTTCCAGTACTCAACCTGCGTGGCCAACCGACATTGGCAGCACCATCACCGATGGCACGGTTGTCTGGACAGCGATCAGCAGCGTCTACGAAGAACTGGCCGCCCTGGCACCAAGCGCCATCATCGAACTGTTCGAAATGACGCTGGACACCGCCCTGCACGGCAGCAACGACACCTACCGCTGGCACAACGGCTGCAACGCCAACGTCACCGGCAACATCACCTGGAACGGCAACACCTACACCCGCCTGCCCGTCAAGGCTGACGGTTTTGAATACAGCAACACCGGCACGCTGCAGCGCCCCACGCTGACCATCAGCAACATCGACGGCGCGATCACCACGTTGCTGTTGCTGGTCAACGCCACCACACCCGGCAACGACCTCGGTGGCGCCACCGTCAAACGCATCCGCACCCTCAAGAAATACCTTGACGGCGAAACCGCCGCCGACCCACACGCCAAATTCCCCGATGAGGTCTGGTACGTAGACCGCAAAGCAAGCGAAAACCGCGACTCGGTGAGCTTTGAACTCGCCAGCAAATTCGACCTCGCTGGCGTAATGATTCCCAAGCGCCAAATCATCGCCAACATCTGCCAGTGGCAATACCGCAGCACCGAGTGCGGCTATACCGGCAGTAACTACTGGGACGCCAACGACAACGTAGTGGGCACACTGGCACAGGACAAGTGCGGCAAACGCCTCAGCTCCTGCAAATTGCGTTTTGGCGAAGTTGCTGAACTGCCATTCGGATCCTTCCCCGGCGCCGGTCTGACCCAATGAAACTCAGCAAATCAATCCAAGAGGCTGCACTGGAGCACGCCAAGGCGGAATTTCCAAGGGAATCCTGCGCCCTGGTCGCCGTGGTCAAAGGCCGCAAGCGATATTTCCCCTGCCGCAACATGGCCGAAACACCAGACGAGCACTTTGTGCTGGACCCGGATGACTACGTTGCCGCCGAAGAACAGGGTGAAATCGTGGCCGTGGTACACAGCCACCCCAAAACCAACCACGCCCCATCTCAGGCCGACCGCGTTGCCTGCGAAAAATCCGGCCTGCCCTGGCACATCATCAACCCGCAGACCGAGCAGTGGGGCTACTGCGAACCCAGCGGTTTCGAACTCCCTTACGTCGGACGGGAGTTCGTTTTTGGGATTGTGGACTGCTACAGCCTGTGCCGCGACTGGTACAACCGCGAATTTGGGCTGAACTTGGGAGACTACGACCGCCGTGACCAGTTCTGGCTACGGGGTGAGAATTTATACCTAGACAACTTCGCCAACGAAGGCTTCTACCCCATCCCCCTAGAAGAACTGCAGTACGGCGACGCGATCCTGATGCAGCTTGCATCACCGCTGCCCAACCACGCCGCCATTTATTTGGGCGACCAGCTGATCCTGCACCACCTACAAGGCCGACTCAGTAGCCGTGATCTGTACGGCGGTTATTATTTGAAGAGCACCGCCCGAGTCCTGCGGCATGAAAGTCGTTAAGGTCTACGGCGCACTCCGCAAAAAGCTCGGCCAGTGCCGCTTCCAGTTTGAAGCCGACACGCCAGCCCAAGCCCTCAAGGCACTCTGCATAAATTTTCCCGGCCTTGAAAAGTGGCTGCTGGATAGCGAAAAAGACGGCGTTGGTTATCGCGTAACCCTCGGAAAAGAAAAAATTACCGAACAAAACGCCGTCCTAATTGCAGCCCCATTTAGTGAACGTGAAGTCTTCAGTATCACGCCTGTAATCGCTGGTGCAGGCCAAGGCGGCGGCCAAATCTTGGCAGGCATCGGTCTTGTCGCACTGGCAATCATCGCCGGTCCTGTTGCCGGCGGTTTTCTTGGTTTAGGTGCTGGCCTTAGCGGTGTGGGCGGCGGCATTGCAGCCTCCGGTTTGATTGGTGGTGCGGCAGCATCTGCCCTGGGTTTTGTTGGTTTGTCGCTGGCAATTAGCGGAGTCGCACAAGCACTGTCGCCCGCCCCAGTTCAATCCACAACCACGACAGAGCGCGGACGCGACGCCGCAAAGTTCGAGTCCTTCACATTCTCTGGCATCGTCAACACCGCAAAACAAGGGTTGCCTGTGCCAATCGCCTATGGGCGTGTGTTTGTTGGCTCCGCTGTTCTTTCCAGCGGCCTTGACGTTGACCAACTGGTATGACACGGATTGTTGGCTCTGGCGGTGGTGGCGGTGGTGGTTGCTTCCTAGGGCACACCCTTGTTGCGGTTCCCGGTGGCACGCGCCGCATTGACGAACTGCAGGCGGGCGATCTTGTCCTGAGTTTTGACGACGAGGGCGGACTGCACGAAGCCAAGATCCTCAAAGTCCACGAACACGAAGGCGAGCGCGTCATCCGTTACACGCTCTGGGGTGGCCAGCATCTTGATGCCACTCCCAACCACTGGGTCCTCAACCAGTTCAACGCCTTCGTCGAGATTGACACGCTCGGCTCCGACGACTGCCTCGTCGACGCCAACGGCCACCTACGCCCCATCGTCAGCAGGACCGAGTTTTGCACTGGCACGGTCTACAACCTAACGGTCGAAGGCCACCACACCTTCATCGCCAACAACATCCGCGTCCACAACGCCGGCTTAGGTCTTGGCATTGCTGGCGCTGGCGGGGGAGGCGGTGGCGGCGGTAAAGGCGGTGGTGGTGGCGGTGGTTCCAGCCGCACACCAACAGAAGCCGACGACTCACTCCAGTCAGTTCAATACGCCAGCGTGCTGGATCTACTGTGCGAAGGCGAAATTGACGGCATCGAAAACGGCGAAAAAGGTATTTATCTGGAAGGCACTCCAGTCCGCGACGCCGCCAACAACGCCAACTTCGAGGGCTACACAGTCGTCACCCGCACTGGTACGCAAGCCCAGAGCTACATCAGCAACGCGATTGGCACCGAAAGCGAAGAAGCAGTCAACGTTGAAGTCGTTAACGCCACTCCAATCGTCCGCACCATCACCGATTCCGACGTGGATCGTGTGCGCGTCACGCTGCAAGTTCCATCACTCCAAATCATCGAAGATGACGGCGACATTGTTGGCCACAGCGTCCAAGTCCGCATCCAAGTCCAATACAACGCCGGCGGCTACACAACCGTCGTAGACGACACGATCAGCGGCAAAACCAGCAACCGCTACCAGCGCGATTACATGATCCCGCTGTCTGGCGCGTTTCCCGTTGATATCAAAGTCATCCGCGTCAGTGCCGACGAATCCAGCACCAAACGTCAAAACCAAACCTACTGGTTTAGCTACACCGAAATCATCGACGAAAAACTGCGTTACCCCAACAGCGCACTTTGTTACCTGCGGTTTGATTCCCGCCAGTTCGACTCAATCCCAACCCGCAAGTATTTGATTCGTGGGCAAAAAGTCCAACTACCCAGCAACGCCACCGTCGACACCACCACTTACCTGGGTCGCGTCACCTATTCCGGCGTCTGGGACGGCACCTTCGGCGCTGCAACTTGGTGTAACGACCCCGCGTGGTGCCTCTGGGACTTGCTCACCAACACCCGTTACGGCGCCAGTATCCCAACCAGCAGCCTTGACCGCTACGACTTCTATGCCATCAGCCAATACTGCAACGCCCTTGTAGACGACGGCAAAGGTGGCTTGGAACCCCGCTTCTCCTGCAACCTGCTAATTAACAGCCGCGACGAGGTTTACAACGTCATCCAAGAGATGACCAGCCTATTCCGTGGCATCGCGTATTACGGCGCCGGCTCGCTGGTGCTCCAGCAAGACAAACCGACTGACTCGCAGTATTTGCTGGGACCAAGCAATGTCGTCGACGGCATTTTTGTTTACAGCGGCACATCACAAAAAGCCCGCCACAGCGGCGCAACTGTTGCTTGGCAGTCCTACGACACCCTCGGCGAAGTTGAGTACGAATACGTCGAAGACGCCGACGCTGTAGCCAAATACGGCATCATCAACAAAGACATCAAGGCGCTGGGTTGTTACAGCCAAGGTCAAGCCCATCGCGCTGGTAAATGGGCACTGCTGAGCGAGCAAAACCTGACTGAAACCGTCACCTTCTCGGTGTCTATCGACAGCGGCATCATCCTGCGCCCTGGGATGGTGATTGACGTTGCCGATCCAATGAAGGCTGGCACACGCCGCAGTGGCCGCGTCAGTTCTGCCACCACAACCACCATCACGGTTGATTCCAGCAGCAGCCTGTCCGTCAATCTGGCAAGCAACCCACGCATTTCGGTGATCCTGCCCAGCGGCAACGTCGAACTCCGCCCGATCCAATCCATCAGCGACCGCACCATCACGGTCGGCAACGCATTTAGCGAAGCACCCAACGCCAACGCTATCTGGCTCATCCAAACCGACGACATTGAATCCCAGCAATTCCGCGTCCTCAACGTCGCCGAATCGGACGACGGCATCTACGGCGTCACCGCCCTGCAATACAACAGCAGCATCTACAACGCGATTGAAAGCGATAACACGCTGACCGCCCGCGACATCAGCAACCTGACCGACCCACCTGATCCGGTCAGCAACATCACCGGCACCGAATATCTCTACCAAGACGGCCAAAGCGTCTTTTCCGGCTTCACCCTTAGCTGGATCAGCCCCAAAGATCGCGTCTCCGAGTTCCGCATTAAATACCGCATCAACAACGACAACTGGCAGCAGGTCAACACCACCTCGCCGTCAATCAAGATCCTCAACACGCACCCTGGAACGCTTTACGTACAAATCCAGGCGTACAGCTACATCAACAAAGGCAGTGCAATCGCCACTGCTCAATTCCAACTTGTCGGCAAAACCGCCGTCCCCGGAAATGTCCAAAACCTGAGTTTTGAAGCCATCAACGCCAACTCCGGCCGTCTGCGCTGGGACGAAACCGTAGACCTCGACGTGAAGGTTGGCGGCAAGATCCACATCCGCCATAGCAACCTCACCGACGGCAGCGCCAGCTGGAGCAATAGCGTCGACCTGATCCCCGCCAAATCGGGCAGCGCCACCGAGGCCATCATTCCGCTGGTGGAAGGCGAGGTGCTCGTCAAGTTTGAGGACGACGGTGGCCGCCAGAGCGCCAGCGAAACCAGCATCATCATCGACCTGCCCGACACGCTGGCACCCCTCACGCTGATTAACCGGCGCGAAGATCAAGACGTGCCACCATTCCAAGGCACACGCACCAACACCTTCTACAGCGACGAGTTCGACGCCCTGACGCTGGATGGCTCGGACTTGTTGGACGACGTGGTGGACGTGGATCTGCTGCCCACCTTCGACGTCATGGGCGAGGTGCAATCTTCCGGCACCTATGACTTCGCCACCACCGTCGATTTCGGCAACACGTTCTCCATCGACTTCAGCCGCTACTTCGTCACCCGCGGCTACTTCCCCAGCGACCTAATCGACAGCCGCTTGGGTGAGGTGGACACCTGGAGCGACTGGGATGGCGGCGTGATCGACGAGGTGAACGCCATCCTTGAACTCCGCAGCACCACCGACAACCCCAGCGGCACTCCGACTTGGGGCGCATGGCAGCCATTCGTCAATGGCACCTTCCGTGGCCGTGGCTTCCAGTTCCGCACCACGCTGACCAGCAACGACGTTGCCGAAAACATCCTCGTGGATGAGCTGGGCTACCTCGCCACCGTCCAGCGCCGGACCGAGCAGAGCACCGCTGCCGTCAGCGGCACCACCAGCACGGCAGTCACCTTCCCCTATCCGTTCTTCACTGGTACGGCCAGCATCGGGGGATTGAACGCCTACTTGCCAAGCGTGGGCATCACGGCGCAGAACATGCAGGCGGGCGATTACTTCCAGATCAATTCGGTGACGGGCACCGGCTTCACGATCAGTTTTTACGACTCCAGCGCCAACCCAATCACCCGCAGCTTTACCTGGAGTGCAACCGGATATGGACGGCAAGGCTAAACTTCTTGTATTAGAGGACGCCTGATTCGTGGCTCAGCACGATTACGTCATAGCCAACGGCACAGGGGCGGCTGTCAGGTCGGATCTCAACGGCGCCCTCGCCGCAATCGCCACCAACAACAGCGGCGCCACCGAACCGACCACCACCTACGCCTACCAATGGTGGCCTGATACGACCACCGGCCTGCTCAAGATCCGCAACGCCGCCAACTCGGCTTGGGTAACTGTTGGCACGCTGGCCTCCACCAACCTCGGCCTCGCATCTCTGGCTGGCGCCACGTTCACCGGCGACGTCATCCTCGGCACCACCACGGCGCTGGAACTGCCGGACGGCACCACCGGCCAGCGCCCCGGCACCCCGGTCAACGGGATGATCCGGTACAACACCACCCTCAACCAATTTGAGGGCTACAAGGCCAGCGCTTGGGGCGCAATCGGTGGCGGTGCAACGGGGGGATCGTCTGATGACATTTTCTACGAGAATGGCCAGACGGTCACCACCAATTACACTTTGAGCACTGGCAAAAACGCCATGTCGGCTGGACCGATCACGATTAACTCGGGGGTCACGGTCACCGTTCCTTCCGGCCAATCCTGGGTCATCGTCTGATCATGCCTATCACCATTGCTGGCTCTGGAACAATCACTGGCATCAGCGCAGGTGGCCTGCCCGATGGCGTGATCACCACGGATGACATTGCGGCAGATGCTGTCACCAGCGCAAAGATTGCAAGCGGCGCGATTGTTGACGCTGATGTTAATGCCAGTGCTGCGATTGCCGATTCCAAGCTGACCGGCACAACCTGCAAAGCGTGGGTCAACTTCAACGGCACCGGCACCGTTGCGATCCGCGCTAGCTACAACGTCAGCAGCATTACGGATAACGGCGTGGGTGACTATACGGTGAACTTTACGACGGCGTTGGCTGATGCTAATTATTTAGCGGTAGCAGGGGGTAATTGTACGGGCGCAACTTTTACGGTCGCACAGCCAAATACCAACGGCTCTTTTGCTTACGTAGCTCCTACAACATCAGCTTGTAGGTTTCTTTTTTCTAATAACACGGCAGCAAAAGACATTGACGTTCGCAATGTCGCCATCTTCCGCTAAAACCATGAAACTAATCATCTACCAAAACGAGACCGGCGGAGTCTCCATCATCATCCCAACCGAGTCCATCGAACTGGCGCTGAAGGATGTTCCCGAAGGCGTGCCCTACGAAATCGTGGACGAAGCCGACATCCCCAGCGACCGCTACTTCCGCAATGCGTGGGTCATGGGCGACTGTTGCGTGGAGTACGACCTTGATAAGTGCAAAGAGATCGGCCACGACCGTCGCCGCCAGCAACGCGCTGAGGAGTTCAAGCCCTACGACGACGTGATCGCCAAGCAGATCCCTGGTGCTGACGCTGCTGAAGCAGAAGCCAAGCGGCAAGAGATCCGCAATAAGTACGCCCTTATCCAAGACGTGATCGAAGGCGCGTCTACCCCTGACGAAATCAAGACCGCCCTGGAGGCAAACAAACCATGACACTCAGACTAAACGGCAGCACATCGGGCTACACCGAGATCGACGCTCCGGCGGTGGCTGGGTCGAATACGCTGGTGCTTCCGACTGGTAACGGTTCAGCCGATCAAGCACTGGTCACCAACGGCAGCGGCACGCTGAGCTGGGCGGATCGCGGGCGGATGACGCTTGCCACCGCTCAGAACAGCACCAGCGGCACCAGCATCGACTTCACCGGGATTCCGAGTTGGGTGAAGAAGATCACGGTGATGTTTAACGGGGTGAGTACGAATGGCACATCACAGCCGATGATTCAGATCGGCACCAGCGGCGGCATACAAACCACTGGCTACTCAACCAATACGTGCAACATCACAACAGGCGTTAACAGCACCGTAAATTACACCAATGGATGGCAAATTTTCTCCAGCAATGCCGCAAACGTAATAGGCGGTGCGCTGACGCTAGTGCAGCAAGATGCTGCTACCGGCACATGGGTCGGCACCGGTTTATTTTCCCCCAGCCAACCCAGCGTCAGCATGATTTCTGGCACAAAAGCTCTTTCCGGCACCCTAGATCGCGTCCGCATCACCACTGTCAACGGCACCGACACCTTTGACGCCGGGTCGATCAACATCCTTTACGAGGGCTGATCATGAGCACCTTAAAAACAACCAACCTTCAACACGCCTCAGCGGCCTCGCCCGCCATCGTGCTGGCATCAGACGGCACCGCCACCGCGCAACTCAGCAGCCTTAACGGTGGGGCGCTCAGTGGTGCTCGCAACCGCATCATCAACGGCGACATGCGGATCGACCAGCGCAATGCTGGGGCGAGTGTGACGCCTGCAAATAACTCATACACACTGGATCGGTGGATTACTTATGTTGGCGCTGCATCCAAATTAAGCATCCAACAAAGCACAACTGCACCTTCAGGTTTCAGCAATTCCGCTCTGATCACAAGCCTTTCTGCTTATACCGTTGGCGCGTCAGAAACCTTCCTGTTTGGACAAAAAATCGAAGGATTTAATGCCGCAGATTTGGCATGGGGTACTGCATCTGCAAAGACGATAACTCTTTCTTTCTGGGTCCGATCGTCTCTCACGGGAACCTTTGGAGGCACTTTTGGCAATGCTTCTGATAACAGGTGGTATCCTTTCAGCTACACAATCAGCGCGGCAAATACATGGGAACAGAAGACAATTACCGTTACTGGTGACACCTCAGGTACTTGGGGCACAGGTAACGGCGTTGGAATCAACGTATATTTCAGCGTTGGAACAGGATCAACGGTAAGTGGAACTGCCGGATCCTGGAGTTCTTCAACGTATTACTCCGCCACCGGAGCCACCAGCGTCGTCGGCACCAACGGCGCCACCTTCTACATCACCGGCGTCCAACTTGAAGCCGGCAGCGTCGCCACACCGTTTGAGCGCAGGAGCTACGGGCAGGAGCTGGCGTTGTGTCAGAGGTATTACGAGAAAAGTTTTAACTTAGGAACAGCTCCAGTTACCAATGTTGGTGTTGGCACAGGAGAATTTGTTTGCGCCTGCGGCGTTACCCTTGGCAATAGTTATGTAAATGAAATTCCTTTCAAAGCGTCAAAAAGGACTACCCCTACCGTAACATTGTTTAACCGTAGCAACGCAAGCAATAATTGGCAATTTTATACTTCAGGCGGAACTGTAACTAATGGCGGCGCTACTGATTCTATTTCCGAAAACAGTTTTAGGGTTAATTTAACCGGCAGCACTACTTCAACGATTGCCGTTGGTCACTACGCTGCCTCCGCCGAGCTGTAACCCATGACCTACCAACTCACCACCGGCGATACCATCCTCCGCCTCGCGGACAACGCCTACATTCCACCCGATTCCGCCAACATCGATTACGCCGCCTATCTGGAGTGGACCGCTGCCGGCAACACCCCCGAGCCTGCGCCCGAGCCCGAGCCCGTCCCCGAGCTGACGCCTGCTGAAAAGCTGGCCGCTAGTGGGCTGACGGTGGAGGAGCTTAAGCAACTGCTGGGACTTAAGTAATGGCGGTCAAATCCAAAACCGGCGTCGCCCGCGTCCAGCACGTCCCCGGCAAACCGAAGAAAACCCGCCAAGGCCAAGGGCAACACAGCCTGCCAAATCACGGCCGTAAACTACGGAGAGGACAGGGCAAAGGCTGATGGACAAAAAACCCAAAAAACTAACCAGCGCCCAAAAGTACACTTCCCTCAAGCGTCAAACAGAGCGTGCTGGTATGTCCGTCAAAGAAGAAAACGGCAAACTGGTGGTTCGGCGTAAAAGTAAAAGCCAGAAACGCTAGCCTATAAAAAAGGCTGGCGCACGCCTCGCAATGGAGCATCACGACGAGGCGGTCATCCGCGCCGAACCCCCCAACAACCCGTTCAACCAAGCCGTCCCAGCCCTACTGACCGCCGCGGTCTTGGGCCTGGGCGGCCTCTTCATGCAAGTCGCCAAACTCGACCAATCCGTCAACACCGTCGCCCAAGACATACAAGAACTTAAAAACGACTCCAAAGAGCGCCTCAGTGACCTCGAAAATCGCGTCCGCCAGCTGGAAATGAATAACGGGAGTGCAAGATGAGCGTCATCCACACCACCGAATACGATGGCGGCTACTCCCTGGATCAACTTATCGGCGATTCGGGCGACATCTACTATCGCGCCTGCAAAGACAGCGTGTGCCGTTACGCCGAAGACCACTACATCGCCATGATGTATCTCGAAGGCATGGGCTGGGACCCCAGCAGCTAATCTGGTATACTAGGTAGACCGTTTTTAAATTGTATGTATTTTGTAAAAGGGCGTCCGTTTAAGAGCCTCCGTGAAGTAGCCGAAGCACACAAAATTCCATATACGACACTACTGCACCGCTTGGATCGAAATATCTCTCTGGAAGAGGCTGTGACGATAGATTTTGCTGCCCATAAAGCGGTAACAGTGAACGGTAAAACATTCGCCTCTTTTGCCGCAGCGTGTAAAGAGTACAAAGTGGCTACTACAACAGCACTAAACAGACATAGAAGAGGTTGGACGCCCGAACAAGTTTTTGGCCTCAGTCCTAAACCCAAGCAAGTACGTGTAACAAATACGCCGACTACTAAGTGGAACGCCGTAGTAGTAAATAACCAGAGTTATACATCTTATAAAAAAGCCGCTGATGCATACCAGTTTCCCTATCAAAAATTTGTCAACCGCATGAAAAAAGGTCTGACTCCTGAACAAGCCCTAGAACTGGAACCCTTTCCTGCGTGGTTCGTTCCGGGAAAAGGGCAGTTTGCTGTGCAGCGTAAAAAACATCGAGAGCACGAAGAAGCCCGTACCGGCAAACGCAAGTGTTCAGTGTGTAGAGAGAGTAAGCCCCTGCAATCGTTTCACAAAGCTTCAGAAGGCGAGTATTCATGTCGTTGCAGCACCTGCACATCAAAAGCATTTCTACGTTATAGATACGGCATAACGGTTAAAGAGTTTGAAAGTTTAGTAGCGAAACAAAATAAAAAATGTGCAATTTGCAAAACGGATTTAGAAATTAGTGCTGATGGCATAAAAAGGACAAAAAATGTTGCCGTCGATCATTGCCACACAACAGGGGCTGTACGAGGTATTTTATGCAAAAACTGCAATGTAGGCTTGGGGTTTTTCCAGGATTCCGTACCCCTACTTAATAACGCGATGGATTATCTTAAGCTGCATCAGACATAGCGGCTATCCAATCCAAGATGCGTTTTTCGCGTTCTTGGCAAAAGAAAGGCTGCTGCTGGTACCAAGCAGAAAAAGGTTGCGCGTCTGACTTGGATATGTTGCAAGGAAAACATGCGGGCACAAGATTGGTTTTGTGTGTCAAACCTCCTTTGGACTTTGGGTGTACGTGGTCTAGCGTGGCAAGTCTTCCAAGATCGTCACCACAGTAAGCACAAGTATGCTTCCAACTATTAAGGATTTCTTGCCTAAATCGGGCTTTTGCCTCCTTTTTATTTAAGTATTCGCCATCTTCGATGCGATGGTCCATACCCAGCAGTGGCTACTGGAACGGTAGCCGTAGAAACTATTACGTGCTCTAGCCCTCTTCTCTACTACAGCTAAACTTCAGTGGACCTACTGATTTTGTATGGACGACAAGACCATTGCCGTCATCGCCATCATCGTTGCCGCCGGCAGCGAACTGATCGGCATGAGCAAGCTGAAATCCAATAGCTGGATCCAGCTGGTACTCCAGGCACTGCGCCTGATGTTTCCCAAGCGCCGCTAATACCAACGAGGGCCTTGCTATGGCAACCAACAAGATCCGCCTCGGCGATTTGTTCCGGTACTACAAGGCCCTCCCTCACCAGATGGCGGCCATCACCGAGCTGGAACACGCCATCAACAAGGCCAATCCCAACATTCTCGGCCGCGACCAAGGCTGGTTCAAAACCTGGAGCGTGGCCGGCAAACAGACCAACTTCCCCAACACCTGGGAAGGCGTGCTCGAAGCCGCCCGCGTCGCCGGCGCTAAATTCCCCGAACTAGTCGCCGCCCAATGGGCCCTGGAATCCAGCTACGGCAAGATCGTCTCAGGCCGCAATAATTTCTTCGGCCTCAAGGGCGAGGGCAGCGACACCAAAACCCAAGAATTCATCAACAACCAGTGGGTCACGATCACCGACAGCTTCATCGACTTCCCCGACCTGCTGTCCTGCGTCATCTACCTCGTTGACCACTGGTACAAAGACTTCAAAAACTACAAAGGCTGCAACAACGCCAGCACCCGCGAAGAAGCCGCCCAATGGTTGGTGCGCGAAGGCTACGCCACCGATCCCAACTACGCAGGCAAGCTGATCGAGCTGATGACCCAACACGCGGGAGCTAAACCTCTCGTCAAGCCGAAAGAAAAAATCCTGAAGGTTGCATACGAATATCAGCTGGGACCCGACGACGGCGCCACCGGCTACCGCCAGTGTTTCAGCTCCAGCTGCGCGATGGTGGCCCGCTACTACGGCAAGATCTCAGGCGACTACGAATACAACAAACTCCGCGCCCGCTTTGGCGACACAACCGACCCCAAAGCCCAAATCGCCGCCTTAAAAGCCCTGGGACTAACCGCCACCTTTGAAATGGATGGCACGGTCGAAGAACTGGAAAACGAAATCAGCAACGGCCACCCCGTACCAGTCGGCTGGCTCCACAAAGGCCCCGTGAGCAACCCATCCGGCACCGGCCACTGGAGCGTCGTCGTCGGCTTCACGCCAACCCACTTCATCCACAACGACCCCTACGGCGAGGCCAATCTCGTTAGCGGCGGCTACGTCAGCCACAAGGGTGGAGCGGGCGTCGCCTACTCCCGCAAAAACTGGCTGCCTCGTTGGCTGATTGAGGGTGACGACACCGGCTGGTTCCTTAAAGTTCGCCCCAGGTGACCATGCGCCCCATCGAACACACCACCGAATCCTGCTTCCACAAGGCCGCCACCGACCAGTGGCTGATCGACCGCTTTAACTCCGGCGATTACCGCGGCCTCCTCGAAGCCGCCCTCATCCTGAACACGCTCCACCAGCTGGAGCAAACAAAAGCCCGGTGGGCAATCCGCGAAGCCGCAGAAAACCTCACCGAGCAATTTGGCCTAGACCGCGACTCGGCCTAAATACTGCTGGTACAACCCGGTATACAGGCAGTGCATCGGATGATCCGGCTTATCGCGGCCGTCCTCCAGATACAACTGCTCCAGGAAATCCGCCCGCGCCTGATCTGCACTGGTACGTCTCCAGGCATCTTGCGCCCAGTCAGGGATTGTCACGTTTTTTCTCCACGAGTCTGAGACGCCGGCGCTCGGCTTCCCGAGGTCCGACATTTGACCGCGCCAGCCTAGGCTTCGGCGCCGGCGCTGACGGCACCTCCACCACACAATTCGGGTAACGATTCCTTGCGAACTGGATCGCCTGGTTCACCGACTCCGCCCGCACCAGATCACGCATAGCGCCCTGGCCCGGAATCCAAATCTTCAACTCGTACAGCTTCGACCGCTCCGCGCTGGTGCGCGACATACCCTCACCGAGATTGCGGTTGGGATCTTGATTCTGCTGGAACGGAACTATTTCCATGACTTGGGGTAGTTGGGTTCTTCAACGCTGTGTACAGCAACGATGCTGTCAGTGCAGTCAGCAACAACTCGCGCCGCAGCGACAGCCCTTTCGTAGGTGACCCAGCTGGACGCATCCTCCTTGGTCGCCGTAAATCCGATTCCATTCCCTGGTCCGTAGACCGCTGTGACCCAGCGATCCCCGGCCATAACCACATAGCGAGTCATCAGAAAAATTGAATTACTGTGTAAGACTAATGGATTTTACCGCACCCACCCAGACTATGAAGACACCTAACTAAGTCTCATGCGTCCGGTTCTGCTTTCGGCTGTTCTTGCCTGGAGCGCATCCTTCCCTCCACCCGCTTTTTCACCGACTCACGCCACAGGGCTTCATCCGCAGCCTCCGCCGCCTTGTACTCCGAGGCCGGCAGCGCCTTTTCCAGCGCCGTATAAACCATCTCCCGCAGCAGCGCCGTCACCTTTTTACCTTCCCCAGCCGCAAGATTTTCCGCTAATTTATACCTATGAGGATCTAAAAGCAGCTGGCAATAGAGTTTTGAGCCGTGTTTTAGGGGCATTTGTGTAAACAACTCCCGGTTGTGCTGTACTGCAGTAGTCTACACTGTATCACCTTGCAACGGGCAAAGACTCTGCCGAGTTTTTACCAGCGGATGTCATCGTCCACTTTTTTCCGCCACGCGTTGGACTGCGCCCGCCTCGCCCCACTCCTCTGCTTGGAACACCCAGCCCTAATTCCCCGCGCCCACTCCAAAAAATTCGCCGCCCGCTGCAAATCCGCCGTCTTCGCCAGCCGTATCTCCCGCTGGAGCCACTCCATCACAAGTTCCCTTCCCGTGCGGGCTGGACTCACTGGTCTAACTCTGAGACTCGCTTGATGGACTGGACCAGTCTGCCGGGATACTGCTGCCTGACCTGCATATGCGCCTGGAACGCATCCGGCGCCACCACATAAACATCGTGCATCGGGCCATAGAGTGCATACATCCTGACCCGATACTCGAAGTCCTCCCGGATCACTTTGCCTGGTCCCAGCTCAACCCGACCTTAGCTTCGGCCAGCGGCGGAATATCGCCAAGCCACTTAGCTTCCGCCTCTTCCATGATTGCCTGGAGCTGAGCAGCCCAAACATCGGCGTGTTCTTCTTTTACGAGCAGGATGATCTCGTCATGCACCACGCCGGCCAAGCGCACCCGGTCTTCTCCGTCTGCTTTAAGGAACGGCCACAGTTTGCCGAGCGTAAGTTTGAGCACGGCGGCACCAGCTCCCTGGATTGGGGTGTTGCAACGGGTCGTAAGTTTATTGTTCTCGCCCGGTAGAAACCGCCGCAAGCCCGAGATGCGTATGCGGATAGATGGATTGTCCGCAGCCGCATCAGCAGCGCGAGCATTGTTGCGCTGCCATTTGGAGATGCCTTTATATGCAGCGTGGAACTTTTCCCGCACCGTCGCAGCCTCATCAAGATCCATCTGGATTCCCATCGCTGCTGCATAATTTCTGAGCCCTTTTGCACCGCTTCCGTATAACAAACCGAAGTTGGCTGATTTACTAACTTGCCGCTGTTCTTTTGTGACATCTTCTTCCTTGACCCCGTAAATCTGCGTCGCTGTAATCGTATGCAAATCTTTCCCCTGCTGGAACACCCGAGTCATAAGAGGATCTTGAGCTTCTGCCGCCGCCAGCCGCAACTCCATCTGTCCATAGTCCGCTACAACCAGTCGCCAACCAGTTGGTGCTTGCACGCAAGCCCGAAAACGCACATCCCGCGGCACTTGTTGCAAATTCGGACTCATGCAACTCATCCTCCCAGTGTCAGCCCCCATCTGCAGATAGCTGGCACGAATAAACCCATCATCCGACAAATTCTTTAACAAAGTCTCCGCCATTTGCCGCCGCTTCTCTACACGTTTCCACCGCAAATAATCCGCAATAAGTTTGTGCTCCCCAATGTATTCCTGGAGCGCAGACTTACTTGCACTTTTCTTGCCAGTCTTCATATCGACCGGCGCTTCACCCAACAACGCGGTGAACTTCGCCAGCAACTGCACCGGACTATTTAGGTTGAAAACATCTGCATCAGTTTTCTTACCTTTCGCTCCAGGCTTTGTCTGGTACAGCAGGTTCCCGTCGAGCCCGCGGCTGAGCTTGGCGTGCTCCGGCAACGCGGCATCAAAGTCCTCGATGAATTTGGCGCCAACCTCGTTGTGCTCAATATCAAGGTCCTCGATCAGCTGTTGTAAGGAGTCCTTGTCGAAAGGAAGCCCGGTGCGCCACAGCTGCGCCATCGCCGGCAACGCCTTGCACTCCAGGTGCCAAGCCGGCAACAACGGCGGCGACGCTGCCGCCATGCGCTGCATGATCGGCTCCCACAACTCCGTCAACACCACCACATCCTTCGCCGCATACTCCAGCTGGCTCACCGACAAATCTGCCGACCAGTCACTGGCCTGCTCCTCCTTGGAAATCTCGTAGCCCAGATACCGCCGCACCACGTGCTGGAGCCCGTTCTTCACGTTGGCCAAGCC
>JACCDX010359420.1_pt1 | contig 26967 bp, 20 predicted proteins | sample 7449681 | NCBI WGS metagenome assembly JACCDX01 (sample SAMN15323450, study PRJNA562643) | freshwater metagenome | isolation source: river surface water | place: USA:Blue River Watershed | collected 2017-08-18
CAAACGTTATTAAGGAGCCAATTGTAGTTGCAAACCCTGGAGATGAAATAATTGAAATGGATCGTATGCGAAAGCTAATTGCTGAGCATATGGTTATGTCTAAGCATGTTTCCCCACACGTAACTTCATATGTTGAGGCAGATGTTACCAATATGGTGTTATGGAGAAATAAAATCAAGAAAAAATTCCAAGAAAGAGAAGGTGAAAATATAACCTTTACTCCTATTTTGATGGAAGCAATAGCAAAAGCAATTAAAGATTTCCCAATGATAAACGTTTCTGTTTCTGGAACAACTATTATTAAAAGGAAAGATATTAATATCGGAATGGCAACAGCTCTTCCTTCTGGAAATTTAATTGTACCCGTAATTAAAAATGCGGATCAACTTAATTTAGTTGGCTTAACAAAAGCTGTAAATGAATTGGCAAATAATGCAAGAAATAACAAATTAAAACCAGAAGATATTCAAGGAGGCACCTATACTGTAACAAATGTTGGGTCTTTTGGAAATGTCATGGGTACACCGATAATTAATCAGCCACAAGTTGCCATTTTAGCCTTGGGAGCAATTCGTAAAGTACCAGCAGTTATAGAAACTCCAGCGGGTGATTTCATTGGTATTCGCCATAAAATGTTCCTTTCTCATTCATACGACCATCGAGTTGTTGATGGCGCACTAGGAGGTCAGTTTGTTCGAAAAGTTGCAGATTATTTGGAGGCATTCGACTTAGACAGAGAAATTTAACTAATTTTAGAATCTACTACACAACATAAATATGATAAGATTAAGTACTATACTATTCACACTTGTAATTTCAACCATTTCAAGGGCGCAATTTACAGAAACAGAGGTTCGAAATATGACGACTCAAGCCTCCGAGCAAGAATTGGTTATTCAATGTTCTCGATTTTTACAGGAGAATTTTTATCATTTTGCCGAAATCATTACGAATCGATTGATAGAATTAGATCCGGATAATGCAAATTATCAATATAGAAAGGGATTTATCGTTCTTGGAATGAGAACAGATCACGAAGCTGCAATTAAACATCTTAGCAGAGCAACAAAGAAAATTCAAAAAAATTATGACATGTATTCTAAAGCTGAAGATGCGGTTCCTGCGGACGTATTTTTTCACCTTGGAAGAGCATACCATTTAAATGAGCAATTCGACAAAGCTGTAGAAAATTACAAACGATTTCTTGCTGAAACAGATAAGAGATCCGAATTGATAAAAGATGCTGAAAAACGAATTATTCAATGCGATGTAGCCCGTAAACTTATCGCCGCACCGCAGGATGTGAAAATTAAAAATTTAGGTAAGAAAATCAACACAGAGTATGCTGACTTTTCTTCTACTATTTCAATTGATGGCCGAGCATTATATTATACTTCAAGAAGACCTTGGGAAAATGGTGAGTCAAACAATTTTAGAGACCCAATGCTTAACCATTTTTCAGAAGATATTTATCAGTCCAATTTAAGTCCTTTTTACGATTGGAATGAACCGAAAAGAATGTCCATGTGTAAACCCGAATTCAATGAAGCAACTGTTAGTGTAAGTATTGATGAGCGAAGAGTATACACTTACAATGATAAATCAGGATTGGGTGACATTTATTACAGCCAATTATTAGATGGTAAATTTGGTCCCGTTGTTCCTGTTGATGTGAACGATATAAACACTCAGAAAAGATGGGAAACTCATTATATGGTTTCACCAGATGGCAATATGCGATTTTTTGTTTCTGATAAAGAAAATGGTACCGGTCGTCGAGATATTTATTTTAGTGAAAATATTGATGGTACATGGACAAATCCAGTCAACATGGGGAATATCAATACTGAATGGGATGAAGATTCTCCATTCATGGGATTAGATAACAATACCTTATACTTTTCAAGTAACGGCCCCAATTCAATGGGAGAATTCGATATTTTCATGACAGTTCGCGATGAAAACGGAATGTGGGGAGATCCTATTAATCTAGGCTATCCAATTAATAGTGTTGGTGATGACATCTTCTACACGCACACAGCAGATGGCAAAAAAGCTTATTTTACATCTTTTAGAAAAGGAGGATTCGGAGAAAAAGACGTTTATGAAATTGCCTTGAACAATTCAAGTGTGAAGAATATTGCTTTTTTAAACGGTCAAATTATTCATTCGAAAGGAAAATCGATTCCGGAAGATTCATACGTTACTATCAAATGTATCAATTGCGCTGATCAAACGGAGAAGCAAATTTTCGCAAGAATTAGCGACGGATTCTTCGGTTCAAAATTAATGAAGTGCAAAGAATATGAGCTTGCATACTATTACAACAATGGAACTAAAAATCCATACAGAGAGCGCTTTACAACAAACTGTGACCTCGCATATGAAGAGATAATTAAAAAGGTTCTTTTGGATGACGATAATAAAGTTATTATTCCATTCTTCACATACGATGTAATTGCTGCTGTTTCTGATAGAGACTCAAAAAAGGCCATTCAGGGAGCTAAAATTGAGTTCAAAAACAATAAAGATAATTTGAATTATACCACAGCAATAAACGGTGAATCCCAAACTGACCTTGGAAAAAACAAGAATTTTGGTGATGTACTAAATTACACCGTTACAGTTTCAGCTACTGGTTATCTGACTCAATCAATCGAAATGAGCGATACCCTTGGTGTTGACTCAATTATTAGAAAGGAATTTGCTTTAATTCAAGACACCAGTGGGAAAGATCTTGGACCTTTCTTAATTTTATATGATTTTGATAAATATGATATTCGTCCGGATGCTGTTATTATTTTGAATAAAATTGTAAAAGTGATGAATGATAATCCAACGTTAAAAATTGAACTAGGATCACATACAGATTCACGAGGAAATGATGCTTATAACAAACGTCTATCAGATAACCGTGCAAAATCAGCGCGAGACTATATTGCAAAGCGCATTGAAAATCCTAAGAGAATATCATACAAAGGTTACGGTGAAACAAAACTTAAAAATAGATGTGACGATGGTGTAAAATGTACACCTGCCGAACACCAAGAAAATAGAAGAACCGAATTTATTATTATAAAATAAACTTAAAGCCCAATTCGTTGGGCTTTTTTATTTCTGACATGTCACTTACACTTAAAAATTCACTGTGCGTTATTGACTTAGAAGCAACAGGACTACAAATTACTACTGATAGAATTGTTCAGATTGCAATGTTGCGCATTGAACCAAACAATGATCAATTTACGTTCAATGAAATTGTAAACCCAGAAATTACAATTCCAGCGGAAATCGAAGCCATTCATGGCATCACGAATGAAAGGGCACGACAAGCTAAAACCTTTATAGAATTGGCTCCTGAAATTGTAAAATTTATCGGTAAATCTGATTTAGTCGGCTATAATTCAAATAAATTTGACATTCCTTTGCTCGCCGAAGAATTACTACGATGCGAAATTGATTTCAACTTGGCAGATCGTCAATTTATTGATGTTCAAAATATTTTTCACAAAATGGAACAACGAACATTAGCTGCAGCTGTGCAATTTTATTGTAATAAACCGCTAGAAGGAGCTCACAATGCTATCCACGATGTAATGGCCACATGGGATGTTTTTGAAGCACAACTAACTAGATATCCCAATCTTAAAAAAGATGTTTCTTATTTAGCTGAATTTTCTCGGTCCCAAGCTAATCAAATGGTTGATTTTGCAGGAAGGTTAGCACGAAATGAAAAAGGTGAGGTAATTTATAATTTTGGTAAACATAAAAACAAGACTATTGCTGAAGTCTCGCAAATCGAACCAGGCTATTATGGATGGATGTTAGAAGCGGATTTCCCGTTGCATACCAAAGATTGCTTAAGATCTGAAATGGAAGCTATTAAAGCAAAACGAAAAGAAGAAAACGAGGAAAACCAATCGTTGGAAGACAAATTAAATGCACTAAAGAATAAATTCAGTCAACGATGAAAATAATTTGTATTGGTCGAAACTATGCTGATCATGCCAAAGAAATGAATTCGGCTTTACCAAAAGAGCCAATTTTTTTCTTTAAACCAGATACCGCCATAACGCGTGAAAAAACGTTTTATTTGCCAAAATTTACAAGCGACCTTCATTTCGAGTGCGAAATTGTTATTAAAATAGACAAGGCCGGTAAAAATATCCCTTCGGAATTTGCTCACAAATATTTTTCACAATATACCTTAGGTATTGACTTTACTGCACGTGACCTACAACAAGAATGTAAAGAAAAGGGATTGCCTTGGGAAAAAGCGAAGGCTTTTGATAATTCAGCGCCTTTGAGCGATATTTGGATTAATAAAAATGAACTTTCATTGGAAAATTTATCTTTTCAGTTTTTTCAGAATGATGAATTAAAGCAAGATGGCAACACAAAAGATATGATTTTCTCCATAGAAACGCTAATTTCCTATGTTTCACAATTTGTTACTTTGAAAACGGGTGACTTAATTTTCACTGGAACCCCTGCTGGTGTTGGAGCTGTATCAATCGGTGATGAATTGACAGGTTTTATCAATGGGAAAAAAGTAATCCAATTACGTATCGCTTAGTATTTAATTACTTTGTTAACCTTTTTCGAAGTATCTGAAATCACAAAATAAATACCTGAGGACAGCTTATTTGTTTCAATTTCGTTCCTTCCCGATAATAGTTGTTTTGAAAGAATTTTATTTCCGAACAAATCTATAACGGTGATTTCAACTTTTTCTTCTGAGGAAATAACCAAAACATCTGAAAAAGGATTGGGAATGATAGCTAGTTCGTCTTCATTTCTATTTTCCTCATTTACTCCAACCCCGCTATTTTCTCCGTTCTCCAAATGAAAAATTCCACCTGCATCTTGCCCGATAAACAAATCTAAATTTCCATCGCTATCTATATCTAAAACAAACGGAGCAGAATATGCCCCCATTTCCCTTGAAATGCCAAGATAATCATTTGAAAGCTGCTGAAAATATTGACCCTGTGTAAGACTATCGCTAATATTCTTGTAAAACCTTAATTTTCCGTCAGCAGATCCAACAAATAAATACATGGAATCGGCATGTTCAAAAAAATGAGGCACTGCATAACCATCAGGCGTATCCGTTGCGACATCTATCATTCCCAACTGAGAATTTTCTAGCATAAAATTGAAAGATGTGCCACTTGTATTACGGTAATATAAAATTTCCCCTGTTTTTTTTCCCAGAACTAAATCTAGCACACCATCTTTATTCAAATCAACTAATTGAGGACAAGCATATTGACCGGCTGAAATTAATGTCCCGTTTGCGTCGTTCAGGTTCAATACAGGAGATGCGAAAGAAATCGAAGAACCAACAGATGTGTTTTTTAAAAATCCAATTGTTCCATTTTCAAAACCAAGTATCATATCTTTTTTTCCATCACCATCTAGGTCACCAAAACTTGGTATAATTCGCAATCCGTATGGACTTGACGCAAAATTTAGAAAATCAGAATCAACCAAAGTAAAAAAGGGTTGTGTGATCGTTCCAGTGTTTTTATAATAAGCAATTCTCGACTCTTTCAATAACGTTGGTTTATACGCATAGAAATTTGAAACAAACATATCCGTTAGCCCATCGTTGTCAATATCACAGAAAACAGGAATGGAACCTGTACCATGTTCAATCATGTCTTCTTGCAAAAAAGCTTTGGTCTGGAAGACAAAATTATTCGTATTATTCGTTCCTGTATTTTTATATAATAAGACGCTTTTTTCATTCTCTGAGACATTTTTCGCATTAGGTGCTACCAATAGATCTTTGTTGCCATCAAAATCAACATCTAGCCAAAAAGAAGCTGGAAATAACTGAATGTTCGCTTGAATTGAATTGGAAGGGAAATTTGGATCTTGATTTATAATCAAGGAATTAGAATTAACTGTTGTTCCGCCATTGATTAATAAGATCAAATTAGGATGCGCAACATCTCCTAAAAGTAAATCCTTGACGCCTGAACCATCGTAATCAAATGCCAAAACAGTGGACCCAGCATGCGCCTTAAGTTGATCGTTAGGTTTAAACTCTGGATTAGGCACATTACCACCCTGACATGGAGGGGTTTGGTCATTAAGAAAAACGCTATTTGAATTTACATCCTCACGAAATCCTCCCCAACATTCATTTCTCAATTCAAATTGAAGAGAATCAGAATGCCCATTTAATTCTTTACTTAAATTCTTGTGATATTGTAAATATTCGCCACTAATATGATACGTAAGAATATCTATGTCCCCATCATTATCCACGTCCACAATTGCAGGAATATCTGATGAACTTACATAAAGGTTGAGCATGGTCCCCCAATTGTCTGAATACAATAAGTTTTTTGCAACAGACCATTGCAATCCTATTGAACTATTTCCCGTGTTTTTATAGACTTTTATCCCCCCAATTCCATAAGTAAACAAATCATTTTTACCATCTTGATTGTAATCAATGGAGAACAACCTGTAACGTATGTCCGAAGGGAATAATGCGCTTGCATTTAAATAAGGCCTGTATGTATTTCCTGAATTTTCGAACAATCTAATTTGATCCGAACTTCTGTCAAAAATGAGTAGATCTAAATCACCATCATAATCAAAATCTAAATCAGAGAATTGAGCATTGTTAAGACCACCTGCCCACGGAAATTGAAGATCTTCACCAAAAACTCTTACCGGAATGCTGTCTTTGAACGAAAAATTAAATTGAGCCTTTGTTAAGTTAGCAACAAAAAGGACGACGAAAAAAGCACAAATCTTCATTTCTTATTTTCTTGTGTTAAATTTACGACATTATGAAGAAATTACATTTTATTTTAGCACTAACCGCATCATATTTTTCTTTTTCGCAAGATTCAGTTTCGGTGTTATTCATTGGAAATAGTTACATCTACACAAATGACCTACCTACCGTACTTGTGAATCTAACACAATCCAAAGGCGATTTAATTTATGTGGATTCTAAAACCAACGGAGGATTTACATTCCAAGCTCACACCAATGACCCAATTACTTTTGCTAAAATTAATCAAAGCAATTGGGATTTCGTTGTTCTACAAGGTCAAAGCCAAGAACCAAGTTTCCCAACACAACAAGTCAATACCTCTACACTACCCTATGCCATTCAGTTAGCTGACTCAGTGTATGACAACAACGCTTGCTCACAAGTAATGTACTTTATGACCTGGGGAAGGCAAAATGGAGATCCGCAATGGGATTCTATCAACACGTTTGATAAAATGAATAAACGACTTAGAGATGCTTATTTACGGATTGCGGATAGTTCAAATGCATCAATTGCAGCTGTAGGTTCCGCTTGGAAATTTGTCAGAGATAATCACCCAAGTATAAATTTATATAGCGGTGATGGATCCCACCCTTCACTTGCTGGTACCTATTTGAGTGCATGTGTATTTTATTCTTCCTTATTTAGAAAGTCAACCGTTGGTGCCACTTACGTTGCCGGATTAGATGCAAACACAGCTAGTATTTTGCAAGAAGTAGCATCGTTTTCGGTAATGGACAGTTTGAATCTTTGGAATTTAGTATCACCGGACAGTTTAACCACGGCCACATATACTTTTAATGTAACGGATAATTCAGTAGCGTTTGTTCCCGATTTTAATCTCGTAAACACGTGGTCTTGGGATTTTGGTGACGGAAACTTTTCTCAAGATCAACAGCCTGTGCATGTCTATAATACCCCAGGAATTTATACCGTGTCACTAACGGCATCAGGGCCATGTGGAACAACAACTCATGAGGAGTCTATCACAATCAGTGCTAGTGAACTTGATGAATTTGAGGTTTATCCGTTATTTGCACAGCTTGACGAAAATTCATTTAGATTAATATCGAAAAGCGGTCCAGTAAATATGAAAATATACAATGCTCTCGGGGCCTTAGAATTCGAAGGGATACAAAATAATGCTGACATTCTATCGTTTAGCGAGTCGGGCATGTACTTCCTGTTTTACAGCTCTGATAATAACTCTGGGGTAAAAAAAATAGTTATTAACTAGTTATAACTTATATTTCACAAGTATGGTTATTAACTAATTAAATCGTTAATTTTGATTCAAAATAATTTAATTATGTACAAAAAGATTTTTTTAATCCCCGTGACACTTTTCTTCTTGTTTTCTTGTGGTTCTGAAGAAAATTCGGAGAAAGCAAATACAGGCAGCGCCATTACATCTAAAGTTTCAAATTTCATAAGCAGTAGAGAAAATATTATTGCATTTGGACATATAAATATGTTTCAAATATTAGGGAAATCTGATTACAAAAAAAATTCACTTGTTAACGCTGTTATCGATCCATTCATTACAAAAATGGCAGCTTTGAATCAAGATTCACCTATCTATTTTGCTGTTGAAGTTAATGAACAAAATATAAATGATATTAATCCCTACGATATTTCAAATATCTCAAATTTGAAATTGAATGGATTTGCATATGCCTTTATCGCAATTAAAAATAAATCAGAAATAAAAAGTCAGCTTGAAAAAGAGGTCCGTGTAAGATTTAAGAATGCTGACGGTATAGATTACGCGCAAGAAAATAACGGGACTTTCGCTCTTTTCGATGATTGCATGATGGTAATGGTGGATTTAAATGACCGTAATCAAGTAGGAATTGAGCAACTAAAATCAGCATCAAAATTAATGACGGAAGGAAAGTCATCGGAAATTGTAAATAAAATGATGGCCTCGAACTCAGATTTTATGCTTACCTACGACATGGGGAAATCGGTAAGTTCTGTGTTAAAAGGACTTAAAATTTCGAACAGCGAAACCCAGCAATTAGAATCAGATTTGAAAGGATGTTTTAACACAACAAATTTTAATTTCGAAAATGGTAAAATTGTATTAACATCTGAAAACATTTTGTCTCCTGCCATGTCGAAATGGAGAATTACAAAATCTGATTCTAAGGAAATCGTTTCAACGCTAGGGTCTGGTTCACCAACAGCCGCAATTGCCATGAACTTGGATGTTGATCAAATTCAAAAAATACTTGATTCTTATTTAAAATCGAGCATGAGTGAAATCGAAAGCAAATTATCTGCTAGCGAATTACTTGAATTTAATAGAATTAAAGCGGAAGGATTTTCGACAATATTCAATGGTAGATTTGGTATTGCTGCCTTCTTGAAAGGTGACGGTTATGGTTTCGTTCCGAATGTAAATTTCCAATTAGGAGCTGGAAAAATGTTACTAGAAAAACTAAAAGAGCCTTTAGAAATGGCGAAAACAAGTGGATTTACAATTGAGAACAAAGGAAATATGTTGTATGGTTACAGTGGTGCAGAAAATGCACCTGGAAAAGGAACTCTCACGCTACCGGAAGGAGCTGAAGACTTTGGTAATTATCCAATTAATGGATTTGTAGATATCCAAAAACTTCCTTTGAATGAACTTAATTTACCTGATCAAGCGATGAAAATTATTGCTAAATTGAGTATTTTAAAGTTTAAGGTCGAAGGAGATAAATTCACTCTTGAAATTCAATTTAAAGACAAATCTCAAAATGCGTTAGCGCAAATGATGAACTCAGTTAGCGGATTAAGTTTATAATGGGGAAAGACAAGTTGATGCGTTTTGAAGCTATAAAAGGCTTTGATAACGTAACTGAGTTTCATTACAAAGGAGAAAACAAAATTCCTATTTGGAGCGAACACTTTGGAAATTCAAATCCCATTGTATTAGAATTAGGCTGTGGAAAAGGAGAATATACCGTAGGCTTAGCAAAACGATATCCCCAAAAGAACTTTATTGGAGCGGACTTAAAAGGAAATAGAATTTATATTGGCGCGCGTGATGCCATAGCTAGTAAGTTAGGGAATGTACATTTTCTTCGTACTAGAATTGATTTTATTACCGAGTGTTTTACTCCAAATTCCATAGATGAAATTTGGCTTACATTTTCTGATCCTCAACCCAAAAAACCTAGAAAAAGATTATCCTCTAGAATTTTTATTGAACGATATTCTCGCTTTTTAAAACCAAATGGTATTATTCACGTGAAGACTGATTCAGACCTTCTATTTGAATTCACTGTTGAACAAATAGACGAATTCAAATATCCTTTAGTTTTTAAATCTTGGGACATCTACAAAGAAATGCATCAATTACCTCTGCAACTCCAAGAAGACTTGCTCATCAAAACGCATTATGAGAAATTATTTTCGAGTAAAGGAGCAACAATTAAATACTGTCAATTTTCTTTGCGCTAATCACTTTAAAAAATCGAATTAAAACACTACTTTTGCAACCTAATTGAAAAAACATGTTTGAAGATTTTAGTTTTTCATCGTTCAAGTCCAAATTTAAGTCAGATAAAAAGTTTAGACTAATCTCCATCCTGTCAGGAAGTGTAGTTGTACTTCTTCTAGGGGTGTTTGTGTACTATCAATTCGTTTATTTACCTAACGAAGAAGCTTCAAAGGAAATATATTTTGAGGCATTAAATTATGCTGATTCTACCACTAGAACAGATAAAAACATTAAAACTCTTGAAGCTAAAATTGACGAGTTCGATGGTTATACTGGTGCTTTGCCTGCTGAATTTTTACTTGCTCGTCAATACATGAACAAAGGTCAATTCGATAATGCGATTACTTCTTTGGAAAAAATCGAACCGGAAGACACGTATTTGTCTGTTTTTAAAATAGGTTTACTTGGAGACTGTTACAGCGAACAAGGTAAATTATCAGAAGCGTTCGAGCAATACACGTTGGCTGCAAATACGAATACGAATGAATTTACAACTCCTATATTTTTATTTAAGGCAGGTTTAATCGCTGAAAAATTAAATCAATTTGAGGAAGCGACGAATTGTTACAAAAAAATTAAAGAGAATTATAAAGAATTCGGCCAGCTTAAACGAATTGACTATTACGTGGCAAGAGCTTCCAATACCAAGGTAAAATAATTCCATGGCAACTTCATTAAAAAATTTGTCATCATTTGACAAATCCAACTATACCAACTGTGCCGATTTTAACGTCGGCATTGTTGTTTCTGAATGGAATCGTGAAATTACAGAAAACTTATTAAAAGGAGCGCTAGAAGTATTTCAAACTATTGGTATACCTGCTAGTCAACTCAACATTGAATGGGTTCCTGGGGCATTTGAACTTCCGCTTGGAGCTCAACTATTGTGTCGAAATCCAAAAATTGATGGCGTGGTTGCAATTGGTGTGGTTATTCAAGGAGAAACCAAACATTTTGATTTTGTTTGTCAAGGTGCCACAAATGGAATAATGCAAGTAATGCTCTCCGAAAATAAACCGATTGGTTTCTGCGTACTTACAGATAACAATATTCAACAATCAAGAGATCGTTCTGGAGGAAAACACGGAAATAAAGGAATTGAAGCCGCAGTCGCCTGCTTGGATATGATAAAAATGAAGAAAAAATTAATGCTATGACACTGATTAAATCAATTTCCGGAATTCGAGGAACAATAGGTGGAAATGTAGGTGAAGGATTAACTCCTTTAGATGCAGTGAAATTTAGTGCCGCATATGGAACATGGCTTAAAAATAGAAATTCAACTAAAACAGTAAAGGTTGTAATTGGCCGTGATGCGCGATTGTCAGGTGAAATGATTTCACAACTCGTTTGTCAAACACTTGTTGGTCTTGGTATTGATGTAATTGATTTAGGATTGTCAACAACTCCTACTGTTGAAGTGGCTGTTCCTTTGGAAAATGCAGCAGGAGGAATCATTCTAACGGCAAGTCATAACCCCAAACAATGGAATGCATTAAAACTTCTCAATGAGAAAGGAGAATTCATTTCAGCTGAAGATGGAGCAAGTGTGCTTGAAATTGCTGAATTGGAATCTTTTGAGTTTGCAGAAGTCGATCATTTAGGAACGGTAAAGAAAGATGAATCATACATGAAAAAACACATTGATCTCATTCTTAATTTACCAATCGTTGATTCAGCTGCCATTCGTTCTGCAAATTTTCATATAGTCGTGGATGCCGTAAATTCGAGTGGAGGAATCTTTGTTCCTGCATTGCTTAAATCCCTTGGAGTATCGAAAATCACAGAATTATATTGCGATCCAACAGGACACTTCCCGCACAATCCTGAGCCATTGCCAGAACATTTAACTGATTTGTCACAAAAAATCACCGCTGTAAAAGCAGATATTGGAATAACAGTTGATCCCGATGTAGATCGCTTGGCTATCGTTTGTGAAGATGGCTCCATGTTTGGAGAAGAATACACACTTGTTGCCGTTTCCGATTATGTTCTTACCCACACACCAGGTCCAACTGTATCGAACCTATCCTCCACTCGTGCATTACGTGATATTACAGAATCTAGAGGTTTGCAATATGCGGCTTCTGCGGTGGGAGAGGTAAATGTAGTGAGTAAAATGAAAGAAATAGGAGCCGTAATTGGCGGAGAAGGTAATGGTGGTGTTATCTACCCAGAATTACATTACGGAAGAGATTCTTTGGTTGGAATAGCTTTGTTTCTGAGTCACTTAGCACATAAAAAAATGAAAGTTAGTTCCTTACGGGATAGTTATCCTTCATATGTGATTTCTAAAAATAAAATAGAACTTACTCCTGAAATCAACGTTGACTTAATATTGGAAAAAATTGCAGCTAAATATGCATCAGAAGAAGTCGACACCACCGATGGTGTTAAAATTTACATAGGAAAAGAATGGGTTCATTTGAGAAAAAGTAATACGGAACCTATTATTCGTATATATTCAGAGTCTTCTACTGAAAAATCGGCTAATGATTTTGCATTGAAAATAATTCAAGAAATCAAAAGTCTAATTTGATACTTTAGACAAAAGCGATAAATGAAGTAAAGAAAGAGCAATTTCTTCTTCTTTAATGACAATGTCATATTCAGAGATTCCAATTGCAGTCAACAAGGTACATCGAATTTTTCCTTTGTCGTTTTTCTTATCTTGATGCATTAATTGAATGACTTCTTTAATATCGTCGGGTTCTAATGTAATCATGGGGAAACTACCCGTTATTGTTTTCTCAATTTCTTTATATTCAACTTCCGTTATACGATCTTGTTTCATCGATATATAGGCTTCAGCAATCATTCCTAATGCAACGGCATGTCCATGAGAAATGGATGTTTTATCCATATAGTAGGACTCTAAAGCATGACCAACCGTGTGACCGAAATTTAGGATTTTTCTTAAACCGCCTTCAGTTGGATCATCTTCAATAATCGAAGCTTTAATTTTTACAGAATTATAAATCACTTCATTTGTGGTGAGATCTTCTTCCGAATGGATAATTTTAATTCTATCCCATAACTCTTTGTCACGCACTAGCGCATGTTTTAGCATTTCGGCATATCCATTGAATATTTCCTCGGCAGGCAATGTGTTCAAAAAATCTCTATCGATAAATATATGAGATGGATGTGCAAAGGTTCCAAGTTGATTTTTAAAATTATTCAAGTCAATACCTGTTTTTCCTCCAATCGCTGCATCCACCATTCCGAGTAAAGATGTTGGAATATTGATGAAATTCATTCCTCTTTTATATACACTCGCTATAAATCCTCCCATATCCGTTACCACTCCGCCTCCTAAATTGATAACCAAATCTTTTCTTCCAAAACCATACTCCGTAAATGCATTCCATACTTGAAAACACACCTCCATTACTTTATTTTCTTCTCCGCAGGGTAATAATATTATTTCGGCATTTTCAAGTTCAGGAAAATTTGTAATTAGAAATTCCAAACAAGAGTCATGGGTATTTTCATCAACGATAATGATGATATTCAGCTTTTTATATTTTTCAAGAACACTAGAAAAACTTGAATCCAAAAGTGATCCGATTTCGATTGAATATCCCGTACCTTGAAATAGATGCATAAGTTAATTATCTATCAAATGTAATTAAAGTTTTTATTGAGAAGCATTAAAAAAAAGCAATTAAATTTGGGACATGATATCATTCGATAACACAGAGATTGCTTTTAGGAGTAAATCGAATAGAGACTTGAGCAGAGCTTATTGGTTATTTAAAATAATAGGCTCACCTGCTATTGTGAAAATTGGCAAAATATTCACTAATTTCCTGTTAGTACTTCGTTTTCCTATCGGATGGGTTATAAAGCCTACAATTTTCAAACAGTTTTGCGGAGGAGAAACCATACCAGAATGTGATAAAACGATTCAAACCTTAGGTGCTTTCGGTGTGGGAACTATTTTGGATTACTCTGTTGAGGGAAAAACAAGCGATGAGGACTTCGATAAAACGGTTGAAATAATTATCGAAACGATACTTCGCGCGAAAAATGACCCGAATATTCCATTTGCTGTATTCAAGGTATCAGGAATTGGAAGATTCGATCTGTTGGAGAAAGCTTCCACGAAATCTATTCAATTGACCGAACAAGAATTAATGGGACTTAATGCAATCAAATCAAGAATAGAAAAAATATGTCAAAAAGCGTTTGAAAATCAAGTTTCGGTTTTTATTGACGCCGAAGAAACTTGGATACAAGATATTATTGACCAATGGACCAACGAGCAGATGGTAAAGTTTAACAAGGCTTTCCCTACGGTTTATAATACACTGCAAATGTATCGTCATGATCGGTTAAACTATTTAAAAGAAATGCTCGAATTTGCTAAATCTCATCAAATTATATACGCAGTAAAACTCGTTAGAGGTGCATACATGGAGAAAGAAAGAGCACGAGCGGTATCCAAAGGTTATCCATCACCGATTCAACCTGATAAAAATGCCACGGATCGCGATTATGACGAAGCTTTGAACCTAATTATTAGAAATAAAGAACATTTTGCACTTTGCGCGGGAACGCACAACGAAGAAAGTTCTTTGAAATTATCAGAACTTCTCCAGCATAACTCCATTCTTCCGAATGATTCGCGGTTTTATTTTTCACAACTGTTAGGAATGAGCGATCATATTTCCTACAATTTAGCAGATGCGGGATACAATGTGGCGAAATACGTGCCTTTTGGTCCCATTCGAGAAGTAATGCCCTATTTATTGAGACGTGCTGACGAAAATACATCAGTTGCAGGCCAAACGAGTCGTGAACTCGGTCTATTGACCAAAGAACGAAAAAGACGTAAGTTATAACATCAAAGCCGGTAGATTTCAAAAAAATGATTTGCTGTAATCAGAGTTAGGTTCAGATTAGGCTTTATTTTCTCATTTTTAACCAATACTAGGTATTCACAGCCTTTTGACTTAAGACTTTTTAAAAAAGCTAACTCATTCAATTGATCATCCGAACAAACCCAACCCTTGCGATGACTTAAATACAAGAGTTGAGGATTACCGTTTCCATTTATTGCAATTTTATCATCACCAGAAATATACAAATCAAGAAATGACTCCAAAGTGAGCTTATATTTTTCTGTCTCCTTTATAAAGAAATCATGTTGCTGATTTGCTACTCCCTCTAGTGTGATTAATATCAACAGTGAGACAATAAGTGTTTTTTTATTCTCGAATAATGAAAATAAAAATCCAACAACCATAGCCATTATAGGAACAAAAGGCAAAATATAATAGGTATGGTGGTGGAAAAAATAACCTGATTTCAGCATGTAGAAGAAAAATACAATACTCAAAATAGACACCATTAATACAAAGAGTTTTTCTCCTTTCTTATAAAGAAAATAGACTCCAATTAAGAAGACTCCAAATGCTATAAAACCTGAAAATGCATCAAAATAAAATCTTCTTGACGTATCTGAAAAATGAGAAAACACTTCAATTAAACCATCGTTCAAGCTCATTCCTGTATTATACCACTGACCATAAGTTTCAGATAGATAAGGACACCATACAAAATACCAATAACTAGAAATTACTAATGAAAAAAAAGTAAACAATACAAACCAAGAAAGTTGTCGCAAGGAAGGTTTATTCAGGAAGATAATTGGAATGAAAATACTCAAATAAATTCCCGCTGGAATTTTACTTAAAATAGCTAAGGTTGCAAAAACAAAGTACCACAAAACATTAACTATTTTTCCCTCATAAAAAAACTTTAAACCGTGAAAAACTGCAATAAACATCAATGAAACACAAAATGTATCGGGCATCATCTTTCGTGAAAAGGCAAACCAACTCGATACTAGCAAAACGTATGACGCATAAAAAGCCAACTTTTCTGTGAAAAGTAAACGAAGAGTTTTATAAAAATAAAATACTCCAACTGAACTAATCATCAAATTGATAATCCGACCGTACCAATGGTCGTAATCAAAAATTAGCGCCATTAAATAATGTAAATAATTCAACAAAGGAAACTCCATTCCAATTATTCCTGTTCCACCTTGCGTATCGTCAATTCGAGGATAAAAAAGTGAAGCATCGGTTTCAAAGAAATTTCTAGCTACCATTAACCCAGTAACTTGTCGCCAATTATGTGCAATTTCTAGGGGAGCGTTCGTGATACCAATTAATCGAATAATAAAAAACAGTACTATCCAAAACTCTATGCGCGAAACATAACGCTCTTTAATAATACGCCAATACAGCATCATTTAACGATTACTTTAACTATATGCGTTACTTTTTCGTTATTGAATTGAAACCAATAAAGTCCTGAACTTAATAAATCCAATTTAAGCTCAGATTTTCCTGAGGGTACAAACCTAGAATCTATAAGCCTGCCATCTTGACTGAGAATCAGACAATTCATGGAATTTGCTAGCTCCATGACTAAATAATCATCAGCAGGATTTGGATAAAGTTTCATCGACTCATTAGTTTGCTCTGAAATAGTCACCAATTGCCGTATGTCGTTTATTGTGGTATATTGGTTCGTTTGAGGAAACTGATTATGATTACCTACTTTCATTAAATAAATGTGACCTCCGCCATTAAACGATGTTTCACATACCCATTGGCAATCGCTCGAACCAAGAAATACTGTCGAATTATCTGAAGTTGTAATGACTTGGCCAATATATTCCATTTGTTCGTATTCAATCGATACACTTTGATCTAACCAGTACATGTCATTTGCTTCAAAATTGGCCAATAACATATCATATACTCTTGTTGGATGAGCGAAATCGTATTTGGGCATGGCCAATGACATTCGGTTGCCAGCTGCAATGTAAACCATTTCATTTGGAATTTTGCTAGAATTATTCTCTACTTGAACATAACCTGCTATGTATGACCCATCCCAATTAAATCTTCCAAAAAAAGGATCGTAATCATCTGCGGATTTTTTTGAATAGCCCATCCCGTAATAGAATGAAGGAGCCAATGCTAACTCGGTAATACCAGATTCTCCAATTATTTCATTAATAGTGTCTTGCCAAACAATTTGCCCTTGGTTGTTAATCTTCATGACGATTCCTTTCACAAATCCAGAATCAGCTATGAACAATTCTCCACCGACAAGGTATAAGCTATCATCAACACGAATTACAGAGGAAGCCATATCCGGCCCTAGCCCTCCTATTTCTTTTGTCCATAAAGAATCTCCATTTTGATTCAACAATGCCAAAAACATATTGGATTCACCTTGATCAGGAAGTGTTTCCCCAACAACTAAAAGTGTAGAATCTTTTGTCCAAATTGCATCATGAACACGGTCCCAACCAGGATGAGAAATAGTCTTTTCGGTAATAAGCGCACCATTCAAGTCAGTTTTAACAAAATAAAAATCGTAATCAGCTGCTATTGAATAGGAATTTGATTGCCCGATGATGAAGAATCCACTGCCTGGTTTGTATAAAACCCTCTTCCCTCCGTCTACTTCTGCCCCACCATAAGCATGACTCGAAAGATAATTCCCTAAACTATCTACGTGTAACATGAAAGCCGCTTGATTGTCATCCCAACTACTGGAAGAACCAACAATGACAAAACTTGAATCCTCTAATTGTACAACGTCTTCTCCTTTATCATTTCCTGATCCACTGTACAATCTATAGAAGGATGTCTGAGCGAAACTCGTCGCGCTCAAACAAATGATAAAAATAACTAGAATGCGCATTGCAACTTAAATTTAAAGGATTCTCCTGATTGAAGTAACAGGTTTTCGCTCACCATTCCGAGAGCCCACTTTCCGAAGGATAAATGACTATAATTTCCAAACATTACATTAGCACTACCACCATAGGAGATACTCGTTCCAATATGCCAATTTACTTTTCCTTTTAGTGGAACCCTAAAATCAACCCCCGCAAAAATTTGAATGTCTGACAAATAAAACATCCGAGCACCATAAAATTCTTGAAATAAGGATTTGGAAGATGAATTAACCATTTTTGAAAGTTGAACAGAAAAAGGCAATAGTACCCATGAGGTTTCCTGTTGTTCCTCGATTCCAAGTTTTTGAAACAGGGATTGAGTTGAATCAAGCAAAGAGGTTCCATTTACCAATTCATTGAAAGTAAAGCCTGTAAACTGAATGAGCGTATCTGCTCTATATGACTGTGATGAACTAGCTCTAACAAGACCAATATTATTTAACTCAAGGCGAAAAAACAGCGGTTGTCCATTATTTTTAAGAACATAAAATCGCTTGTCTACTTCGAAAGATGCTCCCACGCCAGTTGAAAATTTCCCATCTCCAAATTGTCTGAATTTACCATTCAACAAAACTTGAAGCGTATCAAGCGCTTCTGATTGATATACCCCACCACCAAAAGCATGAAAATCTGTGTAATTGGTTAAATTAACAAAGTTTAAATGTACGGAAGAGCTAGTTCGCTTATCAATTAAGCCAAAACCGATTTTTTCAAAGGTGTAATTTTGAATTCTACTCCCAGAGATATCTGCGAATTTCCCTGTAAACGGGGCATTTCCAAAAAATGCTAAATGAAAGGCATCTTTGGTGAAATTAGTTGTTAAATAGGAGTTTGCTGCCAATTTTATTGACCAACCTAAGCGCTTATTTCTTAAAAAGTTACTTTTTGTATTCCGATAACTAACCTCTGACTGAATATCTGAATAGAATAGATTGACATTCTTCATCCTGTTCAAATTCTGTTCTTTAATCTCATTCGAAATATCGCCTCCGTAAAATAGCTTCGATACCAAATTTCGATGCAATGAATTTCCGTTGTATTGAGCTCCTGCATCAAACCATATTTCAGTTGAATTATCAGATAAAGTATCTTGAGCAACGGGTAGCCAATTTTGCGTCATACCCTTTAAGGATAAACATGAGATACAGAAAATGAGCAAAACGTATTTCATCAATATACGATTTTTGTTTGCATGACAGCACTCAGTTTGACGGAAACATATGCTCCATAAGGAATTGAAACGGGTATATTAGCTCCTGTGTTAATATCGGGAGAATCGACTCTCAACTCGGCTATTACTTTTTTAATTGAATTAAGCTGAGTGATTATTTCTTCTGATAAATTAAACTGCACAGTAGAGGTCTTTTCTTTCAGACCAGTCTGCGGATTTATAACACCCATTTCCGAACTCGAAATCTGTGCATCTCCAATTACCGTAAATAAAATGTCGCCAGCTTCATTGGCTAGGTACAATACGGGAGAAACAGCATATGGAAAGGCATTTGAGGCTTTAAGTTTTATAATGCCAGAGGTAAGATGAGATTTTGAAGTGTTTTGTGATAAAGATAAATTAAAGGTGTCTCTTAACGTCAACCCATCACTTCCTATCGTCATTGGCATCTGCGTACTCACTTTTAATTTAATTCTACTATTTGGAAAAATCTCGTCGGTACTACCTGAAATATTTCCCCAAGGATTCAATTGTAATTGGTAACCTAATTCTTGATTTCCTCCCAAATTCTCTACATATTGCTCGATATTGCTATTGGAGGGCGTGAAATTTAGGATTGAACTAGATGGCGTTATGTTGTTCCATGAACCTAGAGCAGCGTTAAGAAGAATTGGATTATTCATGAGTGACGATGATAATAAAACTGAATTTCCTTGGGAATTCGTGTTTTTTGCATAAGTCAATGCTGCTCGCATTGCTAATTTCATCCCATTCTCTATTTTAAATTGAAAAGCTGAGGAGGGAATATCAATATTTCCTGAAACAATATTTGATAAATACGGCACAGTAAATTGTGAGGTATCGCTTATGGTAGCGGATCCAAAATAACCTTTGGCATAGCTCAGTTTCAAGTTAGTTAACTTTGCCTGAAAGGTAAAATCATGGTTTGTAGTTACATTCGTAACAGGTCCGTTTGGATCTGTTTTAATGCTTAAACGCGACTGTAATTTGTTATAATTTAGTCCTGACTGTGCAGTTAAATCTAACTCATAATTGGAAATATCAAAACTTGTCTCGGCAAAAGAAGGAGATGCAATACTTCCTGCTGGAACACTGAATTCATGAGTCAAATTCGCACCTCCCTGTGTCACACCTGGCATCTCAATGGTAAAAATCACACCTGTATTTAATGGATTAAAAACTTTTAAATCAATTCTACCGGAAGATAATATCGCTTTTTTCAGAATAACATCAACCAAAGCCAAAGGATGTTCCTCAATAGAATTTACAAACTGAGAACCAGGTTGCACGTTATTAATATTTAATGTTGGACTAAAAACTTGGGAAATCGTTGTATCCGGTATCGTGACGACATCGTTTATTCCAATATTTAAAATCGTTCTTGTCAGGTCAAGGTTTAATGAGCCGGGTATTACTGAAACTAATGTAGAATCATTGTAAAAATTCGATAAATCAATGGTATCGTTGGCAATCGGAGAAACTAATTCTTGTTCCCAAGTTGTGGGTTGTTTCTTACATGAACTAATCAAATAAAGAATAACAAATACACTAAGGAGAATTCGCATGATGGCTAATTTAGTGAATTTCGCGAATAGTACAATTACTTGTTTACATCTTCAAGTCGTATTATTCTACCTAATTCAGAAGTGTAGATTATTCCTTTCTTGTATGGAATCATAGAAAAACATTTCTCTTCTGAAATTGAATGCCAATTTCGACCAAAATCTGATGAAAAATCAACACCATTGGTTCCTCCACAAAATAACAAGTTACTTTTCTCATTATATATTACCATTGACCTGTATCCTCTTGGTGAAACTTCTGGGGTTATCCAAGTACTATCAGCATTTATTTGTAAAAAAGAATTACTTTGTTGCTCGTTCGGAAACAGGTAGTCACCACCAACTATAACTTTAGTGACCAAATTTGATTTCGTTAGAACACATAATGAATAAGCTCCACAACTTTCACATGATGAAAATGGAAGTTCTTGAATATCCCACGTTAATCCATAATCTGTGGAATGAAATAAACGCGAGTCTAGTCCACCAGAAACAAAATACCAATCATTTGCGGAAACATGGACGGTAGTTCCACTTGCTGCAAAAGCAGCTTCTCCGGTATTTGAAGCAACGTTAGGTAATTTTTCCCACTCTCCCGATGCACTTAAACTGTAAAGAGAAAACTCACCATCGACAGGATCTCCCATCAACAAACCTTTTTTTTTAGAAATACTAAATCCATCTAAAAATACGTTTTGACCGCTTGATTCAAAAGTTTGAATTCTTTCTAATTTATACTTTCCGAATAATCCCTTTTTAAAGCAAATCATTCGCCCGAGATTTCCGGTTTGCATCACGTGTAATTTTCTTCTAACCAACTGAATATCTCGAATTTCAGGAAAGCTGTCAGTTGAAATTAAATTAGATTTATTCCCTTTTACTTTATAAATTTTCCCGAGATTAGTACCAATAAAAATAGTTTTTCCATTATTACATATGGCGCGGGCATGTTCGTTCGATTTACCAAAAACAAAAATTTTTTGCGCACTAAAAGAGTTAAGACAGAAAATCACCAAATAAAAGGCGAATTTCAAAAGATTTTTCATCAAACGCGTTCTATTATTGTTGCATAGCCTTGTCCAACACCGATGCACATGGTTACCAATGCGTATCGTTTTCCTGTTTGTTGAAGTTGGCGAGCGGCCGTCAGTAATATTCGGGCACCTGACATTCCAAGAGGATGCCCCAAAGCAATCGCGCCTCCATTGGGATTTATACGTGGGTCATTATCTGCGAGTCCCATCGCTCGTGTGCAGGCTAAAACTTGTGCTGCAAAAGCTTCGTTTAATTCTAAAACATCCATATCGGCTAAGTTCAATCCTGCTCGTTCGAGTGCTTTTTGAGAAGCGTAAACTGGACCTATCCCCATAATGCGGGGTTCAACACCGGCAACTGCGGCACTCACAATTCTTGCTATAGGTTTCAAGTTATGGTTTTTTACACCCGATTCTGAAGCGATTAAAAGAGCTGCTGCACCATCATTCAAGCCCGAGGCATTGCCCGCTGTAACAGTCCCGTCTCTTTTGAAGGCTGGCTTTAAACTAGCTAATGTATCCATTGTTGTTGATGCTCTGGCAAATTCATCTGTTCCGAAGTGAATTGGATCTTTCTTCTTTTGAGGAATCGAAACGGCAGCTATTTCACCATTTAAAAATCCGTTTTCTTTCGCTTTCGCAGCTTTTTCCTGTGACCAACAAGCAAAGCGGTCTTGCGCTTCACGTTCTATTCCGTATTTCTCCACCAAGTTTTCAGCAGTCATTCCCATGCTGTCAACTCCATAAATTTCTTCCATTTTTGGATTAATAAAACGCCACCCAAAAGATGAATCAAACATTTGAGCATCTCTTCCGAAGGCAGATGAAGTTTTTGAAATTACCCAAGGACCACGTGTCATATGTTCTACTCCTCCCGCAATGTACAAATCTCCGGCACCATCTTTTATTGCACGTGCTGCATTAACTACAGCTGCCATTCCTGATGCACACAAGCGATTAACCGTTTCTCCTGCAACTTCAACAGGAAGTCCTGCAAGTAGTCCTGCCATTCGGGCGATATTTCGGTTGTCCTCTCCTGCTTGATTTGCACATCCTAAAATTACATCTTCAACTTTAGAAAAATCTAGATTTGGATGTCTGTCCATCAACGCTCGAATGGCATGTGCCGCCAAGTCATCAGCGCGAACACCTGACAGGGTTCCTCCAAACGATCCAATGGGCGTCCTTACCCCATCAACAATATAGACCTCTTTTGACATAATTGCAATTTTTCACGAAAATACAACTTTCATTTGAGTTCGAGATATGCAATCATTTGTTACTTTTGAGTAAATAAAAAATATGCTATCCCACGTTCACTTGTCCTACTTTCAAGACCTTTTAGGGGACCGAGCAATCACGTCAACCGAAATTAGAAAAATTTATGGGTCTGATGAAACTGAAGACTTTAACTTTCCTCCAGCAATTGTATTGAAACCAATTTCTGTCGAGGAAGTTTCCGCAATTATGAACTTTTGTCATGAGCACCATATTCCTGTAACTCCGGCTGGAGCACGTACAGGATTGAGCGGTGGAGCATTGTGCGATCACGGTGGTGTACTCATTTCAATGGAAAAATTCGATAAAATCATTGAAATTGATGAGAAAAATCATCAAGTTACTGTAGAACCCGGAGTGATTACTCAAGTTTTGCAAGATGCGGTAAAAGAAAAAGGATTGTTTTACCCACCAGATCCCGCAAGTAAGGGATCCTGTTTTATAGGAGGAAATGTTTCGGAAAATTCGGGTGGACCAAAAGCTGTCAAATATGGTGTGACGAAAGACTACGTTTTAAACTTAGAAATTGTGTTGCCAACTGGAGAAATTATCTGGACAGGGGCCAATGTATTAAAAAATGCTACGGGTTATAATCTTACTCAACTTGTTGTAGGATCCGAAGGAACATTAGCTATCATCACTAAAATCGTTTTGAAATTAATTCCGCATCCAACACATGACTTGCTCATGCTGGTTCCATTTTTCGATGCACAAAAGGCATGTGAAGCAGTAGCGGCTATTTTTCAAGCAGGCATTACACCAAGTGGACTAGAATTCATGGAGCGCGATGCTTTACTTTACACTCAAGCATTTGTTGGCGAGTCAACGATTCAAGTAGCTGAAAATCACGCAGCACATTTGCTAATCGAGGTGGATGGGTTTGATCCTGATCAATTGATGGTAGAATGTGAAAAAATCATAAGCGTTCTTGAAAATTTTGAAACGGATGAAATTTTATTTGCAGATTCTGAAGCACAAAAAAACACACTTTGGGGCTTGCGAAGAAAAGCCGGTGAAGCTGTAAAGTCTCAATCTATTTACAAAGAAGAAGATACCGTAGTTCCGAGGTATCAACTACCAACATTACTGGGTCATATTAAGCGTATAGGTGCGAAATACGGTTTTCAATCTGTATGCTACGGCCATGCCGGTGACGGTAATTTACATGTCAATATTTTAAAAGGTGACTTATCTGACGAGTTTTGGCAAAAGGAACTTACATTTGCTATTCGAGAATTGTTTGAAGAAGTAGCTAAATTAGGAGGAACAATTTCGGGTGAGCATGGAATTGGTCTTGTTCAAAAACCATATCTTGACATCGTGTTTGGAGAGACTCAAATGCGACTCATGAGAGAAATTAAAAAAGTGTTCGATCCACATCATATATTGAACCCAGGGAAGATTTTTTAAAAATTACCTATTGAAAACAGAAATTAAGCATTACCGGGACTTTAGTTTGAATGAATTTCACGACATGATTCAATTGCGAATAGCCGTTTTTGTTGTTGAACAAAATTGTCCCTATCAAGAGCTCGACGGATTAGATAAGCATTGTTTTCATGTCCTTGTAAAAAATGATGAAGACAAAATTATTGCTACCTCGAGAATACTACCACCTGAATTAGCTTCTTTGGAACCTGCCATAGGTAGGGTGGTGTCCGATCCCGACTTCAGAAATATGAAACTTGGACATTTACTTATGAAAGAAAGTATTTCATTTATCGAACAAACTTTTGGAAAAGTTACAGTAATTTTATCGGCACAGGAACATTTAGAGGGTTTTTATAATTCACATGGTTTTGAGGCGACCTCTAAACGTTATTTAGAAGATGGTATACCGCATGTTAAAATGATAAAACAACACTTATGAGAAATTTATTTATTTATTTTTCACTTTTCACCTTACTTTTCGCCGCTTGTAAAAGCTATAAAGAGGTTAACTTCGAACCTAATGTAACTTCAACAAATAGTATTAATCCAACCTACATGGATTTGAAAGTGAGTCCAAAAGAAGATTTTTTCACCTTCTGCAATGGCTCTTGGGTAAAGTTTAATGAAATCCCAGATACAGAATCTAAATGGGGAAGTTTTAATGAATTAGATCAAAACAACAAATCTAAACTTACCGCAATACTTCAAGAGGCGCAAAATAACAATCAAGTTAAAGGAAGTGACAAACAAATTTTAGGAGATTATTACACCTCCTTCTTAGACATGAAAACCCGAAACGAAAAGGAATACAAAGGGATTTTACCTGAACTTTCACGAATAGATATGATCAACAGAAAAGATTTTCTCGTAGAGGTCATTGCAAAGCATCATTCGGAAGGGGTTTCCGCAAATTTCAATTTTGGAGTAAGACAAGACATGAAAAATGTTAACGCAAACGTTTTCTACATGGGACAAGGTGGAATTGGACTACCGAATAAAGAATATTATTTAAACGAAAATAAAAAAGAAATTCTCAAAGGATATGAAGCTCATGTCGCAAAGGCATTTGAATTAATTGGCTATCCACAAGAAAAGGCCAATGCAGCAGCACAGCTGGTTGTAAAATTCGAAACAAGAATGGCAAAAGCGATGTATTCTCCTGCTGAAATGCGACAACCAGAAAAAACATACAATAAGAAAAGTTTCAATGAAGTACTAGAGCTTGTTAAACCTTTTGACTTACGCTATTACATGAATATTTTAGAGAGCCCTACCCCTGATTCTATTATAGTGAGTAATCCAGCTTTCATGCAAGATTTTGCTAAAATGATTGAAGATGAGAATTTAGAGAGTTGGAGGGCTTACTTAAAATGGAAAGTAATTAGAAATTATTCCAAACACCTCGACCAAAAATTCGTAGACTTAAATTTTGAGTTTTATGGCAAAATACTTAGTGGTAAAAAAGCCCAAAAACCTGCAAATGAGCAAGCCATTGATGAAATCACATCTTCCTATTTTTCAGAAATTTTAGGAAAGTTATTTGTAGAAAAACATTTTTCAAAAGAAGCAAAAGATAAAGTTAATTCTATGGTCGATAATCTACTTTTTGTGTTTCGGGAACGGATAAATAAGTTGGATTGGATGACATCAGAAACTAAAGTTGAAGCCCTTAACAAACTCAATTCAATTGGTAGAAAGTTAGGTTTTCCTGATCAATGGGAAGACTTTTCAAAATTATCCATAACATCTTCAGACTACCTTCAAAACATTAAGAATATTTCCATTTACGCCACGAAAAAGAATCTAGCAGAATACGGGAAACCTGTTGATAAGAAAAAATGGGGAATGCCTGCTCACATGGTAAACGCTTATTATAGTCCACTCAATAACGAAATAGCCTTTCCAGCTGGAATCATGCAAGCGCCGTTTTTTAACGAAAAAGCTGAGGATGCTGTGAATTACGGTGGAATTGGGATGGTTATTGGCCACGAATTCACTCATGGATTTGATGATATGGGTTCAAAATTTGCTGCTGATGGCACTTTTAGAAATTGGTGGTCGGATGCAGATAGAAAAAGTTTTGAGGAAAGAACTAAAATACTTGGAGAAACCTTTTCAACTTTTTGTCCAATTGAGGGACATTGTGTGAATCCAGAATTAACAATGGGTGAAAATATTGCTGATTTAGGTGGATTAACAATGGCATATTACGCTTACACAATGACAGAGGAGTTCAAAAAGAATCAAAAGGTGAATGGATTTACACCGGCTCAGCGATTTTTTATTGCCTATGCTCAGCTTTGGAAAATAAGTTACCGAGATGAAGAATTAAAAAAGATGATCGCCACTGACCCTCATTCACCGGGAATGTATAGAGTTAACGGTCCTCTTAAAAATTGCCCAG
>JACCDX011186187.1_pt1 | contig 26949 bp, 35 predicted proteins | sample 7449681 | NCBI WGS metagenome assembly JACCDX01 (sample SAMN15323450, study PRJNA562643) | freshwater metagenome | isolation source: river surface water | place: USA:Blue River Watershed | collected 2017-08-18
GCTCCAGATACTCGAGTTACAGCCTTCCGTAAGGTTAATGGCTTTATGGTTGCTTGTACTTGGTACAAGGGCGATGTTCTAGTTTCTACTACTGGAAGCACAGACTCGGACTATGTGCGTATGGCAAAAGAAATGATGCTAACACATATGAGCTGGGCTGATTGGCAACTAGGGTTTACTAAGACAGACATGGATGGTATGACTGTAATGTTTGAGTGCGTTCATCCTGATGACCCACACATCATTCCAGAAGTTCCAGGTATGTATGTACTAGGCTATCGTGAGAACACTTGGGGTAGCAAAGTTGGACACGACAAGGACACACTATGGCTCTTGGGCAAAGTGTTTAACTGTCATGTTCCAGAAGTTATAGAAACTACTGTGGGTAACCTAGTAGAAGCTACTAAGAATGTTCGACACGAAGGATTTGTATTCTATACTGAAGATGGTGTAAGTGCTAAGATCAAGTCACCATACTACTTGACTTCAAAGTGGGTTGCTCGCAATCCACGTACAGACAAGTTGGTTGACCTGAACAAGGATATCAAGCATAATTTGGATGAAGAATACTATCCGCTGGTTGACAAGATCCGTGCTAATATAGTAGAATACACAGCGATGACAGAACAAGAACGTCTTGCTTGGGTAAGGGAACAATTGATATGAAAGATGAAAGTCATTTACCAGTAAGTGAACAAAGCCTACTCTTTCGCCTGCGTAAGCGGGCAGAGATTAGGCGTCAGATTCCTGGACGTTTAGCAGTAACAGAAGGCAAGCCAGATAAGATTGCTAACTTGCTTGATGAAGCCGCAGACGAAATTGAAAAGTTAGAACAAACCATTGCTAATCTAGTAGCACAACGATTAGACGAAATTTAAAGGAGATTGAAATGGCAAAAGGTGCAGTAAGTAATCATAAGAGTGTTCATAAAAATACTTGCCAAAATGGCAGTAAGACTTCTACTCTCAATAAGAGCAGAAAGAGTCACAAAAAGTATCGCGGTCAAGGTCGTTGATTTAACAGTCGATACATTTGCTTAGGTATAGAGCCTAGTTGTCGTTGATTGTATTCAAGCAAGGGCATCATTGGTTCTATATCTAAGTTTTCTTTTTCTAAAATTTCTTTAACAACAAACATTACCTTTTCAAATCGTTTAGTTGAGTCCTGTTCAAGGTCGTAACTTTCGTCCCAGTATCTAGAAAAGGTTTTAAATCCCAAGTCCTTTAGTAACTGTAAAGTACCAGCAGGTGCCAACAGTACAAATGGTCTGCCACTGACGATTGCCCTTAGTGTTTTCTCACTGAAGTTGGGCATAGTAGAATGAAATTTACTTTCTGTTACTAGACTGCAAAAGGAATCTTGTGTGATAGCAATTAATTTATCACTGGCCTGCTTGCTGGTATAGTCAACATCAACTGGTGTTTGATAATTGTTTATACGTCCTTGCCCGTGTAATATCGACAGTCCTGTTTTAATTTGTAGTTTATAATCTAACTGGGCTAGGTCAATTAAACTGTTTTCAACTGTGGGTAAACTGTAATGTTGTGTCAGTGATACGTGATTAGCATAGTTTGATAAAAACGCACTGGCAAGATATCTGTAGTCCGTGTACCGTCTATTGAAACAGCAAATCTTTTTAGAAAAGAATTGATGGATGCTAGGAAGTTCAGTTAATGATAAAACACTGTCTGCAACATACCAATCAAAGTATCTTGTAAAATTATTTTTTTCACAATGATAAACTGTATGTTCTAATTTAATATAACCTGAAACTTTTTTTATAAAGTTTAACTCGGGTATATTTGTTTCTGTTGTAAACAAATCTTCTATAAAAAAATGCAGATGTTTTTTATCTGTGATTTGGTTAATATGATTCAGTGTTTTATGATAGATTTTTTCATTAGAAACCGCATTGGCTCTTATAACAATTACAACATCGTTTAACCCAAATCGAAATAAATTTTTTATAGAAATAAAAGGTCCAGATATTGGACTCACTGATACACTATCGGAGTTAATTTGGGTAACCTTGTCTTGGTGGAAAATGTCAACGACGGCCATGCCAATATTTATAAACCAAATAGCGTTGACTTTGATTCATTAAGATATTATAATACTACTATTCAACTCAAAGAAAGAAAACATGGCTCAACACTTAATGGTCGACTTAGAAACACTAGATACAAAAACTTCAGCAACTATCCTTACTCTAGGTGCAGTAAGATTTGATCCTTTTGGAACCACACCTATGAAGGAACTGTATCTGCGTGTGGACATCGATAGCCAAGATGCGCTGGGTTGTACAGTCAGCGATGACACACTTAAATGGTGGAATCAGCAAGATACTAACATCATGGAAGAAGCGTTTGATCCTAGGGATCGTATTCCAATCCACGAAGTAATTAATCAGTTTCACGCACTAGCATGGGGCTGTCAGCAGTTTTGGAGTCATGGTGCTACTTTTGACTTGATGATTCTACAAAATATCTATGACAAATTAGGTCGTGCATACCCTTGGAACTTCTGGGAAATGCGTGACACACGAACATTGTTTGATCTAGCAGATCCAGACATGCCTCAAAATGCCAAACACAATGCGTTAGAGGATGCAAAACGACAAGCCATTGGAGTAAGAAATGTCTTCAGAAAACTCGGACACCAACCCCGACGTTGAAATTTCTAAAAGCCCAGATAGACATACCTTTCAAAAACAAGGGTATGTTGAGCGTCAAACCGAAAAAGGTGAACCTGTCAACGAAGATTACCTTGACTGGTTTGAAAAGATAATCGATTCACATAAACACAAGTTCGACGATCCAGAAAGCCGTAAAAACAGCATGGAATACGACTTGCTGACTACACCCTGGATTTTAGAAAAAGTTCGTAGCAGTGATTCGTATGCACAGAACCTTTATGCGGCCATGTGTAATATGCAGTTTGTTCGTAAAGAACTGTTTCCTTTCTTGCGACAAGATCCTGACAAAGATTTGTGGAGTGCTAGTTGGCGGTATGCTGGTGGTATCGTTGCAGATATGCGCCAAGAAGGTGATTACATTGATTGGTACTGCTCGGGTATGGGCGGACTTAATCAAGAATATGATGCTAAAGAAACTAACGAACAATGGCAAAAGCGTACAGGATATGTACCCGAAGGCATTGTTACGGAGGAAATAGAAGCAGATTTGCTTAGACTAGGGTGGATTCCAGTACCTTGGAAAGACGATTGATATAGGGCCTTAGGGCCCTATTTTTTTGGTTACAGTTCCGATAAATACTAGAAAATGAGGATTCCCACATGAGTTATCAACCACTCTTTCTAGGACTAGGTACTGCTGTAACCAGCACTGATTCTAATAATAATCGTCTAAGAGGCGAAACTGCCAACCTTAGACAAGGCCAGCCCGTGAGATTTGTTGTAGAAGGCAACAATATGATTTTTGGCGGCGTAATTGCCAACACTGTTTATTACATAAAAGACATCATCGATGATGAGTTTTTTACAGTTTCTACTACACTCAACGGCGACGTATTAGAACTCACAGACGGTGAAGGATTTATGTTAGTTCGCACCATCCAGAAAGAACTTCCAACAGAAAGTCTACGCAAGGTAGATTCTATGTTTAAGGAAATTTATACATCAGGATTTGGGCAAGGCGAAACTGGTATTCTTTCAGTGGAAGAAGATACTAGTCCTAGTCTGGGCGGGAATTTAAATTTAAACTCAAACGAAATCTCAGGTCCTGGCGCAATCAATATCACTGGTAATATTAATGCTACAGTAATTTCTGGAGACCTAAGAGGAGTTGTTGCTGGCGGATTGATAGGACCAGTAGACGAAGAAGGTATTAGAACTGGACTTCCAACTATTGATGGTTTACCTTTTGAACTAGGTAGTCCAGAAGCAGGACAAATTATTGCATGGAACGGTCCTGGACAAAAGTTTGTACTTACTAGTTTACAAGCCGCAAGCGGAACTGATACTTTAAACGATGTATTGTTTAGAGGAAACACTAGTCTTGAATCTATCAATGTTAACGGTGTAACTACAACTAGTCTAACTGTAACTAACGGTATTGACTACTCGGAACTTGTTAACACTCCAAATATTCCGGCAGATGTCAGTGACTTAACTGATTTAACAGACATCATCCCACCCGCGCAAGTTCAGAGCGATTGGAACGCTGTCAGCGGCTTAGGGGTAATTTTAAATAAACCAACTATTCCTAGCACACTATTAGACTTAGGAATTACAGATGGTACTAACGGGCAAGTATTAACAACTAATGGTTCTGGTGGATTTACATTTACCACAGTATCCGGCGGTGGCGGCGCTGGACTAGGTTCTAGAGTTACTGCTACTGCAACAACAGGCGCACTGGCAATCAATGCTATCGGCAACATATCTATATCTGGATTTAAAACTTATGCGTTGTTGGCTATGACTGTTGAAATACCAGCATGGGTAAGACTATACACTTCTGCGGCAGCAAGAGCGGCAGACGCATCAAGATTAGAAACTCAAGATCCACAACCTGGTTCAGGTGTTATTGCAGAAGTAATTACTACTTCTAATGATCAAACAGTATTATTCACACCGGCCACTATAGGCTTTAACGGCGATATACCTGCTACAACTACAGTATACGCTTCTGTAAAGAATAAGGGATCGGGCGTGGCTACCATTCAAGTGACCTTAGCGTTAGTACAACTAGAGGCATAACAATGAGCGATTTAAAAGAATATATCGTCACTCTAAAAAATAGAGATGACTTAGATGCTTTCTATGAGGATATGGAAAGTCCCGGGGGCAATCTGTATATTCCAAACAGAGTAGTTGAGTGCGCTCATAGAAGAGAAATAAGTCGTAGTACACACTACATGTTAAGTGATGCCGAAGTAGAAGAATTAAAAAAAGATTCAAGGGTTTTTGCTGTTGAACTAACTCCGGAGCAACGAGGCATTACTGTTACAAGAAGTTTTACACAAACAGGCAACTTCAATAAAAGTGGTGTATCACAAGCATCATATAGAAATTGGGGACTACTCCGTTGTGTAGAAGGTCAACAAAGAGCAAACTGGGGGTCCGATGGAACTCAAAATATAAATGCTACCATCACTGTTACTGCTGAAGGTAGAAACGTTGATGTTGTTATAGTCGACGGACACATGAATCCTGCACATCCTGAATATGCAGTTAACAGCGACGGGTCAGGCGGATCTCGAGTAATACAGTATAATTGGCTACAACATCGTTCCGGTGGCGGCACTTATCTTTATACTCCTTACACAGGTGGCGCAGGTGATGACGACAACAATCACGGCGCACACGTTGCCGGTACCGCCTGCGGCAATACACAAGGTTGGGCAAGATCAGCAAATATCTATAACATAAACCCTTACGGTACAAATCCAAACGGAAATATTCCAACATTCATATTTGATTATATTAGAGCGTGGCATGCCGCTAAAGCAATTAACCCTGCCACAGGAAGAAAGAACCCAACTATAACAAATAACAGTTGGGGATTTTCATATACTGTAGTTGCTTCTACTATCACTGAAATTTTTTATAGAGGTACACTAATACCGGGTCCATTTACTCTTGCACAGTTGGCTAATTACGGTTTAATAACAGCCAACTATTTCGGAACAGACTACTTGGTTATTCCTGCTAGAGTTGCGGCTGTGGAACAGGATATTGTAGATGCTGTCGCTGACGGTATCATTGTAGTAGGAGCCGCTGGAAATGATTCAGCAACACTAGGAGTTCCGCTCGATGCAGACTGGGAAAACTATATAACAGCAGGTGGCGGACAATATTACACCAGTGACCTTGGTACTCCAGGCGGTGCAATAAGAGAAGACACTAGTTTTGCAACTATTTGTGTAGGTTCTATTGATGTAACTACCGCAGACAGAAAAGCAGACTACAGTAACAGAGGCGGAAGAATTGATATCTGGGCTCCAGGAACAGGAATACAAAGTAGTGTGAACTCAGGCGGTATTACTGATAGTAGAAACGTAGCATATAGACAAGACATCTACAGTGGCACTAGTATGGCAAGTCCTCAAGTATGTGGAGTACTAGCATGTGCGTTAGAAATGTATCCCTACATGAATAACGATCAAGCAAGAGAGTACATTATTGCCAATGCTAAACCACAGGTCTTTGATGCTAATGCCGGACTGAGTAATGTCTACTCGTTGTCAGGTAGTCCAAACCGTTATCTTGCTCATAAACAAGAACGTGTAGTAAGTGGCGGTGTTTATCCAAAAACTGATTATTTTATTCGCCCAAGTTCTGGACAAGTTTATCCTAGAACTAGAATAAAAAAATAACCGTTTTACTTGACATAATACCACTTAACTGTTAAACTGTTTGCATGACGAAAACATACTTGGTCGAAGACATATTTCATGAAATTCCGGAAGATCCGGATCATGTTATGATGACCATACCTCCCGAAATCTGTGAACAGTCTGGACTCAAACCTGGCGATGTGGTTAAAATCGAAGTCAAAGACGGATCAATGTTCATTACCAAAGCATGAGTAAAAGTGATTTAATTGAGATGGAAGGTGCCATCTCTGAAGTGCTACCCAGCAATATGTTCCGTGTCACCTTGGAAAACGGACACATCCTTACCTGCTATACCAACGGCAGACTTCGCCAAAATAAAATTAAAATTATTTTGGGCGACAGAGTTCGAGTTGAAATGAGTCCCTACGACTTGTCCAAAGGCCGAATTACCTATCGTCTATGATTGACTTTTATATTAAGAGAGTGTACAATACAGTTATTGTAAACTTTCTTAATGTAAGATGATTAAACGATCTAATATCAAAAGTGCGTTTGGGGGCGAAGTTCCGTTTACCAAATTTATTGCGGCGGACTTAGAAACATCTAAACGTCTTCTAAATGCGCTCGATCTTGACGAAGAAGATTATAGCGTTACACCCGAAGAACATACAGTACACGATAAACGTGTTGACCTTATTGTTCGAGATAGAGACGGTGATACATTCTTAGTAATCGAAAGCCAAGATGCTAGTGGGTGGTTAGATGCTATCCATGCGAGTAAGATTACCTATTACATGTATGATAAGAAGTGTGATGACGGTGTTCTTATTTGTGAAGATGCTGACGAACACATTAAAGGTTTTGTACGCTGGCTTAACGAAAACACTCCTTTAAGAATTACTCTAGTAGGTGTTGTCATTTACGAAAATGGTAAAAATCCCTATTGCGAATTTGTTCCGTTGATTCGCCCAACACAGACCAAAGACAAGAAAGTTGTTCGACGTTCAAATCCTAGTACAGATGCTGACAATAATGTTTCCGAACAATGCCAATTAATCTACGATAATTATCCCGGCGTGTTTACCAACGTTGCTAAAGTTTATGTAAGCAAAACTAATGCTGGCAATACTGGATTAACTGTAGCAGTATGTCCTTATAAAACAGGCGGTGCCAATTCTAATGGTTGGGCTTTTGTTGAAATCTGGCATGCTGGTAAAGCCAACACTGATGAATTTCGACGCACCTTTAAAGAAGTATGTGATAAACATGGATACGAAGCCAAGTTTCAAAATCGTCGAGGATATGTAAACGGTGAGAGAATCTCTAACATGGAGGATGCTGTTGCGGCTGCACAGGTGTTTATTAATGCATTAGAAAGCAATGAAATTCATGCTTAACAAGGAGTAATCATGGAAGTAGTTAACATTAGAGACCTTAGCAAGAAGAAACAAAAAACTGGCTTGCTGGAAGTTCTTGACGACCTTCGTAAACGTATCGAAGAAGGTGACCTTGAAGAATTTGTTGTTGCCAGCATGGACAGTGATGGTGATGTAGAAATTCATGTCTGCGTCAAGGACCTTGTAGGCGGTGTTGGCCTTTACGAAATGGGCAAACACATTCTCATGCAACAACAATCTATGAATTTCGACTAACATGACTCCAGTTAATGACCGTGTGTGGCCTGCTGAAGAAGTTCTAACTATGGCCTGTGCTATATACAGGACCAAAGGCTATACCAGTACCAGTACCTTTATAACATCAGATCCTGAAAGTGAATCACGCTGGAACAACAAAGAGCATCTTTGCTATCAGATGGTTCCTGAAATTGCTGATAAAGAATACAAGGTGCTGGTCAATGTCACTCAACAAGATGCAGACACTGCCCACGCTATTGTTCAGTATTATCGTAGACTAGCATTTGGTGTAATTGGAGACACACTCAACGACTATATGCAACGAGTCTTTTCCAGCACACAAAAGCCCGAAGTTATGTTCAAAGACTTTGGCGTATTGGCCAGTGTGCCTAGTGCCTACGACAAAGAGATCTCTAAAAAACGTATTGAAAAAGAAGCCAAGGCTACCAAACAAGAACATATTGGTAAAGTTGGCGAGTCTATTATTTTGGAGGTCAGATATATCAACACCCGCTTTGTCCAGAAACTAAATTGTTATGCACATGAAGCCGTGACTAGCACAGGACATTTGGTTAACTTTTTGAACAAAATCGAGTTGGGTAAAGTTGGAGTCGTCCAAAAGATTCGTGCCAAAGTAAAAGCACACGGTGTAAACTTCCAAACTAAAACACTGGAAACTCAATTAAATTACGTCAAGGTACTTGACACAGAGTTCGTTTGGCAGTAAAATATAGTATTAGTTAACACAGGAGCCCAAATGACTGACCCTTGCTACGCTGTTATTTCTAGTTTGGAAGACCATGCTAGTCGACTGAACAAAGAAGACATTATTCTTGCTCAAGCAGAAGCAGGCAACAACGAGTTTTTTGAAGGATGTCGTTTGGCTCTTGACCCTATGATTACATTTGGATTGAAACAAATCCCGGAGAAAAAAGATGAAGATGGCGCTGGCCTACCTTGGGATAGTTTTACTCTCGCTCTTACTGGCTTTACTACTCGCAATGTCACCGGTAATACAGCACGTGACATGATTCAGACTATGATGAAGTCAGCCACTAAGAAACAGTGGAATGGCTGGTATCGTCGTATCCTTATCAAAGACCTGCGCTGTGGCGTAAGTGAAAAGACTATTAATAAGGTTGTAGAAAAAGAATGGCCTGAATATTCTGTACCTATTTTTAGTTGCCAACTTGCTCACGACAGTGCTAACCACGAGAACAAAGTTGCAGGTAAGAAACTCATTGAAGTTAAACTTGATGGTGTTCGTGTTATCACTATTGTTCGCACAGATGGCCGTGTTGATCAGTTTAGCCGCAACGGTAAAGAGTTGGTAAACTTTGAACATATCAAGAATCAAATCAGTGCTGTTGTAAAGAAAGACCCTCCTAAGTATGATCTTGTACTTGACGGTGAGATCATGTCTAGCAGTTTCCAAGATTTGATGAAGCAAGTGCATCGCAAGAGTGATGTTGCCGCTAATGATGCAGTATTGCATTTGTTTGACCTAGCGCCGTTGGACAAGTTTCAAGAAGGTCGTTGGGATAAAAATCAAGAAACTCGTAGTGCTTATGTTAAAGCATGGGTAGAAAAGCATCAAGCAGACTTGCCTAATGTCACTTGTTTGACCTATGAAGAAGTTGACTTGAATACAGACGAAGGTAAGAAGCGTTTCAAAGATATTAATGCCATGGCCATCGATGGTGGCTACGAAGGTATTATGATTAAAGATCCTAAGGCGCCCTACGAATGTAAACGCAGTCATGCATGGCTCAAACTCAAGCCATTTATTGAAGTGTCGTTGACTGTAGTGGCTGTTGAAGAAGGCACCGGCCGTAATGTTGGTAAACTAGGTGCTCTTGTATGTGAAGGTGTAGATGATGGTAAATCAATCCGAGTTAATGTTGGTTCTGGTTTTAGTGATTCCGACCGTGATACTTTTTGGACTGATCGTGAAGCCCTTATTGGGCAAATTGTGGAAGTCCGTGCTGATGCGATTACGCAAAATCAGGATGGAAGTTACTCTCTACGCTTTCCGCGCTTCCTACATTTTAGAGGGTTTGACCGTGGCGAGAAAATATGATATTCGACGCTCCATGCACAAAGATATGTTGTATGGATCTTTGCTAGAACTCAGCAAGAATCAACGTGTTTGGCATGAAAGTTCAGTGAGTCCTGAATATAGTCATTTGACTGAAGATGGCAAAGATGCTATTATTCATGTAATTGAAGAAATGTTCCGGGGACTTCAAACTATTCACAGGCAAGAAGTCAAAGAAGAAGCAAAGAAACAAACAATGGATTCGTTGAAGTCATGATAACTTACAATGTAACTAGGGATAAAGACATACGTACCATACGTCAAGGTGACCCTAACTTTCACATTGATGACGGTCTTGCATTGTATCCTCGTGCAATGATACATGTCACTCCTGACTGCCCTAGTCATATTAGAGAATATCTACAATGGGCCATGGAGAATGGATATATTAAATGTGTGGCACACGTATATGGTAAAGAATTAACAATGGACGCACTTAGATGAAAATAGGTATTATAGGATTTGGTTACGTAGGCTCAGCCATTGGCTGGGCTCATCGTCACGACCAAGTTGTCATTCATGATCCTAAAATGCATGACAGTGTCAGCAAAGCAGAAATGTTAGACTGTGATGGCATTTATGTATGTGTTCCTAGTCCTAGTACTGAAGAAGGTTACTGCGATTCGAGCATCTTAGAAACTACCTTAAAAGAACTGTTGCTGGTTAGTTTGAGAAACGATATTCCTATCATTTGTAAAACTACTGCACCCCCTAGTGTCTACGAAAGACTGCAAAAGCAATATCCAAACATTGTTTACAGCCCAGAGTTTCTTACAGCACGTAACCACATCAGTGATTACCAACAGACAGAAGTGTTTATTCTAGGCGGTGATGTCGAAGTATGCGAACGTGCTAGAGATATCATCATGTCTAGCAATGTTAAGAGCAAAAACTTTCTACTCAGTGACATTAAAAGTGCCAGTTTGTTCAAGTACATGATGAACAGTTATCTTGCAACTAAGGTAACTTTCATGAACGAATTTAAACAGTTAGCAGATGCACACGATGTTGAGTGGAATCATATCAAAGAACTTGCTAGATACGACCAACGCATAGGAACAACACACATGGATGTGCCTGGACCAGATGGCGAGTACGGTTGGGGTGGTGCATGTTTCCCTAAAGACATTGCGGCTATTACCATGGAAGCCATTGACCAAGGACTAGACTTTGAACTTATGCAAAGGGTAGAAACACTTAACAAAAAACATAGGAAACTATCATGACAGATGATCAGTACGAAGAATTTGCTAAACGTATGGAAGAACGTTTTCCTAAAATGTTTAGTCAACCATACGGAGGATTTGCTGTAGGTGCAGGTTGGTGGCCTATTATTGAAAGTTTATGCGCCAATATTCAACATCACACCGATTGGTGGAACACTAACAGACAAGACCGTCCTGTTGTAGAACAAGTTGTTGTAGAACAAATCAAAGAAAAGTTTGGTGGACTGCGCTTCTACTATCAAGGCGGAGATGATAATATTACTGGCATGGTGCGTATGGCAGAAGCCTGGGCAGATCATAGTTGTGAAGAATGTGGTGCTCCAGGTACAAGACGTAGTGGTGGCTGGATCAAAACACTATGCGACCGACACGAAGAAGAACGTCAAGAACGTCTTCGTGCTAGAGAAATGAAAAATTCAGGACTGGAGGAATAAAATGGCTGAATGGATTGTAAGAACCTACTACAAAAAGTCTATAGAAGAACACGAGCATTTTTCTAAAGATGGTATGGAAATTGTTCGTAAAACTGGATGGCGTTCAGGTAGTTGGAACGTTACAACCTCTGACGATAATCCGCCAGAGTTTGAGTTTGATTTTGTGCCAGGCGGTGATGGCAAAAAAGACAGCATTGACATGTATAACTGTCCAGGTTCTAATGTTGATGATGTTGAATTAATTGAAACATTCGATGGTTGTTGGGAAGATATTGAATGGCCTGAAGACATGGACGAAGAAGAACAAGAACGTCTAGAAGCACTTATTGAAGAAGAAGGTTTCTATGCTCTTGAAGAAGAGGAAGGTTGGTACCAAAGCGAAACAGAAATGTGGATCTGGGGACCTATTGAAATCCAAAATGCCGAAGGCGAAACTGTGCGTATTATCTGTGCAGACGAAGACGGCAACGTAGTAGACTTCGAGGAATAAATGGAAAAACTTTATCGTATCACTCCCCTCGAAAAGAAAAATGTCGAATACTTTGTAGACGTATTTGAGCGTATGCCTGACGGTACTATTCGCGGGTTTGATGTTACAGAAGTCTGGCGTTGGGGGCAAGCGTTCCGTCCAGAAGATGAACCTGTTTGGGAGTTTGAAACTGATCGTGTTCACTGTCGTCCAGAAGTAGGTTGGGGTTGCGAACTCGACGATCTTATTTCAGTTTATGTAAACTTCAGTGACGGGTTTACTGAAGAAGAAAAAGCAGAGATTGAAGCAATACTTCGTGGTGAAAAAGAAGACGAAGATGGACGTTGGGGTACTGCCTGGCTCTATGATGGGGACCATAATTGGGAAATCGAAGATGACCACGTAGCCATTTTAGGCCCTGTAAAGATCGATTTAGTCGATGCTAACGGGTACGGTGATGCTGCCATACTGGAAGAGAATGTTGAACCCTATGATGAGTGACAGGCCGGCTATGGATGTACCACTTGGCGATGACAAGCCGCCTTCTGGAACTTACAAACATCAATACCAAATGATTGATGATCGTGTACACGAAATTAAAAATGTAGTTGTGCATACCTTTAGCATGGGCGATGTAGAAGATCCGGATATCTATGCCGCGGAACCTTTGTTGAAGTGGCAACAGAGCGAGTGCGGTTCTTGGGTTATGAGTCACAGTTTGGAACAACCTGTGTGGCACAGGTATGCTGATCCAATGAGTTATGGTTACAAGTATGCTATCACAGCAAAACTCCTAGCCAAAGATTACACATACTGGAGTTTAAAGTGGGGCAGTGTCATTGACAAGAGACAGTTTTAGTGCTATAATAACAGCATGAAAATCCAAATTGTATCAGACCTACATTTAGAATTTGAGGATATCAACATCAAGAATGAACTTGGTGCAGACGTCCTAGTTCTCAGCGGCGACATCTGTGTTGCTGATGACCTTCATAACCAACCTGCTTTGGCTTGGGAAAGTCTTCCAACAGACGGATACGGCCGAGCCAAACGTGCTCTACGTTATAGAGAGTTCTTTCAGCGTGTGAGTTTCCAATTCCCTCATGTTATCTATGTGATGGGTAATCACGAACATTATCATGGGAAGTTTGATAAAAGTGCAGAAGAACTGCAATCAATGTTGAACTACCTAAACATTCACAACGTCTATCTCTTAGATCGTGGAACAAAAGTCATTAACGATGTTACCTTTATTGGTGGTACATTGTGGACTGATTGCAATAACGGCGACAATCTTACCTTGTACCATTTAGAACATGCTATGAATGACTTTAGGTTGATTCGTATTGCTAAAGAAAACTTCAGAAAGTTCTTGCCTGCTCGTACAATGAGTGAGCATGTAAAGACAAAACAGTATATCCAAACGGTATTACAAGGTATTTCCGACGATGCTAAGGCTGTTGTGTGTACACATCATGCACCTAGTCATCTAAGTATTCACGAATACTACAAAGAAGACACGCTAATGAACGGTGGATACGCCAGTGATTTAAGTGAGTTTATATTGGATCACCCAAAGGTTAAACTGTGGACACACGGTCATATGCATCAAACATTTGACTATGTTATAGGTGAAACTCGTGTAGTGTGTAACCCACGTGGTTACAATGATGAAAATCCTAATTTCGATTCTAATTTTATTGTAGAGGTTTAAAATGAAAGTTGGTCTCAGTTACAGCCGTTGCATCCGTGACATCATCGACGGCAAGGTAGACATCAACGATGTTCTAGTTATTATTACTCGTACGGATTTTGACCCAAATAATGACGAGCAATGGGGCAATATTTGGGAAGGCTATGGCGGTGGCCGTAGTGCGGGCAGTATTTGGAGTAATCCAGAATGGGCTGGTTATCATGACGAAGCACGTTTCCGTCAAGTGACCATGGATCTTTACAACAGCGGTCGTATGCATCAGCCTCGTAAGTTTGGCGCACATCCAGTACGCCGGCCAGAAATTTGGTTGGAAACAGTTTTGCCTAGTTCAGAACTTGAACGCAATCCCGTGGCAAAGGCCGCTTGGGATAAGTTTCAAACAGTTGCAGGTCTAACCAATGTAGACCTAGATAAGGAGTATCAATGATTAAAGGCATAATGCAAAGTGGTAGATATACCACAGTAACTGGAGGCTCCGCTAGTACTACCTACATCAGCCCAGGTAGTACCGGCGCAGGCATGATGCGATATAACGGCAACATGAACTGCATCGAGGTCAACGACGGTATTAGTTGGAAGGAACTTTCAGGAAGTTTTGCTTCGGTGGGTCTAACACAGGAAGCAGAAGCATTGTTAGACTGGGCACGTGAACAACGCAACAAACAACAGGCTAGAAAATATGCCGCAGAAAGCAATCCTGCACTGAAGAAAGCCTATGAAGCAATTCAACGTGCAGAAGAAAACTTTGATATACTAGAAGCCATTGCTGGCAATTATGATGAATCAGATCAAGTACAGGCAAGTCCATGAGTAACGTTAAAACAAGATTCGAAAACACCTGTGAAGTAGTACAGGAAGGCACTGGACGTAAAGTTCAAGCAGAAATTATGGCCTTTAACGAAGGTCGTAACTTAACTGTGGTTATGAACAAGAGTGTTAAACTGCTGATGAACTGGAATGGTCGTTGCTATGAAGGTCGTATGGCAGGTTTAGATTTTATCAGCAACGGTCCTAAAGGCCAAAAGTACACAGAGGGAAGATGATGAACGTTACCATCGATGAACTAGATAGTCTCTTTAGTACTACATTTAAAGACAAAGAAAAAGTCTTTGATGTAGACCCGTTGTTGTTGTCCGTGAGTCTCAAGGATTTGATGGTTGAAATGCCAAATACATTTTATTCACTTGATGACCCTAGAGTTGCCGAACATATCAATGACGATATTAGACAACAAACAGAGCAGATTAGAAAGTATTACACTAAAAAATTCTTTTGGACTAACTTTGCCGACAACGGACGTATAAGTGAGTTCAGAAGCCGTATGTGTTATCTGTTAGAAAATCGTATTCAAAAGTGTAAAGAGCAGGATGTAGGTATATATTACAAACTTCCTTACTTTTACGAAGAAGATATGATCTACGACGACTTTAAAAAACAATACAATACCACAGACTTGCCTTTGGTGAGGCCTGGACAAGTGTTCGATAAAACTTTCAAAGAACAGAAGACATTAAAGTATGTAAAAACTACATCGTCCAGACAACGAAAACGCAACATTAATAGATTTTGGTTCACCGACAGCACCTATCTCTACTGCATTGAAGTAGCCAATGACAACCCATTGTTGGAAATGTTCAAGCAATTGGTTATCAACAAGGTAGAAGTTACCTTTGAAACCTACTATAATAGAGATAGAATTGATCAAATGTATTTTTATAAACTTTTTAACTTCTCATTAGCAAAGGAAACAAATGCCTAATTTGGTACCAATGGTGGTTGAGTCCACTAACAAGGGCGAACGTGCCTATGACATTTATTCACGTCTGCTCAAAGACCGTGTTATCATGTTAGACACTGACGTCAACGAACATTCAGCCAGTGTTATTGTGGCACAATTACTGTTCCTTGAAAGCGAAAATCCTGACAAGGACATTAGTCTGTTTATTAATAGTCCAGGCGGACTAGTTACAGCAGGTTTGGCTATCTATGATACCATGCAATTTATTCGTCCGGATGTTGCTACCTATGTTATTGGACAAGCGGCTAGTATGGGTTCATTCCTAGCACAAGCGGGTGCGCCAGGTAAGCGTCATGTCCTGCCAGAAAGTCGTACAATGGTGCATCGTGTTAGTTCAGGTACTCCGGGAACACGTGGTAGTGTTCACGTACAAGAATTGCAGTTCGAAGATGCTAAACGTACCTACGAAGAAAGCCAGCGTATTAACAAGCGATTGACTGAATTGTATGTGCGCCACAACACCGCAGGTAAAACCTACGATGAACTGTTTGAAACAATGAAGTTTGACACATTCTTGTCAGCAGAACAGGCAGTAGAATACGGTCTTGCTGATCGTGTTATTTCTAAACGAGGTGAATAATGAATGAACAAGTAACAGATCTAGTAGAGTTTAATGAGTCTTGGTACAAAACCGCAGACGAAGCAGGCCGTAAACAGTTCAGAGAATGGCTGTTAGGTGTACTTCGTCAGCATGAAAATGTAGAAATCACCTTTACCAAAGTAGACGGTACTGTTCGTGAAATGAAATGTACACTCAAAGAAGGCATTGCGCCCAAAGTTGAAAGTCCAAAAGAGAGTGATTCCCTGTGTGTAGTTTGGGATCAAGTGATGAACAACTGGCGCAGTTTCAAATTTGAGAATATTAAGAAGATTAATTTTGCACTTTGAAACCACAATTCAGAATCGGTGAACGGGACGGTTTTTGGACCGTCCAAGTTTTTTATATAACCGAAGATACGGGGCAGGGTAACCTATTTGACGAATGGGGATTTGAAGAACCATTTGACGAAGCCACTTACCAAAACATGAGCCAATGGTGCTACAACCATTTCAAAACTTGGCTCACGCCCAAAAGAGCACGTAGAATGTCCTACGATAACTTTTGGTTCCGCTCCAAAAAAGACGCAGATTGGTTTATACTGTATTGGAGCGGTATTGACATCGATTTAAATTGAGTGTATAATTACATTATTGAACAACAAAGGAGCATTCAATGGCAACCAAAACTCGTGTAACTAAAAAGCAAGTTATTGCACATCGTACTAAGGCCGCTCGCGATACTAGCCCAAACTGGGAAGGTTGCGAATCTTGGGATGGCGACAAGTTTCACAAGTATTTCCGTCACGCCATGGACTATTATCGCCTTGAAAGTGAGATCAAAACTTACAAGCCTATTGTTGTTAAATGGATGACTGAAATTGGTTGTGCCAAAGAACTCATTGATGCAATCAAAAAAGTAAAAGACAACCGCATCAGTACCACAATGGGTGCTATTGCTCACTGTCTGCTCCGCGGTATGACTGCCCAACGTGCTGATTTTAACAACGGTCGTGACACTGCCGAATGGCTTCGCAATGAAATTGCCAGTGTTATTAAAGAAGGCAAGGATGACGTTGACCCCGAAGAAGCACAAGCCGAGAAAGAAGCGGCTAAAAAGGATGTCTATGTGCCTAGCATCCAAGAACGTCTACGTGAAGTTGCACTGACAATGACGGAAGAAATTGAAACAGCCATTGAAAGTTTCCAAACTGATCCGGAAAACTTCGATCCAAAGGCGTTCAAAGTACTAAACCTACTCAAAGGTAAAGGTGCTAAAGCCGCTCACGCTCGTATTATCAAAGAATTCTACAGTCGTAATCTTGCAGAACTGGAAGAACTAGCCAGTGGTAAGGGCTGTGAGCAGTTGCGTGAAGGTTACAGTCATCGTAGCAAGAAACAAATTCGTAGTTTGATTGCATTCTATCAGGAAGTATCGAGCGCCTGCGACATGTTGGCACAAGAAGCCAAGGTTAATCGTGCTCCACGTAAGACCAAAGCAGTCAGCAAGGACAAGATTGTTGCTAAACTCAAGTACAAGAAGAGCGATGAGCCTTTGAAACTTGTTAGTATCAACCCTGTTGATATTATTGGTAGCAAGGAACTGTGGGTCTACAACACTAAGAGTCGTAAACTTGGCCGATATGTTGCTGGAGAGTTCAACGACTTGGGTGTTAAGGGCACCAGCATCACTGGTTTTGACGAGCATAAGAGTGTGATGAAGACTCTACGCAAGCCTGAAGACAAACTCAAAGAGTTCAAGAGTGCAGGTAAAGTGGCTTTGCGTAAGTTCTTAGATGACATCAACGCTACCGACACTAAAATGAACGGACGAATCAACGAAGAAATCGTCCTACTCAAAGTCAATTAAGTAGCACTAGCGTTAATTGTTATTAAACCACTTAGTCCGACAAGCGGGCCTGTAAAAGGGTCGCCTTGTCGGATACCTAGTCTAAAAGTCTCACTACTTTCTGCTCCGTCTAGTGTAGCAACAGATCCTGCAGGAAGCGGGCCATATGTTCCTGGACTGGTTACTGTAAATGGTTGAGGCAATCCAGCCAAGTCAGCGGCCGTAGCAGTACCTCCGCCTTCAAAGGTTATAAAATATGTACCCGGGGTTACGCCATTTGTTTGGAAAAGGTTCGTGCTGACAGTGACAGAAAACCCATTACCCTCGCTGGCAGGGTTTGGATTGAGTGATGCAAATACCACTGACGAATCATATAATTGTATCTGTCCGCTGGTTGCTAGGACTGTTCCTGATATAGAACCTTCTCTAATTTGAACATTGAATACTTGATATCCATTCGCTTCTGCTACAGTATCTGTGGCGGCTGCTACAGTTAAATTAACTGTTTCATTTAATGAAGTTGTTGTGAAAGAACCTGACAAACTTCCTGTGGTAAAATCGCTGGCTTGTACTGTTCCAAATAAACTGTTATATGTATAGTAATATGTTCCAGCCGGACCAAGATTTCCTACTTGAACAGTTGTAGATGTAGGATATGAGCCGTAGTTGCCGGCAAGTTCTGCAATGTTAGGATTGCCTGTGACAGTAGCGAACGGTGTTAACGATGTATCATTAACTGTTACGCTGGCGCTGGTAATGACTACTGTACCAGACGTACTTCCGCTACGAACTTGTACTTGGAATGTTTGAGCACCTTCTGTTTGTCTATCTGCAAGTGCAGTAACAGAAAATGAACCTGTTCCGTTATCTAAACCGCCGGTACTACCGCTGACTACAAACGACCCGCTAGTTGCTTGTAAATCTGAAAGAATGCCGGCTTGTCCGATTGCTGTCCAGAAGTATGTTCCATCTGCGCCAACATTGGCCACCGTGAATGAACCTGAACCACCTTCGTTGATACTTGTTGGTGTAACTGTAAACTCTGGTGTTAGAGAACTATCAACTAGGTTAATTTCAACGCTGGTTCCTAAGATTGGTCCTGTTATAGAACCGCTTCTAACATAGACAGCAAAGGTAGAGTCGCCATCTGTTTCTAAATCTCTCACAGATGTTAATACAAAACTACCACTGTTACCGTTTATATTAAATGTTCCTGATAGACTTCCGCTGGTAAAATCCGCACCCGTCAAATCAGCAACTGGTTGCTCAATGGTATAATAATACGTACCATTGGCTGTGTTAGTTCCAACAACAGTAAATGTTACTGTATCGCCCTCGTTGATTGTAGTCACGTTTGGTGTGATTGTTGCACTTACAGTTGTCACTGGTGCGAACGGCATGTAAGGCGAATTGTATGGTGATAAGTTGTTAAAACTAGTTCCAGAATTTGTAATAGTTAAACCATTAGCACTAGAGTCAGTTAAGAATCTTGATGAAGTTAGATGATTTAACAATAACTGAACGTTAGATGCTCCCTGACTGTTTCTAGTAAACGGAGTTCTTGCAGGATTAAACACTGTTGAATAGTATGCTGACTTTGCAACTCTAACGTTGGTAATGTATCCAGTAAAGCCAAGTGGCCCATAGGAAAATCTTCCTATACAGGGTGTATATACACTAGTGTCACTAAAGTTACTGCCCAGCGCGGCCGCACTAGTGGGATTACCGTTGAGGAATATTCTCACGGTACCTGCCGATCTTACCAAGGCAATATGATTCCAACTGTTCAGTGTAGCAGTGTTGCTGGTTGTTATGTATGCACTGCTACCAAATATTTCCATAGATGCTTGGCCGGCGCTGTTGAGATACAAAGTTAGATAACGTCGATCGTTAAATGTTCTTCGTGTAACCCCAAATATACTGGTTGTAGTAGTGGTCGTGCTTTCTGCACCCTGATGCCATAATACTCTATTACCCGTAAAACTTGTTGGGTAGAACCACATTTCTATAGTAAAGTCACCTGTGCCGTAGGCAAAGGGTGTGCCTGGAGAAGTAAACAATACGTCGCCTTGCGTGTCGAAATATGCGGAACCTCCTATGGCTATTTTTCCACCAAACGTCTGCGCAGTTAATCCACCAGTAGTACTAAGTAATGGCATTGTTGTCCTTAAGCATATCTAGCCTGGCTGGCTATAATTGTATATGTTGAAGCGGCTGTCTTAATAATTGTAAAAGAATACACGTCTGTACTGCTGGCATTACCTGCCGTAGGTGCCGCACCGCCTAGCCATCTTGGAGTTACGCTGGTTCCATCTACAGTAAATGCTGTAGGATAGTAAGGAGTTACACCTTGGTTGGCTAATAGAACTACTGTAGCACTCTTACCTACAGCCAAATATGTGTTCATTGTCGTAGAACCGTCGCCTCTGAAATTTAATGTCCAGTTAGCAGTGGCGTTACCAGAATAGAAGAACACAGAGTTTGTCTTAACATCTAAGTTAATAGCGCCAGCAGTACCGCCAACATCTAAACTAACTTCTTCGATAGCACCAGCATTTAGTGTTACAGTATCGCTGGCTGTGACTGTTGTGGCTGAAACAGCACCGCTGAATACTGATGCAGTTATTGTTCCTGTGCTTGGGTTATAAGTTAATCCACTGTCTTCGTTTAAACGTTGATAACTGTCTGTGGTGCTGTCCACAAACGTAATGTATCTTGTTGCATTAGTAGATTCGTCACTTTCAACATATGGCTCAACAACAATATCTGCGCCACCACTGAATGAAACACCGTTGATGTTACGTGCAGTTTGAAGTGCAGAGGCTGTTAATGCATTACCGTTTAAAGATGCTGTAATAGATCCTGCACTGAAATTTCCATCCCCATCACGGAAAACAATAGTACTCGGTGTGTTAGTTGCTGTAGCATTTGAACTAACTGTAAATGTTGCACCTTCTGTGCTGGCACTGCCGCTTAGGCCATTACCGCTTACTGCGCCTGTGGCAACATAATTACCTGTGGTATCTGTACCTAGTTCAACTGTGTTTGCTCCAACCGTCAATGCCACAGACGAAACATCAGCACTTCCATCTATGCTAAATGATCCTGTTACGTCACCTGTGAATGTAACTGTTCTAGCAGTATGCCATCTACTGGCTGTTTCAGAACGTAAATTAGTTACCTCTGCCGCAGACGTAACTATCAGTGGCGGACCCGCCAATGTAGATCTTGTGCTTATTAAATGATTGCCAGTAATAAACCCCGAAAAGGTGCCAATATTTCCACCAGCGTTAATGTTTTCAAAAACTCCTAAGCCGCCTGCTGTAAGTTTTAATGCACCAGTATTTGGCCCAGCGGAACTAGTAGCATCTGAAATACTAATAGGGTTAGTGGTTGTAGAATAACCTGCTGTTTGTCCGCGGTTAGTTACTGTTTGCAATGTGCTGGTTACTGTTAAATCAACGTTACCAACAACAGGACTTCCTAGGTCGTCGTAGTTTACTATAATTTCTGTATGTGTGCCGTTTAATAATAAGTTGGCTGCAAAGTCTTCAATTTGTTCTTGACTAAATGGAATAGTAGGACTGCTAGAACCAATCCTAATTGTATTGCCGTTAATTCTATCAACTAGGATAGGACTAAGCGGATCAGTCTCGATAACTATATCTGTTTGTACAGCACCAGAAGTTCCTAGAGCATCACGCTCTAAACGTATAATAGCACTTTCTCCGGGTAATGCTCCTGTTACTGGAACATACGCATCATACTTAGGTCCGTTAATAATAACTTTATCAGTGCTGGCGCCGGGTCCTGTAGTAGAATCTTCGACATCAAATGCTATGTTTACACCGGCTTGTAACTGTGCAGTATCCGTGGTTGAATCTGCTTCTATAGTTACATCGTTTGGAAGAAACTTTATCTTCCTAAAAAAATCGTAAAAGGCTGCTGGCATGTTTAACTGGTCCTGTTGTCACAATATTTATGCGAATTTTAGTTTGCTATTTGTGCCAAAGGTTCTATATAAATACAGTACTATGAGCCAAAACATCGACCAAATCCTCAACGATCTTAAATCTGCGCTAAAAACTGGTGCTCCAGCGGGTGCGGGTATTACTGATTCTGCATCAAGACAGCAGGTAGCCATCAACGACAACGGTGTAGTTTTAACTAAACTGCGCTTAGATCGTGTGCTAGGCGACTTGAATGTAGAAAACAAAGTTGTATCTAGTGAAGTTTCATCTACAACAGTAAATGCAACTAACATTAATGCAACCAACGAAATAACTGCTTCTGTAATTCGTGCTAAGAAAATTATCACTGAACAAGATCAAGACAGTTACAATCGTGCAATCACTTTCTACGGTGAAACAAGACAAGGAGTAGACGGCAAAGGCTTGTTGTTTAGCCAACCCGACTTTACTCATCAGTTTATTTTTAAAGCAGATCCACAACGTTTATTCAGTACAGAAAGCATTGATCTGTATAGAGGCAAAAAATATCAAATCAATGGCGTCGATGTTATTGAAGAAGGTCGTTTAAGTGATAGTATTGTTTATAGTAACCTAACAACTGTTGGAACATTAACAAGCCTACGTGTAGAAAATGGCGGGCAGTTTGGTCAAACTCTATTCATCAACGATGGTTATGGAAGTGTTGGCATTAACACTGAACAAATGCACGGTGCTTTAACTGTCTACGAAGGCGGTGCAACTCTTATCATGGGCGGCGATGAAGCCACAGGCGCAGGTAAAATTGGTACTTGGGGGCCAAACAGATTAAGCATTGTCACAGACAACACTGAAAGAATTGCTGTACAAGGCAACCAAGTTGAGTTTGGCAATAGCAAATCCAAAAATGCAGACGTCAAAGTAAACGGCTCAATGGTTATTACCAACGATTTACGCATCGATGGTACTTTGCGTGTTGCTAACCTAATAGCAGATACTAGACTTCAAAGAAGTGCAAACTTAGAATTCATTTCAAATGAAACTGAAAGCGTCTACGGTAAAGGTATACAGTGGAAGGGCGAAGGATATACTCGCAGTTTTACTCTAGCACCTAACTTTGATCGTTTTGTTTCTTCTGAAAACATAGATTTAATCAGCAACCGTGCTTACTATATTAACAAAACAAAAGTTCTTGATCACGAATCACTAGGCGAAGGCATTAAGACCAGTAGTCTAACTCGTGTTGGCACTCTACAAGACCTTAATGTAGCAGGAAGTTTCATTGTTGAAAATCATTTAGAAGTTAGAGGCAACAATGTTTCTGTCCTAAGACCTTTCAGCATTAAAGACGTTACAGGTGACTTAACATTTACTGGTAACTCAATGCAGACAACCAGCAAGGACTTTGCTCTAGTTGCTGACACAGATAAAATTATTTCCATAGATAACCTAGGAAACATTGCACTAGGTGACAAACAACGCACAGACAGAATTATCAACGCTTATGGCAAGTTGGCTATAAACGTTACTAACCCTGATCCTGAAGTTGATCTACAAGTCAACGGTATGATTATGATCGGCGGTAAAAAGTTTATCAATGCTAGTCAGCCACCAGAAACTGGTGTATGGACAAAAGGCGATATTGCTTGGAACTCTCAACCCGAAGATACTGGATTTATCGGATGGGTATGTATAACCGGAGGTAGACCAGGCGTCTGGAAACCGTTTGGCTACATTGGGCAATGAACGACAAAGAAGTAGAACACTTTACAGAAACAACTAAACGAGAAGCAAGATGGTGGGACTGGATTGGAAGAATACTTCCACTAGTGGCCATTTGTACTATTGCTGTGCTCCACTACTTCAAAATGCACGACATCAGAGATATGTTCTTAGATGGCGCTGTAATCGTATTTTTTACTGTGTGCTTCATTTGGTGGTACTGGGCTATTAAGAAAATAGTCTATACTGCAAAATACATGCAGTCGACACAACAAAAATTTGCAGATCTAGTAAAAGAAATTAAGAAGTTTAGAAAAGAAAGTAAAGATCTTGATAGTAATAGGTAATGGGGAAAGTCGGCAGGGCATTGATATACTGTCACTTGCTGGAACGAAGATAGGTTGTAATGCGGTACATAGAGATTTTCATGTGGATCATCTAGTATGTGTAGACCGTGGACCTATACAAGAAGCACTATCAGCAAACTTAACATCAACAACAATCTGGACTAGAGACAACCTTCCAGAACCTCCACAAGGAAATCAACGAGCAGATCAACCTAGACATTGGGGCAGTGGCTCTTATGCTGTATTGCTTGCTACTACTATGAGCAAAGAGATACACGTGATTGGGTTTGACTTATGGAGCGATAACCGTTTAATCAATAACATCTACAAGGGCACAGACAATTACAGTGACGCAGACAGTCACGCAGTCGATCCTAGATATTGGGTATACCAGATTAGTAGAATTTTTTTGGCAAACTCTGATAAGTATTTCATAGTTTATAACAAGCCCAACTGGACTCTTCCTGAGAGTTGGTGTTTGGCAAATGTCATATTCAAAACACTTGACAAACTCGGCAACAAAACGTAAACTATTGCAATAGCGGTCTTCAACGTCATTCATCCCGCTTTACAAATTCTGCATGTCGTCAAACTTGCTACTTTATATAAAGGAGACTAGAGATGGCAAAATATTATTCAACAAAAACTTACGGCAACGACAGAGGTCTGTCATGCTGTTTCAGACAGTGGCGTGCCACACACAGCCATTGCTCACTGCTACATGGTTACTCAATTGGTATCAAACTTGTGTTCGAATGTGATACACTAGATGAAAAGAATTGGGGCATGGACTTTGGTGGACTAAAAGAGTTCAAAGCATGGGCTGATCATATGTTTGATCATACTACTGTTATCGCACAAGATGATCCGCTGTTAGACAGATTCAAAGAAATGGCTGGCTGGAGCAGTGATCCAGAGCATGATGGTAGTCCAGAACGTGTACAAACTGAACCATATCGTCGCAAGGGCGCCTGTGATTTACGTATTGTAGAAGGCGTTGGTTGTGAACTGTTTGCTAAAATGTGTTATGAAAAAATGGATTGGTTATTAAAGAACGGTAATCATCGTTATCCACTAAATCCATCTGTACGCATCAAATCTGCAGAAGTGTTCGAACACGCAGGAAACTCAGCAATCTACGAAGGTTGATATGTTAAATGTCCTGTGCCTTAAGTACGGAACAAAATATTCAGCAGATTATGTAAACAAACTTTACAATATGACGCAGAGGCATCTTACAGTGCCGCACCGTTTTGTATGCTTTACTGAAGACAGCACAGGATTAAATCCCAACATTGAAATTAGAAGTCTTCCCCATGACAGTTCTATTAAGGGCTGGTGGTGGAAGACTTTCTTGTTTAAAGCAGATCACTTTGACAAAGGCGATGTTAATTTATTCTTTGACTTAGACATTGTCATTGTTAACAATATAGATAAGTTAGTCACCCACCCTGGAACGTTTTTAGGATTCGAAGACCCGGGTAAAATTTATAGTAGGACTAGCAGATTAAACAGTTCTGTAATGCGTTGGGCCAGCGGAGAGTACTCTGACATTTGGCAAACTTACTTAACGGATCGACAGCAATCACGAGGATTGCACGGTGATCAAGATTGGATTTGGCGCTTACACCAAAATGCAATCGCATTTTATCCCGATAAATGGATACAAAGTTACAAGTGGCAAGTACGCAGTCACTCCGAACTGCAACGATTTGGCGCTGTTCAAAAGTTCAAAGAAGTAAGAAATCCAACAATCAATTCAGAAACTAGCGTTTTGGTATTCCACGGCACACCCAATCCTGAGGATGTTGAAGATCCCGTCATAGTTGACAACTGGCAATAACTGTGCTATAATAGCACTATGACTAAACGAATTGGCTTTGCATGTAAGTGGATTGATTTTCCTCACCAAGTTGATGGAATCAAACCCAAAGATGACTGTAAACAGTACAACACAGGCAGTACCACTGTGGCTTGGTTAAATAGGCAAAAGAGAGATGTTGCCGAAGAGAAACTGTGGGACTTGATGAAGCAAAACATCGCAAGTGTTCACAAACTTGTAGAAAGAGTAGGAGAGCAAGATGAAAGCCTTAGGATGGTTCGTATTAGTAGTGACATTCTTCCTGTTTACACTGAGCCCACTTATAGTTACTTTTGGCGTCAACCCGACGTGGTACAGTACTGTGAGCGGCATTTTGGCGCTGTTGGGGATAGTGCTCGTAGACGCAATGTACGTCTTAGTATGCATCCTGGCCAGTTTACTGTGCTTGCTAGTGATAACCCGAACATTGTCCAAAGATCAATAGAGGAATTCGAGTATCATGTGGATATGGCAAGATGGATGGGCTACGGCAGGAAGTTTCAGGACTTTAAGATCAATGTACACATATCGGGTCGAAAAGGTCCCCAAGGTATCATCGACGTTATTCCACGACTCACTCCAGAAGCAAGAAACTGCCTTACTATCGAAAACGACGAAATCTCCTGGGGCATCGACGCAAGCCTTGAACTCGTCAAACACTGTGCCCTCGTACTTGACGTACACCATGACTGGATCCATAGTGGAAGATACCTTCAGCCCACCGACGATAGAGTTCTACGCTTAATCGAATCGTGGCGCGGTGTGCGTCCAGTTATGCACTATAGTGTAAGTAGGGAAGATTTGCTGAAAGATCACTGTGCTGTTACACAGCCAGACTACAATAAACTGATAGAATCAGGATACAAAAAAGCAAAACTCAGAGCACATTCAGACTTTTATTGGAACAAAGCCTGCAATGAATGGGCACTGAGTTTCTGGGATCAGTTCGATATCATGTGCGAAAGCAAGGGAAAGAACCTTGCCAGTTTCGCACTATACGAACACTCTAAGAC
>JACCDX010066499.1_pt1 | contig 26925 bp, 18 predicted proteins | sample 7449681 | NCBI WGS metagenome assembly JACCDX01 (sample SAMN15323450, study PRJNA562643) | freshwater metagenome | isolation source: river surface water | place: USA:Blue River Watershed | collected 2017-08-18
GCACGCGATTGCTGCCCGTTATTTGCTCCCGCCCCGCCGTGAGCGAAGTTGCCCTCGAGTCGTCAAGCAACGGCCCCAACGCTACCCCATCAAAAAAAATGCCAGTCAGCTTAACTGACTGGCATTATGCGCAATGCAGGCCGTTTTTTTTGCGCCGGCATTTTGGCAATGCCGCGGAATAATCCCGCGCCGGCGGCCGGCCAGCACCTGTTTTGCTACAGCGTGCGGCGCAGCGCCTCGAAAAACAAATCGGACTGCAGCCTTTCGCCGCGCACCTGCTGCTCGACATGCGCGGCCAGTTCGGCGCGCACCGGCAGCATTGGCAGGCCGGTCTGGCGCGCCAGCACCTCGACCATGCAGGCGCGCTCGACGTAATACAGGTCGTCGTACGCATGCGCGACCGTCTCGCCGCACACCACCACGCCATGATTGGCGAGGAAAACGATGTCCCTGCCCTGCATCGCGTTCGCGATCCGCTCGCCCTCGGTGACATCGAGCGCCAGCCCGTTGTAGCAGGCGTCGGCCGCCACGCGGCCGTGGAAGCGCATTGCGTTCTGCGACAGCGCAGTGTCGAGCATGCGCGCGCCGGTCGCAGTCAGCGCCGTCGCATACGGCATGTGCACGTGCAGCACGCAGGGCTTGCGCGCAATGCGATGGATCGCCGCATGAATGAACATCGCGGTCGGCTCGACCGCATGCCTACCGGCGAGCTTGTTGCCCTGCTCGTCGATCATCACGATGTCGTCGGCGCCGATCTCCTGCCACAGCAGGCCGCGCGGATTGAGCAGGAAGCGGTTCGAGCCGTCCGGCAGCTCGACGCTGAAATGGTTGCAGACGCCCTCGGACAGGCCGTGGTGCGCGGCCGCGCGCAGCGCCAGCGCGAGGTCGGCGCGCAGGCGCGACACCGCCGGGGACTGGAAATCCTGCTCGTGCATCGTGTCTCCTTGACTTGATTTCGGCGCCGCGCATGCCGCGAGCGCCGCCAACAAATACAGAAAATATCAGCTTTTGCGCCGCAGCTGCGCCGCGGCCGCCCAAAAAACAGGGGCTTCCCGCAGGAAGCCCCGAAGTCATCCGGACCGTGCTGCAGTTCGAATGAGGAGAGTCTTTGTCCCACGCAGCCGTGGCTGCCGCGCTCAGGGAATGCGATAGCCGTAGCGTTCGATGATCTTTTTCGCCTTGTCGGTTTTCAGGTAGTCCAGCAGTGCGCGCGCCGCGGTCGAGTCCTTGCCCGGGTTCAGCAGCACCGCGTCCTGCCGCAGCTGTTCATGCATCTCTTCCGGCACCACCCACGCCGAGCCCGAGCGCAGCTTGCCGTTTTCCCAGACCTGCGACAGCGCGACGAAGCCCAGCTGCGCATTGCCGCTGCTGACGAACTGGAAGGTCTGCGAGATGCTCTCGCCCTGCACGACGCGCGGCTCGATCTTCGACAGCACGCCGAGCTTCTGCATCACCTGCACGGCCGCACGGCCGTAGGGCGCGACCTTCGCATTTGCGATCGACAGGAAGCGAAAGCCATCGGTCTTCAGCACGCCGCCGCCCTGGTCCACCAGCTTCGGGTCCGGCGACCACAGCGCGAGACGGCCGATCGCATAGGTAAAGCCGCTGCCCGCCACCGCCCGGCCCTCCTTCTGCAGCCGCGCCGGTGTCTCGTCGTCGGCCGACAGGAACAGCTCGAACGGCGCGCCATTGCTGATCTGCGCATAGAACTTGCCGGTCGCGCCCTGGGTCAGGCTGAGCTTGTGGCCGCTGTCCTTCTCGAACTCGGCCGCGATGTCCTTCATCGGCTGCGCGAAATTCGCCGCCACCGCGACACGCACCTCGGCCGCCTGCGCCGCTGCCGACAGCAGCAGCGCGGCCGCCAGCGCATTGAGTCTTGCTGCGATCATCTCCGTAGCTCCGTCAGAACTTGTACTGCGCGCCGATGCTGACGCCCGACTGGTCGCGCGTGCCGGCCGACAATGCCGCCTTGTTGCTGGTATCCGGGCGCCACGAGTCGTAGATCGAGAATGCCGCCGTCGCGCCATCCTTGCGGTCGACGATCGCGTAGTCGGCAAAGAAATCCCATTCCTTGTACGGCGACCAAGTCAGGCCGGTCGCAATCATGCGCAGGTCGTTCAGGCCGCGCGTCGAGGTCTTGTCCTTCACCTGATACCAGCCGAGGTTGGCGCTCAGCTCCGGCTGCAGCCGGTAGACCGCGCCGGCGAACCAGGTGTCGGCGTCCGCCTTGCCGCCCGGCGACGAGGTGCTCAGCGTCGCGCCCGGCAGCAACGGGTTGCGCGTCATCACATAACCGGCGTTCAGCGTGAGCTTGTCGAACGTGTATTTCGCCGCAAAGAAGTCGACGCGGTTGTTGGTCGCGTCCGGGATCACGGCCGGCGAACCGTAGCCGAGGCGCGCCTCGATGTGGCTGTAGGCCGCTTCGAATGCGCCGTTCTTGTAGCGGCCGCCGAAGTAGTAATGCGTGCCGCGCTCGTCGCTGCCCGGAATGCCGCCGAACGACACGCCGCCGTCCAGCGTCAGCCCGCCGAAGGCCGGCGACGTGTAGCGGATCAGCTTGTCGGCCCGGTTCAGGCCGCTGGAGCTGTGGAAGCCCGCATAGCGCGCCACCGGCTTGAGGCCGGCGAAGTTCCAGTTCTGCCGCGCGTCGAAGGCGCTGGAGAGGTCATTCTGCAATGTCGGCCCGCGGCCGAACAGCAGGGTGCCGTAGGGCCGGGACACCAGCCGCACGCTGGCCTCGCGGTCGAGCAGCGGGCTGACGCCGTCGCCGCTGGCGGCGGCGTCCTTGCCGACCGCGCCGGTGCGCGCGGAGAAGTTCGATTCCAGCGTTACCACCGCGCTGGTGTCGGCGTCGATCTCGCGCGTCAGCTTCAGGCCAAGGCGGTTGTTGCCCTTCGGCTGGTCGCTCATGCCGGACGCGCTGTCCGTCCCTTTCATGTTCGACGCATTGTAGTAGCCGGTCGACACCTGCCCGTAGACCTGCATCTTGTACTTGCGCTCGGCATCGGCGCGCTGCTCGGATTCCTTGGTGACTTTGCGCACGTCCTGCGCCTCGTTGAACGCGCGAATCTCCTCGGCCTCGACCAGCTTCTTCAGCTTCGCGTCGTACTCCTGCTGCGTGAGGATGCCCTTTTCGAGCAGGATCTCGAGCAGCACCTTCACTTCGTCGCCGGCCTGCGCCGCAACGCTGAACGCGGAAGCGGCCAGTGCGAGCGCGCCGGCGGCCAGCGGACGCATCAGCGGCCGGACGGCCGGCGAGCGCGGGATTGTCTTGAGGATCATGGACGCACCATCGAAATTAGTTTTTTATATTGCGATGAAATATACGGGTCACAATAGTGCTTGTCAATCCGTGCGACCAGTAGCTTTAACTATGAAATTTGGCGAGCATCGATACGGCGCCGCAGCCAGCAGCAGGATATACCTGTATATATCTTGCTTGGATATAATGCGGTCATGACTGCGCTTCCCCTCACCCTGCATGCCGAACTGACGCTGCGCGTCGGCGACGAGCTGCTCGCCAATGCCAAACGGATCGAGCTACTGCGCCAGATCGGACTGACCGAAAACCTGACCCTGTCCGCACGCATCGCCGGCTTCAGCTACAAGGGCGCCTGGGACGCGATCGAGCAGATGACCCGACTGACCGGCGACAGCCTGCTCGAGCGGCAGGCCGGCGGCAAGGGCGGCGGGCGCACGCGGCTGACGGAACGCGGCCGGCAGCTGCTGAAGAACTTCATGCTGGCGCAGGCCGAGCATGCGCGCTTCATCGGCCGGCTGAAAAAGTTCGCCAACGGCCTCGAGGCCGATTACGCGCAGCAGGCCGGCATCGCGCTGAAGACCAGCGCGCGCAACCAGTTCGCCGGCATCATCGTGTCGATATTGCAGGGGCCGGTAAATGACGAGGTGACGCTGATGGTGCATGGCAGCCTGATGCTGACCGCATCGATCACGCATGGCAGCAGCCGCGAGCTCGGGCTGGACATCGGCGCAAAGGTGTTCGCGCTGGTGAAGGCTTCGTGGATTGCGCTGGAGGCTCCTGCGGCACGCGGCAGCAGCCGGCGCAACGCATTCCCGGGCATGGTGCACGAAGTCGTGCGTGGCGAGGCCCGCTCCGAAGTGACGCTGCTGACCGAGGGCGGCCTCGACCTCGTCGCCACCTTGCCGAATGCCGATGCAGATGCGCTCGGGCTGACGCCCGGCGCACCACAGGTGGCCGTGATCGATCCCGCCAGCGTGATCATCGGCGTGGCTGCCTGAGCGCGCCGCTACTGCCACGGCCGTAAAAAAGGGGCCGGGAGACTCTCCCGGCCAACCAAAAGAGGATGTGCGTCCGCACCGGCCCGATCTCCCCCCGGACTCGTGCCGGCCCTGGCAGGCCGGCGTGCGCAGACCGCCGGATTGTGAGCGCAAAGCGGACGGGGCGTGATTGGATTTTTCTCGCGAAAACCGCAGTCCCATTGCCTTGAACGCCCGCGAGCCGGGCACAACCAGAATCAGCGGCTCGCGTCAGATCCGCGCGTCCCGCTCCGCGCTGATCGCCTGCGTCACCGCATGGTCATCCATGCCGGTTGAGGCCAGCGCCAGCGCCGCCAGCTGCAGGCTGGCCTCCAGCGTTTCCGGGATCACCGCAGTCGCGCCCGCGGCGCGCAGTTCATGCGCATGCACCTCGTCCATCGAGCGCACGTAGATCGGCAGCGTCGGATTAGCCTCGCGCGCGCTCAGCAGCGTATGCATCGCCTCGGCCGGCTGGTCCATCGTGATGAACAGCGCCGCCGCGTCCTTCGTGTGCAGCTTCGCCAGCAACTCCGGCCGGGCCGCATTGCCGTAGAAAACCGGCCGGCCCGTCTGCCGCAGCTCGCCGGCACGGCGCGCATTCTGCTCGATCGCGACATAGGCGAGCCCCTGCCTGTCGAGCACGTCGGCGATCAGCCGACCGACGCGCCCGAACCCGGCGATCACGAGGTGGCCGCGCAATGGCTCAGGCAAGGCCTCTGCCGCGCCGCTGTCGTGCGCGGGAGCATGGCGCTCCAGTCTGTGCCGGCACCAGCCGCCGGCGCGCGCCGCCGCCGGCGTCATCAGCATGCTGAGGCTGACCACCAGCAGCATGAACTGCCCGGTCGATGCCGGCAGCAGGCCGATCGACAGCGCATAGCCGACGATCACGAACGCAAATTCGCCGCCCTGCGCGAGCAGCAGCCCGCTCTCGGCCGCCGCGCCTGCGCGCAGTCCGCCGGCGCGAAACAGGCCGGCGACCAGCGCCGACTTGATCAGCATCAGGCCGAGCGCGGACGCGACAATCAGCCCGCCCTGGCGGCCCAGCTCGCCGATCTCGATCTCCATGCCCACCGACATGAAGAACAACCCCATCAGCAAGCCCTTGAAAGGCTCGATGGTGACCTCGACCTCGTGCCGGTACTCGGTCTCGGCCATCAGCATGCCGGCAAGGAAGGCGCCCAGCGCCAGCGACAGCCCGGCCGCGGCCGTCAGCCACGCAATGCCGAGCGTGACCAGCAGGGTCAGCGCCATGAACACCTCGGGTTGCCGGCGGTGCGCGAACACGCGGAACAGCGGCGCGATGAAACGGCTGCCGAGCAGGTAGATCGCGCCTATGGCCAGCGCCGACTTCAGCAGCGCCAGCCCCAGCACCGACAGGAAGCCGCCGGTGGCGTCCTTGCCCAGCATGTCCATCAGGATCAGCAGCGGGATCACCGCAAAGTCCTGGAACATCAGCACCGCGAAGATCGAGCGCCCCTCGGGCGTGGCCAGTCCGTTGCGCCGCGCCAGCAGCTGCATCACGATCGCGGTCGATGACAGCGACAGCACCAGCCCGAGGATCACCGATGCCTCGGCCGAGTTGCCGAACACCGACGCGACCGTGCCGATCAGCAGCGCGGTCAGCAGCACCTGCGCTGCGCCGCCGATGAACACCCAGCGGCGCATCGACCACAGCAGCTCGGGCGAGAGTTCGAGGCCGATCAGGAACATCAGGAAGACGATGCCGAGTTCGGCATAGCCGTGGATCGCCTCGGGGTCGGAGAAGGTGAAGGCGGCCAGCCACGGCCATTCATGTGCCCAGCCGCCGACCGCATGCGGGCCGAGCAGGATGCCGACCGCAAGAAAGCCCAGCACCTGGTTCATGCGCAGCTTTTGCAGCAGCGGTATCAGTATCCCGGACAGCGTGAGGAAAAGCAGGGTTTCGCTAAGGTAAGGCAGTGCCGGGACTTGTTGCATGTACGACGCGGTGATTGTTATACGTTTCGATGACCATTATAAGCGCGGCGGGACGCCGGATCGGGGACCGGAGGACCTTTTTTCAGGACATCTGCTTGTTCGGCTCGACGATGCCGAACCGACTCATCCGCCGGTAGATCGTCGAACGGCTGATGCCGAGCTCGCGTGCGCAGGCCATGATGTTCCAGCGACTACGTTGCAGCGCTGCGAGCAGCGCGGCAGCACTGGCAGCGCTGTCCATGGCGGCAGGAATTTGCTGCACGGGCTGCATTGCCGCGGGCGCACGCTGACGGCGCACGTCGGCTGGGAAATCTTCGAAGGTCAGCACGTCACCTGCCACCGATACAGCAAACCGTATCGCATTCGCCAGTTGCCGGATGTTGCCAGGCCAGGGCAACGCGGCCAGCCGTTCGATGAGTTGCTCGTCGACCTGCAGTTCGTCGTCACGGCCGCGCGCGGTTTCGGCGATCAGCCGGCGGACCAGGAAGGCGCGGTCGCTACGCTGCCGGAATGCGGGCAGTTCGAACACGGCGCCGTTGATCCGGTAATACAAGTCTTCTCGGAACTGCTTCGCGGCCGCCATCTGTTCGAGGTCCTGGTGGGTCGCGCACAGCAGCCGGAAGTCCGCCGGAACCGGCGCACTCGCGCCGAGCGGCGTCACCTCGCGCTGCGCGATCACCCGCAACAGCCGGGCCTGCATCGACAGCGGCATGTCGCCGATCTCGTCGAGGAAGAGCGTACCACCATGCGCCTCGAGGATGCGGCCGCGCGAACCGCCGCGCTTCGACCCGGTGAATGCGCCATCGCGGTAACCAAACAGCTCGCTTTCGATCAGCGTTTCAGGCAAGGCCGCGCAGTTGACTGCAACGAACGGTCCGTCGCGCCGCTCGCTGGCGCGATGGAAAGCACGTGCAAACATCTCCTTGCCGCTGCCGGTTTCTCCGAGGATGAGCACCGGCAAGTCATTCCTCATCACCCGTGCAACCAGCGGCAGCATGCGCAGGCAAGTGGCATCCTCTCCCGCCAGTTCGCGCAAGCCATCGTTAGCAGCATGTGCATCGGGATCAACATCGATGACCGCCTGCCGCTGCGACAGGCCGCCTGCAGCGACGGGCGAAAAGCCCGGCGCGGCCATCGCGCCATCGACGTGCGCGACCAGCACCTGCGTCGATCCGATCGGGCGCAGCACGACGCTGGAACTCATCCGGCGCAGGCGGCCATCGAGCAGGCGTTGCGGCGACTCGCCAAAGCAATCATCAAAGCGCAGCGGGCTGTCACGCCGGGCGAGCCGCGGCACCAGCCGGATTGCGGCCTTGGTCGGCGACATGATCTGGCCGTCTTCACGCAGCAGGAAAAAGGCGTCGCCAATGCCCGCGGCCGGGCTGCCTTGCGCATGCAGGCTGACAATGAGCTGGTCACGGCCGCGCTGCGAGAGGATCAGCTTGTTCTCGATCGCCTCGGCTGAGATTTGGGTCAGCTGCAGTGCCAGCAACTGGCTACGCTTGTCCTCATGCGAGCTGAGTGCCGACACGTCAAGCACGGCGAGCAGCCGGCCCTGCGGATCATCGATCGGCACCGCGGTGCAGGTGACGCCCTTGTGCACCGCGAGGAAATGGTCGGTGCGATGCACCACCACCGGCTTGTGCTCGACGATGCAGGTGCCGATGCCGGACGTTCCCTCGATCGCTTCGGCATAGATGCGCCCGAGTTCCAGTCCGCCTCTGGCCAGCTCGCGATCCATCAGCGGGTTGCGGATCATTGACAGACAGCTGCCCTGCTTGTCCGAGACCATCACCACATAGCCGGCATCACAGACGCGGCCGTACAGCGCAGCGATGTCCGGCTCGGCGACACGCAGCAGCCATTCCATCGGCTCGCGTTGCGCGCGGATCTCCGCCGCCGTGAGCACATGCGGACGATCTGGCTGTCCTTCATCCAGCCTGTGCTCGGAAACTACGCGATGCCAGGACTCGAGGATGTAGGGATCGAGCGGCGGGGCCTGCAGTGCGCCGCCAGAAAATGCCGGCGAGGTCAGGCGTTGGATATCTCGGGTCATTGTCAGCCTTCGGGCGTATTCCCATCCTGTTATGACGCCACCCGCGCCGCCGCATGGCCGGCGCGAGGGGCGTATCGGAAGACGACTTGCGCACATCGGAGCTCAGGTTTCGTCGAGGCCCGGCGCTGCATCGAAGTTAACCATAGTTGCCGGCGCAAGAAAAGCTGGAGCAACTGACGCAGCCGGCACACACCTGCCGCGACACCTGTCGCACGCGGCTGCGACAGTGACGAACCTTCGGGCACCCCACTAGACCGCCGCCATTGGGTTCATGCGCATTCGAACGTGCGCCGGCGCTCGGGAACAACTCTTGCTCTTCGCTGATGGCCGGCTCGCGTTGCGGGCACGGATTAAAAACATGGAAATGCCAAATAGTACAAATCCTGAGAACGAAAAGAGGAGACCCATGAAAAAGCCAATGATGTCCGCGGTGCGGGCCGGATGGGCGGTAGCGCTCGCCGCGCTCTGCCTGCATGCGCATGCAGGTGTGTTGCAGGGAAAGGTCACCGGATCGGATGGACAGCCGGTCGACGGCGCACTGGTCACGCTGACGAACAAGGATGGCGTGAGCGAGACCGTGTATTCGGACAAGAACGGCCATTACACGCTGGATGCGAAGCTGTCCGGCGCACTCGACCTGCGGGTGCGTAAGCGCTATTACCGCGACCACCTGGGCACGATGAAGCTGGGCAGCGGCAAACAGGAGCTGGGCATCAGCCTCGTCAACATCACCGACCCGCAGGAGCTGTCGGATGCGCACCCGTCGCTGTCGCACTTCGCCAAGATCGCGTTCGACAAGGACCCGAAGGCGCGCTTCTCGAGGGAGAACTTCTCACGTGACTGCCTGACCTGCCACCAGATCGGAAACAGCTTCACCCGCGTGCCGCGCCCGCCGGAAGGCTGGCTGCCCTCGGTGCAGCGCATGCATGGTTATGTAGGTAATACCGATGCGGAATTCATCCGCGCCCGCGCCGAGCTGCTGTCGAAGGGGCTGGATGGCAGCTTGGTGACGTCTAAACCGGTGATCCCGACCGACGACCTGCTGAGCCTGGCGAAGATCTACGAGTGGCGTCTGGACGACTCCAACGTGCCGCATGATGCGCACATTCATCACCGGAACAACAACGCCTACATCGTCGACATGTTCGCCGGCAAGGTGATCGAGCTGAACCTGAAGACGGGCAAGGCCAGGCACTTCGCCGAGCCGGCACAGGGCATGCCGCCCGGCGGCGCGTTCGGCAAGGCTGGCGTGCCCGCGCCTTACGGCCTGACGGTACCGCGCGCGCCGCACAGCCTGGCTGAGGATTCGAAGGGAACCCTCTACCTGACCGACTCAATCGGCGCGTCGATCGGCGTGTTCGACCCGCTGACCAAGGGCTTTTCGCACCATGATGTCGGCGGCAATGCGGTCTACCCGCATACGATCCGCGTCGACAGCAAGGATATCGTGTGGGCAACGATGGCCTTCTCCAACCAGGTCGCGCGCTTTGATCCGAAGTCGAAGGACATGAAGGTGTTCAACCTGCCGGCTACCAAGGTCGATGGTTTCGCCTGCTGCCAGGTGCCCTACGGTATCGACGTCAATCCAACGGACGGCAGCGTCTGGTACACCAAGCTGTTCTCGGACAAGATCGGCCGCATCGATCCGGTCACCTTCGAGATCACCGAGTACGACTCGCCGGTGATGGGGCCACGGCGGCAGCGCTTCGACGCCGACGGCAAACTGTGGATCGCCGGCTTCGCAGACGGCACCATCGCGAAAGTCGACACCGCAACGTGGACGTCGAAGGTATACAAGCTGCCGACATTTGCACCCGGCGAAGTGCCGGCGCCGTATTCGGTCAGCGTGAACCCGAAGAACCAGGATATCTGGGTCACCGACACGATGATGGACGTCGCATGGCGTTTCATCCCGTCGCAGGAGAAGTTCGTCGCCTACCCGCTGCCGCTGAAGGGTACCTACACGCGTGACTTCTCGTTCTCCAGAGAAGGCTGGGCGTGCACGTCGAACAACCCTATCCCGCCGACTGCGCTCGAGGGCGGCGTGCCCGAGCTGATCTGCATCGATCCAGGCGCCTGATCGGCCTTGTCATTGCATTCATTCCCCCCTGCCCCGGATCGTTCTGTCGGGGCGGGCTTTTTGAACCAGTGAGATCACGATGGACAAAATCAGATCATTTGCTTTCTTCCGGATGCTCGTGCTAGCCGGTCTCGCATGCGCCAGTGGCATTGCCATGTCCGATGCGTTCGAGGACGGGCATGAAGAGCAGTTTCCGCAGCGTCATCGCTACACAAAGGTCGGCGCTGATGGCCGCGTGCTCAGCGCCGGCGCGCAGCCAGGCAACAGCAACCACGATTGGGTCTGCTCAATCGACGAGGAGACCGGACTGATGTGGGAAATCAAGACCTCCGATGGCGGGCTGCGCGACAAGCGCCATACATACACACCGTATGACAGCAACCCGAAAACGAACGGCGGCTGGACAGGCTATCGTGACAACCGAAGTGGCAACTGCGATCGTTCGCAGATGAATGAAGGATCTTGCAACACGGAGGCCTACATCGCAGCCATCAATGCGTCCGGGCTGTGCGGGCACACGGACTGGCGGCTGCCGACCATTGCCGAACTGGTCGCGATCGCCGGCGAGAGCTCGCCGCGCCAGAGCGCCGACATCGCCCTGCCGAACACTGCCGAGGGTTGGTACTGGACCGGCGTGTCGCGGGTCGGGCACGCGGTATATTCGCGCGTGATCCTGCTGCCGCCGCGTGGGCGCGCGCAGTTCTACGACGGCAGCTACATGGTGCGCGCGGTACGCGGCGAAGCAAAGGACTGAATGCAGTTCATGTCACGCCCTGCGCCAGCATCGCATCGGCGACTTTCACGAAGCCGGCGATGTTCGCGCCGTCGACATAGCTGACCGTGCCGTCGGCTCGGCGGCCGTGCTGCACGCATGTCGTGTGGATGCTGCGCATGATCTGCTGCAGCTTCGCATCGACTTCGGCGCGCGTCCATGAAAGCCGCAGCGCGTTCTGGCTCATTTCCAGCCCGGAGGTCGCGACGCCGCCGGCATTGCTCGCCTTGCCCGGCGCATACAGCACGCCGGCCGCCTCGAAGGCCTTCACGGCCTCGATCGTCGATGGCATGTTCGCGCCCTCGGCGACGCACTTGACGCCGTTACGGATCAGCGTCGCCGCATCGGCGGCATCGAGCTCGTTCTGCGTCGCGCACGGCAACGCGATGTCGACCGGCACCTGCCACGGGCGCATGCCCGCCTCGTAGCGCGCGCCGATCGCCTGCGCATACTCGCTGACCCGGCCGTGTCGGTGGTTCTTGATCTCCATCAGCAGCGCGAGCTTGTCGGTGGTAAAGCCGGCCTCGTCGATCACGGTGCCGCCGGAATCGGACACGGTGATGACTTTCGCATCCATCGTCATCGCCTTCTCGACCGCATACTGCGCAACATTGCCCGAGCCCGACACCGCGACCCGCATGCCCTCGAACGACAGCCCGTGCGTCTTCAGCATCTGCTCGGCAAAGTAGACGGTGCCATAGCCGGTCGCCTCCGGCCGCACCAGCGAGCCGCCGAAACTGAGCCCCTTGCCGGTGAACACACAGTCGGCGCGGTTCGACAACTTCTTCACCATGCCCGCCATATAGCCGACCTCGCGCGCGCCGACGCCGATGTCGCCGGCCGGCACGTCGGTGTCGGCGCCGACATGGCGGAACAGTTCGCCGGCGAAAGCCTGGCAGAAGCGCATCACCTCGCCCTCACTCTTGCCCTTCGGATCGAAATCGGAGCCGCCCTTGCCGCCGCCCATCGGCAGCGTGGTCAGCGCATTCTTGAAGGTCTGTTCGAACGCGAGGAATTTCAGCACCGACAGGTTGACCGAGGGATGGAAGCGGATGCCGCCCTTGTACGGGCCGATCGCCATGCTGTGCTGCACCCGGTAGCCGCGATTGACCTGCACCTCGCCATGGTCGTCGATCCAGCAGACGCGGAACAGCAGCACGCGCTCGGGCTCGATGAGCCGCTCCAGCAGCCCATGCGCCGCGTACTGCGGATGGGCGTCGATGAAAGGCCAGAGGCTCTCCATCACCTCGGTGACCGCTTGCAGGAATTCCGGCTGGCCGGGGTTGCGGTCGGCGACATGCTGCAGGAATTGCAGGGAGGTGGTGTATTTCATTGGAAAAATGGCTCGCAGTTTGTCGGGTGGAACGCCGGTTCGCATGGTGAGCGGCTCGCATAAGATAATAAATTATATAACGTTTCAGCAGCTCCGGGCACGGTCACCGGGAGTCGCCCGACCGAGGGCGCCGACGAAAGGCTTGCTCAACTACAGGGTTGCCTCCAATCAGCGTTACACTTAAGCGACCTGACCCAGAACAATTGCTGCCGTGAAAAAACTTCTTGCCATTAGCTTGCTGTTCAGCCTGGGCGCCCTGCATGTCAGCGGCGTATCCGAGCCGCTGCCCGCCTCCGCTGAAAAAGTCCCGGTGCATGCATCCTACCTGCAACCGCTGCCGAACCTGTCGCAGGAGCAGCGCCTGAAATTCCGCAGCGGCGAGAAGGTCTTCAACACCTTCTGGATCGCGGTGCCCAACGATCTCATCGCGCAGTGGTGGAACCTGTCCGAGCCCGGCCCGGGCGGCGGCGAATGGGGACTGGGGCCGACCTTCACCGCGACCTCCTGCGTGGCCTGCCACATCCAGGCCGGCCGCGGCCATGCGATGGACAGCAGCAGCGGCAAGTCGGTATTCCAGCAATCTCTGCGGCTGTCGGTGGCCGGCACCGACGCACACGGCGGCCCGAAGCCCGAGCCGAACTACGGGTTGCACATCCAGCCTTTCGACACCATCAACAGCAAGGACACGGACCGCCGCGCCGGCGAGGCCGAGGTGCAGGTGGACTGGAAGCCGGCGAGCTTCCGGATGGCCGACGGCGAGGTGGTCGAGCTGCGCAAGCCGTCGGTACGGCTGGAAAAGCTGAACTTCGGGCCGCTGGCGGACGGCGTGATGATGTCGTTGCGGAACACGCAGGCGATTTACGGGCTCGGCTATCTGGAGGCCGTCAGCGAGGCCGACATCCTCGCGCTGGCCGCGCTGCAGAAGGCGCAGGGGCTGAACGGCCGGCCGAACTATGTACGCGACGACATCAACGACAAGATCGCGATCGGCCGCTTTGGCTGGAAGGCCAACCAGCCCAGCCTGCAGCAGCAGATCGCCGGCGCCTTCCTAGGCGACATCGGCGTGACGTCGGAGCTGTATCCGGAACAGAACTGCTCGCCGGTGCAGAAGGAATGCCAACTGCAGCGACATCACACGAAGCCGGACCTGCGGCCGGAGCTGTGGGAAGCGATCACCTTCTGGGCGACGGGGCTGAATGCGCCGGCGCAGCGCAATCGGGCGGACGCGGCGGTGCAGCGCGGCGAGAAGCTGTTCGCCACGGTGAAGTGCGCGCAGTGCCATGTGCCGGAACTGAAGACCGGCAGCTTCGAACGCCTGCCGCAGCTGGCCAACCAGACCATCCGTCCGTACACGGACCTGCTGCTGCATGACATGGGCCCGGAGCTGGCCGACGGCCGGCCGGACTACCAGGCCGGCGGCGCCGACTGGCGTACCGCGCCGCTGTGGGGCATCGGCCTGTCGAAGCAGGTCAATGGCAGCACCAGCTTCCTGCACGACGGCCGCGCACGCAGCCTGCTCGAGGCGATCGTCTGGCACGGCGGCGAGGCGCAGGCGTCGCGCGACCTGTTCGCGAAGCTGTCGCGCAAGGAGCGGGATGATTTGCTGGCGTTTTTGCAGTCGCTTTGATCATTGTTATCCCAGCGCATGCTGGGATTCATGATGGCATTACGCCAAACGACGCCAAGGGTTTATCCACGATGGATCCCAGCTTGCACTGGGATGACGATTTCATGGCCGACAGCCTGTCCATCGTCGTCCCAAGGCCGGGATCCAGCGTCTTCAATTTTCAAGCCCCAAAGCTGACCCGGGGGCCGCAAGGGCAAGGCTCACACCACCACCCCCTCCCCCGGCAGCGCCGCCATCGCGACCCGCACCGCCTCCGGCAGTCCGTCCGCATACGCATCCACCCGCGCCGCCGCAATCACCCCCGCCCGCTCCAGCTTCTCCTTCACCCGCGCATTCGCCTCGCACAGCACCACCGCCACGCCACGCTTGCGCAGCTTGCCGGCCACCTCGTCGAGCGTCTGTATGCCGGTGATGTCCATGAAGGGCACGCGGCGCAGCCGGATCACCAGCGCCTGCGGCTCGGTATGCGTCTGCGCCAGCGCACGCTCGAAATTCTCGACCGCGCCGAAGAACATCGGCCCGGCGATCTCGTAGACCAGCAGCCCGCGCGGCAGCGGCGGCAGGCCGTGCCGCGCCAGCTCCGCGTGCAGTTCATCGTCGTCCACCGGCTGCGTCTCGACCGTCTCGGCCATCCTGCGCAGGAAGTGCAGGATCGCGAGGATCATGCCGACATTCACCGCCACCACGAGGTCGGCGAACACCGTCAGCAGGAAAGTGATCAGCAGGATCACGCGATCCGCGCGTGGCGCGGTCTTCAACAGGTGCGCGAAGTGCCGCGCCTCGCTCATGTTCCATGCGACCACGAACAGGATCGCCGCCAATACCGCCAGCGGAATGCCGGCAGCCAGCGGCGCGAGGAACAGCAGCACAGCCACCAGCGTTGCCGCATGCATGATGCCGGCCAGCGGGCTGGTCGCGCCGTTGCGTATGTTGGTCGCGGTGCGCGCGATCGCGCCGGTCGCCGCAAAGCCGCCGAACAGCGGCGCCACCATGTTCGCCAGCCCCTGCCCGACCAGCTCCTGGTTCGAATCATGCCGGGTGCCGGCCATGCCATCGGCGACCACGGCCGACAGCAGCGCCTCGATCGAGCCGAGCATCGCAATCGTGAACGCCGGACCGATCAGCTGTATTGCCTGCGCCAGCGACAGCGGTGGCAGCTCGAATGACGGCAGGCCGGTCGGAATGCCGCCGAACGCCGAGCCTATGGTGGCCACGCCCGGCAGCTGCAGCGCCGCCTGCAGCAGCGTCACCGCAAGCATCGCGACCAGCGGCCCCGGCACGCGCGCGAGTCCCTTCACGCGCGGGGCCAGCAGCACCAGCGCAAGGCCGAGCACGGCCAGCGCCAGCGTCGGCAGGTGCAGCTGCGGCAGTGACTGCAGCAAGTGAAACAGCTTCTGGTGGAAATGCTCGCCGGCCGGCTTCGGCAGCCCGAGGAAATCGCTCCACTGGCCGACGAAGATGATCACGCCGATGCCGGCGGTGAAGCCGACCACCACCGGCGCGGGGATGAAGCGGATCACGCCGCCCATCTTCGCCAGCCCCATCAGCAGCATCATCGCGCCGGCCATCAGCGTGGCGACCTGCAGGCCGGCGATGCCGTACTTCGCGGTGACGCCGGCAAGGATCGCGATGAAGGCGCCGGTCGGCCCCGCGATCTGCACGCGGCTGCCGCCGAAAATCGAGATCAGCCCGCCGCCGATGATCGCCGTGTAGATGCCCTGCTCCGGCCGCGCGCCGCTGGCGCTCGCAAACGCCATCGCCAGCGGCAGCGCGACCACGCCGACGACCAGGCCGGCCACGATGTTGGGCAGCCAGTGGGCCGACGACAGCAGCCCGGCGCGGCGGGCTTCGAGCAGCGCGATCATGGCCGCGACGCCGCGGCGCAGCGCGATGCCTTCAAGCGGAACGCGGGATGGCGGGCCGCCGGACGGCGGTGCGCGAAAGAAGTGCTGTATTCCATGCTGGCCCGATTCATCAGATTCACGGAAGGATGCGGGTGAAGGTGGCGTAGCGCCATGATAGCCGACGGCCCCGCTGTTATAGTCTGCGCTCGCGCGGGAATCACGACTGTTGCGATCCGCGCGCCGACAACAAACAGAACAGCGAGGAGACATGTCCGACACCATCAACCGCCAGGTCGTGCTGGCCAGCCGGCCGGAAGGCATACCGCAGGCTGAACATTTCCGCATCGTCGATGCGACCATGCCGGCGCTTTCCGACGGACAGGTACGGGTGAAGAATCATTACCTGTCGGTGGAGCCGGCGATGCGCGGCTGGGTGAATGCGGCGGCAAATTATTCGACGCCGGTCGGCATCGGCGAAGTGATGCGTGCCTTCGCCGCCGGCGAAATCGTCGAGTCCAGGCATCCGGACTGGCCGGTCGGCACCCGCGTGACCGGCCTGTTCGGCTGGCAGGAATACTCGACGGTCGACCCCGCGGCGATCGACGAGCGCATTGGCTATGACGACCTGCCGCTGTCGACTGCGCTGGGCGTACTCGGCATCAATGGCATCACCGCGCACTACGGGCTGCTGCAGATCGGGCGTCCGCAGCCGGGGCAGACAGTGGTCGTGTCCACCGGCGCGGGCGCGGTCGGTTCCTGCGTCGGGCAGATCGCGAAGCGCATGGGTTGCCGCACGGTGGCGATCACGGGCGGCGAGAAAAAGCGGCAGCTGTGCGTCGAGCGCTTCGGCTATGACGCGGCCATCGACTACAAGCAGCCGGATTTCGCGGCGAAGCTGGCCGAGGCCTGCGGCGGCGGCGTCGACGTCTACTTCGACAATACCTCCGGCACGATCAGCGACGAAGTGATGAAGCATCTTGCGGTGGGTGCGCGCGTGGTCATCTGCGGTACCGCGTCGATCGCGAACTGGGACCCGCTGCCTTCCGGCCCGCGCGTCGAACGGCATTTGCTGGTCAAGCGCGCCAGCATGCAGGGCTTCGTGATCCTCGACCATCGCGATCACTATGCGGCTGCGCGCAAGGACCTGCTGCAGTGGGTGCGCGAAGGGGCGGTACGCTACGAGGAAGATATCCTCGACGGGATTGAACAGGCGCCGGGGTCGATTGCTTCGCTTTACCGCGGGGAGAATCTGGGGAAGCGATTGATCAGGCTGGGGTGAGGATGGCGGCGGGGTTTGCGGTCTCAAGACACTGGACCCCGGCCTGCAGCCCGCGCATCGGCGAATACGCCGATGCCGTTCAGCGGGCAGAGCGCATGCGCTCTGAAACCCCCGCTTCACCCTGCGCCGGGGTGACGGCTTTAAGGGCAGCTGCATTTCACACGTCGTCCCAGCGGAAGCTGGGACCCATGGTCGATAAACCCGTGACGTCAGCTATCGGGATGCGGAGCTGGATCCCAGCTTCCGCTGGGATGACGATTGAAGAGCCGGCGGCCTTTGAAAACCTCATCCCGCTGCAAGCCGGGGCCCAGCGTCATTTGCCATGCCGAGGCAGGCGTGACCGGCTAAAGGCAGACCGCCCTCACCCCGCCTTCCCGCCCAGCTCTTCCTCGATATACGCCTTCACCACCTCGTCAAAGCTGGCGTCATGCACGAAGCCCATGCCCTCGGCACGCGCGGTGACGAAATCGCCGGGCCAGGTGCGCACCAGCTTCATCACGGCCTCGTCTTCCTTCCATTGCACCAGCTTGACCTTGTCCTCGCCGGCGACGCGGCCCATCGCGGCGACCATCTCGCCGACCGTGGTGGTCAGGCCCGGCAGGTTGACCGCGCCCCTGCGCGCAAATCCCGCGCCATCCAGCTCGTGCGCATGGATCAGGTTCGTGATCGTGCAGCGCGGCGACAGCACCCAGACCTTGGTGTCCGGCGGCACCGGGCACTCGGACACGACGCCGTTCAGCGGCTCGCGGATGATGCCGCTGGCGAAGCTCGACGCCGCCTTGTTCGCCTTGCCCGGACGGACGCTGATCGTCGGCAGGCGCAGCGAGCGGCCGTCGATGAAACCCTTGCGCGTGAAGTCCGACACCAACAGCTCGCACATCGCCTTCTGCGAACCATACGAGCCCTGCGGCGTGGCCGGCGTCGTGTCGATCACCTTCTCCGGCAGCTCGCCGCCGAACACCGCCACCGTGCTGGTGAAGACCACGCGCGGACGGTTGCCGTTCTTGCGCGCCTGCTCGAGCAGCAGCCGGGTGGCATCGAGGTTGATGCGCATGCCGAGCTCGAAGTCCGCCTCGGCCTCGCCGCTGACTACCGCGGCCAGGTGGAAGATCGATTGCACCGACGGCGTCACCACGCGCGCCAGCGTCGCGGCATCGGCCACGTCGCCGGTGACGATGTTCACGCGCGGATCATTGAAGCCCTGCGCGGCGACCACGTCCAGCAAGGTCAGCCGCGTGATCGGCTGCTGGCTGCCCGACGCATCGGCCAGCGTGCCCTTCTCGAGCAGCTTGCGCGCCAGCTTCGCGCCAAGGAAACCGGCACCGCCGGTGATCAGTACTTCCATGCTTGTCTCCCGTCTTTTGAAATTGAAAACCGGCCTGCGCCGCGTCGGGTGTTATCGTGCCCAAATCCGGACCTGAATACCATCGGCTTTTGCCAAAGCCGTGCTTAACACCAAGAAAAAATGCGTAGCTTTTTGCTGAGGATGCTGCTGGCGCTGGCAAGCCTGTCCTTGCCGGCGCAGGCAGGGTCGCTGTGGAAACAGGATATCGAGCGGCTGGTCGGCCCCGACTACGTGGTCGGCGAGATCCAGGCCGACCTCGCAGTCTACCCGCTGTACCTGCAGAACCCGTCCGAGCCGGACGCCAAGCCCGAGTTGAAGGCCTATGCGTTCGAGACGAATGACCTGACCGCCGTGCGCGGCTACAGCGGCAGGCCGATCAATATCCTCGTGATCATGGATCTGCACGGCAGCTTCCTCAGCGCACAGCTGCTGGAGCAGAAAGAGCCCCTGTTCGTGCGCGACGACGACGTCGCCAGGCTGCATGCGTACACGCGGCAGCACAACGGCCTGTCGCTGCGGCACACGATCGAGGTGGGCAAGCCGAACGATACGCCCAGCCGCACCGAGCAGGCAGCGCACCTGCGCGGCATCCACACCGGCACGATCACCGCGAAGGCGATCACCCGCACCATCGTCAGCGCAGCCGCCAATGTCGCGCTCGCGCGGCTGAAGCTGGCCGGTGTCACGCCGGACAATGGCAAGACCAGCGCGCCGGCCGCGCTGCCGGCCGCGTCGCTGCAGACGACGGCGCCGGCCGACACGCCGAAAGCTGCCGCGACCGCACCGGCCACATCCGACAAAGCCGCCGCGCCGGCCGAGGGCACCGCCACGCCGACCGGCAAGGGCGCAGCGGCTGCCGGCACCGCCCCGCCGGCGCCTGCTGCAAGTCCGGGGACACAGGCCATCACGACCACAGCGCCGCCCGCCACAGCAGTGCCGGCGCCGGCTGCGAACGCCGACGCAGCGACGAACGTACCGGCAGGCGCGGCACCGGCCAGCCAACCCGAACCGACCACTGGGACTACGCCGGCCGCAGCGGCCCCCACCCTCGCCGCACTGGCGCTGCGGGCCGCGGAAGAACCGGAGTGGCTGGCGCAATGGCAGTCGCGCCGCGTCGATATCGCGCTGCTGGTTGCGGGCCTCGCGGTGCTGACGGTCGCGCTGCTCGCGCAGCTGCGCTTCAGCGCGAATGCCCGGCGGCTGCGCCGGCTGCGCACGCTTTACCTGCTGTTCACGGTCGGCTTCATCGGCTGGTACGCACAAGGGCAGCTGACCATCGTCAACGTGACGGCAGCGATCGAATCGCTGGCCGGCGGCGGCGACCTCGCCTTCCTGATGAACGACCCGATGACGGTGATCCTGTGGATCTTCGTCGGCGCGACGCTGCTGGTCTGGGGACGCGGCACTTTCTGCGGCTGGCTGTGCCCGTTCGGCGCGCTGCAGGAGCTGGTGAGCCTCGCGGCCAATGCCATCGGCGTGCGCCAGCGGCGGCTGCGCGCGGCACTGGACGCCAAGCTGAAGTGGCTGAAGTACGGCGTGCTGGCGGTGATCATCGGCTCCCTGTTCGTCGCGCCGGACTTCGCCAGCTGGGCCGTCGAGATCGAGCCGTTCAAGACCGCGATCAGCCTGTATTTCATGCGCTCATGGCCCTTCGTTGCCTGGGCCGTCGCTTGCGTTGCGCTCGGTGTCTTCGTCTATCGTGGTTATTGCCGCTATATCTGTCCGCTGGGCGCGGCATTGGCCACGATGGGCTTCCTGCGCCGCTGGCCGTGGATTGCGCGCCGCGCGGAATGCGGCACGCCGTGCCAGAGCTGCCACCACCGTTGCGAGTACCAGGCCATCGACCACGGCGGCAAGGTGAACTACCGCGAATGCTTCCAGTGCCTCGACTGCGTGAGCATCTATCAGGACGACCATCGCTGCCTGCCGCTGATCCGCGAAAGCAGGAAGGCGCGCAAAATCATCGCCGTGCACGAGATCGAGCGGGTGTGAGCGAGCCGCATCGGCGCAAGCTTCCGGCAGAAAAGCCGGGATTCCGGACCGCCCATCGACACGGCGGCGCTTGCTCAATCCCCCGGGGCGGCCAAGAAAACGACATACGAAACTGCAACAAAAATTTGCTTGAATAGGCGTTTCTTCGCTTGTTTGGATGGAGCAAACTCAATAATATACAAAAGTTTGTCGAAATCAGACCAAGAGGAAGATGATGCTGCGAGCATTCACTGTGCAGAACTTCCAGTCTTTCAGGGAAGCGGCGCGAATTTCGCTGGAACTAACCCGTCACTCACCCGACGATGGTCGGTCCTGCACGTCTGCCACAGGCAGCCGCTTGTCGAAGGCAGTCGCGGTCATTGGCGCCAATGCGAGCGGCAAAACGACCCTGGTGAAGTCGCTGGTTTTTCTGCACTGGTTTGTCAGGCATTCCTTCCATGCGAGGCCGGACGCCCCGATTCCGCTGTCGCCGCATTTTTCGGCAGCCAACGAGCCGAGTACCTTCGAGATCGAGTTCGAACTGGATGGCAGGGAATGGCGTTATCGGCTGATCGCCTCGCGGGAGCGCGTGTATCACGAATCCCTGCACACCCGGCAAAGCCGCGCCTTTTCCTACGTCTTTACACGCGAATGGCAACCAGAGCGGCAAGGCTACGTGGTCAGGCAGCAGCAGTTTGGCCTGCTGCAGAAGGAAGCTGAAAAGGTTCGCGAGAATGCGTCTCTGATCTCGACGGCCGCACAGTACGAAGTCGAGCCGGCACTGAAGCTGCTGACTGCCAACGTGCTGAGCAATGTCCACGACCTCGGTCGCCAGGTGATGGATCACGACCAGCTGCTGCGCGCCTCGGAGCTCTACGCGGACAACGCGTCCCTTCGCAGCCAGATGGCGAAGCTGTTGCGCCAATGGGATTTGGGCCTTTCCGATGTGCGGGTGGAAAAGCATACGGTGACGCGTGAAAACGGCCAGACCGAAGAGATCCCCATTCCCTTCGGCATTCATCGTGCGGGTGGCAAAGAGCATTCGCTGATGTTCCTGCACGAATCCAGCGGCACCCAGGGCGCATTCATACTCTTGTCACGCATCCTGCCGGCATTGCAGCAAGGCGGCCTGGTCCTGATCGACGAGCTCGAGGCAGACCTGCATCCGCACATGCTGGCGCCGATCCTTGACCTGTTCTTCTCGCCCAAAACCAATCCGCACAACGCGCAGATCATTTTTACCTGCCACTCGATGGAGGTACTGAGCCTCCTGCACAAGGCGCAGGTCGTGCTGGTAGAAAAGAGCGACGAGGGCGAGAGCGAAGCGTGGCGGCTGGACAGCGTCAAAGGTGTACGTGCCGACGACAACCTGTATGCCAAATACATGGCCGGCGCCTATGGTGCCATCCCTCGGATTTGACACGACAAGATGACCACCAGGACTCGGCAGGTTCGAAAGACATGTTGGTCGCCACGAGGGTCATGAACAGGATATCGCTCTCCAGCGCCACTTCATCATCTTCATCACCTGCTGCGTGCACAGGAAAGGGCCGGTCAGGTTGGTGTTGACCGCGGCCTGCCCCCCCCTGCCAGCACGCCCCGACAGCCATCATGAACGAAACATTACAATTGGCATAAGGTTTTAATCGGGTATGGCCGCCCGGCGCATGCGCTTTGGCTACCATCCATTCCACTGCGGAAACGAGCTTTCTCGAATGGAAACCCGACGCACGGCGAGCCACGGCTGCCTTGCGCACCTGAATAGTGATTGGCATGCCCCAGATACTGTTGCGTTCCTATCTGGAGAATCCGGACTTCGAGGCCATTCTCCACCAGATCTACGAGGCAGTCTGTGCCAACGATCTGGTCAAGCATTACGTCGTGCTGGTCAAGAAAAGTGCCGTCGTGCCGGACCTGCGGCGCTACTGGCCCTACCTCGCCCCGAAGCCGGCGATGGAATATCGCCGCCCTCCGTCGCCGACGGCCTCCGTCGACATCCAGTTGCCGGAGTCGCAGTTCGCCGAGGTGGTGCAGACCATGGCGCGCGTTTTCCGCGAATGGAAAATGAATCCGGAGCATGTGCCGCAGCTGTCGCATGAGATCCTCGAGCTGCTCGAAGAGTCCCGCTCCCAGACGAATGACACGCTGTCGTCGAAGCTCGAGGCAAAGGAAGTCAGCGCCGACAAGCTCCAGTATTTCCTGAAGCGCTACAAGATAGCCACGGAGGTGATGCCGTCAAAGGCACTGATGGCAGAGCGCGGACTGGCGCACAAGCTCTGGCTGAAGGTCGATCCCGAGCAGCAGGTGGTCGGAATCATCGGGCGCATCCTGATCTCGGATGCCGCATTCAACGACCAGATCGATGAGATCATCGAACGGCAAACCGGAAGGGAAAGCTCGGTCAGGCTGACTCTCGAACAGGACGATGCGGGACGCCGGCTGCTGCTGACGCGGCACCGGCTGCCCTACCGCTATGGCATACCGATGCGCTTGTTCGTGCGCTATCTGCGCCGCATCGCGATGGACCTCGACCAGGTCCATGTGTCGGACAAGGACGGCATCCTGCAGGCCGCCTGATCGCGCCCGGACCGCCGCAGCGGCCCGGACGCTGCCGGTCAGCCGCGACCGACGTACGGCATGTTGGTCGCCATGATGGTCATGAACAGGATATTGCTCTCCAGCGGCAGGCTGGCCATCTGCGCCACCGCGTCGCCGACATGGTTCACATCCATGCGCGGTTCGACCTTCATCGAGCCGTCGGCCTGGATGATGCCGGCGGCCATGCGGTCGGTCATCTCGGTGGCGGCGTTGCCGATGTCGATCTGGCTGCAGGCGATGTTGAATGCGCGGCCGTCGAGCGCGATCGACTTCGTCAGGCCCGCGATCGCGTGCTTGGTCGAGGTATACGGCGCCGACAGCGGTCGCGGCGCGTAGGCCGAGATCGAGCCGTTGTTGATGATGCGGCCACCCTGCGGGCTCTGCTCCTTCATCATCTTCATCGCCTGCTGCGCGCACAGGAAAGGCCCGGTCAGGTTGGTGTCGACCACGGCCTTCCACTGGTCATAGGTCAGCGTCTCCATCGGCACCGGCGGCGCGCCTGTGCCGGCATTGTTGAACAGGACGTCGAGGCGGCCGAACTTCTGCTTGGTCGCCGCGAACAGCTGTTGCACGCTGTCCGGGTTGCCGACGTCGCAGGCCACCGCCAGCGTGTTGCTGTCGTTGCCGCCGATGTCGGCGATCGCTGCGCTCAGCTTGTCGATGCTGCGCCCGGTCAGCACCACCCGGAAACCTGCGTTCAGCAGCGCGCGTGCCGCCGCCTTGCCGATGCCGGTGCCGGCGCCGGTCACCAGCGCCACCTTGTTCTGTTGTTGCGTCATTTCTTTACTCCTCTTCGATGCTTCAGTGATTGTCGCGCGGCACGCCGTGCGTGGCGGCGACTTTCTGGAAGTCGACCGCGAAATCGAGGCAGCCGCCGGTGTGCAGCTGGCCGACGTACTGCCGGTGGATCGCCTGCCACGGCGTCTGGTTGACCAGCTTCGGCGGCTGCCATGCGGCCTTGCGGCGGGCCAGCTCGTCGTCGCTGATCAGCATGTTGGCGGTGCGCTTGTTCAGGTCGAAGCGCACGCGGTCGCCGGTCTGCAGGAAAGCGAGGCCGCCGCCGACCGCCGCCTCCGGCGATGCGTTCAGCACCGACGGGCTGCCCGACGTGCCGGACTGGCGGCCATCGCCGACGCAGGGCAGCACATTGATGCCCTGCCGCACCAGCGCGTCCGGCGGCAGCATGTTCACCACCTCGGCCGCGCCGGGGTAGCCAACCGGGCCGACGCCGCGGATGAACAGGATCGAATCGGCGTCGATGCCGAGCGACGGATCATTGATGCGATCGTGATAGTCCTCGGTACCTTCGAACACGATGGCCTTGCCCTCGAACGCGCCCGGATCGTCCGCACGCTCGAGGTAGCGCTTGCGGAAGTCCGGCGAGATCACCGAGGTCTTCATGATCGCCGCATCGAACAGGTTGCCCGACAGGACCGCGAAGCCGGACTCGGCCTGCAGCGGGTTGTCGTAGGTGCGGATGACCTTGGTGTCGCCGGTCTTCGCGTCGGCGCAGTGCTCGCCGATCGTGCGGCCCGACACCGTCAGCGCATTCGCATGCAGCTTGCCGGCCTTCAGCAATTCGTGCAGCACCGCCGGCACGCCGCCGGCGCGATGGAATTCCTCGCGGAGGTATTCGCCGGCCGGCATGCAGTTCACCAGCAGCGGGATCTGGTAGCCGATGCGGTCCCAGTCCTTGATGTCGAGTTCGACGCCGATGTGGCGCGCGATCGCATTGATGTGCGGCGGGCAGTTGGTCGAGCCGCCGATCGCGGACGCGAGCACAATCGCATTCTCGAATGCCTCGCGGGTCATGATCTGCGACGGGCGCAGGTCTTCATGCACCATGTCGACGATGCGGCGGCCGGTCTCGTAGGCCATCTGCGGGCGCTCGCGATAAGGCGCGGGAATCGCCGCGCAGCCGGGCAGCGACATGCCGAGGCCTTCGGCCAGGCTGTTCATCGACAGCGCGGTGCCCATGCTGTTGCAGTGGCCGACCGACGGCGCGGAGCTGGCGACCATCTTCAGGAATTCGTCGTAGTCGATGCGGCCGGCGGCCATCTCGGCGCGCGCATGCCAGACCACGGTGCCGGAGCCGGCGCGCTCGCCCTTGAACCAGCCGTTCAGCATCGGCCCGCCGGACAGCACGATGGCCGGCAGGTCGACGGTGGCCGCACCCATCAGCATCGCGGGCGTGGTCTTGTCGCAGCCGGTGGTCAGCACGACGCCGTCGAGCGGATAGCCGTACAGCACCTCGACCAGCCCGAGATAGGTCAGGTTGCGGTCGAGCGCGGCGGTCGGCCGCTTGGTGGTTTCCTGGATCGGATGCACCGGGAATTCGATAGGAATGCCGCCGGCGTCGCGGATGCCTTCTTTCACGCGCACCGCCAGTTCGAGGTGGTGGCGGTTGCACGGCGACAGGTCGCTGCCGGTCTGCGCAATGCCGATGATGGGCTTGCCGCTGTCGCGCAATTCTTCCAGCGTCAGGCCGTAGTTCATGCAGCGCTCGAGGTAGAGCGCGGTCATGCCGGGATTGTCCTGGTTGTCGAACCACGCGCGCGAGCGCAGCCTGGGTTGGGTTTTCGTCATCGCTGTCCCCTGAAGATGCCCTGTTCGGTCGGGCTTTTGCGGCATTCTAGGGCAGGCGGTGGCGGTGGGGCTTTTAGATTGGTGAAGGGAGGTGGTGGCGGGGGGGGCTGCGTCAGGCGGGCTGAAGTCGCTGGACCCCGGCCTGCGCCGGGGTGAGGCGGGGAGCGTAGCGAGGGTTTCGTGCCGCATGCGGCACGCTCGCGAAGCGGCTGCGGCATATTCGCCGCAGCGCACCCTGCAAGGGTCGCAACGCATGCGTTGCGCCCGCCGAAGCGCCTTGGCTTGCAAGCCAAGGCGTGGGGCGGTCGTTCCTCGATATCGTCGTCCCAGCGCAAGCTGGGACCCATGGTGGATAAACCCAATGACTGTGTTTGTGGCGATGCAGTCATGGATCCCAACTTGCGCCGGGATGACGCATCAAGAGTAAGCTGCATTAAAAACGTCACCCCGGCGAAGGCCGGGGTCCAGTGTCTTCTGACAACCTCAAATCACCGCGAATTCTTCCGCACAAACGCGTCAATCCTGCCCACGCCTTCGCGTATCGCCTCATCCGACGCCGCATACGACAGGCGAATATGCTGCCCCTCGCCCTCGCCGCGCGGGCCGAAATGGATGTCGGCCAGCACCGCGACGCCCGCCTCGTTCAGCAGCCGCTTGCGGAATTCTTCCGAATCCTTGCAGCCGGTCAGACGGCAGGCTTCGGTCACGTTCGGCCACGCATAGAATGCGCCGCCGGGTGACTTGCAGGTCACCCCGGGCACTGCATTCAGCAGGCTGACCACCAGGTCACGTCGCTGGTGGAAGATCGCGCGCATGCGGTCTGCGTCATCCTGCGGACCGGTCAGCGCTTCGACACCGGCCCATTGCGTGATCTGCGATGCGCAGGATTCCGTGTTGGTGATCCAGGTGGTGAAATAAGGCGCCAGCTTGCGGTTGGCCGCATAGCCCAGGCGCCAGCCCGTCATCGCATAGGTCTTCGACAGACCGTCGGAAATGATGGTGCGCTCCAGCATGCCGGGTTCGGAAGCGATCGAATGGAATTCGCCGTCATAGATCAGGCGACCGTAGATCTCGTCCGCATACACCCACACCTGCGGATGCTTGCGCAGGATCGCGGCGATCGCCTCGATATCCTTCTTCGGGATGATGCCGCCGGTCGGATTCTGCGGCGAGTTCAGGATCAGCAGCTTCGTCTTCGGC
>JACCDX010215611.1_pt1 | contig 26923 bp, 29 predicted proteins | sample 7449681 | NCBI WGS metagenome assembly JACCDX01 (sample SAMN15323450, study PRJNA562643) | freshwater metagenome | isolation source: river surface water | place: USA:Blue River Watershed | collected 2017-08-18
CATGATGGCTGCATGTCAGCCATTCCTATCTGGTGCGATCTCAAAGACAGTTAACCTGCCATCGGATGCCACAGTGGCTGAGATCGAAGAGGTTTACTACCAAGGTTGGAAGTTAGGACTTAAGGCACTTGCGGTCTACCGTGATAATTGCAAGGTTGGACAACCGCTATCTGATTCAAAGGGTAAAAAAGATGAGGCAACATCAACTGAGGTTGCACACACCGCGGTAAGAAAGCGTCTGCCAAAGACACGTCCTGCGCAAACAACATCATTTGCAGTCGGCGGCGCCGAAGGTTATATGACCTCTGGTGCATATGCTGATGGCGCACTTGCAGAGGTTTTCCTAAAGCTTGGCAAGCAAGGTTCAACTCTTGCCGGTGTAATGGATGCCTTCTCAATTGCAGTATCAATTGGATTGCAATATGGCGTTCCACTAGAGACCTTTGTGGAGAAGTTTGCTAACCAAAGATTTGAACCAGCTGGCATGACAGATGATGCTGATATCAGAATGGCGCAATCGGTAATGGATTACATCTTCCGCCGGCTAGCTCTTGATTACCTACCATTTGAGTCACGTTCAGCACTTGGTATTCACTCAGCAGCAGAGCGCGCTCGCGCACTTGAAAGTGGTGAGTACACAGCTGATGAAAAACCAGTTGCTCAAGTTGCAGCTCCTGTGAAAAAAAGTGAGAGCAAAAAGCAAGAGGTAAAGATTGAGAAGGCGCCAGTTGATAATTCAACTGTTGGCTCATCAATGGAGCTTTTTGAGAAGATGGCTGGCGTTAAATCAGATGCACCACTTTGTATGACATGTGGTGTGAAGATGAGAATGGCTGGCTCATGCTTTGTCTGTGAAGGATGCGGAAATACCTCAGGTTGCTCCTGATCAGAAAAATTAAATCCAAAGGGCTCGCAGGAAAAAACTGCGGGCCCTTTGTCTTTATCAAATAATCTGCCCTAGTGAGTGAGTATTCAAAGAAGGTAAGAAGCGCACTCGATGCAGCAGTTGATGCAATTGGTGGCTCACCTCGGGATGGTCAGATTGAGATGGCCGAAGCGGTGGCAAATGCATTATCTGATCGTCATCATCTTTTAGTCCAAGCCGGAACTGGTACTGGAAAATCCCTGGCTTATTTAGTTCCGGCCTTAGTTCATGGCAAAAAAGTATTGGTAGCAACTGCCACCTTGGCCCTGCAACGTCAATTAGTAGAGCGAGATTTACCAAAGATAAAGGCAGCATTAGATAAGGAGTTAAAGCGGGATATCTCATTTGCAATCTATAAAGGAGTTGGTAATTACATCTGTTTGCAAAAAATGAATAACGCACCAAATGATCCTGAGGCCCAAGCAGTTCTTGAGGTCTCAACCCTTGAGGCAGATGCCAAAAGATTAAGGGCTTGGGCGCAATCTGCGAACGCAACTGGGGATAGAGATGATGCCCCTGATGTTGATCGAAGAGTTTGGTCGGCAAACTCAGTTTCAGGCAGAGAGTGCATGGGAGCAGATGAGTGTCCATCTGGTTCAAAATGTTTTGCAGCCTTAGCAAAAGCTAAGGCGCAGACAGCAGATATTGTGGTTACTAACCACACACTTCTGGCAATTGAGATTGTTGATTCACATCCCATACTGCCTGAGCGAGATGCAATTGTTTTAGATGAGGCACATGAGTTTATGGATCGCACCACCCAAGCGGTGACGGAGGAGATAACCGCGGCCAGGGTTTCTAGAGCTGCAAATATGGCAAGAAAACATATGCCAGGAAAAGCCGGCGATGCTTTATTTAAAGCAAGTGAGAAATTTGCTAAAGCATTAGGTGAGTATGCAGATGATTTAAAAGCAGATCCAAGTAGAGCAGGCCGGTTAGATAAATTACCTACCCAATTAGAAGCACCACTTCGGGCGGTGAAGGAGGCGGTGGCGGCAGTTACTGCATTAATTTCTGCAGATAGCCAGATAATTGATCCAAACTCAATGGCAGAGCGAGCGCGGGTAAAGGGTGCGCTAAATGAGATCACTCAGACTGCAACTAAATTATTAAAGCCAGGTCATACCCATGTGCTTTGGTTTGAGCCAACCTACTCAACTTTGTATTTAGCGCCATTGGCAGTCTCTGATGTGTTGCGGGGTAATTTACTAACTCAAACACCGGTAATTGCAACTAGTGCAACTTTAACAGTTGGTAAATCATTTGATGCAATTGCAAAAAATATTGGCTTTGTAATTGGTGGCAAAAATGAGGCAGAAGATGATGCTGAAGAGGATGAAGAAAATTTAAAGAAAAACGGGTCAATGGATCCAGCAAATCTGCAGATATTAGATGTTGGCTCACCCTTTGATTTTGCTAATCAAGGAATGCTTTATCTGCCAAAGGATTTACCAGAGCCAGGACGTGATGGTCCATCAAAGGAGGCGTTAACTGAGTTAGGTGAGTTAATTCAAGCTGCAGGGGGCAGGACTCTGGCTTTATTTTCATCTTGGCGGGGAGTTGAGGCAGCAGATGAACATTTGCGAGATGTATTAGCAGAGTTAAGATTGCCAATAATTACCCAACGAAGAGGTGATTCAGTTGGGCCATTGGTAGATAAGTTTGCCAAGGATGAAAAATCTATTTTGCTTGGCACAATTTCACTTTGGCAGGGAATTGATGTGCCAGGGCCGGCCTGCACATTAGTTGCAATTGATCGAATTCCATTTCCACGTCCTGATGAACCAGTTTTGTCTGCCAGAGCAGCAGAGGCAGATGCTGCCGGTGGCTCTGGTTTTATGCAGATCTCACTACCCAGAGCTGCCCTACTTCTTGCCCAAGGAACTGGAAGATTAATTAGATCCTTAGATGATCGCGGCGTAGTGGCAATTTTAGATTCTCGAATTGTTAATAAAAGATATGGCTCAATACTTTTAAACTCAATGCCACCATTTTGGCGAACTAGTGATGGCGCAGTTATTAAAGAGGCGCTGCGTAGATTAGATGCGCAGTACTTAGGTAATTAAGCTTTTAATTTAGCTAGTAATTGCGGCCAGGTATTGGCAAAGCTTGGGTGCAAGCTTTTATTTGCAACCTGATCAATCTCAACCCAAGCAACCTCCTTGGATTCATCATTTGCTTCATGGGCAACTAAATCATCATGTGCTGCAGCAATTACGGTGTGATATGCCCACACTCCGTGATCATCGGTAAAAATTTCACCAGCACTTAATTGATCACCACTTATGCCAACCTCTTCATGTGCCTCTCTTATTGCCGCCTCAACTGGGCTCTCATGTGAGTCCCGTGCCCCACCTGGAATACCCCAGGTATCACCATTGTGAACCCAGGGTGCACGGTGTTGCATCAAAATAGTATTTCCTCTTACTAAAAGTAATCCAGCTGCGCCATGTAAGCCCCAATGTTTGCCACCACAATTACATTCAATCCAGCCATCGCCATCACGGTGTGCCATAAGAGAAGTTTTACACACAATTTCTTAATTCACAGCCACAAGATTTTCCAAGCAGATCATGGTGGTAAATATCTATCTTTAGCCAATGTTAAAGATTAATAAATTAATGATCACTTTACTTCTGCCACTTTTGCTAACAGCTTGTGCCCGGGCGGAAGGGGCGTTAGCACCAACTGGGGTATCAGCAGGAAGTGAAGGTTTGCCACCAAGAGGTGAAGGTGATGAGCAGTACCTGCCAGATGTACTACCTGCCTCCCTTGAGCCAATAATTAATTATGTTGATGGGCTAAATCTGGCGCTAACTGGTGAGTTTTTGTATTTGCGATCAACTGCGATCCCAAGTTGTGGCTGCCTTGTGATCGCAAATAGATTAGAGAGTTTATTTAAATCAGCCTCATTAATCGGTGGCCATTATGAGTTAAAGAGCATTAAGTTAGAAAAGGATGGAGCTAATCAAAAAAGCTTTTTAGTAGTGGTTGATCGAAGTGATATTAGAAAGGTAGATAGATCAAATAATCAGTCAATACTTTGGAGTGCATCCACTATCAAAAATACCTTTATTGTTAAACGAGCAGGCGGGGTGTGGTTATTAAGCGATACCAAGTAATTCTTACCCTCTTACTTTCACTTTCTGCCACAGCAGCAGTTGCTGATAATCAATGCTTGGATAAAACCTGCGTCGACGTATTTACCCAAGATAACCAATTAATCATTACTGCATCAAAGAATGGGGTCAAGCCAACTGCTGCGCCAAGTAAGAAGGCGGTGGTCAAGCCAAAGCCGAAGGTCAGTAGGAAGTTCACACCAAAACCAATTAGTAAGCCAGTTGTTAAAAAGGTGGTGCAAGCTGCAAAACCAAAGCGGGCGCCAATTAAAAAGGCATCAACTGCCTCATTATCTGATCGATTAATCAAATTACTTCCTCTTGGTGATATTAATTTTCAACCAGATCAGGATGCGCTGGTAAATATGCCAGTCTACTTTTGGACAAAAACTCCACAACACTTTCAAGCAGCGGTGCCAATTCTTGATCTGATTGTTTATGTAAATCTACATTCAACCTTTACCTGGAGCTTTGGTGATGGCAAATTTATTACCACCCAAAATCAAGGAGCGGCCTATCCGCTGGGTTTAATCACTCACACCTATAAATCAAATGATAATTACCCGGTTAATTTAAAGATCACCTGGCGCGGCACCTGGTCGGTAAATGGGGTAACTACTGCAATAAGTGGAGATGGGATTACCCAAAGTATTACTAGGGAGCTTTCAGTTGTGAATGCAGTGGGCAGATTTACTAAATAAAGCAGCTATCCACAGTTTTAATTAGAGGTGAGAAATCACTTGTCACTTTTTGCAATGCTAATCAAATGATAAATAACCTGTTATTAGATGATCAATTAAGTAAGGTAAGTGAAATAAATTATGATGGAGATGATGTTTTAAAGCAGCAAAGATTAGGTGCGATTGCAGTCAATCAACTGTTGGCAAACTTCACTCTGTTAAAACATGAAGAGGATTTTGAATTAATCGCATTTGTCTTAATCCGGCTTAAGGATTTGCAGGTAAGAGATTATGCAATGGGATTAAGTACAGATGAAAATATTGATCAACAATTTAATCTCTGGCACTGGCTGATGAATATTGCACCTGCTGGATTTATCGCACCAGTTGCTTGTCTTTTTGCCGCTACCGCATATGAAACAGGGGAGGCAGAGTTAGCTCATGCAGCCCTTGATAAAGCTTTTTCAGATGATTTAACCTACCCACTTGCGATCTTGCTGCGGCGGGTATTTTTCGCTAATTGGCCAGCGCAATCCTTTGCTGCAATGCGAGCCCAACTTCACCCTAAGATTTGCACCTCTCTTTTTGGGGGTAGTATTTAATTACTAAACAAGGTGGTTTAGTAGATCGGGCTAATTTTGTGATTATTGGTATTCCAAAAGAAATTAAAAATAATGAGTTTAGGGTTTCAGCAACTGCCTCTAGTGTGCACGCATATGTATCAGCTGGCCATCAGGTTTTAGTTGAGAAAAATGCTGGTTTGGGATCTGGAATATCCAATGAGGATTACATCAAAGCGGGCGCGCAAATAATTGATTCGGCAGATGAGGTTTGGCAAAAGGCAGATTTAATTCAAAAGGTAAAAGAGCCAATTGAGGCTGAGTATAAAAGAATGCGCAAGGGTCAGATTCTTTACACCTATCTACACCTAGCAGCGAATAAAGCTTGCACGCAGGCGGTAATGGATTCAGGAACAACTGCAATTGCATATGAAACAGTTGAGGTTGATGGACAACTGCCATTACTTGCGCCAATGAGTGAGGTGGCAGGGCGAATGAGTATTCAAGTAGGAGCTGCAGCGCTTGAGGCAAGTAAGGGTGGAGCTGGAGTTTTACTTGGTGGAGTTCCAGGGGTGCGGCCTGGAAAAGTTGTAGTAATTGGCGGCGGAGTTGTTGGAGTTGCAGCTGCAACTATTGCCCACGGCATGCGAGCTGATGTAACTATTATGGATTTGGATTTAAAACGGCTTGCCCAAATTGATCAGATCTTTGCCGGCAATGTTAAGACTTTGGCCTCTAGTGGTTATGAGATTGAAAAAGAGGTTAGCCAAGCTGATCTCGTAGTTGGGGCAGTATTAGTTCATGGTGCTAAGGCGCCAAAGTTAGTTAGCAACGCTTTGGTTAAGAAGATGAAGCCGGGTGCAGTATTAGTAGATGTAGCAATTGATCAAGGTGGCTGCTTTGAAGATTCCAAGGCCACAACTCATCAAGATCCAACCTATAAGGTCCATGATGCAATCTTTTACTGTGTGGCAAATATGCCAGGGGCAGTTCCTGCCACCTCAACATATGCCTTGGCTAATGCCACAATTAAATATGGCTTAGCGCTAGCTAATAAGGGATGGCAAAAGGCGCTGGCCGATGATGCCAACTTAGCTAAGGGATTAAATGTGCATGAGGGAAAGATTATGTATGAGGCGGTTGCAAAGGCGCACAATCTCTAGTATTTTCTCTTCTTAGGTCATGAGTCTTAGTTCATAGCCCCGGCTAACTAAGCGGCAACCCTCCACCACGGTGGGGTGCTCCGGGTGAAGACCAGGTCGATAGCAAGGTGCCATCGGCAAGTGTGGGTCGATAAAAAATTAGGGGAAAACCCTAATCATTTTTTCACCCCCTTTAATTAGGAGGTTGCTTTGTCATACTCATTTGAAACTCAACAAATACATGCTGGTCAGGTTGCCGATCCAACTACGGGCGCTCGCGCACTGCCGCTGTATCAAACAACTGCATATCAATTCCGCGATACCAAACATGCTGCTGATTTATTTGGATTAGCAGAGCTTGGAAATATCTACACCCGCATCATGAATCCAACCCAGGATACGGTGGAGCAAAGAATTGCAGCGTTAGAGGGTGGAGTTGCAGCCCTCCTTCTTTCTTCTGGCTCTGCTGCCACCACCTTTGCGATTTTAAATGTGGCAGAGGCGGGCGATCACATAGTTTCATCCCCATCCCTTTATGGTGGTACTTACAATCTTTTCCACTACACCTTGCCTAAATTTGGCATTGAGGTTTCCTTTGTTGAAAACCCAGATGATCCAGAGAGCTGGCGCAAAGCGGTAAAGCCAAATACCAAGGCCTTTTTTGGTGAAACTATTGCTAATCCAAAAAATGATCTATTAGATATTGAAACAGTGGCAAAGATTGCACATGAAAATAATGTGCCATTAATTGTTGATAACACTGTTGCTACCCCATATCTAATTAGGCCAATTGAGTGGGGCGCTGATGTGGTGGTTCACTCAGCAACTAAGTTCTTATCTGGCCATGGAAATGCAGTGGTTGGCGCCATCGTTGACTCTGGCAAGTTTGATTATGCAAAGTATCCAGATAAGTTTAAAAACTTTAACCAACCAGATCCTTCCTACCATGGCTTGGTATACGCCCAAGCACTTGGGGTTGGCTCACCATTTGGGGCAAATCTTTCCTATATCTTCAAGATTAGATTGACACTTCTTCGCGATATTGGCGCAGCTGTTTCACCATTTAATGCTTGGTTACTTGCCCAAGGTCTTGAGACATTATCCCTTCGGATTGAGCGCCATGTTGAAAATGCTAAAGCGGTTGCAGCATTTTTAGAAAAACACCCACAGGTCTCATCGGTTAACTACGCATCGCTTGCAACTTCAAAGTGGAATAAGTTAGCGACCAAGTATTCGCCAAAGGGCAGTGGCTCAGTACTCTCCTTTGAAATTAAGGGTGGGATTGAAGCGGGTAAGAAGTTTATTGAGGCGCTAAATCTGCACTCACATGTGGCAAATATTGGTGATGTTAGAAGCTTGGCAATTCATCCAGCATCTACCACTCACTCACAACTATCAGCGGATGAGCAATTAACCGCTGGTGTTACGCCAGGTTTGGTTCGCTTATCTGTTGGTATTGAAAATATCAAAGATATTCAAGCCGATCTTGAAAAAGCATTTGCAGCTGCTAAGTAAGTAATGAGCAAAGTTAATCCAGCAGTCACCGGGGCATGGTTAGAAGATCATGACCCGGGAGATCGCCAATTTTTAAAGATTGGTGATTTAACGCTGGAATCAGGTGAGGTATTACCTGATGTGGTAATTGCTTATCAAAGCTGGGGTGAATTAAACCAGGCAGGTGATAATGCAATTTTAGTAAACCATGCCTTAACTGGCTGGGCTGATGTTAATGGTTGGTGGCCGCAGATGGTTGGCCCAGGCTTGCCATTTGATACCGATAAATACTTTGTCGTTTGTCCAAATGTAATTGGTGGCTGCCAAGGTTCAACTGGGCCATCATCCCTTGCTCCTGATGGCAAAAGGTGGGGCTCAAGATTTCCAGTAATCACAATTAGAGATATGGTCCAAGCAGAGCTTGCCTTTACTAAAAAAATTGGTGTGAAAAAGTATCAATTAGCAGTTGGTCCATCCTTAGGGGGCATGCGCAGTTTGGAGTGGGCGATTGATTATCCGCATTTAGTTGGTGCGATCTGCACAATTGGTTCATCGGCGGTTGCAACTGGGGATCAAATTGGCGCAGCCTCAATTCAGGTTAGAGCGATAAAGAGTGATCCAAATTTTAATAATGGTGATTACTATGAACAAAGTGTTGGCCCAAATGAGGGAATGGGAATTGCCAGAAGAATTGCTCATTTAACCTACCGAACTGAGTCGGAGATGGATGTCAGATTTGGCCGGGAAATACAGCCAGATGAGACTGGCAGATATGCGGTTGAATCTTATTTAGATCATCAGGCGCAAAAGTTGGCAAAAAGATTTGATGCAAATACCTATATTGCATTAACGGAGGCGATGAACTCCCATGATGTTGGTAGGGATCGCGGGGGTGTGGCAGCTGCCCTTTCAAAGGTAGTAATTCCTGTTCATGTTGTTTCAATTGATACCGATCGCTTATTTCCACCCAGGTTGCAACAGGAGATCGTCGAGCTAGCCCCGCAGGTAGCCACCCTTCACACCATTTCTTCCCCTTTTGGCCATGATGGCTTCTTAATTGAGGTGGAATCTGTGGGTCAGATCATCCAAAATGCGCTTAAACTTCAAAAAATCTCAAATTAACCAATATGGATGTGCATTTAGGGCTGTGGACAATTTATAATATAGCCAAGGGTCGGAGCGGTTTAAAGAAACCGTAAAAAGTTTAAGACCTAAAAACAAAGGATGAATTGTGGCTGTATCTCGTGCGCCCAAAAAAGGCGCCAAAGCAGGAAAGAACAAGAGTAAGCCTGCTGCAAAAAAGAGTTCAGCGAAAAAAGTTGTTGCTAAAAAAGTAAAGGTTGCTAAAAAGCCGGTAAAGATTCCGCAAAAGGCAGTATTAGATGCCAAAGATGTATCACAAATTTTAAAGGTTAAAGAGTTAGTAATTCAGCAAAAAACTGTTTTAGCTGAGTTAGAAAATCGCGGTATTACCAACATTCACCGCATCGTAAAAAAGGCGGATCAGGATTTAGTTTTAATTGCCCGTGAGTTAGAGGAATCAGTTCCTAAGCAGGTTGAAAAACTTCGTAAGGTTGGTTTATCACCTTTTAGAATGCTTAAGAAAAGTGAATTAGATCTTGTTGCCCCTCCTGCTCCAAAGGCAGCACCAGCTGCTAAGGCTGGCAAAGTTGAAAAGGTAAAAATTGATGGCGAAGAGGTTGAGTTAGAAGAGGTTGAGATTGAAGATCTTGAAAACTTAATTGATGATAAGGATGAGACACCGGCGGAGGAGGGTGCCTCTGAAATTAGAGTTGTAAATGTTGCTGAAGAGTCACAAAATGAAGAGAACTCATTTGTTCTTAAAGATTCTGAAGAGGATGACGCCCCAGTTCAGACAGTTTTAACAGCTGGAGCAACAGCTGATCCGGTAAAGGATTACTTAAAGTTAATTGGTCGAGTTCCACTGCTTAACGCCGAACTTGAGGTATCCCTTGCTCAATCTGTTGAGGCTGGCTTATTTGCTGAGGAGCGAATTGCAAAAGATAAGAAGATGGATAAGAAGTTAAAGCGAGAGCTGCAACAGATTGTTATTAATGGACGTCGAGATAAGAACCATCTACTTGAGGCAAACCTTCGATTAGTCGTCTCCCTTGCCAAGCGTTACACCGGTCGCGGCATGTTGTTCCTTGATCTAATTCAAGAGGGAAATCTAGGTTTGATTCGTGCAGTTGAGAAGTTTGATTACACAAAGGGTTATAAGTTCTCAACCTATGCAACTTGGTGGATTCGCCAGGCGATTACAAGAGCGATGGCAGATCAAGCAAGAACTATTCGTATTCCAGTACACATGGTTGAGGTTATTAATAAGTTAGCCAGAGTTCAGCGCCAGATGTTGCAGGATTTAGGAAGAGAACCAACACCGGAGGAGTTAGCCAAAGAATTAGATATGACACCTGAAAAGGTGGTTGAGGTGCAAAAGTATGGCCGTGAGCCAATCTCACTTCACACTCCACTTGGTGAAGAGGGAGACTCTGAGTTTGGTGATTTAATTGAAGACTCCGAGGCGATCGTGCCAGCTGATGCAGTTTCATTTACCTTATTGCAAGAGCAACTTCACTCAGTGCTAGATACATTATCTGAGCGCGAGGCTGGGGTAGTAGCAATGCGATTTGGATTAACTGATGGTCAACCAAAAACTTTAGATGAGATTGGCAAGGTTTATGGGGTTACCCGAGAGCGTATTCGACAGATTGAATCTAAGACGATGTCTAAGCTTCGCCATCCTTCCCGATCTCAAGTACTTCGCGATTACCTAGATTAAGAAGAGAGAAAAAACTATGAGCGATAAAATAAAGATGCAGTTTAAGAAAAATGGATCAATTCGGGTAACTGGCGAGGTTGATTTTGTTGACGCAGATGGCAAAGTGCTTGAAACTAAAACAGATTTTTCACTGTGCAGGTGTGGTCACTCCAAGGAGAAGCCATTTTGCGATGGCAGCCACCGCGATGCAGGGTTTGTTGCAGAATAAGTTAGTTAGCTGCTTGATTAGCTAGTTTTTGGGTTTCATCTTGAATAACCGCAGCAACTGGCTTTAAACCTTCAGCATAAGATTTTGCATGGTGGGAGCAAAATAGTAGTTGTCCACCTGAAACTAAAATGGCACGAACATAGGCCTGTGCACCACAACGGTCACACCTATCTAGTGAGTTCAATGGGGTTTGTTCCATTGTGATCTGGCTACTCATCATCTCTCCATCTGCTTGTGTCATCAGGGGAACATCAAACCATGAATACTTTATTCCCCGCTCGATATTTGGTTTCAATTAAGTAAATTTTTTATGCTCAAATGCTGAGAATATGTTGCAAATATCTCATTTTTATATCGATTAGCAATAAATATGGGTCCTACTCGGCGAGGATCATCAATAGGTGGTATTGGCGCCGATAATCTTCTCACCCGTGGCAACTAAAACCGAAAAATCTGATGATGGCACCTCAGCTGCAATTATCTCTAGCTACACAGCCAAAGATTTATCTGTCCTTGAGGGATTAGATGCGGTTCGCAAACGCCCGGGTATGTATATCGGCACCACCGATTCACGTGGTCTTATGCATTGCCTTTGGGAAATAATTGATAACGCAGTTGATGAAGCATTGGCCGGTCATTGCAAAAAAATTGAAATAAATTTAGAGGCAGATGGTTCAGTTGAGGTTCATGATGATGGCCGGGGTATTCCAGTTGATAAGGAACCAAAAACAGGATTAACCGGTGTTGAAGTTGTAATGACAAAACTTCATGCTGGTGGAAAATTCGGTGGCGGCTCTTATGCAGCCTCTGGTGGTTTGCATGGTGTTGGTGCATCAGTTGTTAACGCCCTTGCCTCCCGACTTGATGTTGAGGTAGATCGTGATGGAAAAATTTATTGGATGTCCTTTAAACGTGGCCATGCTGGAATATTTGAAGGGGAGGGAATTAACGCATCCTTTACCGAAAAATCTGGGCTTCGGGTAATTGGCAAGGTTTCGGCCAAGGTAACTGGCACCAGAATTAAATGGTGGTTTGATAAACAAATTTTCTTAAAAGAGGCAGAGCTTGCTATTGAGGATATTTATGCAAGGGCTAGACAAACCTCATACCTAGTTCCTGGTTTAACTTTAATTGTTAATGACAGTAGAACTAAGACAAAAACAAGTGAGACTTTTTTCCATAAGGGCGGAATCTCTGAGTTCTGCACCTTCTTACGTCCAGATGATCCAGTTGGTGAAGTAATAAGAATCTCTGGTACCGGTGCTTATACTGAAAATGTTCCAGTTCTAGATGAGAAGGGTCATATGACCCCAACTGAGGTTGAACGGGAGATGGGCGTTGACATTGCAATGCAATGGGGCAATGGTTATGAAGCAACTGTTGCATCCTTTGTAAATATTATTTCAACTCCAAAAGGTGGTACCCATGTTGCCGGATTTGAAAAAGCAATTACCAAAGCGGTTAATGACGCACTTCGAGCAACAAAGACTTTAAAAAATAATGAGGCAGATGTAATTAAAGATGATGTGCAGGAAGGTTTAACTGCTGTTGTCACCGTTCGAATGTCTGAGCCACAGTTTGAAGGACAGACTAAAGAGGTATTGGGAACAGCTGCTGCGGGCAAGATTGTTGGCCAAGTTGTTGCCGATGAGATGAAGGCATTTTTCAACACTACAAAGCGAATTGATAAGGCAACTGGTCGATTAATACTAGAAAAGATTGCTAATGCCTCTCGAACTCGAATTTCAGCTAGAGCACATAAAGATTTACAGCGCCGAAAAAATGCCTTGGAGAGCTCCTCCCTTCCAACAAAATTATCTGATTGCAGATCAGATGACCCAACTAGAACAGAGTTATTTATTGTTGAGGGAGATTCCGCCCTTGGCACCACCAAAGCTGCTAGAAACTCGGAGTTTCAAGCAATCTTGCCAATTCGCGGCAAGATATTAAATGTACAAAAAGCTTCGCTTTCGCAGATGCTTGAAAATAATGAGTGCGCATCAATCATCCAGGTAATTGGTGCTGGCAGTGGAAAATCCTTTGATATTAATGACGCACGTTATGGCCGCGTTATTTTAATGTCAGATGCTGATGTTGATGGCGCCCATATTCGATGCTTGCTGCTTACTCTTTTTAATTCATACATGCGCCCATTGGTGGAGGCGGGCAGAGTATTTGCTGCTATCCCACCACTACACCGTATTGATGTAATTGGCGGAAAGAAGGGCGAGGTTCATTACACCTACTCCGATGATGAGATGAAAAAAGTTATTGCGCAGTTAAAGAAAGATGGCAAGAGGTGGAAGGAGCCAGTCCAGCGTTATAAAGGATTAGGTGAAATGGATGCTGATCAATTACGTGAGACCACTATGGATCCAAACCATCGCACACTTCGAAGAATTACTATGAAGGATGTTACAAAGGCCGAGGCAATGTTTGAATTGCTAATGGGCAATGAGGTTGCACCAAGAAAAGACTTTATTTCAAATGCAGATATTGACCGGGAGCGAATCGACGCTTAATCGATTGTAACGAGATCGAAGTACTCCTCTTTCCAAAGATCTTCATCCCCATCAGGCAAAAGCAGAACTCGTTCTGGCTTTAATGCCTCAACAGCACCAGCATCATGAGAAACTAAAATTACAGCTCCTTGATACTCACTTAAGGCTCCCAAGATTTCCTCTCGGGAGGCAGGATCTAAGTTATTTGTTGGCTCATCCAGTAATAAAACATTTGCAGCACTTACAACCAATAAAGCTAACGCTAATCTTGTTCTCTCTCCACCACTTAAAACCTTAACTGGTTTATGCACATCATCTCCAGTAAACAAGAATGAACCAAGTACATTTCGCGCCTCAGGCTCTCTAATCTCCTTTGTTGCACTTAACATATTTTCTAAAATGGTTCGTTCATAATCTAAAGTTTCATGCTCCTGGGCGTAGTAACCGATTTTAAGTCCATGACCTGCCTGAACATGTCCGGTATCTGGTTCAAGGTCACCGGCAAGAATTCTAAGTAATGTTGTTTTACCAGCACCGTTAAGTCCAAGAATTACTACTCGAGATCCCTTATCAATTGCCAACTCGACATCGGTAAATATCTCAAGTGAGCCATAAGATTTTGATAGCTCTGCAGCTGTAATTGGTGTTTTGCCACAGGGAGCTGGCGTTGGGAATCGTAGTTTGGCAACCCGATCAACTTTCCTAACCTCCTCTAATCCACTTCTTAATTTTTCAGCACGCTTTAACATTCCTTGTGCAACACTTGCTTTGCTTGCCTTAGCACGCATCTTTTCACCTTGTTTTTGCAAAATCTCTGCCTTCTTTTCAGCATTTGCCCGTTCACGTTTTCTGCGGTGCTCATCAGCCTCTCGCTGAATTAGATAGTTCTTCCAAGTCATGTTGTAAACATCAATAACATTTCGATTGGCATCAAGGTAGAAAACCTTATTTACAACCGTTTCAATCAAGTTAACATCGTGGGAGATGATTACTAATCCGCCTGGATATTTAAGGAGAAATTCGCGTAGCCAGATGATGGAATCTGCATCTAAATGGTTGGTTGGCTCATCCAAAATCAAAGTTTGCGCACCAGAGAATAGAATTCTGGCTAATTCAATTCTTCGGCGCTGACCACCAGAGAGTGCGCTTAATTGTTGGTCAAATAAATTGTTTGGTACTCCAAGAGATGATGCAATCGCTTCTGCCTCAGCTGCTGCGGCATAACCTCCTGCAGTTGAAAACTCATGTTCAACTCTGGTGTAACGCTCCATAGCTTTTTCTAAGTCAGAACCTTGTGCGGTAGACATCTCCTCTTCAACAGCGCGCATGCGCTTTGTGATTAGATCTAATTCTCGGACTGAAAGAATTCGATCAATCACACTTCCTTGATCCTCACCAGTTCTAGGATCTTGTGGCAGATAACCAATTTTGCCAGTGCGATTAACCGCACCTCCGGCCGGCATAGTTTCACCCGCTAATACTTTTGCCAGTGTGGATTTACCTGCGCCATTTCTGCCAACAAAACCAATTCGATCACCGTGATTGATTCGAACAGTTACATCTTTTACTAAAAGCCTGGCGGCAGCACGAAGTTCTAGGGCGTTAGTTGATATCAAAGTTGCTTATGCAACAAGGCGGGTGCGGCGAGGGGAGGCATACTTCTTTTCAATTTCAGATAACTCCTCAGACACTTTAGCTTTGATGCTCTCCTCAGTTTTTAGGATCGCAGTTAAGGTGGCGATTGTAGCCTTTAATTCCTTCGCCTCTGTTTCAAGTTCAATCTTGCTCATCTTGGTCAACCTTCGAAGTGGCATATCTAAAATATAGGTAGCTTGCTCATCACTTAATTTAAATGTCTTAATTAAGCCCGCCTTTGCAACTGTTGCATCTTCGCTGGCCCTGATTAACTTAATTACCTTATCGATATCAACAATTGCCTTTAATAAGCCATCAACAAGATTTAATCTAGCTTGGGCTTTGGCTTTTCTAAATGCAGATCTACGGCGGACAACCTCAATGCGGTGATCAATAAAGACTTGCAATAAATCCTTTAGTCCTAAGGTCAAAGGCTTTCCATTTACTAATGCCACCGCATTAATTGAGAAGGCATCCTCCATTGGGGTCAGGCGGTAGAGATTTTCCAAAACATCAGTTGCTTCATATCCATTTTTAATCTCAACTACCACCTTGGTGCCAGATTGACCATCTGAGAGATCAACTATGTCTGAGATACCTTGCACCTTTTTTGCTTTAACTAGATCTGCAATCTTTTCCACAATTTTTTCCGGTCCAATGTTGTATGGCAGCTCAGTAATAACAATTCCCTGTTTACGGGCGGTTACCTTCTCAATTACCGCAGTTGCTCGCACCTTAAATGAGCCTCGACCATTTGCATATGCATCGGCAATGCCTTCAGTTGCAACCAAATAACCACCAGTTGGGAAATCAGGTGCCGGCACAATCTTCATTAATTGTTTCAACGTTGCCTTTGGATTTTCCATTAAGAACTTAGCCGCAGCGATTACTTCGCCAAGATTATGAGGTGCCATATTTGTAGCCATACCAACAGCAATACCGGTGGCGCCATTTACCAATAAATTTGGAAATGCTGCTGGCAGTACCTGTGGTTCAAGAATTTGGCCATCGTAGTTTGCACCAAAATTAACTGTGTCTTCATCTGATTCATCCACCATCATCATCGCGCTAGGAGCCAAGCGAGATTCGGTATAACGCATTGCAGCTGGACCTGAATCTAAAGAGCCAAAATTTCCATGACCATCAATTAATGGCAAACGCATTGAAAAACTTTGTGCCATACGAACCATTGCATCATAAATAGCTCCATCACCATGTGGGTGAAGCTTTCCCATTACATCACCGACAACTCTTGCGCACTTAACATGGCCTTTTTCTGGCCGCAATCCCATTTCATTCATCTGGTGCAAAATTCTTCGCTGTACAGGTTTTAATCCATCACGGGCATCAGGCAATGCACGAGAGTAAATAACTGAGTATGCATACTCTAAAAATGATTCTGACATCTCAGAGGCAACATCAATATCAATTATGCGACCAGGATTTTCACCCGCCTTTGGTGCAACTACCTTTGGTGTTTTGGCCATAGAGCGTATCTTGCCAATAGAAGTGTTGATTTATAGCGATCGACAAGCCAGATTCATCGACGAATTAACAAAATGCTAATCTTTAGGCATGCTTCTTAGATATTTTCCATCATTTAGGGCAGCGAATATTTCTTGGGAGAAACTGCCCAATTGAGCAATAAAACATTTGGTTTAGCAGATCTAACTAATTCAATCTTTAATTCACTTTCAGTAAGCCAAACAACTGACACATTAGGTATTGGCCCATTAGAGCAACGAGAGTGTTTAATTTTGATTGATGGCCTAGGTCAGGATGGCCTTAATCGATATGGTGAAGAATTTGAAATATTTAGCCAACTAAAACAGGTTAAAAATCTTTCAGCAAATTTTCCATCAACGACGGCAACTAGTCTTTCCACCCTTGGCACCGGCGTACTACCTGGCGTGCATGGAATGCTTGGTTACACAGTTCGAGTGCCGCGAAGTGATAACCGATTGTTAAATGCCCTTAAATGGGATGAACGAGTTGATCCAGTTATGTGGCAAAAGGTGCCAACTCTTTTTGAGCGTGCTGTTGCAGATGGCGTTAGCGTGACTCATGTTGCAGCAAAGCGATATGAAGGAAGTGGTTTTACCCAAGCAGCTTTGCGAGGTGCAAAGTATGTTGGTGCCAATGGCATTGATGAGATGGTGTTGGCAGTTAGCTTGGCACTAAAGGCGCAACCATCTTTTGTTTACACATACTTAAATACTTTAGATTCAGCAGGACACAGTGATGGTGTTGGTTCGGATAAGTGGCTAACCGCGTTATCTCAGGTGAGTGAATTTATTACTAAGGTGAAATCATCTGCGCCAGCAGGAACTCGAGTTTGGGTGACCTCAGATCATGGCATGGTAAATAGCACCCAGCAAATTATTTTGGGTCAAGATAATGATTTATTAAAGAATGTTACTTTAATTGGTGGTGAGCCAAGGGCTAGACATATTTATATTAAAGAGGGTGCAGAGAGTGAAACTATTTCGCAATGGCAGGAGCAGCTAGCTGGTAAGGCGCAAGTTTTAAGTAAGGAGTCTGCGATCTCCTCAGGTTTATTTGGCCAGGTGGTTTTAGAGGATTCAAGAGAGCGAATGGGAGATTTAATTGCGATTGCGCAAAATGATTTGATCTTGATAGATCCTGCTCGAATTAGAGAAGAGAGCTCAATGGTTGGCCATCACGGTGGTGTTACAAATACTGAGGTTGAGATACCGCTCTTACTTGGTTAGTCCTCATCCTTTTTACCAAACATAATGTCATCCCAAGAGGGAATCTTAATTCTTCTCGTCACGCCATCTCGTTTTTCTTCATCATCAACATCATCAACTGCAACTAGTGGAGTTGGTGCGTAAGGTGCAACATCTTCCTTAATTGATACTAAACGAGGAGCTTCAGTTTGTGGAATGTTTCCAAAGGTTTGGGTTGCAGCCTTTGGTTTGGCTTCGCCGCCAATCCATCTTGCACCATCATCATGAGCAGAAAGTGCTCTGCGACCTAAATTAAATAACCAAACAGCCTCACCCTTTGCCTCACTTGGAGAACCATCACGAAGTGGATAGTAAAGAGTTAACTCCCAGTTGCCATCTGGCAGACGCAAGGTATTCCACTCAATCGTATTCATATCAACACCACGGGGTGCTAATTGATTAGCAACTGCTGTCTCCAAATATGGTGCGTGTGGTTCTCGGCGAATTTGGGTGGCAAGGGCTTGAGAGATAATAAATGCTCGCTCTTGCAAAATTGGACCTGCGTAATTTTCAATTTTTTCAATTGACCAATCTGTTGTGCGGGAGATCGAGTCAATAGTTTCGCCACCTCGTAATCTTGCCTGCACCTCTTTAACAGTTGTGGTGACAACCTCTTCAATATTTGTTACTGCAGAAAGACGTGGTTGATTTACTGTGGCACGTAATGTGTCGGAGATTCGAAGTGAGTACTGGTTTCCAACTTGATCAACCAACTCAAGCTCTGCGCCATCGGCAGATCGCCCGGTTAAACGTAGATCGGTTGGTTCATTCATGAGAGTAGATTGCCACAACTAATCGGCGGGATAAATCTGCCACACACGCTCAGCCCTTGGCTTTTCATGCTTAGATAACCTGGTGAGCGCAGAGTTATTAAAAATCGCTGAGTCAGTGGCTAAAGCCGCAGGTTCACATCTAATGAACCGACCAGCAACCTTTACCTTTACTGAGAAAAGTTCTGCAGTTGATTTTGCAACCCAAATGGATCAACAAGCAGAGGCTTTAATTGTTAAACAAATTCTTGCTCTTCGCCCAGATGATGGAATTATTGCTGAAGAGGGTGCGGCAAAGGAGAGTAAATCTGGAATTACTTGGGTAATTGATCCATTAGATGGCACAGTTAATTATTTGTATGGATTGCCTGGCTGGAATGTTTCAGTTGCAGCTAAAGATAAAAATGGTGTCGTGGCTGGTGTGGTTTATGCACCAAGCATTAATGGATTTTGGAGCGCGGTAAAAGGCGGTGGGGCTTTTTATAATGGTGAGAAAATAAAATGTAATGAACCAGTTGAGTTAAGTAAGGCACTGCTGGCAACTGGCTTTGCATATGATTTAAATCTTCGAATTAGCCAAGGCGACACCATGGCAAAGTTATTGCCAAGAATTAGAGATTTAAGAAGAAATGGTGCGGCAGCTGTTGATCTTTGTTATGTGGCGATGGGTGCATTAGATGGCTACTTTGAAGCATCACTTAAAGAGTGGGATCATGCTGCAGGTGGTTTAATCGCAACCGAGGCCGGAGCAGTTGTCTCAGGTCCTGATGGTGGGGCGCCAAGTAGTGAACTAGTGGTGGCGGCTGGACCTTCCCTACATGCTCAGCTTTTGCCCTTGATTTGATCTCAAATTGATCTAATCACCCCTGCTGTGGCAAGATACCCTCTCATTGGAAAATAACTGATTGACCATAAAATTTAACGATTAGGACAAAACATGAACGTGTTAGATGTAGTTGATGCCGCCTCACTTCGCAAGGACATCCCATCATTTCGTTCCGGCGATGAACTAAAAGTTCACGTTCGAGTTATTGAAGGTACCAAGAGCCGTATTCAGGTTTTCCAAGGTGTTGTAATTGCACGATCTGGTTCTGGAATTCGTGAGTCATTTACTATTCGTAAAATTTCATACGGTGTTGGCGTTGAGCGAACCTTCCCAGTACACACTCCAGTAATTGAAAGAATTGAAATTGTTCGTCATGGATCTGCTCGTAGAGCAAAGCTTTACTACCTACGTAAATTAACTGGTAAGGCAACAAAGATTAAAGAGCGTCGTGGTGCTGATGGTGAAATCATTGTCGAGCCAGCATATGTCCCACCTGTAGTTTCTAAAAAGGTTGAGGTTCCAGTAGTAGGTGAGGCTGTTGCAGTTGCTGCTGCCGCTGCCGCTGTTACTGAAGAGGTTGCACAAGCACCAGAGGTATCAACTGATGCGCCAGCTGCCGACGCCACAGCAAGCGAGTAAGAATGATTGACGAAGCTCTAGAACACTTAGTAAAAGGGATTGTTGATAATCCAGCTGAAGTTGTCATTACTGAAAAAAATTCACGTGGTGGCACCACACTTGAGGTGCGAGTTCATCCAGAAGATATTGGCAAGGTAATTGGCCGCAATGGCAGAACTGCTAAAGCACTTCGCACCGTAATTAGTGCACTTGCTGGTCGCTCAGTTCGCGTAGATCTAATCGAGGCTGACGAGGTTCGTTAATTTGCAACTTGTCGTAGGTCGCATTGGCCGCGCACATGGAGTGTTAGGCGAAGCAACCATCGAGGTTCAAACCGATGATCCAGATATCCGGTTTCAAGTTGGTAACAAATTAACCTTAGATAATGGTCGACAATTAACAATTAGATCAAGTCGTTGGCACAATCAAATTCTGTTGCTGGCATTTGATGGAGTTGCTGATCGAAATCAAATTGAAGAGCTTCGTGATCAATTAATCTCATCCGATGTTGATCTTGGCTCACTAGCACCAGGGGAGTATCACTTTCAACAATTAATTGGGTGTGAAGTATTTCAACAAAATGGTGAGTTAATAGGTAAAGTTGATGAGATTGTTAAATTACCTGGCCAGGATCTCTTATCAGTGAGCAGGTCAGGGGCGCAGGTGCTGATACCAATGGTTAAACAAATAATCATTGAGATTGATGTTTTGGCCAAGAAAATTGTGGTAAATCCACCGGAAGGGTTATTAGATGTTGCAAATTGATCTAATCTCAATCTTTCCAGATTACCTAAGCCCACTTAAATTATCACTGCTTGGTAAGGCACAGGACAAAGGCATAGTTTCAATCAATATTCATGATTTGCGCGAGCAAACAAATGATGTTCACCATTCCGTTGATGACACTCCATATGGCGGTGGAGCCGGCATGGTCATGTCAGCTGAGCCGTGGGGTAAAGCAATTGATGCGATAACAAATGATCAAGAGCAGATTGATTTAATCATTTTAACCCCAGCGGGAAAGAAGTTTAATCAACAGATGGCAGCGCAGTTTTCAAAGAAATCTCACTTAGTTTTTGCCTGCGGCAGGTATGAGGGAATTGATGCCAGAGTTGGTGAGTTTTATGCTGCTAAAAGTAATTTCAAGGTTCATGAGGTTTCAATTGGTGATTATGTTTTAGGTGGCGGTGAGGTTGCAGCGATGGTGATTATTGAGGCCACCACCAGATTAATTCCTGGTGTTTTAGGAAATCCTGATTCATTAAAAGAGGAATCACACTCAATTGCTGGAAATGATGATTTACTTTTAGTTGAGTATCCAAATTACACAAAGCCAGCCAACTGGCGAGGCTTGGATGTGCCAGAGGTTTTACTCTCTGGAAATCATGGTGAGATCGCAAAGTGGCGTAAAGCGCAGGCTGAGCGTCGCACCCAGCAACTTAACAAGGAATAATCCCGACACGCCTAGCGTTGATTAGGTACATCTATCTCCAATAGGGGATTATCCGCCCAGTTGGGGTAAGAGTTACACCAATAGAGTTCGAAATAGTTTTACTTAATTTTTAAGAGGAGGTGGATGATGGCAACCGATTACGACACCCCCCGGAAAACCGATGAAGAGTTACATGAAGAATCGTTAGAGGAATTAAAAGCTCGACGTGCTGATGCTCAATCTGGACAGGTAGATATTGATGAAGCAGAGGCAGCTGAAAATCTTGAATTACCTGGTGCTGATTTATCTGGCGAAGAGTTAACGGTAAAGGTTGTACCAAAGCAAGAGGATGAATTTACCTGCAGTCGCTGCTTCTTAGTCAAGCATGTGAATCAACGCGCCCGAGGTGAAGGTCCAAAAGCTGTTTGTCGCGATTGCGATTAATTTAAAGCTACTGCAAGTTGTTTTGGTTTTCTAGATGCGATAAGCCAATAAGGGGTTGGATCATTCTTATCTTTTAATTCTACTTTAACGCCAGTTGAAACCCAGAAACGTGTTGCATTAAAAGCGGCAGGGTCTGCATTTTGGCCACGAAGTTTTAAGAATTCTTCCTTTGGCAAAGCGGTGACTTTCTTAATGTGCTTGCAATCTATCTTGGCATTTCCAACGTAGAGCCAATTGTTTATTACAACAATTTCAAGTACTGATTTTTTCGCGCTATAAATCAAAGTGGCAGATACCAGGATGCAAACAACAGTTGCAACTAGATTGCCAAAGGGTGCCCAAAAGGTTAGAAAGATCGAGCCGGTTATCATCGCTAGAAATAACCACAACCACACTGGCCAATTTATTCGCTCAGCAAACTCAGAGTTGGAATTAGATCTAGCCATGAGATAAAGGATACGCTTTACCAATGGCACGTATTGCATCCACCACTCCACCTGCAGATGCGGTGATGCCGGTTCGCCATCCAAAGGCGCCAGCAATTGGTTCACAGATTCCTTCACATTTTGGATATTGCTTTGGCTGTGGTGAATTACATAAAACTGGATTGCACTTAATTGCATTTGCTGGAAAAGAGTTAGATCTATCTGGAAAATTCACCGTAACTGAAAATCATCAAGGAGCTCCTGGTCTTGCCCATGGCGGTTTGCTCTCACTTGCCTTTGATGAAGCGCTGGGTAAATTGATGTGGTTAATTAGAACTCCAGCTGTTACTGGTCGATTAGAGACAGACTTTTTATTACCGGTACCAATGGGCCGCACACTTTTTATTGATGCCAGAATTACTGGACAATCTGGTCGAAAGATTTACACCCAAGCTGAAGGAAGATTAGATTCACCAACGGGTCAGATCGCAGTTCAAGCTTCAGCCCTGTTTATTGCAGTTCCAATGGAGCATTTTATTAAAAATTTAACCGAGCAATATAAGGATCATTTGGTTGAACATCCAGAATTAATGGCATTTGTTGATCCAGATTTTGATATCAATCCATGATGCAAGTACTGATCAAACGGTTAGACCCCAGTGTGCCAATGCCTTCTTATGCAAAGGGTGGGGATGCAGGAGCCGATTTAGCAACCAGAATTGATTTCACAATTAAACCCGGTGAGCGGATGTTAATCCCTACTGGAATAAGTATTGCCTTGCCAAATGGTTATGTTGCATTGGTTCACCCAAGATCTGGGCTAGCAATTAAACATGGAATATCGATGGTCAATACACCAGGAACTGTTGATGCTGGTTTTCGTGGTGAATTACAGGTTATTTTGATTAATCATGATTTAACAGAATCTGTTTCATTTAAAAAGGGAGATCGCATAGCCCAACTTGTAATTCAAAAAGTTGAACGAGCGCAGTTTGTTGAAGTTGCTGATTTACCTGGTTCAGAACGTGCCACCGGCGGATTTGGATCAACTGGCGCATGAGTTACCAAGGGCATAATGAGGATAAAGACAAAGTATTAAATGCCTTAGGTGGCAAGCGCGGGTTGATTGATTCTGGTCTACCAGCTTTAGTTTTCTTAATAGTTTTTAATATCTCCGGCAAAGATGTAGATACCGCGCTCTACGCAGCGGTTGCACTTTCTATACTGCTCACCCTGCTTCGCTTAATAAAGCGAGAGACAATTCAGCATGCTTTTTCTGGATTAATAGGTGTTGGAATTTGCGCTTTGATTTCAAAACGAACTGGCAATGCTGCAGATTTTTACCTGCCTGGGTTATGGATTAACGCTGCATATGGTCTGCTTTATGCAATTACAAATTTAGTTAAATGGCCAATTTTGGGTGTAATGCTTGGACCAATTTTGGGAGAGAACTTGTTGTGGCGAAAGGATCCTGCTCGCTTAAATGCCTACATAAAAGCTGGTTGGCTTTGGGTAGCAATGTTTGCCGCCAGATTAATTGTTCAATACCCACTTTATAAGAGTGGAAATATTAATGTTTTAGGAACGGCTCGATTACTAATGGGATATCCGTTATTTATATTAACCGCTTGGGGAACCTGGCAAATCTTAAGAAAAACTCCTACTACTAAAGTTAATTAGATAAAGCAGGACTTTAGTTTTTCCTCAGCCTTAGCTGATGCTACAAATAGCAATTCATCCCCGGGTGCGAAAACATCATGATCTTTTGGTGTAATTACATGACTATCTCTAACGATTGCAGCCAAGCTGGCATCCTCAGGTAATTCAACTTCACCAACAGTTTTACCACAGCAAGTTGCGTTATCAGGCAAGGTTATTTCTACTAAGTTTGCTTCACCTTTTCTAAATGAGAATAAACGAACCACATCGCCAACACTTACCGCCTCTTCAACAAGGGCAGAGATAATTCTTGGAGTTGAAACTGAAACATCCACACCCCAGGATGAATCAAACATCCACTCATTTTTTGGATGATTTACCCTTGCGACAACTCTTGGCACGCCATACTCAGTTTTACCTAGTAATGATGCAACAAGATTTACCTTGTCATCACCAGTAGCAGCAACTAATACTTGGCAGCCATCTAACTTTGCTTGATCTAGCGCGGTAATTTCACAAGCATCAGCAAGTAACCACTCTGCAGCTGGAACAGAATCCATCTTTAGCGCCTTTGGATCCTTATCAATTAAAAGCACCTGATGGCCATTTTCCAACAATTCTCGAGCAATCGCTCGGCCAACATTTCCAGCTCCTGCTATTGCAATTCTCATTAAGCACCTGCCGGAGATTTAGCAAGAGTTTTTTCAGTTTCAGAAACCTGTTTTTCATTAACTAAAAGGTGGACTAAATCGCCTTCCTGCAAAACTGTGTGCTCATCTGGCAATAGCGCCTCACCAAGTCTGGTTATGAATGCAACTCTGGCATTGGTATTTTTCTCAATTAAAAGTATTGATTCGCCATACCATTCTTTATGAAGGCTAACTTCAACAAGCAAGATTGTGCCAGTGGCATCTCGCCACTCTGATTTTGTACCATCAGGAGTTAAACGGCGCATAATCTGATCAGTTGTCCATAGAACGGTTGCAACTGTTGGAATGCCAAGGCGCTGATAAATCTCAGCACGGCCTGGATCATAAATTCGCGCAACAACATTTTTTACACCAAAAGTTTCCCGAGCCACTCTTGCTGCCAAAATATTTGAGTTATCACCATTTGAAACTGCTGCGAAAGCATCAGCTTTTTCGATTCCTGCCTCTAATAATGTGTCACGATCAAAGCCGACACCAGCAACTGTTCGACCATTGAAGTTTGCACCCAGACGTCTGAAGGCTTCGCGATTTTGGTCTATTACAGCCACTGTGTGACCAGATTTTTCAAGATCTACCGCAAGGGTCGAACCGACTCGACCACAACCCATTATTACGACGTGCACAAAGTACAACTTACACCCATAGGCTCCGCACTATGGAATCAAACGCTCAGGAGCGGTTAAAAGAAGGCCAGATTGTCCAGGTCCAAATTGGGCCAGTGGCACATGGTGGACATTTTGTTGCAAGATATAACGGACAAGTTATTTTTGTACGCCATGGCATAACCGATGAGTTAGTAAATATAAAAATTACTTCAGTCAGTTCAAAGATTGCACATGCAGATGTTGTAGAAGTATTACAACCAGCCGCCTCTCGGGTTACTCCGCCTTGTCAGTATGCCGGCAGTTGTGGTGGTTGCGATTTTCAGCATGTAAATATCAGCACCCAACGTGAACTAAAAGCTCAGATCATTAAGGAACAGTTCTTGCGAATTGGCAAAATGGATTTAGCGCAACTTGGCTTTGACCTAAAGGTGAGTGCAGTAGAACCTGCTGATGGTTTGCATTGGCGAACTCGTATGGATTTTGCTGTTTCAGCTAATGGGAAGATCGGTTTTTTTGGCGCTCGAAGTAATGAGGTTATTGAAATAAAGGATTGCCTAATTGCAGATGAAAGAATGAATGTGGAAGAGTTATCTAGCAGGCAGTGGAAATCTGATGCCAGAGTTGAGGTAGCTGTATCAAGCACAAATGAAGTTTCAGTTATGCGATCTGGCCGAAGCATTAGTGGCCCTACCCAAATTGTTGAACAAGTTGGTGGCAACTCTTTTAAGATTTCACCCTCTGCTTTCTGGCAAAGCCATCGCGCAGCACCGGTTGAGTTGGTGAAAGCTGCACTGTCCCAACTTGGCGTAAAGCCAGCAGATCATGTTTTAGATCTTTATTCAGGTGTTGGATTATTTGCAGCTGCCATTTTAAAAGAGATTAGTGATCGAGGTTTTGTTACCTTAATTGAGAGCGATAAAACAGCGGTTGCAGATGCGCGGAGAATTTTCTTAAATAAAGAGAATGTGAAGATTTTTCAAGGATTAGTCGCACAACAATTGCCAATTGTGAAGCGTGCAGATTTAATTTTATTAGATCCACCAAGAACAGGTGCTGGTGATGTAGTAATTCAACAGATGGTTAAGTTCAAACCTAGAAAAATAGTTTATGTTGCATGCGATCCTGCTGCATTGGCAAGAGATGCAAAAACTTTGGCAGATCTTGGTTATAAGTTGGATCACATTGAGGCTTTTGATCTTTTCCCAATGACCCAGCACATTGAGTGCGTGGCTGGATTTTCACCGACAAACAGATAGGATTAGCTCAGAATTACACAGAAAAGAGGTGTGGGGCATTGAGTAAGAACTCATTTAAGTCCAAAACCACACTGGAAGTAGCCGGTAAGAGCTATGAAATATTTGATATCACTGGCTTTGCTGAAGCAAAAGATCTTCCATTTAGCTTAAAGATTTTGCTAGAGAACCTACTTCGCACTGAAGATGGCGCCAATATCACTGCAGATCAAATTAAGAGGTTAGCAAGTTGGAATCCATCTGCTGAGCCAGATACTGAAATTCAATTTACGCCAGCACGTGTGATTATGCAGGACTTCACCGGCGTGCCATGCGTAGTAGATCTAGCAACTATGCGCGAGGCAATTGCAGATTTAGGGGGAGA
>JACCDX010818025.1_pt1 | contig 26911 bp, 23 predicted proteins | sample 7449681 | NCBI WGS metagenome assembly JACCDX01 (sample SAMN15323450, study PRJNA562643) | freshwater metagenome | isolation source: river surface water | place: USA:Blue River Watershed | collected 2017-08-18
GAGCAGTCGCTGGTTGGTACTTTAATTTCGGCTTGGCTCTCACGCACCACAATTCTGTCAATTGCCACCGGTGAACAGTAGATTCCGTTGTTGGCAATACCAGCCATTGCGGCTGCCATGGTCAACGGTGCAATTTCGTTAACACCAATCACCGATGACGGCACGTAGCTTAGCTCGGCACCATCGGCGCGGTGAACTCCAAAACGCATGGCGGTGTCGCGAATATCGCAGAGGTCTAGCTGGCTGGCCATGTCAACGTAAGCGGTGTTCACCGACATTGAGGTTGCCTGAATCACAGTCAGGTCTTCAGGTTCCTTAACGATGTTGTTTGGTTTCCAAGTGCCTCCAACGCCGCCACAGCGGGCCGAGAAGTCGCCTGGGCCCCATTCTTTGACGCGGCCATCTACGTGGTCGTTCAGGTGGAAACCGGCTGTTAGCCACTGGGCCAGAGTGAAGACCTTGTAGGTGGATCCGGTCTGGAATCCAGATGATCCACCATATTCGCGGTCAGTAGCGTAGTTGACCGAGGTGTGGCCAAGCTCTTCGCTTTGGGTCTGGTCAAAGACTCGGTTTTCGGCCATTGCCAAGATACGACCGGTTCCAGCCTGCACCGATACGGTGGCCGAACCAATTTGGCTTGGGTCATCAAACGGCGCCCACTTCATAGTTGCCTTGTGTGCTGCGGTTTGTGCCTTTAGATCGAGTGTGCTGTAAATCTGAAGGCCGCCTCGGCGAAGCAGGTTTTCGCGGTCTTCAGGGGTAGCACCAAATTCTGGGTTGTTGCGAATGGTCCAAACCGTAAAGTCACAGAAGAACGCTGTGGTCTGGTTGGCTTCACAACCGCTTGGGGTGTGGGTCAGGTTGACCTCAATTGGGGTTGCCTTGGCTGCGCTGGCTTCGGCGCCGGTGATGTAGCCCTCGCTGGCCATGTTGTCGATTACGTAGTCACGGCGGCCCTTGGCGCGCTCGAGGTTGCCCTCTTCGTCTGGCTTGTAGTCATTTGGTGACTTCAGCATTCCGGCTAGTAGTGCGGCTTGAGGAATATCTAGCTCACTAGCCTTGACGCCAAAGTAATAGTTAGACGCAGCTTCGATACCGTTGATCTGGTTGCCAAAGAATGAAAGGTTCAGGTAGCCGGCAAGAATCTCTTGCTTGGTCGAGATTCCCTCAAGGGCAATTGCCATGCGAATCTCTTTGAACTTTCGGGCGATACCCTCCATGCCGCTGGCGGTAGTCGCAGCAGCGATAGCCTCTTTGTCGCCGGCCAAGTTTGCGGCCTCAACCAGTGAGTTCTTTACGTACTGCATGGTGATGGTAGAGCCACCAGGGCCGTTACCTGCAGAAATAGCGTTGGTCGCGGTTGCGCGAAGCAAAGACAACCAGTCAACTCCACCGTGCTCAAAGAATCTAGGGTCCTCAGTGGCAACCACAGCGTTGCGAATGTTTACCGACATGTCGTCGTAAGGAATCGAGATGCGGTTCTCGTGGTAGAAGTTTGCTACGACAACCTTTTCATCGCCGTCATTGGCGTAAAGAGTTGAAGCCTGTGAGCCGGTAACCGGCTTGAGGTAGGTAGGAATGTTCTCAAACAAGTTGAGTCCAGTTGCTGCGGCCGACCCGCCGACTAGGCCAATTGGAGCCAAAAGTAGCACGGCAAGAAGGCCAGCAAGTGCTGATAAACCGGTAAATTTTAGGATGCCGCTCGTTAAAGACGCGGACTTGTTCTGCGAACCAGACATAAACTCTAGGTTACCGGACATCACCTGAGAGGACTCTGTAAATGTTGAAGTGGGAGTACGTAACCACCCCTTTGCTGCTGCACAAAGAAACGGCAATTCTGAACACCTGGGGGTCTGACGGCTGGGAGCTCGTTCAGATCATTCCAAACAACATGGGCGGCAACATCGCTTTCTTCAAGCGCCCAATCGCAGAGGGGGCAAACTAATGTCACGCATCGAAGAGCGCCTAATTGAACTCGGCTACCCGTTGCCAGCAGTTGCTTTGCCAGTGGCCGCTTACGTGCCGTCTGTAGTAACCGGCAACCTGTGCTTTACCTCAGGCCAGCTACCTTTTGTTGAGGGCAAGTTGCCTGCTGCCGGAAAGGTTGGCGAAGCCGAGGGTCTTGTAGACCCGGCGGCCGCTAAGGACCTGGCTAGATTGTGTGCTTTGAACGCGCTCGCCGCGCTAAAGCTGGCTATCGGTGACCTCGATCGTGTTACTCGAATCGTCAAGGTGGTTGGCTTTGTTGCCTCTGTTCCAGAGTTCACCGGCCAGCCTGCTGTCATCAACGGCGCGAGCGAGTTCTTGGGTGAAGTTTTTGGTGATGCTGGAGTTCACGCACGTTCTGCCGTGGGTGTTCCGGTCTTGCCACTTGACTCAGCTGTTGAAGTAGAGCTGATTGCTGAATTTGCCTAAGCAAAACCCCGAAAATTGAGCCAGTTGGCTAAAGCGAAACCCCCAGCACAGAGAGAGTGTGCTGGGGGTTTCGACATTTAGTTTAGCGACAACTAGTCGTTGGCGCCGCCGGCAATCTTGCCGCTGATGATGTCCATCACGCTGGTGTCGGCCAGTGTGGTTACGTCACCGACTGGACGGTCTTCGGCAACGTCGCGAAGCAAACGGCGCATGATCTTTCCAGATCTGGTCTTCGGCAATTCGGAAACCACCATGATCGTTCGCGGTCTTGCGATTGGGCCAATTTCGTGAGTCACGTGATCGCGCAGCAACTTGCTAACGTCAGCATCGGTGCCTGCGTTAGCCAATTGGTTTTGACGCAAAATCACGAAGGCCACGACCGCCTGACCAGTGGTTTCATCTTTGGCGCCCACCACAGCAGCTTCGGCCACGAATGGGTGGGAAACCAAGGCTGATTCAATTTCTGCTGTAGATAGGCGGTGACCAGACACGTTCATGACATCGTCAACGCGGCCCAGAAGCCAAAGGTCGCCCTCTTCATCAAACTTGGCACCGTCGCCGGCAAAATAAACGTTCTTGAACTTTGACCAGTAGGTCTCTTTGTACCGGTCTGGGTCACCCCAAATGCCGCGGAGCATCGAAGGCCAAGGTTCGGTGATGGTTAGCAGACCAGCATGGCCATTGCCCAACGGGTTTCCCTCATCGTCCAAGATGGCAATACTTACGCCAGGCAAAGCGCGTTGCGCAGAACCAGGTTTCAAGGTTGTGATGCCCGGAAGTGGTGAAATCATGATTGCGCCGGTCTCGGTTTGCCACCAGGTGTCAACAATTGGAGCGGAGCCACTACCGATGATGTTGCGATACCACATCCATGCCTCTGGGTTGATAGGTTCACCAACCGAGCCCAGCAAACGAATGCTGCTCAAATCTGACTGCTTCGGAATCTGGCTGCCCAGCTTCATGAAGCTGCGAATCGCCGTCGGTGCGGTGTACAGAATCGACACTTTGTATTTTTCGACGATTCTCCACCAGCGTCCCCAGTCCGGGCTTTCGGGGGTCCCCTCGTAAATCACCTGGGTTGCACCGTTGGCTAGCGGGCCGTAGGCAACATAGCTGTGGCCGGTGATCCAGCCAATGTCGGCTGTGCACCAGTAGACATCGGTTTCTGGGTGCAAATCAAAGACATTTTTGTGGGTGTAGGCTGCCTGGGTTAGGTAACCTCCGGTGGTGTGCAAGATGCCCTTTGGTTTGCCTGTTGTGCCCGATGTGTAAAGAATGAATAGCGGGTGTTCGGCCTCAAAACCTTGTGCCTCGTGCTCTGCCTCGGCGCCGGCCAAAGCCTCTGCCCAGTCGTGGTCGCGACCCTCAACCCAGCCAACCTCTTGGCCGGTGCGCTTGACGACCAAAACATTTTGCACCGATGGGCATTTTGCGCCACCGAGCGCCTCGTCAACGGCTGGTTTTAATGCACTGGCGCGGCCTTTGCGGTAACCGCCGTCAGCCGTAATTACAAGTTTTGCCTGAGCATCTTCAATGCGGGTGTGAAGCGATTCGGCTGAGAAACCGCCGAAAATCACCGAGTGAACAGCGCCAATTCGGGCAACTGCCTGCATAGCAATAACCGCTTCAGGAATCATCGGCATGTAGATTGCTACTCGATCGCCGGCTCTCACGCCAAGACTCAACAGAACGTTTGCGGCTTTCTTTACCTCAGCAGTCAGCTGGGAGTAGGTGTATTCCTGAGAGTCACCCGGTTCACCCTCGAAATAGAGTGCAATGCGGTCACCATTGCCTGCTTCCACATGGCGGTCCAGGCAGTTGTAAGAAACATTGATTTTGCCGTCGTGAAACCAACGGGCAAAAGGTGGGTTTGTCCAGTCCAACACTTGGGTGAATGATTTGTGCCAATGCAACTGGTTGGCTTGCTCTGCCCAGAAAGCTAGGCGGTCGGCCTTTGCTTTTTCAAATAGCTCTGGCTGGGCGATTGCCTGCTTTTGAAACTCGGCCGAAGGTGCGAAGTGGCGGTCTTCGTGGAGCAGGTTATCGATTTCTTGAGACATCTTTGTCCTTTGGTTTGAAATACCTTGTGGTTATCCTGCCATAAAAAATAAATTTTTCTGTTTTGTCGGGAATGAATATCTTCGGTAAACGCTTATTATTTAACCGTTAGTCCTTGTGGCTAACCCGCGATACCGATTCCCCCAATCAGGTATCGCCTGGCCCCAGGAACTTCCCCCAAGATCCTGGGGCCCCCTAATTTAACGGGGTTTTTGTGCAAACCGCTGTGATTTTCCTTGTGGTTATGCACAGATTGGCGACATCCAAACATTCCCAAGTGTTGTCAGTTCAGGCTATTGCCATGAACTTTCAAAGCCTTGGGCCCCAATTAGATGCCTTATTGACTATGCCTGGGGTCACCGACATTTTGGTCAACGGCCACCGCCAGGTTTGGGTTCAGCGTTCGGCTCGCGACCTTGAACCGGTCGCAACTCCATTTGAGTCCGAGGCCGAGTTGGCAAGGGTAGCGCAACATGTAATCGGTTTGGGCGGGCGGCATGTGGACCAGGCAAACCCGTTTTCAGATGTGGTCATCGATGGCATCAGAGTGCATGCGGCTATAGCCTCTGGTTGTTCAAAGGCCACTCACCTGTCCATTCGCATTCACCGCGATCGGTTGTTTGCGCTCGACCAGCTGGCTGATTTTGGCATGTTTGGCACCCGAGAGCTCAATTTCTTCAAATCCATATTGGCAGCTAGGCAAAGCTTTCTGATTTCGGGGCCCACCGGCAGCGGAAAAACCACCCTCCTTCGGGCCCTACTGGCAGAGTGCACCGGGGAACGAATCATTGCTCTTGAAGACGCGGCCGAACTTGGGCTACCCGGGCCCAACTTTGTAAGTCTTCAAACGCGCCAGGCAAATATCGAGGGGCGGGGTGAGATCACTCTTGATCGGCTCGTTCGTGAATCTTTGCGAATGAGGCCCGATCGTTTGGCCGTGGGTGAGGTGCGTGGCGCCGAACTCTTGACCATGCTGCAGGCCATGAACACTGGCCATAAGGGTGCGGGTGCTACCATCCATGCCAATTCTCTGCACGACGTTCCTACCCGGCTCCAGTCAATTGCCAGCTCAGCTTCTGTCGCGGCAGAGCAAAATCCGGTTGTCTTTGCCAACTCGGTTTGCTCCGCCTTCTCATGGGTAATTCAGGTTGATGCCCGCCAGGTTGTTGGTGTGGGTTCGCTCGAGATTGGGCCAACCGGTCAACTGGAGGTGGCTCGGCATGAAATTTGATTTGAGTACCACCCAAGTTGGTTTTGCGGTTCGCCCGGCCGAGACCATTCGCAAACTGTCTGGGTTGCTGGCAGCGGGTGTTCCGGCCAATCAGGCATACGCCCACTTTCAGGCTGAATTCGATCAATTTTCAAGTGAAGCTCAGGAACAGTTCCAGCAAACCTGGGTCTTGGCTCAAAACGTTGGCGGGGCGCCAACCCATGCGCTGAACCGGCTGGCCGAGGTCCTCGACTTTCAAGCGGCGCAATTGGTACAGATTCAACTTGCCTACGCGGCGCCCAAAGCCACGGCCCGGCTGGTCATGGGGCTGCCGTTCTTTGCCCTTATATTGGGGCAGTTGTTGGGGCTAAACCCCATCGGCGCTATTACAGATTCGCCAATCGGTTTCATCTCCTTCGCACTGGGGGTAATTCTTTTGGTTCTTGGTCAACTGTGGGTGCAAAACCTGCTTGAAAAAGCAAAACCCACGCACCATGACCCTGGCCAATTCTTAGACGCAGTGGCAATTGGGCTTGCTGCAGGTCTAGACCCTACTCGGGCAGAAATAGAGGCTCGCAATTCCCTCATTTCGAGTACATCGCCCGAGTCAGAGTCGGCGGCTGCATTACTCGAGCGTCAGGTAACTGAGCAGAAACTGCGTGAATGCCAGCAGCTTGCTTTGACAACTGGCAGTTCAATCAGGCACCTAGTTGCCGATGCTGCTCAAGGTCTCCGCGAGGCCCAGCGGTTCTCGCAATCGCAGCAAATCAATCGCCTTCAAATTCGCCTGATGCTACCTCTGGGGTTATCCACGCTGCCAGCGTTTGTGCTTTTGGCTGTGGCGCCCATGGCACTCGGAATGTTGGCCCAGTAACTTCCAAAAAACCAAGAAAAAGGAGAAGCAATGAAGAAGAATATCGCCAGACAATTTGAGCGTTGGCAAGATGAGACCGGTGCTGCAACAGCCGAGTACGCAATTGCCACCATGGCAGCCGTAGGGTTTGCTGGATTGCTCGTGGTGATTATGCGCAGCGAGGAGGTTCGTACAATCCTCTTCGATCTGGTCCGAAGCGCTTTGACTTTTACAAATCCAAATGGTGAACCAGCCGAATAGTGAGCGCGGTTCGGTCACAGCCGAGTTTGCCTTGGTTCTGCCTGCGGTCTGCATGGTGTTGGCCATAGCCATTGGCGGGCTGGGGTTGCAGGTTGAACGAATCGGTTTGGTTGGCTTGGCATCAAATGCTGCCCGCTCGATAGCTAGGGGTGAGCCAGAGAATCAGGTAGTCGGTGATTCACTCTCTCATGGGGTGAGTGCCCAAGTTTCCAACCAAGGAAATTTGGTCTGTGTCACGGCCTATAAAGAGGTATCGATTATGGCGCTGCCCGAAGCTCTGTTCCGTATTGAAGAAACGCAGTGTTCTCGAATGGGTGGTTTATGACAGCCAAGGCACAGAGAAGCGGAAACTTGCAGACTCGGTACTTTGGCGAAGACCGGGGTTCAGGCACAATTTTGGCTCTGGCAGTTATCGGTGTGATTTCAGCACTGTTTGCTGGCTTGCAGGTGGTGGCGCTAAATGCTCTAAACCAGCACCGATTACAGGCAATCACCGAGGCCATGGCTCTGGCAGCTACCGATTCATTGCGGGGCCTAAATACAGGTTTTCCTTGCGCCGAGGCCAACCAAATTGCAAACAAGAATATGGTGATTGTCGATGAGTGTCGTATTGTCGGACTCGAGGTAATGATTTCTGCCCACTCAGATGGGTTGGGTATAGTTCTAACCGCAAAGGCAAGAGCAGGCCCAAGTTATTGAATCTGCACTGCATATAAAGAGGAGCATGATTTGGCTGGTAGCCACAAGTTAGTAATCGTAGAGTCACCTGCAAAGGCAAAAACGATTTCTAAGTACCTAGGCAACGACTACACGGTATTGGCTTCGATTGGCCATGTCCGTGATTTGGTCGACCCAAAGAACCTGCCTGCCGAGAAAAAGTCGGGTTCGCTAGCCAAGTTCTCGATTGACATTGAAAACGACTTTGAGCCGTACTACGCAATCTCTCCGGGCAAGAGCAAAACCGTTTCAGATCTAAAGAAAGCCCTAGTCGGCGCCGAGGAGCTCTATCTCGCTACCGATGAGGACCGCGAGGGTGAGGCAATTGCTTGGCACCTGCTTCAGATTTTGAAGCCAAAAGTGCCGGTAAAGCGCATGGTTTTCCACGAAATCACCAAAGAGGCAATTCAGTCCGCGCTAGATCACACCCGTGCGGTAGACGACAACCTAGTTCAGGCACAAGAGACTAGACGAGTGGTCGACCGCCTGTACGGTTATGAAATTTCACCCATTCTTTGGCGCAAGATCAATCGTGGTTTGAGCGCCGGTCGTGTGCAGTCACCGGCTATGCGCCTGGTGGTTGAGCGTGAGCGTGAGCGAATGGCCTTTGTGTCAGCCTCATATAACGATGTTGAGGTCACATTTGATTCTCAGGTTTCAGGCGACCCTCAGTTTGTAGCCAAACTTCAGAGCATCGACGGAAAGCGAATTGCTACCGGTCAGAGCTTTAACGATTTAGGCCAACTAACTGCCGATGTAATCTTGCTCGGCCAAAATGAGGCGGCAGCGCTCGCCGAATCGGTGAAGTCGGCTGCGGCAGAAATCAAAGTTGCATCGGTTGAATCCAAAGCCAGCACACGAAGGCCTGCCGCTCCGTTTACAACCTCAACCTTGCAGCAAGAGGCATCTCGCAAGTTGCGCATGTCGGCTAAGCAAACCATGGATACCGCTCAGTCGCTGTATCAAGATGGTCACATTACTTACATGCGTACAGATTCGCCGACTCTTTCGAGTCAGGCAATTGCCGCGGCACGCAACCAGGCCAGCAAAATGTTCGGTGCCGAATTTGTGCCGGATTCACCACGTGTTTACCAGGGCAAATCTAAGAACGCTCAAGAAGCCCACGAGGCTATTCGACCAGCCGGTGAGGTTTTCAAGCACCCTTCTGAACTTGCCAGCGTGCTAAGTGGCCGTGCATTTGAGCTCTACGACCTAATTTGGAAGCGCACTGTGGCCTCGCAAATGCAAGACGCCAAGGTGTCGACCACCACCGCCAAAATTTCGGTCTCACCAATTTCGGGTGGCAAGGCAGCAGAGTTCACCGCGTCTGGAACCGTGGTTCTATTCCGTGGTTTCATGGCTGCCTACGAAGAGAGTCAAGATGAATCTCGTGACTCTGACAACGATGAAAAAGAATCCAAGCTACCGAACCTGACCGTGGGTCAATCGCTTAAGGCCATCGAGGTAGTCGCCAAGGATCACCAGACCACACCTCCGCCACGCTATACCGAGGCATCTCTGGTCAAGGCGCTAGAAGAAGACGGCATTGGCCGACCTTCAACTTATGCGGCTATTTTGTCTACCATCATCAACAAGGGTTATGTCTCAAAGCGTGGTCAGGCCCTAGTGCCAGAGTGGATTGCTTTTACGGTTACCCGCTTTCTTGAAGAAAACTTTGGCAAACTAGTTGACTATGCCTTCACCGCCCAGATGGAAGAGGACCTGGACCGAATTGCATCAGGTGAACTTGATCGAAGTACTTGGCTAAAGCAGTTCTACTTTGGTGGCGGCTCTGCTGAGGGTCTGCGACCAACAGTTGAAAACTTGGGGGATAGCGACCCTCGTGCCATCAACTCAATTGCGATTGCCCCGGATATCACTCTTAGGACTGGAAAGTACGGGCCATACATCGAGGTTATGGGATCACCAGAAATCGAAGGTGCCGACGAAAACGGCCGCCGAATTGTCAATATTCCTGAAGGTTTGGCGCCAGATGAGCTGACCCCAGAAAAGGCTCAGCAGCTTATCGATGCACCGGTAATCACCGATCGCGTGCTTGGCGTGGACCCAGCTACTGGGTTCAACATTCTTTTCAAGGACGGCCGCTACGGCCCATACGTGACGCTAGATGATGAGCACGCCGCCAAGCCAAAGACCGCGTCTCTGTTCAAGACCATGAGTCCAGAAAGCCTGACCCTCGAAGATGCAATTGCCTTGTTGTCGCTGCCGCGGGTAATTGGCGTTGACCCAGAGTCGGGAACTCCAATCACCGCACAGAATGGCAAATTTGGCCCGTATCTGACCAAGGGCAAAGACTCGCGTTCGTTGGCTTCAGAGGATCAGTTGTTTTCACTTGATCTAGCTGGTGCACTTGAGATTTTTGCTCAGCCCAAGTACGGAGGCCGCCGCACCGCTGCTACTCCGCTGAAGGAGTTCGGTGAGGACCCAGCTTCAGGTCTACCGGTAGTTGCCAAGACCGGCCAGTTTGGTCTTTACGTAACCGATGGTGCTGTTAATGCCACCGTGCCAAAAGACGAGAATCTCGAAGAGATGTCACCCGACACTGCGTTTGAGCTGCTGGCCATACGTCGAGAAAAACTTGGTCTTGAGCCGGGGGAGGCCCCAGCCAAGGCCGGCAAACCAAAGAAGAAGGTTGCCACCACTACCAAGGTGGTAAAGGCCGGAACACGAAAGAAGAAGTAGTGGCCGGTTGGTTTATATCGTTTGAAGGTATTGATGGCGTAGGCAAGTCCACCCAGGCTGACCTTCTAGAGCAGTATCTAACTGACCTTGGTGAGACTGTGGTTCGCACCTTTGAGCCAGGCGGCACAGAACTTGGTCAGGAGATCCGTCATCTGCTGCTGCACCGCAAAGGCGATGTCGCTCCGCGCGCAGAAGCCCTGCTTTACGCGGCTGACCGCGCCCATCACGTGGCAACGAAAGTTCGCCCAGCACTCGAGGCGGGGCAGGTTGTCTTGACCGACCGGTACCTAGATTCGTCTATTGCTTATCAGGGTGGCGGCCGCGATCTCAAGCCTCAGCAGATTCGCGACCTTTCCCTTTTTGCCACCGATAACCTCCTTCCTCACCTCACGATATTGCTTGATCTAGATGCAGCTGCAGCTGCTGCTCGGCGCAATCAAACTGGTCAGGAGCCAGACCGCCTAGAGCGCGAAAAAATTGACTTCTTTGAAACCGTGCGCCAAACATTCTTAGACCTAGCAGCAGCAGAGCCTAACCGTTTCTTTGTTGTTGATGCAGGCACTTCGGTAGAACAAATGCAACAGAGTATTCGTGCCCGAGTTGATCAACTATTGGCCAAGTAATGTCTGAGGTGCTAGATTTCAAGCCAGTCTGGAGCGGTCTCTTGGGGCAGCCAGAGGCGGTAAGTCAGCTGCAACAGGCTGTGCAGCACAAAGATCAGGGCGTGCACCATGCTTGGTTGATGACTGGCCCGCCGGGGTCTGGCCGCTCAAACCTGGCGCATGCATTTGCCGCTGCACTGCTTTGCCCAGAAAACGGCTGTGGTGAATGCAAGAGCTGCATTATGGCGGCTGCGGGCAGCCACCCAGACATATCCGTGTTGTCCACCGAACGAGTGGTTATTTCTATCGACGAAGTTCGTGAACTTGTGGCCAGCTCGCAGTTTGGTGGCTCGCTGGGAAAGCTGCGAATCATGTTGATTGAAGATGCCGACCGCATGCAGGAACGCTCATCAAACGTTCTTTTAAAGGCGCTCGAAGAGCCGCCGGCCGGCACAATTTGGTTGCTTTGTGCACCCTCTGAAGCCGACATGTTGCCGACTATTAGGTCACGTGTTCGCCGCGTTGGTCTGAAGGTGCCCGCCGTGCAAGAGGTTGCCAGACTGCTTGTGGAGCGCGATGGAATTGAGCCCAAGCTGGCTCTTCAGGTGGCTGCAGAATCACAAAGTCACATCGGCATGGCCAGGCGTTTGGCAACGAGTTCTGAGGCCAGAAGCCGCCGGCGTGAAACCTTGATGGCGGCTCTTGCCATCACCGGAGTCACCTCTGCAGTTAACACTGCTGAGCGTTGGTTGGACATTGCCAAAAAAGATGCCGAGGCTCTCACCCTTGAGCGCGATGCCGAGGAGAAGGCGGCGATGCTCAAATCTATGGGAATTCAGCCAGGTGAAGCCGTTCCCAATAATCTCAAAGCTGAGCTTCGTGCCATGGAAGAGGGGCAAAAACGCCGTGCCACCAGAAGCGTGCGCGATGGGCTAGACCGCATTTTGGTTGACTTGCTGTCTCTGTACCGTGATGTGCTGACTGTGCAACTTGCTGCTCAGGTGCCGTTGGTCAACGAGGACCTTCGATCGGGCATCACCGAGTTGGCTCAGTCTTCAACCAGCGCCGAAACCCTAAAAAAGCTCGATGCCATCGCCGTGGCACGAATTCGCATTGATTCAAACGTGCGTGACCTGATGGCTCTTGAAGCTCTGGCCGTTGCCCTGAGAAAAAAGAGCCTCTAATGACCGCTTGGTTTAGGGCGCTGGCGGTAGCCGTCACCGGGGTGTTAGTTTTCACCGGTTGCACCCAGGCCATTGATGGCCCAAAACCGATTTCAGATTCTTCGATTCCGGCTGAATTGCAGTCGTTTTATACGCAAAATGTGGATTGGTCAGCCTGCGGCGGCGAGCAAACCTACTGCGGTGAGGTTCGGGTTCCGGTGGATTGGCAGAAGCCTTCGGCTGGCGAGCTTACCCTCGCGGTGGCATTCCGCAAGGCTGACAACGCAGACTCTCTGGGCTCCATTATCTTCAATCCAGGGGGCCCGGGCGGATCGGGTTACACCTGGATCACAGGTTCTGCCGAGCAATTAGGCACAGCAGATTTGCGCGCCAATTACAACCTCGTGGGCTTTGATCCTCGTGGCGTTGGGGATAGCGAGCCAAAGGTAGTTTGCCTAGATAATCAAGGCACTGACAACCTGCTATACGGTCAGAGCTCAGCGCCGCTGAATAGTGCGGCAGATATTGCTGCCACGCGTGAGACATACAAAAACTTTGCGCAAGCGTGCCTCGAAAACACCGGACCAAACTTGAGCTACATCGATACCGTATCGGCGGCTCGAGACATGGATGTCTTGCGTTCCGTCTTTGGTGAAGAGCAAATCAATTACCTGGGCTTCAGCTATGGCACCTTTTTGGGCGCCACCTACGCAGAGCTTTACCCAAGCAGAGTGGGGCGCATGGTTCTTGACGGGGCCATTGACCCATCCCTTAGCGACGAAGAACAGAGCATTGGGCAACTTATTGGCTTTGATCAGGCGCTAAAGAATTATTTGGTTGATTGTCTGGGGTCATCGGACTGCCCATTTAGCGGGTCTTTAGAATCGGCCCAGCGTCAGATTTCTTACCTCTTGAGAGCGCTCGAAGATGAGCCTGTTCCAACTCAGGATGGCCGTGGACTAACCATCTGGGGCGCTATTACCGGCATGATTATGCCGCTCTACAGCCAGGATTACTGGCAGTACCTCAACCAAGCATTCAGTGAGCTTCAGCAGAATGATGGCACTACGTTTCTGCTGATGGCTGACCTGTACAACGAACGAAACGAAGACGGCACCTATGCCTCCAATCAAATGGAAGCAAACATCGCTATCTCTTGCCTAGATGCCAGATCCTCAAGCGACGCTGACGCGATGGCGGCCCAAAACGAGCGGGCATTGGCAACCAGCACGGTCTTTGGTCGGTACTGGCAGAACGGTGCCATCGGCTGCGAGTATTGGCCGTTTGCGGTCGCTGACCACCCAAAAACATATCGGGCAAGCGGGTCTAAGACGATTTTGGTGATTGGCACCACTGGTGATCCAGCAACGCCATATTCGCAAGCTGTTTCGCTTGCCAATGACGTGCTTGAAAACGCTCAGCTCATAACTTGGAATGGTGAAGGGCACACTGCGTATGGTCAGGGCAGTAAGTGCATCGAAGCAGTTGTTGACGGCTATTTCATCAACGACGTAGTGCCAACCGAAGACCCAAATTGCTAAACGATAACGAAATCGTTACCTATTCATTTTTTATAAAATTCTTTTCCAATTTTGGATAGGCTCAGGCTAGAGTGCCCCAGCACCCTACGCTCTGGCAAAGATGCTTTAGCGTGATTTCTTGGACATTGGAGTTCAATTGGGATCTTCAGAGAATGAAAGGGTTTGGGCCGAAACTCAAGCCAGCCCTGAATTCCAGGATCTAAAGCGAAGGTTCAGAGGGTTTGCTTTCCCTGTAACCGTAGCTTTCCTGGTTTGGTATTTCGGATACATCTTGCTCACCGCGTTCGCCCGCGATTGGGTTAGCACAGAAGTAGCCCCCAACATTAACATCGCCATCATTCTTGGCGTATTGCAGTTTGTTTCTACCTTCTTTATTGCTTGGCTCTACGAGCGTCATTCAAGCAAGCACCTTGATGCAGCATCTGACTCGCTGCGCGACAAAATCAACGAGCAGATTGGTCACAAATAATGAACTCAACAACTCTGTCCACAATCCTGTTTGTGGTGTTTGTGCTTTTCACTCTGGTGTTGGTTATTCGAGCCGGTAAGTCAAACAAAAAGAATTCCTCTGATTTCTACGATGGTGGCGCCTCATTCTCTGGTTTCCAGAACGGCCTAGCTATTGCGGGTGACTACATGTCGGCAGCTTCGTTCCTAGGTATTGCCGGAATGATTGCGCTGGCTGGATATGACGGCTTTTTGTATTCGATTGGCTTCTTGGTTGCTTGGCTTGTGGCGCTCCTGCTGGTAGCTGAACCGCTGCGAAACTCGGGCCGTTTCACCATGGGTGACGTTGTTGCGTTCCGCATGAAGCAACGACCTGTGCGTTCTGCAGCTTCGGCCTCAACCGTGGTTGTGTCGATCTTCTACCTTCTTGCCCAAATGGTTGGTGCCGGAAGCTTGGTTGCTCTGCTCTTGGGTATTGACCCAACTGACACTGCCGCTAAGAACCTGATCATTGGTGTGGTTGGTATTTTGATGATCGTCTACGTGACCGTAGGTGGAATGAAGGGCACAACCTACGTGCAAATCGTGAAGGCATTCTTGCTCATGATTGGTGCCACTGTGCTGACCGTTATGGTGCTGGCCCGGTTTGGTTTTGACATCAGTGCCATGCTTGGTCAGGCGCAAAAACTCAGTGGTAACCCTGACTTCTTGAACCCGGGTAACAAGTACGGCGTAGAGGTCGAGGGTGACCCATTCAAGACCCTGATGAACAAGCTTGACTTGATTTCTCTTGGCCTGGCTCTGGTGCTTGGTACCGCGGGTCTGCCACACATTTTGATTCGCTTCTACACTGTTCCAACCGCCAAGGCAGCACGTACCTCGGTCAACTGGGCTATCGGAAACATCGGTGTCTTCTACCTGATGACCATTGCACTTGGTTTTGGAGCAGCGGCGCTAGTGGGTTCAACGGCCATTAAAGAGGCAGACAAAGGTGGAAACCTGGCGGCCCCGCTTTTGGCTAAAGAACTCGGCACCAACATAGCCGGTGAGACTGGTGGTGCCACAATGCTGGCCATCATTGGTGCCATTGCTTTTGCAACAATTTTGGCAGTGGTTGCCGGTCTAACTCTTGCCAGCTCTTCTTCGTTTGCGCATGACTTCTATGCCAACGTAATCAAGAAGGGCAATGTTGACCCTAAGAAAGAAGTCAACGTGGCTAGAATCGCTGCCATCTTAATTGGTGCGGTATCCATTGTTTTGGCAATTGGGGCCCAAGGCCTGAACGTGGCCTTCTTGGTAGCAATCGCCTTTGCAATCGCGGCATCTGCCAACCTTCCGGCTGTGCTCTTCTCACTGTTCTGGAAGCGCTTCAACACCCGAGGTGCCGTTTGGGCTATCTACGGTGGTTTGGGTATGGCTTTGGTGCTGTTGGTGTTCTCAGGAAACGTATCAGGCACCGAGACCAGTTTCATCAAGTGCCTGCCCGATGCTGTTGACTGTGTGAAGTTCAACTACTTCCCATTGAACAACCCTGGTATCGTCTCGATCCCATTCGGTTTCTTCATGGGCTGGTTGGGAACTATCACTTCGACCGAAAACAACACGGCCAAATACGCCGAGTTAGAAGTTCGCTCGATGACCGGCGCTGCCATTGGCAAGGCTGTTCAGCACTAAAAAACCCAGCCACCTATTTGGGTGGGTAATCAAAAACCCCGGCGGGCAATCGAATTAGCCAGCCGGGGTTTTTGTAATTCATTAGTAGCTCATAAAACCCAAAAATAACTGCATCAAGATTGCAATGTAGGTCAGGGTGAATATGGCGGGTGTGCCAAACTTCACAATAGCTAGCCAAGGGGTGGTCGCTGAAATTCGCGATGCCACTGCGGACTTTAACTCAAGCGCTGCCAAGTCCTTGCAAATTGCCGTTGCCTCATTAGCTGCCGAAATCTGCGCGGCGGCGCCCAAGACACCGCTAGAGAGTAAGACCAACACAAATGCCATTTGGTGACTGGTGCTAGCCATGGTCATGCTTGGCAAAATTGCGATCGCAAAAATCAAAAGCGCTGTAGGAGCAATTTGAGAGATGATGATGTGGTTTCGGGCTTTTACCCAAAGCTGGATTAGATCTAGTTCTTTCATGGTTGCTCTTTCTTGGGTCGTTGTAAACCGTAGTAAATAAGGTTAGGTGCTGTTTCTTGTCAAACAACGCATTACAAGAATTTCTTTCCAAGCGCTTTCGCCGGCTACTCTCGGGCGATCCAAATGGCATTCCACCCTGGCTCCAGGTGGTGGCCGAGGGTGAAGAACCAGGATTCTTTTTGCCCACCGATGCGCCTTGGGTGGTTCATGCAGATTTTGGCACCCTAGTTGGTGGCATTCGTGCTTTGCTAATGCAGGCACTACACCCAGGCTCGCTCACCGGTGTCAAGGATCATTCGCGGTACGAAAAAGATCCTCTTGGCAGATTGGCCGGCACTATCCGTTGGCTAACGGTCACTACATTTGGCTCTAAGACTGCCGTGATGGCTGAGGCTGGGCGGGTCAATCGGCTACACAAATCTGTTACCGGTAGCTACCTAACCGGTTCTGGTGAGCAACGGGACTATCGGGCAGCTGACAAAGATTTGTTGCTTTGGGTGCACATAGCGTTTATGGAGTCATTTCTAGTCGCCCACGAAATGTATTCATCGCGGCCTATTCCTGCAGGTTCTGCCCCATCCGGCGCTGACAACTACATCTCGCAGTGGAGTGTTTCAGTGGCGCCCCTTGGGCTCAAGGCAACACCCATGAATCGAGCCGAGCTGGACGCAGCGATTAATGATGTGCGCGACAATGGCGTGTTGGCCGCAACGGCAGACACAGTGGATGTTGTGAGGTTCATAAAAAACCCGCCACTTCCGAATTTGGCTAAACCAATTTACGGGCTGCTTTTTGATGCGGCAGTGGTTTCAATGAGGCCAGAGTTCAGACAGGCTCTCGGTTTAAGGGCCAAGCCAAAGTGGCTGGTTCAGCCGACAACACGGGCAGTACTGCGCATTATGCGGCTAGCCATTGGCCCAGAAAGCCCAATTGAGGATAGTGCTGTGGCGCGTCTGCGCCGAGTGGGTGTTCTGGCTTCAGAGTAAACTTTTATGGTTGTCTAAGAGCAACGTGCCGCCTTAGCTCAGTTGGTAGAGCAGCTCCCTCGTAAAGAGCAGGTCTGGGGTTCAATTCCCCAAGGTGGCTCCAAGACGCACATTTCAACGTCAAAACCTCGCAGAGGAGTACACTTTTGGTTGTCTCCGGAAGAGGTAATTGAATGTCCAGTCGCAAGAGACTGCAGCCAAGTAGGTTCATCGCACTGGCTTTTACCGTAATCATTCTGATCGGTACTTTCGCTCTAATGTTGCCCGCGGCAACCAAATCAGGGGTCAGCACTCCTTTTCTCGATGCCCTCTTTACAGCAACCTCAGCTGTGACAGTTACTGGACTATCTACTCTTGATGTGGAGGCTCACTGGTCGCAACTTGGTGACTGGATTATTGCTGTTCTTATCCAACTCGGTGGATTTGGAATTATCGGGTTCGCAACCTTAGTTGGCTTCTTGCTCGATGGTCGAATCTCACTCACTAATCGCATGATGACCTCGTCAGAGGCCTCGCTTGGTGTGGGCCCCGATGTCAAGGGACTCCTAAAAAACATTGCCAAGGTGATGATTTTTTTCCAGGCTCTATTGTTCGTGTTTCTCGCGGTTCGGTTCTACACACATTACGGTTACGAGTTTGAGAAAGCCTTGGGGCATGGCGCGTTCCACGCCATTTCAGCATTCAATAATGCTGGCTTTGCGCTCTACGCAGACAGCATGATTCGTTTTGCTCGCGATGGCTGGATTCTGATCCCAGTGTTTATGACGGTCATCGTCGCCAGCCTGGGTTTCCCAGTAATCGTTGAGATTCGCGACCGAGCCAAAGAGAAGATCCGTGCTTGGCGCGGGTTGCCGATTGCCAACGCCTTTCCGCAACAATGGTCGTTGAACTCGCGCATTGTGCTGTGGGCAACCGCAATTCTTTTGGTCGGCGGCAGCGTTGCCATTGCGGTACTCGAGTGGAATAACCCTAAGACTCTTGGCTCGCTCACGCCATTCGACAAAATTCTTGACAGTATTTTTGCCGCTGTTATGCCTCGCACCGCCGGCTTCAATGCCATGGATATGGCAGTGGTCAACCCAAGCTCTTGGCTGATTATGGATATTTTGATGTTCATTGGTGGTGCCAGCGCATCGACCGCAGGTGGTATCAAGCTGGGTACCGCTGTGGTTTTGTTTTATGTGATTTACACCGAGATTCGCGGTGAGGCTGCCGTCAATATTGGTAACCGCCGGTTGCCACGATCTATGCAGCGCCAGGCCCTAACAATTGTGGGCCTTTCGGCAACAGTAGTAATCGGTGCAACTGTGCTGATGCGCCTGACCACGAACTTTAGTCTCGACCAAATTCTTTTTGAAGTTGTCTCGGCGGTTGGCACAACAGGTCTTTCTACTGGAATTACGGCAGACCTTCCCGACCATGCCAAATTCTTGTTCTCTCTCCTAATGCTGTTTGGCCGCCTGGGTCCAATTGTTGTGGCAACTTCGCTTGCCATGCGAAAAACCAAACGCCACTTTGAGTACCCGCGCGAAAGACCACTAATTGGTTAGGGCCACTACAGTAATTACTGACAAGAAGGTGCACTGATGACTAAGTCAACAAAACCAACTCGCCGGCGCGGGTTTCACGCTGCCAACGTGGCAGTAATTGGCCTGGGTCGTTTTGGCTCATCCCTGGCTCTCGAGCTAGTGCAGGGTGGCCACCAGGTTCTGGGTATTGACACCGACGAACGCCTGGTCCAGTCAATGGCGGGGCAGCTAACACACGTGGTTACCGCCGACACCACCGATGAAGAGACGCTTAAAGAACTTGGCCTGGCCGATGTTGACTCTGCTGTGGTGGCAATTGGCGCCGACCTTGAGTCAAGCATTCTGACTGCCTCGCTCTTGCTGCAGCTTGGTATCAAGCAGGTTTGGGCCAAGGCAAACTCAAAGTCACATGGCAAGATTCTTCAGCAACTGGGTGTGCACCACGTCGTTTTCCCTGAATACGAAATGGGTCGAAGAGTGGCTCACCAGGTTTCAGGTGAATCACTCGACTACGTTCACATTGATGAAGACTTTGTTATGGTCAAGTCGGTTTGCCCTGAGTCGTTCAGCGGCAAGACTTTGGCTGAGCTAAAGATTCGCAGTACCTATGAAGTAACTGTTGTGGCCACCAGCCACGGCGACAGCGAGTACTCGCCAGCGTTCCCGGACACAGTTCTAAACTCGGGTGATTTTCTGGTCGTTGCGGGTCGCAAGGCTCCACTCGACGAATTCTGTCAGCTGGACTAAATCTTTTTTCTGGGCGGAACCAGAGCCCACAAGATTGCAGCAACGTCAATCGCTTCTTGGCTAACCGCGCTTCCGGTGGCATCAATCACGCCAAATGCGGCAGCTATCATGGCCACCATTGCTAGGCTCATGCCAACCCCTGCTGCCTGCAAGGCCCTAGCTCTTGCGCCCTTCGCTGCATCTATCGCCAGGGCGAGGTGTTTGATTGAGTCCTCGACAATCACAACATCGGCTGCTTCGCTGGCAGCGGTGGCTCCGCGTGCACCCATGGCTACCCCAACCGAGGCAGCGGCTAGTGCAGGTGCGTCGTTGATGCCGTCGCCTACGGCAATCACCGAGCCTGTTGTCTTACCCATTTCACTGCGAAGAATTTCTAGCTTTTGCTCTGGCTTTTGACCACCAAAAGACTCATCAGCGCCAACCGCAAGTCCAACGTCTGTTGCTGTGCTCTGGCGATCTCCCGAAACCACGAGGACTCTTTCGATGCCTAACTTTCGAAGATCTTCCACGGTGCCTCGAGCCTCATCGCGCAGCGGGTCGTCAAGGCCAATGATTCCTGCAACCTTGTCATCCACCTTTATCTCAACCAGCAAGGCATTTGATAGTTGAGCCCAGTCCGGCAATTCTTGTGTCAATTGCCCTACCGATACTTTGTGGCCGTTTACCGTGCCCGTCAATCCGTGTCCGTGTGACTCAGCCACGTTTGTAGCCCGGTGCATACTCAATCCTCTTCGTTGCGCCTCCGCCACCAGAGCACGGGCAACTATGTGGGGGCTACTTTGATCTAAAGAGGCACCCAGGGTTAAGGTTTCATTAGCGCGAGTCTCGTCGGCAAAACACATCGCGCTGATTTCCGGCCCGCCCTGCGTCAGGGTTCCGGTTTTGTCTAGCATTACTGTCTTGGCTTTGGCCAGGGCCTCAAGAGCTGCTCCGCCCTTGATGATCGCACCCATTCCAGCGGCCCTGGACATTCCGGAAATAATGGCAACCGGAACCGCCAAAATCAACGGGCAGGGTGTGGCCGCAACAATCACGGCGACCGCAACAGAAAGATCGCCGGTAATCACCCAGGTCATCAGCGACAGCCCAATGGCAAACGGCACAAATGCAACCGCCCACCGATTGGCTACTCGAACGCCGTTGGCCGTGTTGGCCTGAGCAGCACGAACGAGACGAATCAGGTTTGAGTAGGTAGAGGTTTCCGAGGTCGCTGAGGCGACAATCTCAACTTGGCCATCGCTGTTAAGCACGCCAGATTGCAAGGTTTCGCCGATAGCGCGGTAGACCGGCAATGGCTCACCGGTTAGAGCCGACTCGTCAAAGGTTCCTGGGTTTAGCAGGGTGCCGTCAATCGGCACCACCTCACCAGATCGCACCAGAAGCCTATCGCCGATTACGACCTGGTCAATTGGCACATCGGCCAGCTGGCCATCTTGGTCAACGCGATGTGCAATTCTTGGTGCTCTATCAAGCAGAGCGCGAAGCTGGTTTTGAGCCCTACCCTCTGCCCAGGTTTCGAGTGCCCGCCCGGTTGCCAACATCACCGAAACCACGCTGGCTGCCAACCACTCGCCTGTAAGCATCGTTGCAGAAATCGAAATCAGGGCCAGCACATCGCTGCCCATTTCGCGACTGCGAACGGCACGAATCAAAAGAACTGTAGAAACGTAAAGGCCCAGGGTGGCCCCGGCTGCAAGCGAGATATTTCCGGCAGCCTGAAAGCCAAGTGCGGGCAATACAAGACCGAGGACAAGGCTGGCTAGCGTTGCAGCTACTAAGAAATAGTTATTTCTAAAAACCTTGCTCATGTCTTAAGTGTGCCACTTCTCCATGACCCACCTAGAATCGGGCTATGAGCAAAGTTTCGATTCGATTTTTGGGGGCAGCCGGAACAGTAACCGGTAGCCGATTCTTACTTTCTTGCGGGGCAACCAAGGTCATGGTTGATGCGGGGCTGTTTCAGGGGCTTAAAGAACTGCGCCTTAAGAATTGGAATCCTCTACCGATAGATCCTGCGGAATTGAGTGCAGTGATTTTGACGCACGCCCACCTCGATCACTGTGGTTACATTCCAAAGCTGGTCAAAGACGGCTTTAGAGGCAAAATCAACCTGACCAAGTACACCGGAAAACTGGCCGAGGTCGTGCTGCGAGATTCGGCAAGAATTCAAACCGAAGACGCCAAGTACGCCGCCAAAAAAGGCTTTTCTAAGCACAACCCACCTAAAGCTCTTTATGAAGAGAAGGATGCTGCTCAGGCGGTCGAGCAATTTGCCACCCACGAGTTCAACCGCCGGGTAAAAGTTGCCGATGAAACCTATGTGACTTTTTACCCAGCTGGACACATTCTTGGGGCCGCTTTTCTGGTGGTTGAATTTTTCGGCAAGAAATTGCTTTTCACCGGCGACATGGGGCGCGAACACCACCCGCTGCTGGCAGCACCCGGTGCGATTCCGCCTGGAAAATACGATGCCGTAATTACTGAGTCCACGTATGGCGACCGCGAGCATGTTGAAAGCAACACCAACTTTGAGCAGGCAATTACAGAGACCATCGAACGCGGCGGCTCAGTCTTGATTCCGGCTTTCGCTGTTGACCGCACTGAGGTAATTCTGGTTCAGCTTCGTGAGCTCATGGAAGCCGGGCGAATTCCTCGCGTGCCGGTTTACGCTGACTCACCGATGGCTCTCAAGGCCCTTCGTTATTACCGAGAGGCAATCGACGAGGCATCCCCTGAAATTCGGCCAGAAATCGTCGCTGACTGGAGAGGCAAAGACCCTTTCAACCCTGGCACGCTGGTTGAGCTTGAAACGGTCGAACAATCAAAGACCATCAACAATCCAAAGCAGCCTTGCATAATCATTTCCGCTTCAGGAATGGCCACCGGTGGGCGAGTCGTGCACCATCTGCGAGACATGTTGCCGAATCAGATGCACACGGTAATTCTGGTGGGCTTTCAAGCTATGGGGACCCGCGGCCGCCGTTTGGCCGATGGTGAAGAAGAAGTCAAAATGCACGGCGTCTTTGTTCCGGTTAAAGCGCAGATCGAGCAAATTGGTTCGTTCTCGGTCCACGCAGATGCCGATGAATTGGTGGATTGGTTGAAAACTATCTCTGAAGCACCTGGCCAAGTGTTGGTGGTTCACGGTGAAGCTGGTGCAGCAGATCTATTTAGCAATCGCATCAGAAGTCAGCTTGGCTGGAAGAGTCATGCGCCTGAAGACGGCGAGGCGGTCGAGCTTTAGGGGCCAGCTTGGGCTAGTTTGAAAATGATGTTCAATTTCAAGCGGGCGGTTTTGGGGGTTGCTGCGGCAATAACCGCAGTTGCTGTTGCCGGTTTTGTTCCAGCCGCTGCAGTTGTTGATCCATCACCAACGCCAAGTTCGTCACCAACTGCATCGCCAACCCCATCGGTACCGGCCAAGTGTTCGGCAGCTTCGGCCATGAGCAATGCGGCGTTAGCCAAGCTTTACACCTATGTGGTGAATGTTGATACGGGCCAGGTTTTGCTAAACAAACTAGGCACCTCCCAGACCCCATCTGCATCGGTGCTGAAAGTCCTTAGCGTGGCCGCGGGCTTGACCTACCTGCCCTCTGATTACAGAGCAAGCACACAGGTGTTTACTATTCCGGGGCAGCCGGGAACCATAGTTTTGAAAGGTGGCGGCGACCACACGTTGAGCCAGGTAATTAAGGCCGGGCGCACCACCTACGCCAATGCTCCACGCATCAGCACCTTGGCCAACCGGGTCTTTAATAAGTGGTCAGCAGAAGTCGGAATCTCCAAGATCATTTTGGACGCATCGTTCTTTAGCGGGCCTTCTTACAGCAGCGCGTGGAAGAACTCAGACCGCACCAATGGCTACATTTCGCACATCACGGCTCTTCAGGTTGACTCAGATCGGGCCCGCCCTGACCTGTCGCAAACGGGCTACAGCGGTTATCGCAGCAGCGATCCGATTGGCAGAACCGGCGGCCTATTCAAAGCTGCTCTAGGTGGGCTAGCCAAGAACGCCAAAATTGAAATTGGCAAGACTCCAAGTAATGCCGAATTGTTGACATCGGTTGAGAGTCAGCCAATCACCACTTGGATGGACCACGCCACCACAATCTCGGACAACACCGAGACCGAGTTCATTGCGCGCCATGCAGCGATTGCCAGTGGCCGAAGTGCCTCTTTCGAGTCAATTGAGCCGATGGTAAAAACAATGCTTACCGAACTGGGGATCGATTCCTCAAAGCTGGTCATGAAAGACGGCTCGGGGCTCGCGCAGGCAAACCGTGTCACGCCCAAGATGATCACCGAGCTCATGGTTAGGGTGGCGCAGGGTGAACCAAAGTTGGCTGCCCTCGAGACTTACCTTCCGATTGCTGGCGTCAAGGGTGGCCTGGCGTACCGGTTTACCGGCAAGAATTACGCCGCTCGCGGGTCGGTAAAGGGTAAAACTGGCTTTATTCCAGGGCTTTACAGCTTGGCAGGCATCATTAATGCATCTGATGGAACTCGTCTTGCTTATTCGATATTCGCGAGGACCGCAGACGGCAAATACGTAAACGGTTCGACCAGATCGGCAATTGACACCCTGGCCACGCGCTTCTACACCTGCGGCGCAAACCTCAGCAACTAGCCTGAATAGAGTGGGGAGTTAGTCCTTCTTTTTGCGGCGGATCAAAACCACTGCAACTGCCAATACAGCTACCAATGGCACTGCTACTGCAATAACCTGAATGAAACCGGTGCTGCCATCAGCGTCCTCGGCTATGTTCCCCTGGCTTATTACTGATGGGTCATCTACGGCAGTAGGTTCATCCTGCGGGCACATCAAGTTCGTATTTGCCGGCAATTCAAAATCTGGCACAGCTCTGACGATGAACTTGAACGAACCAGATACTGGGTGACCATCTTCAGAAACAGAGCGCCAAGCCACGTTGTATTCACCATCGGTGTTTGCCGCAATTTGGGTGGTGAGCGCACTGCCGTCAGCCTTGACCGAGCACTGCAGGCTAACCGGTTCACCGTCTGGGTCGGTCACTGCAACCTCGTGCCCTGAACCGTCCTCCATGATCATCAGGGGCTCGGCAAAGGTCAGCTCAATGGGAATGTAACCACCATCAACCACCGAATCGGCTTCTGGGTAGGTAACCAATTCATCGGTGTGAGCAAATGCCGCAGCTGAAAGCGAAAAACTACCTGCGATTGTTAGCGCGAGGGCAGTAAAAAACTTGATTAGACCGGTCATACTAGAAGTGTACCGAACGATATTTGGAGACCAATTGGCAGAATCAAAGGGTGGCTTTCCTTACCTAAAGCAGACACTAATCGGGGCAGGTTCAGGTGTTGCAATCTTGGCCCTAATCATTGGTGGCTTTAGCCTAGGCGGCGTAGTTGGTGAGCCTCAGGCCTCAGAGACTCCGAGTGCTTCGGCATCTGTTTCGGCAAGCCCAAGCCCATCGCCAAGCGATGTTCGTGCCTGCTCGGTAGCGGAGCTAGCCCAAGACCCCCGCCTGGCCACTTTGTCGGCCACCGTGCTGAATGCTGACACCAACGAGGTCTTGTTTGATCGCAATGGCACTACGCCGGCTGCAACGGCCTCGGTAATGAAAGTGGTTACCGCTTCGGCCGCACTTTTGACCCTGGGCCCAAACTACCGAATTGACACTCGTGTGTATGCCGACCCTGCCGAACCGGGAACCATCATTTTGGTTGGTGGCGGCGACGTGACCTTGTCGCGCACAGCCGCGGGCCAGCAGTCGGTCTATCGCGATGCCCCAAAGCTTTCCACCCTTGCAGTAGCGGTCAAGCAAAAAATGGCTGGCACCCCGATCACCAAAATCATTCTGGATTCAACGCTTTTCACTGGCCCAAAGTGGGATGCCAGTTGGGAACGTAGTGAGCAAACCGAGGGTTACATGTCGGAGGTGACTGCCCTGCAGGTTGATGGAGACCGATCAAACCCAGCGGCCGAAACCTCTTGGCGAAGTGCCAAGCCTGTGGCGAATGCTGGAAAGTATTTCAAGGCAGCGTTGGGTACAGCTGCCACCGGCGCCACGGTTGTCGAGGGTGTAATGCCAGCCGGCGCCACCCAAATTGCTAAGGTGCAGTCGCAGCCAATCAGTAAGTGGATCACTCACATGTTGCAGGTTTCAGACAACACCCAAGCAGAGGCGCTAGCCCGATTGGTATCACTAGACCTTGGTTTTGACGGCTCATTTGCCTCAATCAACACCGCTTTCAAAAAGGCGCTTGCGGGCACTGAACTTGACGCAAGCAACATGACGTTTCGAGACGGCTCGGGCCTAAGCGACTTCAACTCGGTTTCGCCTAAATACATTGCTGACCTGATGGTCTTTGTTCAAAAGGGGGAGGGCATCTTTAGCTTGGTCAACCAGTCTCTTCCGGTGTCGGGGGAGTCGGGCTCACTAGCTACCCGCTTCAAAGGGGAAAACTCAGATGCCATCGGTAAGGTTCACGCAAAAACTGGCTGGATCAAGCGCGGATACACGCTGGCTGGTTTTATTCAAGCCAAGGACGGTGCCAACCTCACGTTTGCCGTCTATGCCTTGGGCAATGTGACCTCAGATGCTAAGCAGGCGATAGATGACCTGGTCACTGGTTTTTATCGTTGTGGCGATCAGCTTTCAAATCAGTAGTTTCACAATCTAATAACTAGGAGAAGCAAAGATGCTTTCTGAGCAAGAACTATTGGCCAAGGTGCCTACTGGTCTCTACATCGATGGCAAGTGGGTCGAGGGGCACGGCGCTGCACCAATTGCTGTTGAAGACCCAGCCACTGGCAAAGTCCTGTTGCAAATTGCGAATGCTGACGCCCAGGATGGTCTAGCTGCCCTGGACGCCGCTGACCGAGCACAGGCAAAATGGGCCAGAACGGCACCTAGGGAGCGCGCCGAGATTCTTCGCCGCACTTTTGAATTGGTTCGTGCCCGCGCTGAAGAGTTTGCCATGTTGATGTCGCTTGAAATGGGCAAGCCAATTGCAGAGGCTCGCGGCGAGGTTACCTACGGCAACGAGTTCTTGCGTTGGTTCAGTGAAGAAGCGGTTCGGATCACCGGCCGCTACGGTTCGTCTCCTGAGGGAACCGGCCGCATGCTAGTTGCCAAGCGCCCAGTTGGTCCGGCGTTTGCCATCACACCATGGAACTTTCCATTGGCTATGGCTACTCGCAAGATTGGCCCAGCGCTGGCAGCGGGTTGCACAATTGTCGTCAAGCCTGCAGAGCTGACCCCATTAACGACCCTGATGTTGGTCAAGACCTTTGAAGAAGCTGGCGTTCCTGCCGGTGTCATCAACGTGATTACCACTTCAACCTCCGCGGCAACCTCGGCGCCAATCATCGCTGACCGACGCCTGCGCAAAATCACGTTCACCGGCTCAACCGCCGTTGGTCGCAAACTTCTTGAGCAGTCTGCCGAACGTGTGCTCAGAACATCTATGGAACTCGGTGGCAATGCACCATTTGTGGTCTTTGAAGATGCCGATCTCGATGCAGCAGTCAACGGTGCCATGCTTGCCAAGATGCGCA
>JACCDX010186960.1_pt1 | contig 26894 bp, 30 predicted proteins | sample 7449681 | NCBI WGS metagenome assembly JACCDX01 (sample SAMN15323450, study PRJNA562643) | freshwater metagenome | isolation source: river surface water | place: USA:Blue River Watershed | collected 2017-08-18
CTAAACCTTTTTTAGCTAGGTAAGTTGTAATTGCTGCCGTTAATGTTGTTTTACCATGATCTACGTGTCCGATGGTTCCTATGTTAACGTGAGGTTTGGTGCGTTGAAATGTCTGTTTGCTCATATTCTTTTGCCAGAATTTATTAACGATAATAATTTAAGAGCTACCACGAGCTTCTTAATAAACTTTTTAAAACCTCAAAATTATGTGAAGCTTTGAAAACAAAGGCCTAAAATAGATTTGTCTTCTTTTTAAAAAGAAAAGGAGGCAAGCATTGTTAAAATCAAAAACTATTTTGCAAGTGGTTTTATGAAAATATTTCTTAGATTAATTTTAAGATAAAAATATTCGCTCCCAACATCGTTCCTAGGTCATTCTTTTTACATATAATCAAAGATCTAAAAATATAAATCGGCTTCATTATTAACAACTCGTCTTTCACAAAATCATATAAATCAAACTGAAATTTTTTCACTCTTTACCCTTAATTCTTGACACTTCCTCCTTCTTTAAATTAAGGCAAATCGAGCAAAAGTTTTAATTTTGACTTAGATAATTTTAATCATTTTTTTAAAAAAATTGTACCAAAAACTTATTAGGCGCTTACCCAGGTTCGTAAAATGAATTAATACTCAAGTTTCAAAAAATGCTGAACAACTTCTCGAATCAGCTAGCTTAGCTTTAAAGCGACTCGTAATCTATTATGGCGCCGTCACAAATCTAACTTTTAAAATTTTTCTTTCTAAAAAATCCTATGCAGAATTTTAGGAATTTTTCGCTTAATTTTGTGGAAGTTTTTCTGATTTTTCTTAAGTTTTAAATTGCGGTTTTGTGGGCTTTAATTGTTTTTGCATTGATACAAATATCTCTAATCTTGTTCATGTTGCAATCAGAAATGGAGCTACTTGAGACAAAACTGTAACTCTTTTAAAGTTGAGGATAATCTCTTGCATGAAGGTAGAGAATTAGTTTTTGGTGATTTCTTGGTATCAAAATCTTTTATTTTGTTTTGAGAAGACGCATTTGAATAGAGCTCGAAGTTTAATGCGGCGAAAATCAAGATCGCGACTTTTGTTCTTCAAGCTGCTTTTCTTTACCGCTGCGAGATGAAGATTTTTTGATTTGCGCTGTTTGCTTGGCATTTTTATCGCCGCAACATTTGTCAACATAAACCACTCCCAACTGGCACTACATGTTTGAATCCTTCCAAATCAATAGCCCTAGCAGGAGCAATCGCCACTTTATGATCATGTCAGATTATGCATCAACGCTGGGCGCCGCTTGTAGCCACAACAAAAGACGCGCTTGCAACTCGTTCGTTAAGAAAATTAAAAACTTACAAGTAAAACAGATTTTATCTTTTGATTTAGCGCCGAATTTAGCGTCTTTATCAGCGCTAACTTTTTTAAATTTTACTGTTGAGGGATTCAGGTCTGAGCTTAATTTCTTTAGACTTTAAGAACAAAAAAATAGCTCGAAAAATTACAAAAAGAGCTATTTTTTGTAGCAATTAAGGATTTTGCAAAGTTGATGATTTTTCAAAAATCGCGTCAGCAAAAACAGAAAATGAATTGCCGCAGCTTTTACATTCAAACATCTTCAGCAAAATAGTATTTAAATAATTTTGCAATTCATCGCCACCACATTGATTGAAAGTTAATCCGCCAAAATCTCTAACTTTAACAAAACAATTTATCATCTTTGATTCGCTTAGGAATTTGTAAATTCTTGAAAATTAATAATAAGCCTTCGAACTACATTAAAGCCAACTAATACGCGACCTAAAGACCTATTTGATACTAAGAAAATAGCCTGCTTGATTCAATTTAGCTTGTAAAATTGCAATCTCTTCTATCGCTCCAGAAACGCGAAAAATGACGACGAAATTTAGCTAGTTGCGTAAAAAAACTTTTCGTAGAAGCGCAATAAATTACTTTAAAAGCTTAATTTCCCATTCGAGATCAATTCCTGACTTTTCTTTAACCGCCTTTTTTACCGCATTGCCTAAATTTATTAAATCTGAGGCTGTGGCATTGCCGCGATTAATCATAAAATTGCAATGCTTTTGCGACATTTCAGCATCGCCAAAAACCATACCACGACAACCCGCCTCATCAATCAATTCCCAAGCTTTTTTTACGACCGGATTTTTAAAAGTACTTCCTCCGGTTTTGGCGCGAATTGGCTGTGAATTTTGACGCTTTTCACTAAATTCAGCAATTTTTTTTGCGACATCTTCAGTGGAAGATTTTTTACACTCAAAAAGAGCTTCGACAAAAAGAAGGTTTTTTGCGATTTTACTTCCTCGATAAAAGAATCCAAAATCAGCATTTTGAAGCTCGACAATTTTTCCCTCAAAATCAATTGCCTTGGCGCTAATTAAAACATTAGCAACATCTGATCCATAACATCCGCCATTCATCGCTATCGCTCCGCCAATTGATCCAGGAATTCCACTAAAAAATTCCAATCCAGAAAGGCCGCAATTTTTACTAAAATTTGCAACATTGCCACATAAAGCTGCTGCGCCAACGCGAATATTATCTCCTTCAACAGAAATTTTAGAAAATTGCCCTCCAAGCCTTATTACAACACCTTTCACACCATCATCAGATATGATAACATTAGATCCAGCGCCAAGAATATTTAATGGGATATTTTTGGACAAATTTTGCAAAAAATATTGCAAGTCATCCAAATCGGCGGGTCGATAAAGAATTTCAGCAGAACCGCCAACAGCAAACCAAGTCTTCAACTCGGCATTTTTACGATAATCTCCACGAACCTGCGGCAAATTATTTATCATTTCTAACCAGATTAAAAATTACCGAATTTCTACCCTCTAAGGCAGCTTTTTTTTGATATTTTGTTTCAACCCAATCAACAGGAAAAACTTGCCAATCTTTTTTTTCTTGCGCCTTCCAAAGAAATTTTTGGCTTTTAGCAATTTCAGCTAAAATCCAAGTTTTGTAAGAATCGTGATCCGTTGCAATTGTTAAATTTCCACCACTTTTTATTTTTGGAGCCAATATCAAATCGAGGAAATTTTGATTGATTAGACGGCGCTTAAAATGCTTCGCCTTTGGCCAAGGATCTGGAAACAAAATATAAACCTGCTCAAAAGATTGATTGGGCAATTCCGCCAAAAGCAATCTCACATCTTGACGAGAGATTTTTATATTTTGCACAGAATCTTTCTCAATTTTTGATAAAAGATTCACAACGCCATTAATGTGCGGCTCACAACCAAGAAAATTTTTTTGTGGATTTTGTTGCGCCTTTGCAAACAAAAAATCACCAAAACCAAAGCCTATTTCCAAAATGTCATAATTGCTATTTGGCGAAAATTCATATTTCAACAAAATATCAAACAAAAGATGATTTTTATGATCAGAAAGTTTCCGACTTTTGATGCGACCAAAGCTGCGAATTAAAGGTTTATTTTCCGAGCTTTTCAACCCTTCCAACATGTCTGCCACCCTCAAATTCAGAATTAAAAAAAGATTCAACGATCAAAAAAGCCTTTCTATTACTAAGAAATCTTGCACCCAAACAAACGACATTAGCGTTATTATGCTCCCTTGCCAGCTTTGACAAAACAACTTCTCCACATAATGCGGCGCGAATATTTTTAAAACGATTCGCCGCAATTGATATTCCGATTCCAGAACCACAAATCAAAATGCCATAATCTTTTTCACCAATTTTTTGACTCATAATTTGCGCATAATCTGGGTAATCAACCGATTTACTGCTTGATTCGCAACCAAGATCAGTCACTTCATATCCAAGCGTTGCTAATTTTTTGAATAAAAAATCCTTCAAATTATAGCCAGCGTGATCTGAGGCGATAAAAATTCTGCAATCTTTTTTTGCCTTGGAAGCTTTCATTTTTTAGGGGGGAGATGGGTAGAAAAGGAGGGATCTTGCTGGAGCTAAATTGGCAAGCCATAAATGACTCGCCAATAAGTAAAATTAACGCTTGCGATAAGTTTGGCCTTTGCGCGCTTTTTTCAAACCATATTTCTTACGCTCAACAACGCGAGAATCGCGAGTTAGAAAGCCACCAGCTCTTAAAGCTTGGTGATTTGATGGATCAAAAGCCACCAAAGCTTTGCTAATTCCATGGGAAAGAGCTCCGGCTTGACCACTTAAACCGCCACCAGAAATTGTAGCAACAACATCAAATTTATTTTCTGAATCAGTTGCACCAAATGGAGCTTTTGCAATATTAAACAAAATCTCACGACTTAAATAAGATCTTGCGTCGCGACCATTGATTTTGACATTACCAACTCCTTTTTTGATCCAAACTCTTGCTGCTGCATTTTTTCTTTTGCCAGTTGCATAGGCACGACCAAGAGAATCAATTTTTTGTTCTCTTTTTATTGGAGCCTCAACTTCAACCAGTTTTGCTTCGATTATTTTTTCTTTTAGAGAAGTCATAATTAGTTAACTTTTTTATTTTTACGGTTCATTGATGCGATATCTAGAATCTGAGGAGTTTGACCTTGGTGCTTATGCTCGGGGCCTTTGTATATATGGAGCTTTGTCATGATGTCTCTTTGTAAAGGGCCGCGAGAAATCATTCTAGAAACCGAAGATTCCAAAATTCTTTCTGGAAATTTACCTTCAAAAATTTGACGAGCAGTTCTTTCTTTTATTCCACCCGGATGACCAGTATGCCAATAATATTTTTTTTCGGCATATTTTTTACCGGTTAACTTAATTTTTTCAGCATTGATAACTACGACATGATCGCCGCAATCAAGGTTTGGACTGAAAGTGGCTTTGTGCTTTCCACGGATTATGTTGGCAATTATTGTGGAAACTCTACCAACAACCAAGTTTTCGGCGTCTATTAGCCACCATTTTCTTGTAATTTCGCTTGGTTTTGCAGCGTAAGTTTTGAGCATAAAATTCTCTTCTAAAGTTTAAGCTAGATTTATATTAAAAATGTCTTTTGGGAAAGGAGGCGGCGCAACCTATTTATGGCAAAGCAAATGTCAAACAAATTTTTCTAAAGATCTTGACCAGAAAAATCAGCTCCACGCAAATCTTGTCGTAAAATACTAAATGAACAAACATCAACATAATTGCCTCGATGGTAACGATGTTGACGCAGAATTCCTTCGAACGAAAAACCGGATTTTAATAAAATTTTTTGCGAGGCAATGTTGTCGACCGAAGTAAAAGCCTCTAATCTATTAATCCAGCCACAATGCAAGCTATTAAAAGCGTAATCAATTAAAAATTTTGCCGCTTTAGTAACAATTCCGCGATTCCAATATTCTTTATTCAGATCATAACTTAACTCAATTCTGGCTTGATAAGAATTAAAGCCAGTAAGGCCAATTGAGCCGATCATGCGATTCGATTCTTTTTCACAAATTGCAAAATAAATTCCGTCATTTTGGTAAAAAACATTGCGCCAATAAAGCAGCTCTTTTCTAGCTTCTTCCAAATCGCGCGGCATTTCACAAAGTATGAAACGACTCACCTCTGGATCTGAGTAATAAGAAAAAAAATCAGCAACATCGCTTTCTTGCTTTTCACGCAAGCAGATTTCGCCAAGGTCTATTTCGGGAAATTTTTTTATAGTATTGGTAAAGTTGTTCATAAAATTAACCAATAATTACAACTTCAACCATCTTTACCAAGCGCTCGTCGGCATCGATAATTTTAAATTTTAAACCATTTTTTTTGATTTCAGACCCAACCTCTGGAACGCGCTTAAATAAGTGCATTACAAATCCAGCAACGGTTTCAAATTGATCGCCATCTGCACGAATTGATCGCTGTAAAACTTCTTCAAATTTTTCAATCTCAACCCTGCCGCCAAAATGCAAAGTTTTTGCATCTATTTTCTTAATCCGAAAAAAAGAATTATCCGATGGAAGATCGTGTTCATCTTCAATATTTCCAAAAATCTCTTCTACCAAATTTTCAATTGTTACAAAACCATCAACGCCACCAAATTCATCAAGCACAATCGCCACATGAGTTCGCGAAGTTCGCATGCGCAACATTAACTCAACCAAGCGCATTGAGCCGGGAACAAAAAGTATTTTTCGCAAAATTTCAGTTAACAAAAAATCGGCATTTTCACGACATAAAAATTTTGCCAAATCTTTGCTATGAATAAAGCCAATAATTTCATCAAAATTATCACGAAAAACCGGCAATCTGGTGTGTCCGTCATTAGTAATAATTTTTTTTAAATCTTCCAAAGAAGCGTCATGCTTAACCGCAATTATATCAGACCTAGGAGTCATTATTGTAGCAACCTTTTTATCCCCAAAAGATGTCATATTTTTAAACATTTTTCGTTCTTCCAAGCCAATTAATCCGGCTTTTTCATAATCGTCCAAAAGGTGCAAAATTACCGAAGAAAATGATTTTTTGGTTTTTTTGCCAAAAAAATTGACAAAAAAACTAATCAATTTTTTTGACTTTTTTGAAACATTTTTCTTAACCGCTAAATTTTGTGATTCTTTCTCCACTCTGTTGCTCATTGCCTATTTTGTTATTTTGTAAGGATTTTTGATTTTTAACTTTTGCAAAATTTTAATTTCTTCCTTTTCCATTTTATTAGCCATTTCCTCAACTTCGTGATCATGGCCAATTAAATGCAAAATGCTGTGCAAAATTAAGTGCGTTAAATGATTTTTAAATAATTTTCCTTGCTGCAAAGCCTCTTTTTGCAAGGTTTCGTAAGCCACAACAACATCTCCAAGAAATAAGTATTTTTGACCTTTTAGCGTTTTTTTTAAGCCAATTTGACGAATCACATTTTCGTCAAGCGCTGGAAAAGAAAGAACATCTGTCGCCTTATTTTTTTGGCGAAATTGTTGATTTATTTTTTTAATTTGCGCGTCTGAAACTAATGACACGGCCATTTCAAGCTCAAAATCTTTAACAAGAATTTTTTTTAATTCGGTTAAGGGAATTAATTTTTTACAAATTTCTGTAACAATTTTTTCGGGATTTTGCTCAACAAGCCATTTTTTACTTTTTACCTCAACATCAATCGAAATCATTCTGCGCAAGGATTTGGATTAAAGCATAATCGCATTTTTTTTGGACAAATTCTTATTGCTGCACCCCCAGAATAAACGGCATGATTTTGATCTTGCGAGCCAGAAGCAACCGACTCGCATATTTTGCTCAAGCTTTTAATAAAATTACCTTCGAGATTTAACGCAGCCACACGAACAAAATCAGTAATCCCCAGATCTTTTGCCATTTCTTTAAAATCAATATCAAGTTCAACCAATGTTTCTGAATGGTCTGAAACAAAAGAAACCGGAATTATCACGGGAATTTTTTTATCAATTGCTGCTTTTTTAATTTCGTGTTCAAGGCTTGGTGAAGTCCATTTCAATGGACCAACTTTTGATTGATAACACACCGAAAAATCAATTTTACTTAAAGAAATTTCAGCAATTTCGGCAAATTTTGCGATGATTTCTTCGGTAGTTTTATTGACTTGAAAAACATATGGATCGCCTTCATTTATAATCTTTTGCGGCAAACCATGCGCCGAAAAAAGAAAGCGCAATTGCGCAAAATCTTCGCGATCAAATTTGCTAATCGCCTGCTTAATTAAAAGAGCGTGCGAATTTATAAAATCTGCCTGTTTTGGATAACAGCAAACTATTTTTACTAGCGGATTTTTTTGTGGATATTGCGCAAGAAATTTAGCAATAAAATCTTGAATCGAAGAATTGGAAGTGGTTGAAGAAAATTGCGGATAAAGCGGCAATAAAATCACCTGTTTTGGATTATAAGCAGCAACCTTTTTTGCCACATCTTTTGCAAATGGCTTCCAGTAGCGCATCGCTACAAAAACCTTAAAATCACCAATAAAAGAAAGTTCTCGTTCTAGCTTGTCAGCTTGCGCCATCGTTATTTCTAACAATGGCGATTTTCCGCCTATTTTTTGATAAATTTTTTGTGCCTTTTCGCGACGACGCGAAGAAATAAATTTTGCCAAAAAAAATCTAAAAGGCTGCGGCAAAGAAATTATCGCCTTGTCATTAAAAAGATTAAATAAAAAAGGCTGAACCGACTCAATTTTATCAGGACCCCCGAGATTAAAAAGAATAACCGCGGTTTTATTGCTTTTAATCATTTTCTAAAAATTATTTTTTGCACAAAAAGACTGGAGAAAAAAATTACCCCAAAAATTACCACAAGAATTGAGCTAATTGTAACGCTATATTTACCAGAAATCACAAAAGATAAAATTGCCCCAAAAATTGAAATAAATAATGAAAAAAACATCATTTGTCGCGGCGATTTTGCAAAGATTCTGGCAATGGCTGCTGGCATAATAAGCAAAGCGGTCATCAATAAAATGCCAACAATTTTGACAGCGCAAGCAATGAATCCAGCCAAAATAAGCAAAAAAGAAAAATTCAAAATTTCAGTTTTTACGCCAGCAATTTTAGCAAAATCTTGATTTATTTGTGTCAGTAAAATTTTTTCAAAAAAAAGTAAGGAATATAACAAAATAAAAACTGCCAAAATACCAAGCACACCAACTTCAAAATTTTCGACCGCCAAAACATCGCCCAAAATATAAGTTCCGATATTAAAATTATTCAGCAAAAGGCCGCTCAAAATAATCGCCAAAGCGACCGAAAAATATGACAAAATTGTGATTATTGTATCATGAGAAAAGTAGTCGCTACGAGAAACTAGAGCGATAGAGCTGCAAAAAAATGTAATAAAAATTATTGCCACCCAGAACTGATTTAAATTGCAAATTGCGCCCAAAACAAAGCCCAAAATTATAGCGTGAGAAAAGGAATCCCCAAAATAAGAAATTTTTTTCCACAAAGTAAAAACGCCCAACAAAGAGGCGGAAATAGCAATAAAAAAAATCGCCAAAAAAGGCTGAATTAAAAAGGATTCAATCACTTGAGTTTTTATTAAAAGATTGGTTTTTTGCGTTTGCTTTAATTTTTAATTTCTGGATAGAAATTTTAAAATGATCATCCTTTTTCAGCTTCCAACTAAACATTCAAATGCCAGAACAAAATGACGCGCTTTTCAATTTCATGAAAAAGCAAATCAGCGAAAAATCTACAAAAAAAACTTCGCTTGGAGTAAATAATTTTAACCCAAAAACAAACACAAAGAAGAATAACAATTCTAACCCTCAAAACGAAGAAGAGTTAAGCGAAGAAGAGCAGCTTGAAGAAGCGAAAAAGCTTTCTAACAGTAAAGCAGCGCAAAGAAATAATGCCGAATTATTAAAAAAAATGGTGATGCAAACCGCTTCAAAATATGTAATTATAATTTCACTTTTAGGAATTTTATCATTTGCAATTATTGAAGGTGGGCCAGTAATCGGAGATTTTTTAAATGGACTTATCTCGCGCATTTTACTTGGCGCAATTACCAAAACTTAACTCAAAATAATCAGCTTTAAGCCAATATCTGGTAAGCTTCTGGCCTTGGTTTGACTTTTAATTATCGCAAAATTACAACGCGCCGCCTTCATAGATTTCGCCGCAATTTCGACTTAACTTATCCTCACAAATAATGTCTAAAAAATCTGAATCAAAAATTTCTCACAATCGCACCAAAGAAAGAGAATTTTCTAAACAAGAATTGCTCGCCTTTTATAAAGAAATGCTGCTGATTCGACGCTTCGAAGAAAAAGCTGGTCAGCTTTACGGAATGGGCTTAATAGCCGGATTCTGCCACCTTTATATTGGTCAAGAGGCAATTGCTACCGGAATGCATGCTACAATGATTGATGGCGATAAAGTTATCACAACTTATCGCGATCATGGCCATATGATTTCGGTTGGCTCTGATCCTAAAAAAATTATGGCCGAATTACTTGGTCGTCGTGACGGCTCTTCAAAAGGAAAGGGCGGCTCAATGCATCTTTTTGATTTAGAAAAACATTTTTATGGTGGCCATGGAATTGTTGGCGCTTCAGTTCCAATTGGAGCTGGACTAGCTTTTGCTGATAAATATCGCAGCACAAATAATGTAACTTACTGCTATTTTGGCGACGGCGCCGCTCATCAAGGCCAAGTTTATGAAGCCTTTAATATGGCTAAATTATGGGATCTTCCTGTGCTTTTTATTATTGAAAATAATCACTATGCAATGGGGACATCTTTGAAACGAGCCTCCTCAATTGATGAACTTCACAAGCGCGGAATTGGTTTCAATATTCCGGGCGTAAAAATTAACGGCATGAATATTTTTGATGTAATTCGCGATGGTCAAAAATGCGTTGATTATGTTAGAAGTGGCAACGGTCCAATGATTATTGAAATGGACACTTATCGCTATCGCGGCCACTCAATGTCAGATCCAGCAACTTACCGCTCAAAAGAAGAGGTAAATTGCAAAAAAGAACAAGATCCGATCGACTCCCTTCGCGAACATATTTTAAGCGAAAAAATCGCTAAAGAGTTAGAAATAAAATCAATCGAAGATTCAGTGAAAGAACAAGTTAACGAAATTGTAGAATTTTCTAAAAATAGCCCCGAACCAGACGAATCAGAACTTTTAACCGAAATTTATAAATAAAATGCTTAGAAAAATTACCGTTCGCGAAGCTCTTCGCGAGGCCATGGCCGAAGAAATGAGAACAACGCCAGAAGTTTTTGTTATGGGCGAAGAAGTTGCGGAATATAACGGCGCCTACAAAGTTACCCAAGGTCTTTTAGCAGAGTTTGGTTCCAAACGCGTTATCGATACCCCGATCACCGAACATGGATTTACTGGAATTGCTGTTGGTGCCGCCTTCACAGGATTAAAACCAATTGTCGAATTCATGACTTTTAACTTCGCCATGCAGGCAATCGATCAAATCGTTAATTCAGCTGCAAAAACTAGCTATATGTCGGGCGGACAAGTAATTTGCCCAATCGTTTTTCGCGGCCCTAACGGCGCAGCTGCCAGAGTTGGCGCTCAACATTCACAATGTTACGCAGCTTGGTACGGATCAATTCCCGGCCTAAAAGTTGTTGCTCCTTACAGCGCCTCTGATGCAAAAGGCTTGCTAAAGGCAGCAATTCGCGATCCAAACCCAGTAGTTTTCTTGGAAAATGAAATCACTTATGGATATAGCTTCGAAGAAGAATATGATGAAGATCATATCGTAGAAATTGGCAAGGCGAAAATTCTGCGCGAAGGAACTGATGTAACAATTATAGCCTTCTCTCTTGTTGTAAAATATGCACTTGAAGCGGCAGAAGAATTGGCAAAAGAAGGTATTAGTGCTGAAGTAATTGACCTAAGAACAATTCGCCCAATTGATCGAGAAACATTGGTTGAATCAGTAAAAAAAACATCGCGTTGCATCACTGTCGAAGAAGGGTTTCCTTTCGCTTCGATTGGCAGCGAAATTGCTTCAATATTAATGGAAGAGGCCTTTGATTATCTTGATGCTCCTGTAAAAAAATTAGCCTCAGTTGATGCGCCTTTGCCATATGCGGCAAATCTTGAAAAATTAGCTCTACCAAAAACCAATGATATTGTTTTGGCGGCCAAAGATCTTGTTTTTAGAGGATAAAATGCAGGGAAATTTTCTTTATCATTTGGTACAAAAACATCAAATTAGAAAATCCCTTTTTATCGCCTACTTTAGTGTCTTTGCGGCAATTCTTTATTTTTTATTTTTTATGATTTTTGGCAATAAAGGCTTATTCGAAATGGTGAATCTTTCGCAACAAGTCAAAAACAAAGAAAATTTTAAAAAAGAAATAATCGCCAAAATGAATGGCCGACAAAATCTGGTTAAAGGCATGGATCCAAATTCTCTTGATATCGACTTATTAGACGAACAGGCCAGAAAAGTTCTTGGCTATGTTGGCAAAAATGAAGTGGTAATATACGAAAAACAATCAGCTCTAAAGGCACAATAATCATGAATCTCGTTGAAGAATTAAAACGAAAATCATTTCACATTCTGCTCATAATTTTTCCAATTTCTTATTGCATACTTGGAAAATGGCAAAGTTTAGCCATATTTGCACCAACTGCATTATTCGTGATTGGAGTCGATTTTTTGCGCCAAAATTTTCACAAATTAAACCAAATAATTTTAAAAATATTTGGACCAATCATGCGCGAACATGAAAAAAATTCAGATAACTTATCGGGATTAAGTTACGCACTTCTTGCGGTTTGCATTAACTTCTTACTTTTTAAGAAAGAAGTTGTGGTCACTTCTTTCTTGATCTTAGCAATTTCTGATGGCTTGGCAGCGTTAGTTGGAAAAAGCATTAGAAGCGCTCCTTTTTTTGAAAAATCCACAGCTGGTTCATTAGCTTTTTTTGTAAGTGCCTTAATAATTTTAATTAGCTGCGGAATTTATTTTGACTGTAAATTGTGGTTTTATGTTTTTGGATTTTTTGCCACCACTTGCGTTACTTTACTTGAAGCGCGCCCAAGTCTGATAAAAATTGATGACAACTTATTAATTCCCGTGGCATTTGCGCTAGTTATAACTTTTTTTGATCTGGCTTGGAACTATAATTATTAGGGATTTTAATGATTTTTGAGAAAGACTTTCCCGACAAATTACGCTCTTTGGTTCTTCCTTCGCAAATCATTGGCAAAAAAGTTAAGCTGAAAGGTCGCAATAATGAATTTCAAGGCCTCTGCCCATTTCACAATGAAAAAACCCCATCTTTTAGCGTTAATGACCAGAAGGGATTTTTTCACTGCTTTGGTTGCGGCGCCCATGGCGATATCATAAGTTTTGTAATTGATAGCGAGGGCCTGAATTTCAAAGAAGCCGTAATTAAAATTGCCGAAGATTTTGGCATTCCAATTCCACAAGCCAAACCACTTGATGCGGCTAAAGAAAATAAAATTGAGCGCGATTACTTAATTCTCGAAAAAGTGGCGCAATTTTTTGAGAAAAACCTGCACACAGAAATTGGCTTTGAAGCACGAAATTACTTAAAAAAACGCGGCCTAAATTCAACAATAGCAAAAAAATTTCGCCTTGGATTCGCCCCAAATTCTTATGAATCTTTAGGCGATTTTTTACGCTCCCAAAATTTTGGCGAAGAAGAAATTTTGCGCTGCGGCATAATTGGCAAAAGCGAGCGCGGCAAAATTTACGACAAATTTCGCAATCGCGTAATATTTCCGATCACCGATAAAAAAAATCGCGTTATTGCATTTGGCGGAAGATCAATTGGCGACGAATTGCCCAAATATTTAAACTCAGCAGAAACAGAATTTTTTAAAAAAAACCAAACGCTTTACAACTCATTTTTGGCGCGCAAAGCAATTTTTTCTAAAGGTTACGCTGTTGTTGTTGAGGGCTATATGGACGCAATCGCTCTATTTAAATCTGGCATTGAAAATGTTGTTGCTGGCCTTGGAACCGCTTTAGGTAGCGATCATTTAAAAGAATTATTTTTTATCACCGACAAAATTGTTATTTGCTTAGATGGTGATTCCGCTGGGATTCGCGCTGCCAAAAGAGTTAGCGAGATTTCTTTGCCTTTAATTAGCGCCAAAAAAAATATCTCATTTTGTATTTTACCTAACCAACTTGATCCCGATGATTTTATAAAAGAATTTGGCGCTCAAGAAATTGAAAAGCTTTTTCTTGATGCAACCCCACTTTCTCAAGCCTTGTTTGATTTTGCTTTGCTTGAATTGAAGTTAGAAAAAAAACAAAAAATTTCTGCAGAAAATAAAGCAAAAATTGAAAATTTTTTAAGCGAAAAGATTGAACTAATTAAAGACAATTCTTCCAAAAAATATTTTTCTCAATTTTTTCGTGACTCGCTTTTTATCTTTGGTCGAGGGCAAAAAAAATCACAAAATTTATCGCAAAAAATTTACCCAAAAAACCAAAATCACAGCGATAATTTAGCCAAACAAATTATCGCTTTTATCCTAAAATACCCTTCATTCTCAAGCTTCCGCGATGAATATTGCGATGTTTCTGGACTAAGTTTTGCTAATGAAAAATTGACTAGCTTAAAAGAATTGCTTATTGAAAAAACAGCGCAAGACGATGAAAATACAATCTCTGCACTTGAAAGTTCTGAGTTTAGTTCTGATATTGCCGCTATTCGAAAAATTGCCGCCAGCATTAGTTGCGAAAATTCAGAATCGGCGCTGATCCAATTCCGCATCCTTCTTCTTAAGGATCTATTAACTCATGTGGATCAGCAATACAAAGATTCCCTAGGCGAAGCAGAAAATATCGAAACCCACCCAACAGCAATTACCAACCAAAAAATCAAAAAAATTTTTGAATATAAAACATCTCTCGAGCAAAAAATTTTTACGCTTGAGCAAGAAATAATTTAAAGAGGAAATATGGCAGTTAAGAAAAAAACCGCAGCGAAAAAACCAGAACCAAAAAAACCGATTAAAACATCGGCCACAAAAGCTTCGAAGAAAGATCAGAAAACAGTAGAAAAAGCGGTCAAAGCTAAAAAAATAACTGCGCCAAAAAAAATAATTTCAGCGAAAAAAGAGAAAATTGTAACCAAGAAAAAAGTTGAAAAAACACCAAAAAAGCCAACAAAAAACGCCGTTAAAATAGTCGTTAAAAAAACTGCACCAACTAAGACAAAAATTAAACCAGAACCAAAAATTAAAGAAACTTCGAAATCGGCTAAAAAAGTTAGCAAAATCACAAAAACAAAAAAATCTGAAAAAAAAGCAAAAGCCGCTAAAACTCCAAAAACTCCAAAACCAAAAAAAATAAAACCGGCAGCAAACGATAGAACGATTGCTTTGGCTGAAAAGTTTCAACTCATTCAAGATGTTAGATCGGCTTTACAAAAAAAAGATAATGAAGGCAAAAAGCTTTCAAATGAAATTGCCGACAAAATTAAAAAGTTATTAGCCTTAGGCAAAACGCAAGGCTTCTTAACTCACGAACAAATCACTGAAAATATAGATCCAGAAATGGATCCACAAAAACTAGATCGAATTCTTGATATTTTAACTGAATTTAAAATTCAGATTATCGAAAAAGAGGAAGATCTTGAAAAATTAATGGAAGAAAATCTTGCTGCTAAAGAAGAAGAAAAAAGCCAAAAGCGCAGTGAAGATTCAGTAAAGACCTATCTAAAATCGATGAGCACCGTAAAATTGTTAACTCGCGAAGACGAAGTGGCAATTGCAATGCGAATCGAAGAAGGTCGCAATAAAACCGTTAAATCGCTTTATCAAAGTCCAATAATTATGCGCCACTTCATTGAGTGGTACAACGGCTTGGCTAACGGAACAATTTTACTTCGCGACATAATCAGAATTGATGAAACCTACAATTCTGAATTAGAGGAAATGATAAAAAATGGCGATCAACAAGCTGAAAATTCTGGCGAAGAAGATTTGAATTCAATCATTAATGAGCAAGTTGATAGCGCCGCTGAAGGAGCTGAAGAGTCGCTTTTTGAAGATGATGAATTAGAAGAAATCGATGAAAGCGTTGTTTCTTTCGTTTCTATGGAACGAATTTTGATGCCAAAAATGCTCGATTTGTTTCAACGAATTGCGCAAATATGCCAAAAAATCATCGACAAATCTTCTGAAAAAACCCACGAACAAATTAAAACAGATAAAGAAATCGCGAAATTAAAAGACGATTTTGAAAAATTATGCACCGAGGTCAGTTTTAATGATTCGCTCATAAAAGCTTTAGTTGAGCAGCTTTACGAAGCGCAACAAAAACTTGTTAATATCGAAATTGAACTTTTGCGAGCTTCGCAAAATTACAATATTGATAAATCCGATTTTCTTAAAAATTACGCCGGAGTTGAAGAGGGCGAAAAATGGATTAGCAAAATTTCGCAACTTAAGGATAAAAAATGGCAAAATTTTGTTACAAATGACGGCGAAAAAATTCGTCAAATTCAGCAAAAAATATCAAAATTTACCAAAATCATGGGCTTGTCGATCCCTGATTTTAAAGTGATGATTAACATTTTGCGCCGAAGCCAAGAAGAAGAAATGAAAGCAAAAAAAGAAATGATCGAAGCAAATTTGCGCTTGGTTGTTTCAATTGCTAAAAAATATACCAATCGCGGCTTGCAGTTTCTTGATTTAATTCAAGAGGGCAATATTGGCCTAATGCGCGCCGTTGATAAATTTGAATATCGCCGCGGCTATAAATTCTCAACTTACGCAACTTGGTGGATTCGCCAAGCTATAACTCGCGCAATTGCCGACCAATCTCGAACCATTCGCATCCCTATTCATATGGTTGAAACGATTAATAAAATCGTAAAAACCTCGCGCCAACTTACACAAGAGCTTGGCCGCACTCCAGATGCACAAGAAATTGCTGACAAGCTTTTAATGCCAGTTGATAAAGTTAGAAAAGTTTTAAGAACCTCAAAAGATCCAGTAAGTTTAGAATCTCCAATTTCAGGGGATGACGAAGACAGCGTTTTGGGTGATTTTATTGAAGACAAAACCGCGGTTTTACCTTTCGACGCCGCTTCTCACTCAAAATTAAAGGAAGTTACAGCTCAAATGCTTTCTTCATTAACTCCAAGAGAAGAACGCGTTCTAAGAATGCGCTTTGGAATTGGCATGGTAACAGATCATACTTTGGAGGAGGTTGGTAAACAATTCTCAGTTACTCGCGAGCGTATTCGTCAAATTGAAGCCAAAGCTTTGAAAAAGTTACAACATCCAAAAAGATCAAAACTTCTTAAAAGCTTTTTGAACGACGCTTAATTTATAAAAAACACCAAGAAACATTACTCAATTCAGCTCTTTTAAAGAAGAAATAGCAATCCGGAAATCACGCTATTTATAAAAAAAGCTATCGCAAATCCAGAATTACCAAAATGTGGATTTGTGATAGCTTTATAGAAATTCAAAAAATCACCAATTTCTTTCTAACATTGCCATTCCTAAAAATGACAATGTTAGAAACATTTGTTCGCATATCAGCTATTTGCGAAGCCTTTTGAATCCAGCTTCAAGATCATCTTTTAAATCTTCAACATCTTCTAAACCAATATTAATGCGCAAACAGGTTTTATTTGAATAAGGCCATTTTGTTGCTGTTCTTATTTCAGTTGGATCAATAGGAAGAATCAAAGATTCATAACCGCCCCAAGAATATCCCATGCCATAATAATGCAATTTATCCAACATTCTGGCCAAAGATTCATTGGAATATTTGCGATCCAAAACAACCGTGAATAAACCAGCAGCGCCTGTAAAATCACGCTTCCACAGCTTATGATTCGGATCAGATTCTAACGCTGGATAAAGAACTTTTTCTACTTCCGGCCTTTTTTCTAGCCATTGCGCCATTTCAAGAGCCGATTTAAAACATTGATCCATACGCAATTTTGTTGAACGCAAACCGCGCTGAACAAGATAACATGCAAATGGAGCTGCATTTACCGCCATATATCTAAAAGCCTCATACATAACGCGATAATGCTTTTCCTGAACGGTAATTGCGCCCATAATAACATCCGAGTGACCGTTAATATATTTCGTTAAAGCCGTAACCACAATATCAACCCCATGCTCCAAAGGCTTAAAATAAATTCCGCTAGCCCAAGAATTATCTATTATAGTTACAACTCCGTGTTTTTTAGCTATTTTTGTAATCGCTGCCACATCTTGTATTTCAAAGCTCAACGAACCCGGACTTTCTAAAAAAATCACTTTGGTATTTTTTGTGATCAATTTTTCTATATCCTTGCCAATTGCTGGATCATAACAAGTTGTTTCAACTCCAAGCTTTTTTAAAAATTTTTCAGCAAATCCACGAGTTGGCGAATAAACGCTATCAACCAACAACATGTGATCGCCCTGCTTTAAAAATGCCATTAATGCAGTATTTACAGCGGCGGCTCCTGAAGATGTTACGAAAGAATTATAGCCACCATCAAGCTCAGCAATGGCTTTTTCCAAAGAAAAATTACTTTGCGTTCCATAGCGACCATATTTTAATTCATAAGGCTCAACCAAATCGTTATTTGAATAACCGCGCTCGGCATAAATTAAATCTTTAAGCGTTGGAAAAACGATAGTTGAACTTTGATGTATTGGAGGATTAACCATCCAACCCTGCTCTTTTGGACTTCTTCCGGCATGCACCAGAAGAGTTGATTCACGCATTTTTTTATCCATTTTTACCTCATTAAATTATCACTTGAAAGAAGGGGGCCTAGCTTTTTTCCCGCCAAAATATGCACATGAAAATGTGGAACGGTTTGGTGAGAATTGGAACCTTTATTTGAAATTAAACGAAAGCCTTGCTCACTAACATTTAAAAGATTCGCAACTTCGCTCACTTTCGCAAAAAAATGAGAAATTTCGACACTATTTGCTTTGGCAACAAAGTCACAGAAATCAATATATTCACCCTTTGGAATCACTAAAACATGAGTTGGCGCCGCTTTAGAAATATCATTAAAAGCCAAAACCAACTCATCTTCATAAATTTTATGTGCCGGAATTTCGCCGCGAATTATGCGAGCAAAAATATTATTTTTATCGTAAACAGAATTATTTTCCATTGGCATCCGCAGCAACTCTAACTTTAATCATCACATCAGGATTTGAAACTTTTCCATCTCGACCACCACCTTTTTTAATTTTATCAACAAACTCCATTCCTTTAATAACTCGACCCCAAACTGTATATTGGTTATCAAGAAATCTGGAATCAGAAGTTACGATAAAAAATTGACTATTAGCACTATTTGGATTTTGCGCCCTAGCCATTGAAACAGCTCCGCGAACATGAGGCTCATCAGAAAATTCTGCTTTCAAATCTGGAAGCTTGCTACCACCCATTCCAGTACCAGTTGGGTCGCCAGTTTGCGCCATAAATCCTTCAATTACGCGATGAAAAACAATGCCGTCATAAAATTTTTGACGCGCCAATTCTTTAATTCGCGCCACATGCTGTGGAGCAATTTTTGGCAACATTTCAATCACAACTCGACCATATTGTAAATCGATGTAAAGAGTATTTTCTAGGTCATTATTTTTTTGCGCTTGAGCTTCAGTCATAAAAGTAAAAATTAAGGTTAGAAAAGTAAAAATTTTGATTAATTTTTTCATTTTGTAAAAGTTTGATTTAGGGCTTAAATAAAGATCATTTGCTTTTATTTAAGAGCCAATAGTTTTTTTAAATTTAACCTTGAGTCTTCTTGCTTTAATTTTAGATTTTGATGCAATTATCGCGCCTAATTTAGGTGCCATTAATTAAAAACTTATTCGGACAAAATCCGCATAAATTTCGGTTACAAATTCTTCGCTCCACAAAAATCCCCAAAATTCAAAAATAGGTTCTTAAATGTCGATTAATAAAGTTATTTTAGTTGGTAATGTTGGACAAGATCCAGAAATTCGCTCAACAAATGATGGTCGTGAAATTGCAAATTTTTCTTTAGCCACAACGGAAAGTTGGAAAGATAAAAATAGCGGCGAAAAGAAAGACAAAACCGAATGGCATCGCATAGTTGTCTTCTCTTCAGGATTAGCCGGAATCGTTAAAAATTATGTCAAAAAAGGTACCAAGCTTTATCTAGAAGGCTCACTTCAAACCAGAAAATGGACAGACAATCAAGGAGTTGAAAAATACACCACCGAAATCGTACTACAAAACTACAATTCAACCTTACAAATTCTTGATTCAAGAGACAAAAACTCTTCTTCAGATTCTTACTCATCCCCATCAAATTCATCATCAAAGTCTCGAAATAACGATATTTCTATCGAAGAGCATGATGACGAAATTCCGTTCTAAAAATACCAAAATTCTTTAAACATTAACAAAAACGCTCTTGTAATTTTAAGAGCGTTTTTTCCTGCAAGATTTATTACTATCATGGCAAATATCACAATTAACGGCAAAACTTCAGTAGTTCCAGACGGAATAACAATCATACAAGCATGCGAAATTTCTGATGTAGAAATCCCAAGATTTTGTTATCACGAAAGGCTGGCAATTGCCGGAAATTGCAGAATGTGTCTAGTGGAAGTCGAGGGAATGCCGCCAAAACCAGTGGCATCTTGCGCTATGCCAGTTGCAGATGGCATGAAAATTCACACTGACAGCCCAATGGTCAAAAAAGCCCGAGAAGGCGTAATGGAATTTTTACTTGCCAACCATCCTCTTGATTGTCCAATTTGCGACCAAGGCGGAGAATGCGATTTGCAAGACCAAGCCTTTCAATATGGCAAAGGAGAAAGTCATTTTCATGAACATAAGCGCGCCGTAAAAGATAAAAATATGGGTCCACTTGTCAAAACCCAAATGACTCGCTGCATTCATTGCACTCGTTGCGTTCGATTTATTGAAGATGTCGCAGGAACCGTTGAGCTTGGTGCCGCTAATCGCGGAGAAGGAATGGAAATCACAACTTATCTTGAAAAAAATATTAAATCCGAACTCTCTGGCAATATAATTGATCTTTGCCCAGTTGGCGCCCTAACCTCAAAACCTTACGCCTTTAAAGCCAGAAGTTGGGAATTGCGCAAAACCGAAACAATTGATGTTATGGATGCCGTTGGTAGCAATATCCGCATCGACTCTCGAGGCAACGAAGTGATGAGAATTTTACCGCGCCTAAATGAGGAAATTAATGAAGAATGGATTTCCGACAAAACTCGTTTTTGTTACGATGGACTTAAATATCAGCGTATCGACAGGCCTTACATGAGAAAAGACGGAAGATTCAAAGAGGCGTCTTTTAGTGAAGTTTACGAAGAAATAGCCAAGGAAATAAAAACAATAAAACCATCGCAAATCGCCGCCTTTAGCGGAAGATTATCGGCTCTTGAAGAAATTTTTGCCCTAAAAAAATTCCTAAAAAATCTTGGGGTTGAAAATTTTGAGTGCCGACTTGCTGATGAAAAAATCAACTCTTCTGATCGCGCTTCTTATATCTTCAACAGTTCTATCGCTGGAATTGAAGAAGCTGACGCCTGTTTAATTATTGGCGCCAATCCACGAAAAGATGCGCCAATTCTTAATGCCAGAATCAAAAAAAGATCCTTATCAAAACAATTAAAAATTGCCGCTATCGGTTGCAATTCTGACTTAACTTACAACTACGAAAATCTTGGATCTGATACCTCTTTACTAAAAGACATTTTTGACGAAAAACATGATTTTGCAAAAGTTCTAAAAAATGCTAAAAAACCAATGCTCATCCTTGGTCAAGACGCAATCTGTCAAAATGAAAATTTTTGGGTCATAAATTACGCCAAAAAAATAGCCGAGAAGTTCAATTTAATCCAAGATGATTGGAATGGCTTTAACTTCCTTGCAAAATCAACTGGTCTAATTAATGGCCTTGAGCTTGATTTTGTAAGCCAAGAAGGAATTGGATCTATCCTGAAAAATCCAAATTTAGAAATGGTTTTCTTACTTGGAGCTGATGATGATTTTGATTTTGAAGCCCTAAAAGGTAAATTTGTAATTTACATCGGAAGCCATGGCGACAAGGGCGCTCATGCAGCGAATGTGATTTTGCCAACTAGCGCTTACAGCGAAAAAGATGCAATTTACATAAATTTGGAAGGAAGAATTCAGAAAACTACAAAAGCCGTTTCGCCTCCAAATTTAGCAAAAGATGATTGGCAAATTATTTTAGAATTAGCTGAAAAATGCGGTACTAATCTTGGATTCCAAAATATTTCTGAACTTAGAATTGCGTTAGCAGAAACCTTAAAATTCAATCTTGAAATTGACTCAATAACAAAAACAAATTGGGTTAAATCCGAAGAAATTTCTATTCCAAACTCACCGCAAAAAATAATCGCAAAAGACTATAATTTCTACCTTACAAATCCAATAGCCAGAGCTTCAATCACTTTAAACAAATGCGAAGGATAGTAATTTTTATTCTGCTAGTTTTGGTGCCAAATAATTTATTTGCCCAAAACTACAGTAAAAATTTTTCCGAAAGAAAGTTAGCTGAACATATGATTATTGTTGCTGGATGGTTCAGTAATGAAAGCTGCTTCGTAATTTCTGGTGAGCAAAAAAATCAATTTAAAAAAAACTTGGAAGCGGCAAATCAAACAATGGCTGCAAGTCTAAAAGACAAAAGCATCAAACAAATTAACAATGAAATTGCTCAACGCGTAAAAAAAAATCGCTGCGACGCTGCCAGTGTAGAATTAATCAATAAATCTTTTCAAATTGCAGAAAACTTTAATAAACAAAATTCTGTAAACGCTTCTTATGGACAATATTTAAGCCGTCCTGCGGCAGAAATATTTAACTTAACTTTAGCAATCAAAATTCAAGATAAGTGCCGCTTTTTGGAAAAAGACCAATCTTCAATTATGCTTTTAAGCTACATGTCTTCGGCGCAAGCAATAGATAAAGATTACGGCTCAGGAAGCTCAACTGCAATTTTAACAAAATTTGCCGCAGCCGACGCTTCAAGCAGAAATATTTCTTGCGGACAATTAGAAAAAAATTTTACTCAGAAAGTTTTGCAAGCACTCGTAAAAAAATAAGCGAAAGCGATAAATCGTGAGCTAAAAATAAGTTGCAAAAAACATTCTGATAAATAGTTTGCGCCGCCTCCTCTTAGCGGCTAACAAAGAGTCATTTAAGTCAAATCTAAACACAAATGTTAAAAATTCGTTTATCTCGTGGCGGTAGAAAAGCTCTGCCTTTTTATCGTATTTTGGTTACAAACTCAACCTCTCCGAGGGACTCAAAATTCTTGGAAAAAATCGGCACTTATAATCCACTTTTATCTGACGATAAAGAAAATCGTATTTCTATTAATAAAGAGCGCGCTGAATACTGGCTTTCTGTAGGCGCACAACCAACTGATAAAGTTGCAAAATTCTTAATTTCCTTTGGCGTAAAAGGTGCAAATAAATATACCCCTTCTTACAAACCAAAAGCAAAAGGCTCTAATTTAAAGAAAAAAGCAGCAGCAAAATTAGCTAAAGAACAAGAAGCTGCAGCGGCTGCGGCGGCTGAAGCAGCAGCAGGAGCAGAATCTCCATCTGCATAAAAAGAATTCCAAATATTTTTAAGGGCGGCTTTCGAGCCGCCTTTTTTTTGTCTAAAATTTACGATGTTTAAAATTCCAAACAAAATTCTTATCGCCACCAATAATCGCGGTAAATTTGCAGAGATATCACAATTGCTTAAAAGCCTCAACATTGAAGCAGTTGCCACTTTCAATAAAAACATTCCTGAGCCAGAAGAAACGGGAAAAACTTTTGCCGAAAATTCAGTTCTAAAAGCAAAATACTACGCCAAAAAAACAAATATTATTTCTTTAGCCGATGATTCAGGACTTTGCATTGAAGCAATGAACGGAGAGCCAGGAATTCACTCGGCAAGATTTGCAATTGATGAATTGGGGCAAAAAAATTTTACCAAAGCTTTTGAAAAAATTGCTGCAAAAATTACCACAAATTCAAAAGCTCATTTCATCTGCAATTTATCTTTATTTGATCCCGCTAGCGGCTTTGAAATTTCTTTCGAAGGCAGAGTTGATGGTAATCTGACTTTCCCACCTCGAGGCAATAATGGCTTTGGCTATGATCCAATTTTTATTAAAGAAAAAATGAACGAAACTTTTGGAGAAATTGACCCAAATTTAAAAGAAAAAATTTCTCATCGCGGAATAGCTTTTGAAAAAATGACAAATTGGCTTAAGCAACAAAACCAAGACTCCTTGTAAAAGGTACTTTACAAACTAATTAGAGCGACTCATCAAAAATTTTTCCATTCAAACCACTACTCAATAAAGCAGCCCGAACAAATCACTAAAACTTTTAAAAAATGAGCAAAAGAGATTATTACGAAATTCTTGGCGTTTCTAAAAATGCCTCTGGCGACGAAATCAAAAAAGCATATCGCAAATTGGCGATGCAATATCACCCAGACCGCAACCCAGGAAATAAAGAAGCAGAAGCGAAATTTAAAGAAGCTACGGAAGCTTATGAAGTTCTAAAAGATGACCAAAAAAGATCCGCTTACAATCAATTTGGTCATGATGCTTTTGGCGGAGGAATGGGTGGTGGAGGTCGCAGCGGCCAAAATGGTGGTTTTGACGGATTTGATTTTAACGATATTTTTAGCAATTTCTCAGATATTTTCGGCGATTTTGGCGGCGGAAATCGTCAAAGTAAAAAAAGAAGCGCTGCTCAACGCGGCTCTGACATTCGTTACAATATTGAAATTTCTCTTGAAGAAGCCTTTCGTGGCGCAAACGAAAAAATTTCATTCTCAATTGCAACTCAATGTGAAGGTTGCAAAGGAAGTGGAGCGCAAAATGAAGAAAAACCTTCCGAATGCGGCACTTGTCGCGGTAGTGGAAAAATTCGCGCGCAACAAGGATTTTTCATTGTTGAGCGCAGTTGCACTTCTTGCGCCGGCACAGGCCAAGTCATCAAGAATCCTTGCAAAACTTGCAAAGGCGATGGACGAATCAATAAAAACAAAACTCTTTCAGTTAAAATTCCAGCTGGCATTGAAGATGGAAATAGAGTTCGCTTAAGTGGCGAAGGAGAAGCCGGAACTCGCGGCGGCCCAGCGGGCGATTTATATGTTTATGTCTCAATCAAAAAGCATCAACTTTTCACTCGAAAAGGCGACGATATTCACTGCGAAATACCTTTAAAATTCACCACAGCAGCTCTTGGGGGAACAGTTGAAATTATCACAATCGATGGCGAAAGAACAAATATCAAAATTCCAGAAGGCACTCAAAATCAAGATTCATTCCGCCTAAAATCAAAAGGAATGAGCGTTATAAATTCAGGTGGCCGAAGAGGAGATATGTATGTTAAAGTAAATATTGAAACCCCAATAAAACTATCATCTGAAGAAAGAGACTTGCTGCAAAAACTTGATAAAATTATGGTTAACAAAACCAGCAATCCAAAAACTGAAAGCTTTTTCAAAAAAATGAGCGACTTATTTTCTTAAAAATCAATTTAAGAAATATCGTCTTTAAAAAATTGACCAAAATAAAAACCTCCAAAACAAAAATTTTGGAGGTTTTTTTAATTAAAATGCAGCTTTAATATTTCGCAAAAAATTCTCGGATTTTCTTTACATCATTTGTCTTGCCCAAAGCTAACGCAGCCAAAATTCTTGCCTTTTGCGCACTTAAATTATCAGCAGAAACAAAGCCAAATTCTTCATCATCAATTTCCGCATTTGGCTCAACAAATCCAGAGCCGCCCCTTGAACTTCTAACAACCAAAATTCCACTTTTTTGCGCCAAAGATAATTTTGTTAAAGTTGCTTCATTTACATTTCCATCACCAACTCCTGCAACCACTATCGCTTTTGATCCACTTGAAACTAGATAATCCACAATATTGGCGTCACTAGAAGAATGAGCGTAAATGATATCAACTTTTGGCAATTTATCAAAATCTTTAACTTCAAAAACCGAGTCTTTGGTATGAAGCCTCAAAGGCTGATAATAAATTTCCACTCTACCATAATTAACAAAGCCAATTGCGCCAAAATCATTTGATTTAAAAGATGCGGCATTTGTTGAATGCTTCTTTACCGCATCTCTAGCGCTAAAAATTTCATCATTCATCAAAATTAAAACACCCTTTCCAAAAGCTTTTTTATTTGCCGCCAACGAAACGGCATTAAAAAGATTCAACGGGCCATCAGCGCTAATTGAGCTAGAAGGTCGCATTGCGCCAGTTATCACGATTGGCTTTTGGCTTTTCAAAACCAAATGTAAAAAATAAGCAGTTTCTTCCATTGTGTCAGTTCCGTGAGTTATAACCAAACCATCAATTTCTGATCTTTTTAAAATCTCATTCGCTCGCTTCGCAATCTCAATCCAATTTTTCCCACTGATATTTTGACTACTGACTTGCAATAATTGCTCTGCTTCCAAATTAGCAATTTTATCAATTTGCGGCACCGACTTTAAAATTTTACTAATATCAATTTTTGACGAACTATAATTTGTATCAACTTCAGATTCAGCTAATCCAGAAATTGTTCCGCCGGTGGCCAAAATAAAAATATTCTTGGCAAAACAATTCGTACCAAAAGCAACAAAAAAACAGGTAAAAATAAGGATTCTTTTCATAAAAATAGAAGAAATAAGCGAGGAGAAGGAGGCGGGATGTGAATGAATGGTGCTGCCAAGAGGAATCGAACCTCCGACCTCTTCATTACCAATGAAGTGCTCTACCGCTGAGCTATGGCAGCTTGAAATTGGGTGGCGCAAAGTAATTTTAACTTAGTAATTGTCAAATTTGTTTTTGCCAAAACAACGAAAAGCAAAACCTAAATTAGCCACAATTTAGAAAGACACAAAAGGAAATTCCTTGTTGCATATTAATCTTTAATATCAGAATTTTTACTTCCTTGCTCTACACATCCCTCTAGATTTAAGCAATTCTGCCTTAAACAAACTTCTTAATCATGAAAATAATTCACTCTTTATTGTTCAAGATAGCCTTATTGTCTTTTCTTTCCTTGGCAATTGTTCCAGCTTTGGCAATAGTTTCAGCTTCTGATTCTTATGCTGCCGATACCGTCGCCACAGCAGATGATAATGCGCTAAGTCAAGTCATGTGTCGCGCTCTTAACATAATCACTGGAAGTGCCGGCAAAGCTTTTGCCGCTTTTGCTATAATTTCAGTTGGTATTGGTTTTTTTACAGGAAAGGTTTCTTGGGGCTTGATGATTGGTGTTGCTGCTGGTATCGCCGCCATGTTTGGTGCTCCTTCAATTGTTTCGGCAATTAGCGGCGACACAGTAAAATCATGCGAAGACGAAGTAACATTAACCAAATCTTAATAAAATGTCTAAAAAATGCGAATTACTTGCGGTTGGAGTTATGAGTGGGAATAAAGTTTCTCACTCAAACCGCAAAACCAGAAGAAGATTTTTACCAAATTTAAGAGAAGTTGCTTTAAAGAGCGA
>JACCDX010967198.1_pt1 | contig 26884 bp, 23 predicted proteins | sample 7449681 | NCBI WGS metagenome assembly JACCDX01 (sample SAMN15323450, study PRJNA562643) | freshwater metagenome | isolation source: river surface water | place: USA:Blue River Watershed | collected 2017-08-18
GCAGAGGTTAGATTGTTCTAGGTGTCCTAATCTGACAAGCATTCCCAATATTGCAGGTTTGCAAGAATTAGATTGTTCTAGTTGTTTTAATATAACGGAAATTCCTAATATCGTAGGATTGCAACGATTGGATTGTTCTTATTGCTATTTGTTGACCGAAATTCCTAATATTGTGGGATTGCAAGAATTGTATCGTTCCGATTGTCCATTTTTAGAAGATGATAATATTACAAAGGTAGTTTACATTCAGCGATGGATACGATCTAAGATGCAAATCCGTAATTTTAATGTACGACTAGCATTGGTCGGGGCTATTCACCCAGACCTACTTAACATCTGTATGAGTTATTACTCAGTATTTTAATTTTTTAAATATGAATTTTTTATAGTACTATAAAAATGTGTATCATCTGCAGAGGCGAACCTTTGGAGGGTCTGGTAGAATTGAATTGTTCTAGTTGTCCTAAGCTGACGAGTATTCCTAATATTGTGGGCTTACAACGATTGTATTGTTCTAGTTGTCCTAAGCTGACGAGTATTCCTAATATTGTAGGGTTGCAAAGATTGTATTGTTCTTATTGTCCGAATCTGACGAGTATTCCCAATATTGTAGGATTGCGAGAATTAGATTGTTCTAGTTGTTTTAATATAACAGAAATTCCTAATATTGTGGGATTGCAAGAATTGTATTGCCCATGTTGTTCTAATCTGACAAGTATTCCTAATATTGCAGGTTTGCAAAGTTTGATTTGTTCTAGTTGTCATGAACTAACAGAAATTCCTAATATTGTAGGATTGCAATATTTGAATTGTTCCTATTGTCCCAATATTAAGAAAATTCCTAATATTGTAGGATTACCAATATTGGATTGTTCCGAATGCGGACTAACAGAAATTCCTAATATTGCAGGATTACGACGATTGAGGTGTTTTAATTGTCCCGAACTAACAAGCATTCCTAACATTGTTGGCTTGCAAGAATTGATCTGTTCTTATTGTCCCAATGTAACGGAAATTCCCAATATTGTAGGTTTGCAGAGGTTAGATTGTTCTAAGTGTCCTAATCTGACAAGTATTCCTAATATTGTAGGCTTACTAATATTGACTTGTTCTCGTTGTCCTAATCTGACAAGTATTCCCAATATTGTAGGCTTACAAATATTGTATTGTCATGAATGTATCAGACTAACCGAAATTCCCAATATTGCAGGTTTGCAAAGATTGGATTGTTCTAGTTGTTTTAATATAACAGAAATTCCTAATATTGTAGGATTACAAGTATTGTATTGTTCTGATTGCCGTTTGTTGACCGAAATTCCAGATATTGTAGGGTTGATGAGATGGCGTTATTCTCGTTGTCCATTTTTAGAAGATGATAATATTACAAAGGTGGTTTACATTCAGCGATGGATACGATCTAAGATGAAAATCCGTAATTTTAATGTACGACTAGCATTGGTCAGGGCTATTCACCCAGACCTACTTAACATCTGTATGAGTTATTACTCGGCATTTTAATTTTTTAAATATGAATTTTTTACAATACTATAAACATGTGTATTATCTGCAGAGGTGAGCCTCTGGAGGGTTTGGTAGAATTGGACTGTTCTTATTGTTCTAATATAACCGAAATTCCTAACATCGTAGGTTTGCGAGGATTGGATTGTTCCTATTGTCCTAACCTGACAAGCATCTCCAATATCGTAGGTTTGCGGGAATTGGATTGTTCGGATTGTCCGAAGTTGACAAGCATTCCCAATATTATAGGACTATACTATTTGATTTGTACCTATTGTCTAGGACTGACCGAAATTCCTAACATTGTAGGATTGCGGATGTTAGACTGTTCCGGGTGTCGCTCGTTAACGAGCATTCCGAATATTGCAGGCTTACAAATATTGAATTGTTCTTATTGTCCCAAACTAACAGAAATTCCCAATATTGTAGGATTGCGAGAATTGTATTGTTCTTATTGCCGTTTGTTGACCGAAATTCCGGATATTGTAGGATTGCAATATTTGAATCGTTTAGAATGCTCATTTTTAGAAGATGATAATATTGCAAAGGTAGTTTACATTCAGAGATGGGTACGATCTAAGATGCAAATCCGTAATTTTAATGTACGACTAGCATTGGTCAGGGTTATTCACCCAGACCTAATTAACATCTGTATGAGTTATCACTCAGTATTTTAATTTTTTTAAATATGAATTTTTTACAATACTATAAAAATGTGTATTATCTGCAGAGGTGAGCCTCTGGAGGGTTTGGTAGAATTGGACTGTTCTTATTGTTCTAATATAACCGAAATTCCTAACATCGTAGGTCTGGTGTCTTTGATATGTTTCGAATGCCCTGAGCTGAGAAGCATCCCCAATATCGTAGGGTTGCAAAGATTGTATTGTTCCAGATGCCCTGAGCTGAGAAGCATCCCCAATATTGTAGGATTAATAGAATTGATTTGTTCCGATTCCGATATAACAGAAATTCCTAACATTATAAATTTACAAATATTGGATTGTTCCAGATGTCTCGAACTAACGGAAATTCCCAATATCGTAGGATTGCGAGAATTGTATTGTTCTGATTGCCCTATAACAGAAATTCCTAATATTGTGGGATTACAAGAATTGTCCTGTTCATCCTGCCACGAACTAACAAGCATTCTTAATATTGTGGGATTACGAGAATTGTATTGTTCTCATTGTCCTAAACTAACAAGTATTCCCAATATTGTAGGCTTGCAGATGTTAGACTGTTCCGGGTGTCGCTCGTTAACAAACATACACAATATTGTAGGATTACAGCAATTGAACTGTTCTTTCTGTCCCAAGCTGACAAGTATTCCAAATATTGTAGGATTGCAACGATTGGAATGTTCTCATTGTCGTTTGTTAACCGAAATTCCAGATATTGGAGGAATTCAAATATTGTATTGTTTAGAATGCCCATTTTTAGAAGATGATAATATTGCAAAGGTTATTTACATTCAGCGATGGATACGATCTAAGATGAAAATCCGTAATTTTAATGTACGACTAGCATTGGTCGGGGCTATTCACCCAGACCTACTTAACATCTGTATGAGTTATTACTCGGCATTTTAATTTTTTAAATATGAATTTTTTACAATACTATAAAAATGTGTATTATCTTATTGTTTTAAGTGCCATAATATAACGGAAATTCCGAATATTGTAGGCTAACAAATATTGTACTGTTCCTATTGTCCAAAGATAACGGAAATTCCCAATATTGCAGGATTGCCCATTTTAAAAAAATGATAATATTACATACAGCAATAAATAAAATTCACATGAAATTTATCAAAACCCGTATGACTTTACCACTGGATGGTTTGTAAAATACTCATCGACTATTTTTTATTTTCTCAACCATATCATTATACATTTTAGTTGCTTCTAACGCGACATTAGCCTGCATAGAGGCGCGCTGCTGAATTTTACTAATATTGGCATCGAATGGAAAATCCTTCTTAATAGTATATGCATTATCCGTAATGGAATCGTATATACAAATATATGCATAAGGAGTTTCAATATTAAGCTCTTCTTCACCTTTTTCTTTATTTTCTGGTCTGGAATATGGTAATGAATAACCGGTAGTAGAAATACCAAATCTTGATTTGAATTTTTTAACAACTGCCTTTGCCATTTCTACCGTAGTAAATGGATTCGCAAAATTACATTTTTCTGCATAATCAGTATCTATGCCTAAAATTTCTTTTTTACTAGCTATAGAATAAGCGACAATACCCCCTTTAAAATAACTCGATGCTCCTGGTTCCGCGCATAATGAATTACAAACAGCACCGGCTGTTACGCTTTCTGCAACAGAAACACTGGTGTCTAAATTAGAGGTATCATCTTTATTATGGGCAGACCTCCATAAGTAGCCGAACATGTTTTATATGATATATCTATTTTTTCTTTTTAGATTTGAAAAAGTGATGGTTATCCATAGTGGGGCAAAAATAAATTTGAATATAACATTATAGATATACTACTAATATAATAGGATGTCTACGGCGTTGGGGTTATCGTCAAAAAATCAAATTAGTTATAGATACGGGATAACAGGTTTTGTCGAACTGCATAAGGATATAGTTAAAAAGTATTCTGAATTTGATCAATTGTACTGGCTTAAAGAGTATTCTATTTTAATTTATTTATGGCCATTCAGAACCGACAATATCATTAAATATCAGAGCGGGGCGATCACATATAAAATGGATATATCTACGAATATATATAAATCTTATTATGAGTGTATTCTAGAACGGTATCCGGTAACGCTATACGAACGAAGATTATACCGTGATAATGAGATCATTCAACTTCTTTTAGATATAACCTCGGCGCTCGCCTTTTTACATTCAAAAAATATATCGCATCGTGATATTAAACCAACAAACATTGCTCTGACAGATACAAACCGAGCAGTATTAATAGACTTTTCACATTCACATAAAATGGACATCCCTCTATTACGTTTGGACCCTCAAGTTGTTACTTATTGGTATCGAGCGCCCGAGGTTTTTATGTATCAGGAAAATAAAGAAATTATATATGATTCTTCTATCGATATTTGGGCTTTGGGTATGGTTATGATAGAAATATTAACAGGTAAAAATTTTGCAAACCATTATACTAGTTTAATTAAAGATAATAGCGTCGCTGAAAAAATGTATGGGATGATGTTGCAAAATTCTAAAGTTGCCTTTAACAATATGAAAGAGTATTATTTTCTTAAGAAAAGGACGTTTGGATACACTGCACAATATTGGGAGTGGATAAAAAAAATGATTGCGTCAGAACCTGAAAGGCGGATCACAGCCACGGAGCTATATGAAGATGTCATGGCTTTTGCGAAGTTAAATAATATCAATTTCATCACCCCTGTCAATGGTATAATTGATGTGGTTTTACCAGCACTAGAAAACAATTCGGTGAATAATAATCCGGAATTATTCGACATGTGTATCGGTTATATACGTATGCTTCGTTTTGAACATTCGATGCTTCTGGATATTCATAGGATAAATGAAGTTGTTAAATTTATGGTACAGCAGAATGAAATAACCAAAGATAATTATCGTATCGTTTGTGCTGCCTTGGCTATAATTATAGAAACTGTTTTATTTGATGGAGTTACGGATTTTGAGAATTATGGATCCCTTAATAACAAAATGGTTAAGGATGCCATTATTACACTACTTCATAAGTATGATCAACATTTATTTGGAGAAAATAAAATGTTTTCTTATAAAACAAAAATAGAGGACATATAAATCTAGAGGAAATATAAATCTAGAAGAACTTAAAATACACACATAATACACGTTTAAGTTCGCGTTCCTTAAGATTATCTATTATTTTTTTAGCGGATCCTTCTCCGTTATATGCATTATAACCGCTATCTTCAAAATAATCATTTGTTATATCTACATATAATAATCTACCGTAATATGTCGTGAGATCTATTGCCCGATTATTATTAATCATGTGGTTAATATCATCCGATACTGTTTCTAAATCTAAAGTGGGGCGCTGATCTTTACAATAATAAAAATTCGGCGAATTACGCGCAGCTTTCCATAATTCATAAAGCAATAAATCTTTTGGTAGATATTTAATATAGATTTTCATAAAAACTGTATATTTCAAAATATGAAATTTCTTGATAGTTAAAACTATGACTTCCGGGTTTATATCTATTCGCATACCAGATGGATCATTAGAAGGTACCTTTGTGGATGGTGTGTTGGTAAAAGGAACCATCACGAACAATAATACTGTTTTAACTGGAACATTCAACACAAATCATCAATTACATGGCGATGATTGCGAAAAAATAACCCCCTATAATAAAAAAGTAGGTACATTTTATAATGGCGAGTTTTTAAAGGGGGTGTATACAGATAATGAGATAACACTAAGTGGCGAGTTTAAATTTGGAATGCTACAAACGGGCATTAGAACAACGAGATATGCCATATATGAGGGAGTTTTTTCAAGTGGTCATTTAACAAATGGTAGTATTACTTTTAAAAATGCAAATGGTGATATTAGTGAAATTCATAAAGGAAAGTTTTATAAGGGTAAATTATACGATGGATCTATTATATCAGAAAATTATAGAGCCGAATTTATGTTCACGGGTAAAACGTTAAATAGATGCGAAGTGTATTATAACGGGGAACTTAATAGGCTAAATAAAGTACAATTTATACTATTGTGTTGTAATGGATCGCAATGCGATGCTGCTTATACATTTTACCAAAATAATTTACTAGATTATTCTATCAAACAAGTTTTGTCGTTTAATTATGCCTCCAATGGGATATATAAGTATATTATGCAGAATATAGAAAGACGACCCATGTCTGATATCTGTAGTCCTATGGAGGACGGACCGATTGATATTTTCGATTATTATACATACGACTCACATGCATAATTTTTTACGCAGTAGAAAAAGAAACTTGCAGAAATATATAAACATAAAATGCAAGAAGCAACGATTTTATTGGAAGAAGAACCATTGTCCAGCGTGTTATGTAAATGGGCTCTATGGATGGCTGTAATGGTTATATTTATGATGAGTATCATATATTTTTCGAACTATTTTGCAAGGGATCAAGAATGGTTTATTGATGAATATAACACTGGTCATATCGTACAAGATATTAAAAATCACAAATGGAGGCGTAGATTTGAACAGGTTGATAATGCCACGTATGTTTGAGATTTTGGTTTTCATTTAGGATTTTTGGTTTTCATTTAAGATTTTTGGGTTTCATTTAAGATTTTTGTTCTAGGATCTAATCTATCCCTAAAAATTATATTTTAATATTTGCCGATTTGCTATATTTTGTTTTTTGCTTAGGATAGCCCTTAGGATTTGAATACACCCAGGTTTTGCCCTGCACGCTGTTATCGGCAATGTGTGTATGCCCATATCCCCAAAGAACAACCGGAGCATCTAATAGAGCCGACAAGTCGCTCTCATATGCAGGATCAAGACCATTAGGATCATATGTCTCGGAAATATAAGGTTTGTGGTGTGTAAGCAATATTACTTTCTGTCCGGCTTTTTTAGCCTTGGTAATTTGCGATTTAATATATTTATAGTTCTTCAGATGCATATCCGCTATATCAGCAGCGGTGATTTTACGGATTTTCTTATTATCCGAAATGTATATATACCTATAATCATTCATCGAGTTTTGGATATTAATCCGTTGATTATCAGGAATCCAGCTCCAAAGAGTCGAACCCACAATAATATATGTATCTTTTTTTCCGGTAACTGTTAGTGCTGAATTGTTTAGAAAATGCAATTTATCGGATGTCTCTTTGAAGAATGCTTTTATCTTTTCATCAATACCTTGTATCGTGTTAGAATATGTGGGAACAATCGTTCTTTTACTAGGATTAAAATAATATTCATGATTCCCGGACACGAAAATAATCTTTTCATATAGGGGGACTACTTCTAATATGAAGCGTTTAAATATATCAAAATCATCATCGGCGCCGCAGCAACATATATCACCTAATAATGCTAGTATCGGGGCGGACGGCTTAATAAAATTGAACTTTTGTTTCATCGACCAAAACTCGGCATGTATGTCGGAAACTATTTGGATGTCCACCATTTGTTATATTATACTATTTTTTATTGTCTAGTAAAAAATGAATATAAGTGTGATATATTAAAAATGAGTCCGTGTCTAGTCCTTAATTATGTTTTTTTAACATCAACATATACACATATACATAATTTAATATGTGATCTTGTCTTTGATCCTAAAAATACGGCTGATATACTGATTTGAAGGTATTAAATAATAAAACTAATATTCGATGGTTAAATCGGAATGGTTATATTTGTTATTATCATCGGAATGAATAGAGATATCTATCTTTGGTACCAGTAAAGTAGTCTCCTTTTTACCGCCATAATATCTCCTGGCTAATCCTGCGATAAATAACTCGTCGCCTAAATCATGCCCTTCAGGTGTAGTAATTTTAGCCAGCAGACGCCCAAATTTTTCCCTAAGTTTTTTACCATCCAAAATTTTATTATTGAGCACCTCTATTTTTACTATTTTACCCAAAACTAATCGTTCTACATATTTTTTTGCTCGCTGGGCATTTTCCCGTGTTATAGCATTTCCACCCTTGATTTCATCGCAATCGATACCAAATATCCTAACATTAAATTTTTTAAAGCCGCCGTCGTAGTAAGCTCCTATGGTCAAACTATCACCATCATACACCCGTAGAACTTTAGCATCTGTAAAATTATATGTTATCTCGTCGGTATTTGCGTATGTCAATGCATCTAATCCTTGTAGCCTTGCACGTCTGACTTGTTCTTCCGGGCTACTAACACATAACCCCATGTATGTTGAATTTTGAATATCGTAATATATATAATAAATATGGATCAATTTTTAATTGATATAGCCCGGAATGCAACATGGGATCGGTTTCTACCTTTTCCCGATCAATTTAGACAAACAACATCTCCCGATACACCACACACCGAAGAGGAATATAATAATTTCATGGAGGCTCTTGATGCGGAAAACAAAGAAGCCATTAACTACATAACTGATGTGAACTGTGGTATTGTACAACATAATAAAAACTCTATTCATCCATCGATCACCGAATACGAATTTCAATATGATCCGATTGATAATTATAAAAAAAATCTCAAATATCCGAATAGATGGTATTTATTTCACGGATCTCCGATAGGGAATTGGCACTCTATTCTTCGTAATGGAATTAAAAATATGTCAGGAACTCGTTTTATGTCCACAGGACAAGCATTAGGACCCGGTGTATACGCTACCGATAACTTAACAACGGCATACGGTTACAGTGGGAGAGGCTCTTCACATTGTATCGCGGTCATCGAAATGTTGGTGGACCCTATTACGTTTCATAAAGGTAATGGTGTTTACGTTATTCCAGATGACAAATTGTTATTTCCCAGATATTTATTTAAACTGAAAAACTGTCCGCCGACAGATGGGCGGGAAGTGTTGGGGTATTACAAAAAACTGAGGGAAGGTCTTATAAAATCGAAAACAAAAGTTAAGAGGCTAGAAACGGATCGACAAGCAATAGGTAATCATTTTATTGAAAAATTAACAGAACATTGTTGGAGTATCATAATTGATGGTATTCTCTGTAGATGTTATGTCTTTAATTATCCATTTACAGCTCCTGTCATACAGCTTTGTTATAAAACGAACAGCAAACATTTTGATGATTATGGATGTTATAAGTTTCCATTTGTCGAATGGACACCACAAAGTGATATTTTAACAATTATTTTACATGCTAGAGGGATGGTTGACTTTTATACATTAGAAACAAAAAAAGAAGAATATGCCATTTTAGAAGCACTTTAAAGGAGCAAATTATTTATAGTAAAAGTTGTATTTTTATACATTAGAAACAAAAAAAGGAGAATATGCCATTTTAGAAGCACTTTAAAGAAGCAAATTATTTATAGTAAAAGTTGTATTATAGTTGTATATTCGAAAGGTCCGGTTGATTTAGTTTTACTACGGATGTTGATATCCCACTTCATGATATCAACTATAGCTTTTATGAGCGACCACCCTAGTCCGGTTCCTGGGACATTTATTTTTTTACTACGATAAAACATAGTCCCTAATAGACGTATTTCTTCCGACGACATTCCAATACCCGTATCACTTATAATAACAACGGGTCGGTCGCCCATCATCTTACATTCTAAATGAATCTGACCATTCGCGTGATTATATTTAATTGCATTAGATATTAAATTAGATAGCACTTGTCGTAATTTTGTCATATCAGTTTGTATCTTTATATTTTTACAAGATAATGTGATGTTTATTTTTTTTTCTTCCGCCGCGATACGATACTCTTCGGATATTGACGTTAACGCAGTTGCTAAATTAATGGGAGATAACTGTATTGGCGTTTTACCCGATTTACGGTATTCATCATAATCGTATTCTATGTTTTTTATTTGTTGAATTGCCCCTCTGATGAGTGGTAAACACTCGGATATTTCGGTTGGATCATTTTCGATGATTTCTATCAATGAGTAAATATTACCAAGTGAATTTTTTATTTCATGCATAAAGATATTCGGTTCGGACATATTTGTGCGACTATATAATAGACCATGATATTTTATAAGGATAGTCTAAGGGGTGCATTTTTATAATCCAAGCAAGACGCGATTGGAATCTAAACAAGTGCCAAAGAACACACCATGGCTTGACTGTGTCGACAAACATTCCGGATAGTTTTTCGCCGGATCCGTGATATATAACTTCTTGCCCAACCAATTTGTACTTAGATGATCGCCGTAATATATATGACCCTTGACAGTTACTTTGCATATTTGCCCCATAGCTGCATCAGTATTAGCAACGCCAAGATATCCCGATGGATTACCGTGATATCCTGCTTCGAATGTAGATAAGATATTCGGGTCATATCCATAAATGAATAGTTTTGTTCCGGGAATTTCGAATAGATTCTTTTCATGTTTGATTGGACCGGTAGGTTCATAAATACCATTTTGATCTTGATATCTTAATCCCATTGCGATTAACTCACCATCAAAATCGAATGTCTGAATATATACAGGAACTGCAGATCCTCCGGTTGCGTATAAAATAGCATAGTTGCCGGATAAATGGTTGTATGCTATACCGAGCGGCTCGATATTGGCATTATTAAATCCTTTACTCGTCATTTTTTGAATGGCAATGCCCAACACATCTAGGATTTGTAAATAGCAAGATCCAGACACCGTTTTCTCTAGAGTCATAATCACGCCGTTATTCGTATCGTAGAACATTCCAGCACAATCAATACTTTCATAATCCATGAAGGCATCTCCTGGTGTGATACTACCCTGATGGCTAGAAATGATAAACACCATTTTCATAATTCCATAACTTACTACACAAGTACCGCCGGGTACCAACACTAGATGTATCTGCTTATTAATATCAGCAACCGATAGATTTGATAACATGGTTTCAACAGTGCCCAGAGTCATGGAATCATTCGTTCTACCCGCAGAAATCAATGCAACAGCAAAATTTTGTGTAGTAGAGCTATGACAGACAATAACAAGGCAATCATTATTATTATCATATTCGGCTGTCATGCTTTCACATACAACGCCCATCTCTACTGATAATGTCGATTTCTCCGGAGTCATGCTAAATGGTATGCGAAGTTTGATAATATTAACCGTATTATCACCGGGCTTCATGAATGGAATAATATAAGTATCTATATCAATCTGTAGGATCTTGCCATATCCATCTTCTAAAACGCCGACGGTAGAATATTCGTTAGAAGTCAAAACTAGCTCATATGTCTTATAAATCTGCTGGGTCTCTTTAGACATCAATAATAACACCGCTACGATATGAGTTCTACTACCGATTAATTTAACTTTAGTGAATGCTAACACATAATTACTGGCGTCATAATCGAAAACGTTCATAGCTTTACAATTACCCGTATAAGAAGCAATCGTTGGAACTTTCTGAATTAGACCGCCAATACCTTTATATATCTTGCCAGAACCAGCCGGATCCATACAGACAATATCTCCCTTCCTAATATTCCCCGCTGTCGTATATGTAAGTGTTTCACGATACCATTCTTCGTGTGGTTTCGTGATATGCACCTCATCTGATCCTACCTTCCAATACAAATTCGAGCCCCGGCGTTCCAATATAGCATCATCAAATGCCAAATTACGATGTTTAATATTTAGACTTGAATCGGTCAATACGGTCGGCGTCGCCTTACCAGAAACTAAACCTAACGATCCATTAATTTGACTAATACCAACCGAATAATCGGCAGCATCATATCCGAATGTAATGGCATCTTTTCTACCACGGATGATACCGGATGTCTCGAATTTATCTTTTGTAAGTTTAGTAGGTATGCCGTTCGCCATAATAACCAATCCATCGGCGGCACATATCTGCCCGGCGTTTAATCCTATGGATGTTATATAGCCGTCATCTTCAAGTACGGCATATGCGTTTTCACTCTTAAGAACTAGTGCATTACCATCTTTGGCAATACCCACATTAGATCCGATGTATCCATATGCAACCTCATTATTGAGAACCGATAACGGCGCCTTAAGCGGGAATGTGGTTGTTTTATCTGTCAAATCAACAGGACCTAAATCCGTCTGCCAGATAATAGAATCTCCGGATTTGAATAATAAACCATCCGCAATACCAATCGTATCCGCCGTAAAATCGATTTTATTTTCCGATGCTCTCATGATTACACCACCCGCTCCTTCTACGGTAAATATTCCGTTTAGGTCGCTTATAGTACTAACTGGCATCTTTACGCTATTAGTCTGGATGCCGGCTGATGAAATCTTAGCGACTGTCTGCCCATTGTTGGATATATCAAATCTATTTAGATTATCAACAGACATACGATAATCATTTAGTATAAATCCAGGCGCGTCAATATCATTCCCGACAATACCACCATTAAATCCGTCTTCGGGTGCTCCTAATACTATTTCTGCACCGTTAGTTGGCTTCCATACTAAATCAACACCTTTTTGTTGTAATGTACCAGACACTCCATTGCTATCTAAATTAAGTTTTCCTGTCGTAATCATGGGAGTCTGCATACCAACAGTTGTGAATTGGGCTATATTGGATCCATGGTTTACAAACGTAATTGCGTCATTTACGCGGGTAATGCCCAAACGCGTATTTCCCGCAAAGGAATAGCTGGGCTGTGCAATGTCACCATCTGGTGCTTTGATGGGATAGCGCATTCCATCACATAAATCAGTATCGTTCCAATATAGATTGCCATTTTTAATAGAAACTACACCATTCTGCCCATCGTGTGTAATACGTAATTTACCATTTACATGAGCCTCTCCAGTTCTAGCTGATATCACTAGCTGTCCGCCCGCAGTCATACCAACCATATCTCCCGATTTATATAACCCGTACCCAGCTTCTTGGAATGCATATGTTGGATTTACAGCAGACCCATTTGGTCCGACTAATGGGAATTGTTGTTGGGTTAAATCAATTTCGTCTGTTGCCGTCTGCCAAAACAATCCTTTAGAACCGTTTTTCTTATATAATTTGCCTTCTGTCGGAACGGCAGGAGGTGCCGATGTTGTATCTACAAATGCTATAGGTTTATATAGCATAGCTTGATCAGCTGCCGTAGCTAATACTAACTGACCGCCAGCCACTAATCCGACAACATTATCTTCAACCTTAGATAGACCGGTATCTAAATCATTTCTAAATGAAAATTCTGGACGCTTAAAATCGTTATTACCTTGTGCCTTAAAATCTACGAGATCCTTAGTAATATTATGATGTATACCACCCGCGGTCCAAATTAGATTTTGTGTGCCCTTTTCTTTATACAAAACACCATGTTCCGAATCGCTCGCATTTGCCTGTAATTGTTCCTTAATTTCCAATTTAGTATTAACCTGTACGGCATCGGCTTTAATCTTTAACGAATTAGCCAAATCAATACCATCCAACGTCGCAGATGCTAATAGTCCACCAAATGCAATGCTTTTACCTGCCGGAACTTGAATAGGGTATTTGGTGATGGGGTTGGTCAAGTTTATTTCTTCACTTGATGGCAACTTTGCGAATAAATCCATGGAATCTGGTTTTTTATACAGCGACACTTCCGCGCCTGACGAATCCTTAATGCCAAACTTACCCGATAGATGCATACCTTGCATGTCAGTAGATATAACTGCATTACCGCCAACCGTTTGGATTAATGCATTATTAACCAGTGTAATACCAGTCGTTGACGCCCCTGCAAACGAATATGCCGGCGTCGACAGTCCACCGGGTGCTAATTCTAATTTGTTCGGTAATGCCGACATACCACGGATCGTTAAATCTACTTCACCATTAGACGTTTGCCAATAAAGACCTTGTTGCCCTGGTTTTGTAAATAAAGAACCCGTTGGTAGCTGCAGTGCACCGTTGAGTTCGACCTTATTCTTAAGTTTGATGGATGATCCCGTTAGACATAAATCACCTCCTTCCATAAACATACCGGTATTAGGGGCTAACTCGAATGCATAGCTCGGTGCGATATGGGTACCGGATTTTGCCAATACTTGAACATCGGCATGCAATCCCTTGGGATCTAGATGCATTATCGTACGTCCGCTTGATATAAAAGACATAGATCCATCTATTTCATTAATGGTACTATGTGGCATTGATAGCCCTTTATCTAAACTTAGAATATCCGAAACATGAAGACCTTCTTGGGATATAAACGCCTTTTTTTTACCACCGACATTAAAATCTAGATGATCCTTTGATCCAGATAACCCCGTAGTAACATCATTAGCCAATACTAAACTAGACACTTTAAGGGGTACTAATGTATGAACGCTTTCCTGTGATACATCGAAAACCTTTGACCCTTCCGCCGCCATAGATATGTGTCCGGACTGTGTTGAAAACAGACCAGTTTTCACGTTATTAGAAAAAGTAATACCCGGCATACTTAAAGCACCGGTAGGAACTCGTAATGGAACATCAGCTACGATCTCAGAATTCTTAATTTCTAATTTAGCAGATCCGTTGACGGACAGACCGACACGCCCGGGTTCGATCAGGTATAATCCCGCATCCGGATCCTCTAAAAACGTATAGGTTGGTATCTTCGCCGAACCTTTCGGCTGCTGTAAACTAGCCGGTAAATCGGCAGTTAGGTCTATCTCTCCGTCTGACGACCGCCACCATAATCCTGGTTCTCCCGCCTTTTTGTATAGATAACCTGTCAATGGGGTTGCCGGATCATTACATACAGACGAATCCATAATTTCCATCGGTTTGAAGACTTTCATCATTTCTTTATTAAATCTTACAACTTCAATACCTTTAGCTGCTACACCTACATTGCCTGGGCTATCTAAGAACAATCCGCTATTGCAATCAGACCCAAACGTAAATGCCGGCTGTGCGGATGTACCCTGTGACATACGCATAGTTGGCGGTGCAGCACCAGCCGCTACATTTGTTTCACCAAATTCAGTTAACCACCATAGACCTGGGTCATCCGGTTTTTTATATAAAATACCCTTATGAACTAGATTTATGGCATCCGGTTCAAATTCATTAAACATTATAGGTTTTTTAAACTCCGTATAATTGGAATTTTGTAACATAGTATCGTCCATGCCAGATGTAAATACTACATTACCTTCGGTATCCATATACCACCCGACACTAGGGTCGCTTTCGAATCCAATTGCGGGATCTCCGGCTGACCCATTAGCACTTGGCATCACCTTATTTAGGGCGATGGTAACACCCGTGGGAAGTGGTAGGCTGTTTTCCATATTTTACTACGCCTGGTATATTACTAAAAAAGAAAAAAGTTTAATAACTTTCTTTCTTTTAAAATAAGTTCAACCAATATTGATTTTTTAAATGCCTATTATCAAATAATGAGTCTGCGGGAGGTCCTTGATCATGTTTTTAAACATCAACACATACCGCACGTATATAATTGTATATATGGGTTTGTCTTTGATCTTAAAAATACGGCGGGCATTCCAGAGGACCGCTACAAAAAAATAACGTTAGAAAAGACAAAGGTTGTAATATCTAGAGACGGATCTCAGGGGTATTTTGTCGACGGCAAACTACATAGACTTGACGGACCAGCGGTAATTTACGCCGACGGATCTCGGGGATATTTTGTCGATGACAAAAAACATAGACTCGATGGACCGGCTGTAATTTACGACGATGGAACTCAGGAATATTGGGTAGAAGGAAAAAAACATAGACTCGACGGACCGGCTGTGATCGGTGTCTACCACATGATAAAATGGAACAATGGAATGATACGAAGACTTGCCGGACCGGTGGGAAGTTGCGTCAACCAATTCCAAGAATACTGGGTTAATGGCAAACGGCATAGACTCGACGGTCCCGCAATAATCACAGCTAGGGGAACTCAATTCTACTTTATTGAAGGCAAAAAACATAGACTCGACGGACCTGCCGTAATTTACGCCGACTGGGCTCGGGAATACTGGGTCGATGACAAACTTCATAGACTTGATGAACCGGCGATAATAAGGGGTGATGGAACTCGGGAATATTGGGTAGAAGGTAAACGTCATAGACTTGACGGACCTGCGTTACGAAAAATTGATGGGACCCAAGAATATTATGTTGATGGCAAACTTCATAGACTCGACGGACCAGCGGTGATAAAAGATGATGGAACCCAAGAATACTGGGTAGATGGTAAACTACATAGACGAATTAAACCCTTTATAATTTGCAGTGGTGATCAGAATTGTATTCTAAGGACAAATATCATAGACTTGATGGACTAATAATTTATTCTGATTTCCAGGCATATTGGGTCGATGGCAAACTTACGAAAGACAAATTTAATCATAAAAAAGTTGAATTTTTTTATACAGTTATAAACCATTATGAGTTGCGTTGTTACCTATACAGACGAAGCTTACGAATACTGGGTAGAAGGAAAAAAACATAGACTCGACGGACCGGCTGTAACTTACGACGATGGAACTCAGGAATATTGGGTCGATGGCAAACCGCATAGACTTGACGGTCCGGCTGTAATAAAAGCTGACGGATATCAGGTATATTGGGTCGATGGCAAACTTCATAGGGTCGACGGTCCGGCTGTAATAAAAGCTGATGGAACTCAAGAATACTGGGTCGATGGCAAACTTCATAGGCTCGATGGACCGGCAGTACTAAAAGCTGACGGAACTCAAGAATACTACGTTGATGGCAAACTACACAGACTTGATGAACCTGCGGTAAGTTATGCCGACGGAACTAAAAAATACTATATCGATGGCAAACTTCATAGACTCGATGGACCGGCAATACTCTATCCCGACGGATCTCAATCCTACTATATCGATGGCAAACTTCATAGGGTCGATGGTCCGGCTGTGATTATGACTAACGGAACTAAAAAATACTATATCGATGGTAAATGTCATAGACTAGATGGACCAGCTGTGATTATCACTAACGGAACTCGGAAATACTATATCAATGGTAAATGTCATAGACCCGATGGATCAGCAGTTATTTACGGCGATGGATCTCAGGAATACTGGGTCGACGGCAAACTTCATAGACTCGACAGACCAGCGGTAATTCGTACGGATGGATATCAGGCATACTGGGTAGAAGGCAAATGTCATAGAGCTGACGGTCCGGCGGTAATTGAGCCTAACGGATATCAGGAATACTGGGTAGAAGGCAAACGTTATAGACTCGACGGACCAGCAGTTATTTACGGCGATGAAAGATAAATTTGACCATAAACGAAATTTGATTTTTTTACACTGTTATAAAACATCATGAGTGATATCGATACCCCTATGAACAAACCCGACGAACGGGTGGTGATAAACGTCGGCGGGACCCAATGCCATTGTGTCAATGGCAAACTCCATAGAGCTGATGGACCAGCGGTAATAAAAGCTGATGGATCTCAAGAATATTGGATTAACGGGCAACGTCATAGACATGATGGTCCTGCTGTAAGTTATGCTACCGGATCTCAAGAATACTGGGTTGATGGCAAACTTCATAGGCTCGATGGACCGGCTATAAGTCGTACTAACGGAACGCAGGCATACTATATCGATGGCAAAAAACATAGACCTGACGGACCGGCGGTAATTTACGAAGATGGAACTCAGGAATACTGGGTAGAAGGCAACAAACATAGACTCGACGGACCGGCTGTAATTCGTACGGATGGATATCAGGCATACTGGGTCGAAGGCAAACTGCATAGACTTGACGGACCGGCTGTAATTTATAGCGATGAAATTTATGAATACTATGTCAATGGCAAGTTTCATAGACTCGATGGACCGGCAATACTCTATCCCGACGGATCTCAATCCTACTATGTTGACGGCAAACTGCATAGACTTGACGGACCGGCAGTGATAAAAGCTAACGGAACCCAGGAATACTATGTTGATTTCAAACGTCATAGACCTGACGGACCAGCGGTAATTCGTACGGATGGATCTCAGGAATACTGGGTTGACGGCAAACTCCATAGGCTCGATGGACCGGCTATAAGTCGTACTAACGGAACGCAGGCATACTATATCGATGGCAAACTGCATAGACTCGACGGACCAGCGGTAATTTGCGACGACGGACATCTGGAATACTATATCGACGGCACCTTCATAGACTCGACGGACTAGCGGTAATTTATGGCAATGGAAGATAAATTTGACCATAAACGAAATTTGATTTTTTTTATACTGTTATAAAACATCATGAGCGATATCGATACCCCTATGAACAAACTCCATAGACTTGATGGTCCTGCGGTTCTAAAGGCTGACGGAACTCAAGAATACTATGTTGATGGCAAACTTCATAGACTCGATGGCCCAGCGGTAATTCGTACGGATGGATATCAGGCATACTATATTGATGGCAAACTGCACCGATCTGACGGACCCGCGGTAATTATTGTCGACGGATCTCAGGAATACTGGATTAATGGCAAGCTTCATAGGCTCGATGGTCCGGCGGTAATTGATCCTGATGGATATCAGGCATACTATATTGATGGCAAGCTTCATAGGCTTGATGGTCCGGCGGTAATTGATCACGATGGGTCTGAGTCATATTGGTTCAATGGTCAACGCCATAGGGTCGATGGACCAGCTGTACTAAAAGCTGACGGAACTCAAGAATACTGGGTAGAAGGCAAAAAACATAGACTCGATGGACCTGCTGTAAGTTATGCTGATGGATCTCAGGAATACTTTGTCGAAGGCAAACAACATAGACTTGACGGACCGGCTGTAAGTTATGCTGACGGAACTCAAGAATACTTTGTCGAAGGTAAACGCCATAGACTTGATGGTCCGGCTGTTCTAAAAGCCGATGGAACTCAAGAATACTGGTTCAATGGTAGACTACATAGCCTCAACGGACCGGCAGTGAACCGTGTTGACGGAACTCAAGAATATTATGTTGATGGCAAACTCCATAGACTCGATGGACCAGCTGTGAGTCGTGCCGATGGAACTTATGAATACTGGGTAGAGGGCAAACTGCACCGACTCGATCAACCTGCAGTGCTAACGGCTGATAAAACATTAGAATATTGGGTTAATGGTAAGCTCCATAGACCCGACGGACCAACGGTAATTTATGCAGGCGGTTCTAGTGAATACTTGGTTGAAGGCAAACGTCATAGGCTTGATGGTCCGGCGGTAATTCGCGCGGATGGTCATCGAGTATTCTCGGAGGAATATTGGGTAGAAGGCAAACAACATAGAGTTGATGGTCCGGCGGTAATTACTGATAACGGGTATCGTGCATACTATGTTGATGGTAATCTTCATAGACTTGACGGACCAGCGGTTCTAAAGGCTGACGGAACTCAAGAATACTATGTCAATGGTAAACCCCATAGACCCGATGGACCTGCAGTAATTCGTACGGATGGATATAGGGAATACTGGGTTAATGGTAGACTGCATAGACTCGACGGACCAGCTGTAATAACGGCTAATGGCAAGCGAACATATTATACCGATGGTTATTGTGATGGAAGAGGGGCGGGCATTTAGATTTTGCATATTATCAATTTTATTATGGTGGAAAATAAAATATTGTTTTATTTTTTTAATTCACCCTTTAAAATGTCACATAGAGAAATATAGTATATAGGAATGTCGCACGAGCCGCTCGATTTACCCATCGACGCCGGATTTCCCGGTGGTATGATAGATAGCACCGGGTTAGTACGTATATCCGGTGTTTTAGAGATCAAACCCGGCAAATTATCGGTCAAGCTACCACCATTCTTGGGTTATGTATTTGATGATGTAGAACTAAAAGCATATAAAGTGCAGTTTGCCGGAATGGGTGATTATACTCCCGCATATATGGTAACTCACGACCATACATATGTATTAATTGATAGATTGGGTGGAATGGTTGTACAAAATACAGAACCGACGACCGATGAAAGACGAATGAATATTTATTTATGTGATATCGTACATCCAAATGGATTTGTAGCAGCACTAGTTCCTAAATTTGATTATGTAGTACAAGAAAGCAATGTTCTAGGAGATGCATTGAGATTTCTTGATCCAGTAATTAGGGGATGTAAAATATCAGCAAATGGTGCAAATTTACAACTCGATATTTATAGCGGATCAATTTTACTCCGAAATGCTGAAGACATTACCAGAACTGATGTAATAGATTTAGATGCTGATACCGGTATTTCCTTTGTTTATTCAATGGTAGACAGTATTTATTCTGCGGCTACGATTAATGTGGATCCGAACAATTATGATAATGGTGGTGTTCTTACGGCAGTTCCACCGGGATTGTTTACAGTACAACGTATCGGCATTACACATGATAAGCAGTTTGTTATTCAATATGGCACCATTTTATTTGGATCGATGACAAATGCATTGGTTTATATCACCAATGCCGATGTAAATTTTGAGATAGAATCTGGACTGGCGCAAGGGGCTACGTTAGCGTATATGGCGATACAACAAGGATGTGTATCATTAATAGGCGGGCAAGCACAGATACATAAAACAAATAACTTTGGAGAAGCAGTCGAGCCTACTAATGTTATATCGTCAGCCGGTGCTCTGCTCGTTGCCAATAATTTAAGTGATTTATCAAACGTTGCGACTGCCCGAGCTAATTTGGGCGCCGGCGTGGCAAATGGACTGGCAACCCTAAATGTATCGGGCAAACTCGTAAATACACAAATGCCTTTTACCAAACAATATTATGGTTCATCCGGAACTCTAAAAGTACATAATACAATATCCACCAAAGTGCTAGAAAGTGTTTTGGATAATACTACATCTTCGGATGCGAATTCCGTCCGTATTCAGTTTTACGTGGATATAGTTGACCGCAATTTAGATTATGTTATTTATAATGATACATTGCCGGGGTTGATTACTAGTGGATCGATGGCAATAAGTGGATTTCAAAACATAATCATAGCGAAACCAGTGGCAACATCGGTATTATCGGTTCGTATGAGTAAAAATATAGTGGGTGGAACTGATCCGATGGTGCGTGGATTAGTTATTTCGTATGAATGAAGTTAGCAACCTCCATTCAAACCTATTTTTCTTTTTTAAAAAAATAGATAACAAAACTTATCACATAAAATATATACGAAAAGAAAGTCATAAAATATGCTTTGGGTATTAGTGATTATCGCATTGATTGCGTTGGTTGTTTATCTTAAATCTAAACAACGTACCAGGATTGTTCGGTTCTCCCGACCAACTTGTAAATTTTGCATAGAGTCCCAGCCCGAATGGGATGCGTTTAAAGCCATGGCATTAGCTGATAAGGTTGATTTTGACATCGTAGATGTTGATATTCAAAATAATAGCATACATACCAGAAATTGGTTGGCATCATATAAAGTTGATAGCGTCCCTAAAGTTATTAAGGTTACCGGATGGGGGTCGGTAGAATATAACGGTCCTAGAGTTAGTACCGCATATATGGCATTTGCATTAGAAAAATAATTTGGTCATAAATATAAATTGTATAATTTATAAAACATATGTCATATGGTTTCTGCAGGGTTAGTGTTGGAAGGGGTTGTAGTTTAGATTATCAAGAAATTCAAATCAGAAAAGCATCGGAAGTTCCTGGGACAACAATCAAAGAAATTATCAAATATGTAGGGTCTGCATATAAGGAGGTGCCAGATGTATTGCTGCAGATGTCGAGTACATTGTCAGGAAGAAAAATTATATTTTATTGCGTTGATAGATTTAGCCGCAATTACAATCATGGAACCCAATTAGCCAAAGATTTTTTAAAAAATCAGAATGAATTATATTTTGTGGTTGAGAATCTGTTGGTTAGCAAAACCGATAACGTAGAATGGGATAAGTTCTGTAAGTTATTGGCAGATGCCGAAACTGAGAGTCAAAAGATATCTAGACGTGTTATTGATGCCAAAGAATATCTTACTTCACAGGGTTATTTTATGGGTTCTTCAGCTCCGTTTGGTTATAAAAAGATAAAACTGCCAAATGGATATAGCAAGCTTGAGGTCGATCCTAGTACGGACCAGATTATTCAATTTATCAATGAATGTAGGACGCCGGGTGTATCCATTAAACGATTAAATGACACATTAGCCAGCTGTAATGGCGATACGAAAAACCATCCTATTGTTTTGGATGAAAACACGGATGTCTTAGAGACTGATTTAAGATTTGAGAATATCGCCACTCTATTGAATGATTATAAAATAAATGGAATGCCATGGTCCGCGACGAAAGTATCGCGTATATATAATTTACATAAATCTAATATAAAGATTAGAAAGTTAACTAATAACACCAAGAGTAGAGAACAAACAAAAAATAATTATGTCAGACCTTCTAAACGGAAGCACTCTGACATGTTCGATGACTAGGGCGAACAAACTCTTGGCGCAATTACGCGAAAGTTCTAGTTCATCGAAATTACGATCCAATCGCCGGCAGTATTGTTCGGAGCTTAAAAACAGTGTTTATCATCGAGATGTAAGTGTGTTAAACTTTAATGGTGTGGATGTTTTAAATTCACAACTTGTTGATATACAACGCGCGTTCGATGGAAATTTGCTGAAAAAGAAGCTCATAGAAAGATGGAAGAATCGTTTATTCGAGCTAAACATTCAATACGGAATCCATAAGATACTCGGGGATGTAGATTGTCTACATCATGAGAAGTCTATGTTAACAGAGGTTCTGGCTACTATTATTGATAAACAATGTATCAATGTTGATTCTTTATTAGTTAGTATGGAGAACGTGAGGTCTTCTGATAAGAAATACGATTTTAGGTGGAATGTGTCGTCTTTCGATAAAGACACCATCAATACCCGCCTTAAAGAGATTTCTAAAGAACTATCTAAATTTGATGAATTGAAGGATAGGCTGAATATCCAGAACAATTTTTCTATCGAACTTACTCCGGATGAACGGATGCTATTAAATATTTGAAGAAAGGGTAGTCCTTCCAAACCTTGTATATAAAAAGAAATAATTTGGGGTTTTTCATTCATGTAAGAACGTAAGACACCATTTAACCTTATATAAGCACCAAATGTATGTTTCTCCATTGACATTCAGCCACATTCAAACAATGTCGTTATTGATTTTTAAGCTTGATGTTTGGGGGTTTGATTATTTACAATTCGTTATTTATTATGGTTGTGAGTTATTTCTTATTTTTTTGTGTTATTATTTAAGACTTCGTTTTAAAAACGCGAGTTTCTCTTTATCGATATCTTCGGAGTCTTCAAAAATAGCCTTTACATCTTCAATAGAACAGTAATCAGATAATGCCTTACACATTTTACGTTTGCCAAATAGCCATTTTAGCAATGAAGTAGTTTTATATTTTTTTATAGATTGATCTTTTTCGGATGGATCTTGGATGGACTCAATGAATAAGTGATATTCTTTAATTTTCGGGTCTGTGTATGAAACGTTAAAATAGCTGCAAGCATTTGGTAGATCGTAAATTTTGCCTTCGTTCAAGTATCTAGTGATGCCTTTTAATGTGAACATTCTAACTAACTTTAAACCGCTTGATCGTTTAACCATATGCGTAACAACTTCATCTTCTGTGTAGTCACTGATGATACGTTTGTCCCGTTCTTTTTGATTACTGAGTATATCTATAATGTCATTAGCTACATACAAATTTTTAATTCTTTGGACATTCTTTAGTCGTTCGTACAGTGTTGTTTTATTGAGGTCCAGCAATGCTTGTTGATTCATATCTTTTTTTTGATTCATATCTTTTTTTGGTGCATATCTTTTATAAATTATTAGATTTCAGTTTTGAAAGGATATATGACTCTTTCAAAATAAAGGGGTTCGAAAGGGCGCGGCTCTTTCAAAAAATTGAAGTTTATTCTTCTTAATAATCTGGTTTGTCTGCGATTAAAACCTACAAAAAACCTACAAAAAATGTCCAATCAGAGCCTCATCCAGAGCATGTCTGAGCTTAAGCTCGCCGATTCCAAGGTTTCCGATCTTTTCATAGAGGACAAGAAGCGGCATGCCATTCTTCTTGTCGACCGTAGTGGTTCGACTAGTACGTTCGCTGGGATTCGCGAGAATCCCCATCTGACTATTTTTGAGCGCATGGTTCAGATTTGTTCCCAGCTTGGTCATGCCGAGTACCGTGTAGTTTTCTGGAACTCGCCGTCCTATTCCGGTGGACGTTTCATCGGTGGACTGATGGCGTTGCCTTTCATCGTACGTAGTGGCGCTCTGCATACTGCTTTCGCAACTGCAGCTCTTGCCCCTGGCGGCGGTACTTGTCCGTCTATCGGCTTCTCGGCTATTAAGCCCGAATGGCTCGTCGGGGATCCTATGATCTACTTTGTTACTGATGGTCAGATTGGTTGTAGCGAGATGAGCGATCACGAGAACCGGCGTAGTCTTGCCAACGAGATTCGTAAGCTTTCATGTCAATTGACCATCATTGCAGTTGAGAACGTAGTTCGTGATTTCAACAGCGTTGAGAACGTGAATATGGCTGCTGGCGGTGATATCTTTAAGATCGTACAGGAGGAGCGTCTTACAGGAAAGGTCAGTCGTTTCGTGTCTTACGGTCCGAACGGTAGTTTCGTTCAGATCAACAAGGTGCGCGCGCCTGCCGGCTATGCCCCCTATGGAGATAAGTTCTTCTCGGTGTTGCGTGTGCCTGAGTTCATGGAGTATGTCAATGACGAATTGCATGCGAATGAGGCTAACGACGAGGCGAAGCAGCTTGCTATCGCTCAGAAGCTGTCAGCAACTCTTGAGGTTCTGACTAGGGACCGTCCTACTCGGCTGTCCAATGACATTATTAGGACTTTCGCCCGCATGTTTACTATAGACCAGGACATGGTTCAGTACATCATGACTGGTGCTATCGCCCAGGAGCGCGGCGGGCAGGCACAGGTTTTCGCTAACTACCGCGCAGAGCTGAAGAATCTCTTCGCTCAAGCTGATGGGCTGCTTAAGCGCGATGTTTGTGCGGCACTCGGTATGGGTGGTGAGTTCATCACTCCTGTCATTGCCGGACGTGTGTTGGTTGGTTCCTACCGGCTGGCGATGGCTACTGTGAACATTCATGGTGTCGCATACCCTAGGGCTGGATTTTCGCCGACGCTCCCTGTACTCCCGCTGCTTACCGCTGGTAGCCGCATGAGCGATCTTCAGGATCAATGCCTTAGGCAGTGGATCCGCGCAATCTATGCATCTCTTTATCGTGTTCACCCAACTGCTGATGATATCATCTACCTTCTACTTGGTGATATGTACAGGGTTTGCACGTGCCCATCGAGTAGTGAGAAGGTAAAGACTAGTTATCGGCAGTTTGCCCGGTGTGTTCTGCGTAAGAAGCGCCTGAACTCGATGCAGACCGAAATGGATCGTCTCATGGCGGGTGAACTGCCCATTCCGAACTCTGGTAGATTTGATGACTTTGAGGGATACATGCACAAGGTTAGTGCTGAGATGGGGCTGTTTGGAACACCTTTGAAGATGTGGTACGATATCTGCATGGCTCTCGATCCTGCCCTTGCTATGTGTCAAATGAAGCATTGTCTAGCATTCATCACCAACGAGGAGTTTAAGAGCAGTATTCAGGAGGACTACGTACCGGAGAGTACCGCGTTTGACTATTCGTGTATTATCACCCTAGAGGACATCAGTCCCATTGGCGGGTTTCGCATTAAGCCGCATGTCGGTGTCGCGGGGCTTTGCTCTCCCGTGTATCTAATTAGCGCCGATGGTAAGAGAACGATGCTTACAAGCGGTCAGTGTGCATGCCCAGTTTGCTACAAGAGGCTTATAGATGCCGATTTCGAGGCGGTTGGACCGAAGATTCCGTTTAACTTGCCGGTAAGCTACAATAGCATCGCTAGTGTGTTTACCGAGGCTCCTGTCCGTGCTAGACAACCTCCTCAGTCGCAGTCGCAGCCTCCTCAGTCGCAGCCTCCTCAGTCGCAGCCTCCTCAGTCGCAGCCTTCCGGTATTCGCAACGCTAACAATGTCGCCGGTAAGTTGGTCGTCATGAAGGGAGTCGTAGGAGCCGGTAAGAGCACGACCGCGGCAACTATCAAGAATGCGATTGAGGCTCGTGGAGGTGTTTGTCTGGTCGAGGGTACCGATAAGTACTGCAAGTCTGGTATGCACATCCGCGATGCCGTCTCTCAGGTAACCCGGGAGCTTATGAAGATTAGCACGATCGCGAACGATGATCTAGTTGTTGTAATCGATACATGCGGCGAGCAGAGCAATGCCCGCAGCCCTAAGGCATTCAATGTTGACTTTGAGGGATGGCAGTATATTGAGGTGTATCCGAACCTTGATCGCAAGAACATGCGTGGATACTTTGCGTGGTCCCTGCGCAATGTTCTACAGCGTGGCGCCGTTGGTCCGGCTAGTAACTATTACTTGAGCCCTACTAGTGCCGGTTGGGTTGGTTGTATCTATGTTCATAGGAAGAAGGCGAAGGCTCTTTTTAAGCAGAGTGAGTTTGCGTTTTGGCAGTTTGACGGCGCTACTGTTGCCACCCTGAACCCCCTTGCTGATGCATACGCTGCTACTCTGACTCCATTTGTTATCAATTTCTAGGATTTCTATTTTTCTTCTTTGGTCATTCAAAGATTCATCAATTTCTAGGATTTCTATTTTTTTTGGTCATTCA
>JACCDX010678636.1_pt1 | contig 26874 bp, 44 predicted proteins | sample 7449681 | NCBI WGS metagenome assembly JACCDX01 (sample SAMN15323450, study PRJNA562643) | freshwater metagenome | isolation source: river surface water | place: USA:Blue River Watershed | collected 2017-08-18
AAATGTCAAAAAAGGTAATCTAACTGCTCCGCCACAATGGTGGAAACACTTAAAAGATTGGAAGCGTGTCTTTTGGAAAAGTGAAAGACAAGCTCAAAAAAGAGATATTAAGGAACGAGAATGACTACTTGGGTAACCAGCGATTTGCACTTTGGACACGCGAACATTATGAAGTTCTGTCCACAGAGCAGAGCACGATATAAGAACGATGTAGACTTCATGAACGAAGAAATGATTCGTGAATGGAACGCTACTATTGACGCAGAAGATACAGTTTACATTTTAGGTGACGTAGCATTTTTGCCAGCTGACAAGGCTGTTAAAATTATGCGTCGATTGAATGGTACGAAGATTTTGGTAGAAGGAAACCACGATCGTAAGTTGTTACAAGATCCTGTCTTCCGTAGTTGTTTTGCAGAGGTACATTCTTACTTGTGCATCACCTACGAAAAGACTCGTGTTGTTATGTTTCACTACCCTATCGCAGAATGGGACCAAATGCACAGAGGTGCTGTTCACTTGCACGGCCACTTACATGGTGGCGAGAGTGGAATGGAAAAGTTCCGTTGCCGCGATATGGGTATGGATGCAACTGGCTTTATTGCAGTTCCTATGGAAGTGGCAATTCGCGATGCGATGACTGGTGTTATTAAAGGACATCATGTTTGATTGGCTTAAAAGACGACGTGCTCGTAAACTATGGAGATCTATGTTGAGCTTCTATGAGGCACACAACGAGGATCTGCCAGACCATAGTATAGTGCATTACGTCTTGGCCATGGATCATGTAAAACGTATATCAGAAGGAAGGAATTAATATGGAAATGGTTGACAGAGCAAGAGTTTATGCCACAGCGGCTCACGCGGCTGTCGGCCAGCTTCGTAAATACACCAATGAGCCTTACATTGTTCATCCTACAGAAGTTGCGGCTATTGTTGCGGCTGTTCCGGGTGCTACAGAGGAAATGATTGCGGCAGCTTGGTTACATGATGTTGTTGAAGACACTGGTGTAGAAGTTACCGATATCTGGAGAGAGTTTGGTAGTATTGTAGCCAGTTATGTGCATTGGTTGACAAACCCTAGTAAGAAAGAAGATGGCAATAGATCTGCTCGTAAAGCAATAGACCGAGAGTTCCTTCGTAATGCACCTGCTGAAGTAAAAACTATCAAGTTAGCAGATTTGCTGTCAAATTGCTCTAGCATTGTAGAACATGATGTAGAATTTGCTCGTGTTTATCTTGAAGAAAAGCGTCTTATGATGGAGGTGCTTCGCGAAGGTGACGCCACTTTGTTTAAGACAGTTGAAAGTATTGTAAGGTGAATAAAATGAAAAATCGTTATGGTGATGAATATAGTTTTAACAAGGTAAGTGAGAACATCTACACTATTGTAGGCAATCTCAAATACTGGCGTTATGGTGGCAGAGAAGGACAAGAACAAATGGACTTCTCTGACCTAGGATTTGTTGACCCTAGCGGCGGCCCTTTCATTGAACTGGGCATGAGTATTGAAGGTCGTAAGATTAAGAAAATTTCTGTTGTTGCAAACGACGACATCTATTTTGAGGTGGAATAATGTTTAAGGATGAATTGAAGAAGTATGTCGCTGAAAGCGGACTTGTGAATATGAAGTCTGCCGGCGATAGTATCTTCGTCCTAAAGTACAAGAAGAAGGTCTTCTATGATAACCTATGGAACGACTATATTGCAGAATGTCGTGGTTCTATTGTGGACAAGGATTTCAACCTAGTGTCTTATCCATTTACAAAGATCTATAACTATGGTATCGAAAAGGAAGCTCCAAAGCTACCAGCTGATACTAAGGTTACAGCATTCCGTAAAGTTAACGGCTTTATGGTTGCTTGTACTTGGTACAACGGAGATGTCTTAGTGTCTACTACTGGTAGCACTGACAGCCCATATGTTGCTATGGCTAAAGAAATGATGCTGACTCATATGTGTTGGGAAGACTGGCAATTGACTTTTGCTAACGCAGACATGCGCGGCTTGACTGTAATGTTTGAGTGTGTTCACCCAAGTGACCCACACATCGTTCCAGAAGAAGCTGGTATGTATGTGCTAGGCTATCGTGAAAACGAATGGCGTAGTGAAGTTGGCCATGACCCATTTGTGTTGCTAGACCTGAAGTCTGCTTTTAACTGTCGTATTCCAGAAAGTGTAACAACTAACATGGCACGACTAGAAGTAATGGCTAAGGAATGTAAGCACGAAGGATTTGTATTTTATACAGAAGATGGTGTAAGTGCTAAGATCAAGTCACCATACTACTTGACTTCAAAGTGGGTTGCTCGCAATCCACGAACAGACAAGTTAGTAGATTTGAACAAGGACATCAAGCACAATCTTGATGAAGAATATTTTCCCTTGGTTGACGCAATACGTGCTAATATAGTACAATACACAGCAATGGACGAGCAAGCTCGTCTAGCTTGGGTAAGGGAACAATTGGCATGAGTGAAGGTGATCGAGCAGGTTGGTGGGCAGTTGTATATCTACTGATGGTAGGTGCGACTGCTTACTTTACAATTTTTATGATCGCTTTCAGTTTTGTCAAAAAATGGTTTTGGAGTTGAATGATGAAAGACGAAAGTCATTTACCAGTAGCAGAACAAAGCCTAGTATTTCGGTTACGGAAACGTGCCGAAATACGTAGGCAAATTCCGGGACGTAAAAGTGTCGAGGAAGGCAAGGCGGATCGTATAGCAGACCTGCTAGAAGAAGCCGCTAATGAAATAGAAAGGTTACAAAAATGCCAAAGTGTTATCAATTAATTGGAGTACCAGGTGCAGGTAAGAGTACCTGGGTAGCTAGCCAAGACTGGTCATTGACATGTGCTCATGTTAGTACAGACAAGTGGGTGGAAATCTACGCTAAGGAGGTAGGCAAGACCTATTCCGAAGTGTTTACCGATTTCATGCCAACTGCTGTGGATTTAATGGCCAAAGAAGTCGTGGCGGCTCGTACCATAGGTCGTGATATCATTTGGGATCAAACTAGCGTTTCGGTTAAGAGCCGTAAGCGTAAGTTTCAAATGTTGCCAGACTACGAGCATATTGCTATAGTTTTTAAGACACCCGAGCATACGGAATTGATGCGTCGATTGTTCAGCCGACCAGGCAAGGACATTCCGGAGCACGTTATCGCTAGCATGATTGCTAATTTCGAAATGCCCTCTGAAGAAGAAGGTTTTAAAGAAATTTGGCATGTAAGTTAATAGGACCTTTGGGTCCTATTTTTTTTGACTTTTTATTCTTTTGAGTGTATAATACAATTATGAAAAAACTATTAATCGTATTAGCCTTTTTAGCTCAATCATCATTTGCATTTGAGTGTATTCCTTCTGCTAAAGGATCTGCAGAAATAGTAGAAGTCTTTTCGGGAATACATACAGTAAAAGGCACACTTGCAGGATTTGATCCCTGCAATAAATCGGTTAAACTATCAGTACCCAATACAGATAAAAAGCCTCCGCTGTTAATCTACTTGCACGGCGGCGGTGGCCTAAACCAATTTGAGAAAAACGGTCTGGCAATGTTTAAAGATCGAGGTATTGCTACATTAGAATTTGATGCTTATCAAATGAATGGATTAGATAGGGATGGTTCTTTTTGGGCATACAAAGTTACCAACGGTGCTAGACAACGAATGATTTTTTCCGCAGGACTTGCCGCCTATGAATGGGCCAAAAGACTAAAAGATATCGATGCTGAAAAAATTTATTTCTATGGATTGTCTAACGGCGCCAGCGTAGCTGTTAATCTTGCTTCTGTAGTCGATCCCAAACATGTTAAAGGAGTTTTTGCTGAAGGCACTGCTGGCATGGGCCTAGGGTTACCGGACACTGTTTCAGTTCCCGTTAAATTAATTTACGGTAAACTAGACAATTACGGATCGAGAAAAGAAGATTTAAAAATCTGGAATCGAACTGCATCTTGCAGATTTAACGATATTGCAGATAATATTCCTGTAGGAAATTCTAAAAACTGTAATGTAAAAGTATCTGCAATAGAACAAGAAACTGAAAGTCCTATGAGCTGGTACACACGACTAAAACAGTCTGGTGCAAAAATTGACCTGTGGTTTTTCGACGATGCCGCCCACGGTATTATGATAGGAAACTATGTGAATAAAAAGAGCAACGTCTACGGAAACAATATTACTGCCTACACATGGACTGGTGCAGACTATTCTGTTAAAAAGAAATTAGTCAATGATATAGTTGCCGAGATTAATTAAAATCCCAGACTTGATCAAAGAACTTACCTTTAGTTTTTGTATATGCCCAGCGTACACTTAAAAGTACCCTGGGCACTTCATTATAGTTTTCTACACTGTGTATAAAATCTGTTCTAACAAAAGTAGGCTGATCTACCTCAATTTGTTCTGTACATTTAAGCTCATGTTCATTTAATATTTTACAGGCAGGCAGGCCGCCATAACCAAAGAATCCGTTAATAATATTAGCGTTGGATCCGTCGAACCACTTCATAACAGAGTTTGTACAACCATGTATTGGTACGTTTAGTCCTAAAGGACTCTTGTACATCTGACCGCCGTCTATGTGAGGATTCAACTTACCATTAGCTGGTGTGCTGTATATTCTATAAAACCTTAAGGGCATAAGGCTTTTAGATAGAATATAGTTATGAAAAATAGGGCACTGCTCAGCCATCTCTTCTATAGGAGGATCGTAAACAGACCACTGAGTTTGATCTTTAAACTTCCCTACCACCAATTGTTGCAATTCTTTTTGCATTAGATCAAAGTCAGGTATGTCAATTTTTTTATATAGCATAGCAGTCCTTAGGCAGTTTTGATACAAAGTCTATGTAAGAAATAGAGTTACAGCCTATAGAAAGAATTATTCTTTCTTGTTCCGAGTGGTTTACAATGTAATGCACTTTCTTTGTGTTTAACACTAAAACTTTGTTCTTAACATATTCTATCTTTTCTGTTCTAGTTTTAGTAAGACCTTTGTCGTGTATCATAACATAGGCATTTGCCTTAGGGTCGGGATCTGATAGTAAAATGTTTAAGGCAAATGTCCTATTAGGATCAACGTGCGGTTCGTAAAACGAAACAGGATCTCTTTTTAGAAACCCTGCATCTGTAATTTCAAAAGGCAGTCGAGATTGTAGTTGCGCTACTAGATCCGTAGATAGATCGGATCTTGTAACTCCAAAAGGACTAACCCACCAGTTGGGATTTTGCAGTTCGTGATATAACTGCTCAATACACAAGGGAGTATAATTAGTATTATAATAATGTTCTATGCTCATATAAATATTTATGGATAATAAAATGTCAACTCTTTTTTCGGCTAGCGCCAATACTATAACAAAAGTTCAACTGATTACTGGCATACTTGCAATTGCCGGATTGTTTTATTTCGACTTTACTCTCGTTAACAGTCTAATATTAGTTGCTTCTTTTTATCTGTACAGCATTATCGGTGTAAGCATGACACTGCACAGATACTACAGCCATAAAGGCTTTGAATTCAAATTTAATTTTTTAAAATGGATCTGCACATTTATTGCTATATTGTCTGGCAGAGGCAGTCCTCTAGGTTGGGTATATGTACACAGAGAACATCATGCCTATGCAGATACCGACAAAGATCCGCACTCGCCGCACATGCTAGGATTTAAACTTTTTGGGTTTAGACACATAGAAGATCACAGTGGAAAGATGAAAATATTTCTTGTAAAAGATCTCATGACAAAAGACCAACTATTCATCAACAAATGGTATTTTGCAATCATACTAGCGTGGCTTGGTCTCTTAGCAGTTGTTGATCCTACACTAGTTTACTTTAGCTGGGTACTGCCAGCAATGTTAATTCAGTTAAGCCAAAACAGTTTTAATTATTTTTGCCACATGTACGGTCACAGAAATTTTGAAACTAAAGACACCAGCACTAACAATATATTCCTGTGGCCTTTTATCTTAGGAGATGCATGGCATAACAATCATCATGCTAACGCAGGAACTGTTTCTAGCAAACATTTATGGTGGGAGTTTGATCCTGTTTCGTCTTTAATTAACATTGTTAAAAAATGAAAAACTTTCTAAAAGTAAATGTCGATAGGTTAAACTTAACTAGTTTGTTATTGTCTGTAAAAACATCTGAACCTAAGGATACTAGAATAAACGTTTGGTCTATACCACATTTTACTATACTAGAACAGATACTAAAAAATTCTAGTATGCAACTACCTCCAGTCAAAGTAGTCTTGGTAGGAAGAGTTCAACCAGGCGCTAGTTCAATTATACATACCGACCAGCTTATAGACGAATATCCTAAGCAAAATAATGAAGTAGTTTTTAATGTTCCATTAACACCTTCTAATCGAGTGTTTATGAATTGGTATTCATTTGACGACGAATCTAAATTTGTTCCTACAGTTGCAACTTATAAAAGTGCCAAATACGTTAGAAAATTTGAAGGTGATAACGCCGAACTAATTGATTGTGTCGATTTTACCTGTCCGTTTTATGCAAGAACCGATGTTCCGCACAATCTAACAAATAACACAGATAGTCCGGCGTATGCTATTTCTTTTAGATTTTTTGAAGTTCCTGATTTAAGGCTCTTCATTTCTAACAGTGTTTAGAACCATCTTCTTAACTAAAAGATTTCCTTCGTCTCCACTGTAGATGTTCATAATTAAACCGTGACCGTGCAATTGAAAATACTCGGTAGCTACCATTTTAACTTCTGGAAACTTTTCTTCTAGTTTTTGTCTAAACAAATCGTTATCTTCTTTTGTGTTGAAAAACGCAGTTCTGTGATATTTTAGACCATTGGTTCCTTCGATTGGGCCTTGACCTTCGCCGATCAGTAGGCCTGGATTTTCTTCGATAACTTCATCGATGGCCTGACGTTGTGGTAGCCATTCTGGCGTTTCCCAGAATACCGGTGAATTGGTGTTAGGGCGGACCGCAATCCATACAATTTTGTACATAGTGTAACTCCTATATAATATATTTATCTTAAATTATTAACCTTGATGTACCTTTAATTCCGTTAATTTCTTCTTGATATACTAGCTTATGACCTGCAAATTTACAATAACTTGCACGAGAAACATTGAACATAGAAAGCCTACTGGCTTTGACGCCGTTTAAAGCTGGAAACTTCTCTAGAATTAGACGATTAATATCTAAAAAATCCTTTTCGCTGTTTGTTATCCAACCTGTAATAAATTTAGTTTCATCGTCGTTTATATGATGTATGTACTCAAGATACAGGTCTTTACGATTTTCTAATATCCAATTGACATAGTCCATATATGGTTTAGAATCTTCTGTCTGCCACCAAAATGGATGCTCTTTAGTTTCTCTAATTATTACGTAGGATGCTTGAATCATATTTTTTATAGTATAATACAGTACTTATCATGCATCAATATCACAACAAACTTTTTAACAGCAACTATAAGTAATACACTATGAGAAAAATATTATTCACTTTAACCATTTTATTTGGAATTCATGTCGCACAAGCCGGCGAGATAGAATTTACTGTACATCATGGCCCGGGAGGTCCTAGCGATAAAATTACTAGACTAATTCATCAAGAGCTTCCTAAAAATTATATAGTCGTAAATAGACCCGGTGCTAGTGGTAAGATTGCCATGAGGCAGATTATGTCTAAGCCTTCTATGATGATAGCAACTATGCCACAAATATTTGCAACTAATCCAATCATGTTTTCTGATTTAGAATATAATCCAGATACAGATTTAGAACTATTAGCAGTTATAGGTGCGATGCCTAACGTATTGGCCTGTAACAATAAACATGAATTTAAAACTTTTAATGATTTTAAGAAAACTACTAAGAGTTTAAACTTCGGAGTGGCTGGGTATGGTAGTAGTGAACATATTGCTACAGTAACTTTACTAACTCAATTTAAGAATACACACGCTATTATTCCTTATGCACAAGGCGGTTCTGCAAGTTTAACCGATTTACTGTCAGGTAACATCGACTGCATGTTTGCAAACTACCCTCTTATTAAAGAACATATTAAAGACACACAGAGAATTACAGCACTAATGTCTAGCCATAACCTAGGACTAACAGTGCCAACATGGGAACAAACATTTAAATTCAATTATCCTGTTCAAAGCCAATTGGGTTTAATTATTAAGAAAGACCTCGACCCTGAGATAAAACATCAGATATTACAGGATGTGTCTAATGTGTTGTCTAAATCCGGATTACGAGAAGAGGTGAAAAACTTAGGTCTGTTTCCAATATTAAAAATGGATGTTAATTCTATTAAAGAATCTTTAGCTATTAATAAGACTCTTAAAGAAGTTATCATCAAGAATAACATTAAACTAACACAATAAAGAAAGGAAAAATGTTTAAATGTATACGGAAACGCAATCAAGGTCAATCGCTAAGACTCTAACAATTCGAGTTCTTTTTTCACTAAGTCATTTATTGAATGGATTCATTGTATCAGGATCATGGATTGTAGGCGCATCTATCGTAGGCGTAGCCGCATTAGTGAACATGACATTACACTGGTTACATGAACGAGTATGGAATTGGTTTCAATGGAATCGAAAACCAGAAGACAACGCATTTTTTAAAGACGGTCATCCTAGGACATTCAGCAAGTCAGTAACATGGAGAGCATTGATAACTATCAATAACTTTATGATACCTTATCTAATGACTGGATCTTGGAAACAAGCGGCAGCATTTTTAACCATTGCTACTGTTATTAACATTGTAATTTATTACTCGCATGAAAGACTATGGAATATGGTCAAGTGGGGCAAAACTGAGAAACTTGTAGAAGCAGAATGATTGATAAAAAATTAGGATATTACGTATGCGACAATGTCGAGTTTGATAGTAAAATACAGGCTGCGATATACGCTAACAAAGTTAAAAAGCCAATCACTTGGCAGTTTAATAATGAAGTTTTTGATCGATATGATTGGACCAAAGAGCCTCAAGAAACTCTAGATCAATTATACGATAGAAGGTCCCGTCAAATACGTGATACCTATGACTATGTCATTCTAAGTTACAGCGGCGGCGCTGATAGTCATAATATTTTAATGAGTTTTATTCGTCAGGGTCTTCATCTAGACGAAATTATTGTTAACACAATGTCTAAAGGAAACAGCGCCTTTACTACAATAGACTCTAATATTAAAAATCCAGAAAATGCTGCCGCGGAACACGAGCTACAAACTGTTCCTCGTCTTAAAGAATTACAACCTAAGATACCTAAAACAAAAATAACTATAGTTGATTTAAGTGATCACCTTTTTCAAAGTTTAGAAAAAGCAGGAGATGCAAGTTGGGTTTTAGACAAGCGAGAGGGATTAAATCCTTTAGGCGCTACCCGCTTTAACTATTTGCATTTCAATAATGTGCGTCAACAGTTTGACAAAGATAAAAAGATTGCTCTAGTTTTAGGAATAGAAAAGCCTAGAACTCACATTGTAGACAATAAACTATACATACGATTCGCCGACAGGTCTGCTAATATAGTAACTGTAGCAGAATACTTTAAAGAGTATACCAACTCTCGTGTAGAATTCTTTTACTGGAGTCCAGACTGTTGCGATCTTCTTTGTAAGCAGGGCCATATTATTAAAAAATGGTTGGAAATTTTTCCTGAAAAACAAAAGATGTGGGTAAAAGTGACTCCGGAGATGCATCGTCTTTATCACGAACGCATACTAAGAAGTTTATTGTATACCACATGGGACGACAATTGGTATCAAGCAGATAAAGCTATCAGCGATTGGCACAGCGAATTCGATGTTTGGTTTACAGAAGGACATAAAGATTCTAAAGCAAATGCTATCTGGAAGGAAGGCTTAGACTATGTTGCTAAAAACGTTCCTTCTTTTATGTTAAAATTCAGTGACGACAAAACTATTGATGGTCTTCAAATATTTGGATACAATTACTGCATCGGTGAATTAAAAAACAGGAACATAAATGGAATTCGGCCTTCATAACAATAGATTTTATGTAGACATTCCTAGCTGTCGCTGGGAGCCCGGAAACTTTAGACAGGAAGTTGATAGGCATTTACTAGAACTATACAATAAAAATCCTAAACTAATGCTGGGCATGAGTACCGGATTAGACAGTCAGGTTCTAATTAGGTCTGCACTAGATCAAGATATTCCTATCAAGTATGTGTTCTTGTATCTGCCTGGATATAACGAATTTGAATATAAAAACTTAGAGCCTATTGAAAGAAGGTTTGGTATAAAAGTAGAAGTAGTCGACTTGCATCCTATGGAGATTCAAGACGAGATTCTTGAAATGTCCGAGAAATTAAACATACATCCTAATCAATGTATGCATAGAAAGTTTTTAAGTATGCTACCGGATGATTATGATTTCTTACAAGGCATCGACGGACCGTTTGTAATTCCAAAGAAAGACGGAACAAACTTATATTATGAAGGCTACAACTCCTACGAAGTATCTAGGTATAGGGGATTTAAATCTTTAAACAGACCAGCAGACAATCATTTATTCGATAGGTCTAGCGAAGTTCTTCTTAGTATCTTACAAGACGAACTCTATATGGGATTCATCCATGCTGGAGAATACTTCAACAGAAATGGTCTTCACTACGCAGATAATTCTATCAGTAAATTAAACACAGTGGATAGATGGGATTATTACATTAAACCTTTATTTTATGGAAAATATTATCGTAACGAACTAATATATTTCCCTAAGTATCAAGGACCCGAAGGCATCGACTACATTATGTCACGACCACATGCATTTGGTAGACAGTCTGTTGTAATACCTTTACATATTTTAGTGGATCATTTGAAATCGTGTAACGGCAAGACTAAAAGGTTTTATGAAAACATCACATACGAATCTTGGAAAATAATCTCAAGCCTAAATAATATACAGCAAAAATGAATTTTGGGTTACTTAATTCTCGTTTTTACGTTGACCTGGAGTCCTGTTCTCGACCTGCGGGCACATTAAGAGAAGAATCTGAAAGACGTGCTAGAGATTTGTACAATATTTCTGACAATCTAATATTAGGATTGAGTTCAGGTCTAGACAGTCAAATAGTGCTACATAGTTTTTGCAGTCAAGGTTTAAAAATAAATTGTGCATTTTTATATCTTCCAGGATACAATGAGTTTGAACTAAACAACATAAAGATTCTAGAGAAAAAATATAATATAACCTGTCAGATTGTAGAATTAAACCCCGATGCTATCAGAGAAGAAATACTAGCTACGGCCACAGAACTGAACATACCGCCTAATCAAATAATACAAAGAAAATTTTTAAGTATGCTACCAGATAGTGCAGATTTTATTCAAGGACTAGAAGGTCCTAATTTTGCAAAATCAGGAAATAATTTTTATTTTTTTGAAACATATAATAGTTTTGAAAAAAGCAGACTACGTGCGTTTGATAGTTTAAACAGAACAGGTTCTGTAATTTCTTGGGAACAGACTCCTGAGATGCTTTGTAGTATTTTAGACGACGACATAGTTAAATCTTTTTTACAATCCTACGATTATACTGCTAAACATAATATACAATACACAGACGGGACCGAAATTGATTTTAAAGATAGATGGGATATCTTTATTAAACACATATTGTATGCGACACATTGGGGAAAAGAGTTAGAGTATTTTCCTAAGTATCAAGGTCCTGAAGGTATTGATTATGTAATGAACGGTCCTAGATGTGAATATATGAAAAATTGTATTTTTATACACTACGAATTAATGTTGAATCATTTAAAAGCCTGTAATCAAAAGGTTATTAGATTATGGGAAAATAAAATAGAAGGTAATGGATTTTTATGATATACGGATTTGAAAACGAAGAATTTTATTTAGATGTTCCTTCTTGTACTCGACCTGTGGGAAATTTAAAAGAAGAAACAGACAGACGTGCGCTCGATTTAAGTAAAGAATATTCTAATCTAGTATTATCTCATAGTAGCGGAATAGATAGTCAGGTTGTATTACGTGCATTTCTAGATCAAGGACTACCTATAAAGACAGTGTTCATGCACACTCCAGGTTATAATGATTATGAAAGGGATAACCTCGATATAATAGACAACAGACTAGGGATAAAAACCGAAGTGGTTGAAATCGATTTAGACAGCATAAAAGTCAAATTAATAGAAGAAAGTGTAGATACAGGTATTCACATTTATTCTTTATTATGGAAACATTTTTTAGAACAAGTTCCTAAAGATTGGAACTTAATACAAATGACTCATGACCCTTACATACATTCTACTAAGTCTTTAGAGGGTTGGTATTATTACATGAGCTACAATGGTCCAGAGATATCAAGAGAACGTGCATTCAGCCTCGTTGAAAGACCCGGCAATGTAATTTACTTTGGAGACACTAGTGAATACTTACTAAGCATACTATCAGAAGATGCACTGTTAGGCTGCTTATATTCTTTAAGATATATTAGCAATAACGGTCTAGTGAAGGAAGGCGTCAGCCTACAGACATTTGATCGGTGGGATTATTATATCAAGCCTGCAATATACGGCAAGTATTGGAAGGATCGACTTACATACTTTTCTAAGTTTGTAGGATTTGAAAAAGCAGACTGGTTAAATCCTGCTTCGGGTGTGTGGGAGAAGGGTGTTTATATTCCTTACAAGGAACTGGTTGCTCACCTAAGTTCTTGCGACGGAACAGTTAAGCGATTTTCAGGACAACTTCCTGTTGGTCTTGAATAAGATATCCCAAAGCGGTATAAACAGGCCGTAATTAACGTTACCTTTTGTGTGATGTAATAAATGCCAACGTCCTGCTGACAAGAAAGGTAAATTCCATTTGGGATTATGTTCAACAGTTTCTTGAATGAATGCCGCCCAGAGCCAATAGAAAATAATACACCACCATTGACCAGTTAACCAACTGTAGAGTATAGTTGGAATCACTTCTGTAAGCCACAAATCTACAGTACTTTTCCAAGTATCGTTGTAAAAAAATAAGTTATTCCAATGCCAGCCTGTTGGGTTCTTGTCTCCGTCCATCTGCGATAATATATGCTTATGGTGATCCCAGTGGAACTGGCTCATAAAAGACCATTTATGACCTATAACATGTACCCAATAAATTACAAAAGTCCAACATAAAAAATGAAAAATATATTCCATGCTTACCCTACAAGTTTATCTACAATTTTTTGTACTGGCAATATTTCTTTTACAGATTCAATGGCCTTGCTGGCAAAAATATGACCTTGCGTAGGACTGGCAATACCTGCTTTAAGAGATTTGGTATTGTTAGAATCCCACTCTCCTTCTATTTTACTAAAAATTATTCCTTTTTGCAACTCGCCCTGGGGAAGAACTTTAATATCATTTTCAGAAGATCCTATCATTTTTAACTTAGTTTCTTTTGATATGCAACTTTCTTCACTGGCTGCAAATATGGTTCCGAATCCTACCGCTACTGCACCTGCTTCTATTAATTCATTTAACTGTTCAGATGTACTAACACCGCCGGCTGGAATAATCCACAGGTTAGGATAGTTCCTTTTTATTTCTTTTACGGCATCCACTAAAGAAATCTTTCTAGTATCGAACCTTCCGGCAGCATCCTGCCCTTTAACTACGATACCTGAAATATCTCCAAAATCTAAACCCGGTACTACTTCGCTAACTAAACATTTTAAAAACACTTTAACATTTAATTGTTTTAGATCAGATATTATTTTAGAAAATTCTGGCCATTGTTCATGTGTTAACACACTAAAGTCAGGTGCTAATTCAATGTGTTTAACTCCTGCTTTGACAAATAAGTCCATTAACTTAGAATCTTTTAATTCAGAATCGCTTATACTCAAAAGAAAATTAGCATGATTAAAGATAGCCTTAAATTTTCCAATGTCTGTCATAAGAGCAACATATCTTTGGCCTAAGTCTTTGATGTGATAATAGTTATAAGCAGACATACTGGGCATGATACCTGCTTTAGTGCAGGCGATTGCCAATTTTAAATCCGAAACTTTGTTCATTGCTACGGCAACGATTGGATGTCTGCACCCTAAAACTGTTTGATGTGTGTTCATAGAAATATTTATAGTGGCGATGATAGCAATCTATAAATACTGAACCTTAATTAAGACATTATGACAAACAAAGTACACTGTATATTATTGGGCGGAAATGACGAATTCCCTGGAGGAACAAAAAACGCAGGACCCTATAGAGTAGCGACAGAATTACGACAAGCAGGATTCAATGTTGTTGTTCTTGACATTAGTATATTTGAATCTTTCGATAGCCAGATAGAATCAATATTGGATTTATTAATCTCAGAAGAAACTCTATGGGTTGGTATCAGTACCACATTCTTGTACAAAATATTTGGATACTCTTTTATTATTAAGAAAGAGAATTACGATAAGTTTGATGCACGTATTCCTGATTTTGATAAAGAAATCAGAAAGTTTGTATCTTTTGTTAAGTCAAAGAATTCTAAAATAAAGCTCATCTCTGGTGGAACTAGGCAGTTCTATTTAGAAAGATACGGATTTCAACAGTTCACTAGCTATTGCGACAAAGAGATATTAGAATATACTAACTGGCGGGCAGGCAAGGCTACTAGTATTAACTTAGAATTTTACGGACCAAAGATAAACGGCACAGAGTTTGACCGATTTGTAACAAGTCAAATACAGTACGAAGACGAGGATTACATCTTGCCCGAGGATTCGTTACCTATTGAGATATCCAGAGGCTGTATTTTTAAATGTAAGTTTTGCAGTTATCCTTTAAACGGAAAAACAAAGGGCGAATGGATTAAACGCCCTGAAGTGTTACGAGAAGAGATGCAACGTAACTATGATAAGTTTGGTGTTACCAGTTATATCTTTTCCGATGACACGTATAATGATTCTCTAGACAAAGTACGAATGTTGCACGACGAAGTATACAGTAAACTAAATTTTAAAATTAAGTTTGCTACTTACATTCGTCTGGACTTAATTATGCGCTTCCCTGAGATGGCACATATCTTACGTGACTCAGGTTTAAAATCTGCTATCTTTGGAGTAGAAACATTAAACCATGCTTCAGGTAAAATTATCGGCAAAGGTGTTGACCCTAAGAAACAATTTGAATTTATCTGGAAGATGAAGAGAGAAATGGGTTGGGACAATATCCTTACCAGTTCAGGATTTATTTTAGGGCTACCAGGAGATTATCCTGGATACGATAAAGACCTTCAAAACTTTTTATTAAGTAATGAAAATCCTTTAGACAGTTGGTTCGTACATCCGTTGTTTATCGTACCGCCTGACAAACAGGACAAGACTTATTTTTCTGAATTTGACCTAGAGTATGATAAGTGGGGTTATGAAATTGACCCTAATGTTGCTATAGACAGCCCGGCGGCACACTGGAAGAACGATAAGATTGGCACCGACTACGAGACAGAATTAAGAAATGCTAGACGTATTATGAGTCTATCCAGTTGGGATAGCAAGTATAAGTTTGGGGCATGGAACTATGCAGACATGATAAGTCTAGGCTGTAGCCCCGAAGATACTGCTAAGATGAATGTTTATGACCTGTCTAACAAATATAGCATTAAAAATCTTAGAGAACACAGAAAGCAACGCTATATTAAGTACATCATGAGGAAGTATGGCGGAAATACAAACCAGCCTTAACAATTGGTATCGATGGGATTATGAAGGATCTGATAGAAGATCTAGCCTAGATCAAAAATTTACTACAGAGTTTTGTACAAAGCCTGTAAACATCAATTCATTTAAAGAAGCATTGGTATACAATGCTAAATCTACTGCCGATTATTACGATGGTAAGAAGTTTGGATTAATGTTTTCTGGTGGCAGTGAAAGCGAGTTGTTGGCTAGAGTGTATAAAGAAATAGGCAAAGACTTCAAAGCCTATATTTTTAGATATGAAAAAGATATAAACATCTATGATGTAAGCTACGCTGTCATAATTGCTGAACAATTAAACATAGAATATCAAATAGTTGACTTTAATTTAGAAAAGTTTTATAATACAGAAGCAGAACGCATAAGCGAGCTTGCACAAGTTGACAGACCGAGAGCTCTTCCTCAATTAAAATTTCTAGACTACATAGACGAAATACCTATTGCAGGTGCAAGCGATCCTACGTGGTACAGGCCGCACAACGATTATTCTGTAAAGTGCGACTGGTTAATGAGAGATTGGGAACACGATATAGGATGGAGCAAATACCTAAAGTCTACAAACAGATCAGGAATCTTAGAATGGTTTAAATGGACTCCTGAAATGGTGTTAGGCTTTACAAAAATGCACTGGTTTAGTGACCTAGTTAATGATAGAATTTACGGAAAGTTGGGAACTAATTCTACTAAACTACAAGGATATCAAGAAGCATATTCTGATATGATACCTCGTATTAAAAAAACAGGTCTTGAATTGGCAGAACCGTTAGTCTTAGAATTTGAAGAAGTTCTAAAAAAGAAATACAACGGTTTACCTTATAGATCAGGCATGGATCGAACACTAAATCAAATTTTAGAACTTGAAGCTGTTTAATTAATATATAAACATATCCAGAGGTTACAATGTACGATATCAAAATTTGCGATATGACTCATCTAGAACAGGCTGTTGCCATGACTAGATTGAAAGAGAAGCACGGAGGTCTCCAGGCTAATTGGATGGCTGACTGGAATACAATCTTTAAAAAGTATTTAGGACCAAGTCCTTACTATATGTTGCTAGGAGCTTTCGAAGGAGACAAGTTAGTTTCATTCCTTGGACTTGCCTTTTACAATAAATCTGATCCTGCATGGTTTATTGTTTTTATGTTTACAACGGTGTTCAACAATAAGTTTTCATTTAATAGACCCGACATAGGTCCGTTAGTTAAAACTGCCTTTGAGATTGCAGAACGCAGACACTATTGGAACTACTACTATTCTCTAGCAAAAAAACACGAACTTCTTTACGATAGGTTATGGTCAAAGAACCAATACATGCCTACGGGCAGATACGAAACTAGAATAGAAGTTGAAATACCTCCTTATACTCCTATGGAGAGAGATAGGTATTGGAGATTGATGGGACAGCGTGTGCATGATGTTGATGTTGTAATTAAACGCCGCATCCTAAGGCATGAATTTAGAAGAGAACATGCTAGTTTACATCCTGTAGAACTAAGTTCTCATAAAGAATATACAAATGTAACACAACTTCCTTTTGATAGTTTATGACTTTTAAAGTTGTCGATTATAAAAATGTCGATCAAGAACAGTTCTTTAACTTCTGTAAGAAAGAATTCGAAGACAAGGAACAGCCTGCCCACGTAAACATGTGGGCAGACGACTGGATTAATCAAACTCATACACTTCCCTATCTTTTAGAAATTGAAAAAAGATTTGTGGAGCCTACAGGCAAGTTCTTTGTGTTGCTCGATGGAGATCAAATTGTAGGATGCAGTGGCGTTTACCAAAGCGACTTTTCAGAGCATATATGTATAGTAGGATTACGCAGTTGGATCAATAAAGAGTACAGAGCACAGTTCTTATTAGGAAGATTCCTGTACCCTGAACAGGTAATCTGGGCGAAATCCAAAGGGTTTAAACAGGCCGCAATAACGTTTAATGAATACAATTCTAAACTAAAAAATATATTTTTAAGAACTGGCTTTGGTGTGGTCAAAGATAGAAAAGAAAATAGCCTGTTCTTTAACGGTGTTAATGAGTTAGGTTTTCCTGTAGAAATCAAGTACACAAAGCAATGGCTTCTATACGAAAAGTTCGATCCTTTATGGGATTTTGACTATAATAAAATAAGATGGACAAAATCAAACTAAATATAGGAAAGGAGTCGATATGAAATTTCTAGCCAGTAGTACAAAAGGCGCACAAGTATTCGTAATATTATCGTTGATAGGAACTATTTTAGGTTTCCTGACCTATGGAGTTACGGCTAACGCCTTACTGTTGATACTGGCGGGTTACTTTGCCTACGGATGCCTGGGCGTTGTTGTTACATTTCATAGACAACTAAGCCATCAGAGCTATACTACACATCCTTTGTTAACTAAATTATTTTCTATACTTGGTTGTTTAGGCGGTACAGGTAGTCCTCTTGCATGGGTTGCTATACATATAAACCATCACCGTAAAAGCGATAAGCCAGGGGATCCCCATAGTCCTTTGTATAAAGGAGTTAAAATATTTGCTCTAAGCTATGATCAAGAAGTAGACGAGAATACTAAATGGAAAATGCGCAGGATGGTTACTGATAGGTTCCATCAGTTTTTACATAGATACTATTTTGCTATAATAGCTGTATGGAGTTTATTCTTGTTCTTAATCGGCGGATTCTATTTAATGGTGTTCTTACACTGGGCTCCTGCGTTTGTAACTGCCTTCATGAGTAACGTAGTTAACTATATCGGACATAAACCAAACTGGCTTGGAGCATTTAGAACCTATCGTTTAAATGACCAAAGCACTAATAATTGGTTATGGGCAATACCAAGCTGGGGAGAAAGTTGGCACAATAACCATCACAGGTTCCCTAGAAATTTCAGCACTGGTCAGGGCTGGTGGCAGATTGATATTTCGGCTTTAGTCATTAGATTAATAAGGTCCAAAACTCTTGCTACTAAATGAGTTTTGTGTTAAAATCAAGAAAATTTAATATTTTCATGACTAACGCATCTAAAAGTCCCGACAGGCACTCCTTCCAAAAAAAAGGATACATTGAACGCTGTGAAGAAAAGGGCGAAACTCCTAACGACGGTTATTTGGATTGGTTTCAAACAATTCTCGAACGGGAGAATACTAAATGGGACAACCCTAAGTCTAGAGAAAACAGCATGGAATGGGACCTAGTTACTACCGATTGGATTTTAGAAAAAGTTCGTAGTAGCGAATCATATGCACAGAATCTTTATGCGGCTATGTGTAACAACGAGTTTGTTAAACGTGAGATGTGGCCTATTCTAAAAGACCAACGGTGGGGTTGCAGTTGGCGCTATGCCGGCGGTATCATTGCAGACATGCGTCAAGAAGGCGATTACATAGATTGGTATTGTAGTGGCATGGGCGGACTCAATCAAGAGTACGACGCCAAGGAAACTAATGAAGAGTGGCAAAAACGTACTGGATATGTTCCAGAATGCATGGTCACAGAAGAAATTGAAAACGACTTACACAAATTAGGTTGGTTAGTTATTAAGGACAGTGAATGACACAGTTAAAAGGTTATCAGGAAAAAGGGTGGGGATACGAACTTATATGGGCCACCAATGAAAAATATTGCGGCAAGATTATGTGTTTTACTAAGCCGGGTGCCAAGTTTAGTATGCACTTTCATCGAGAGAAAGAAGAAACTTGGTTTGTTAACGCAGGACAATTTACTCTAAAGTATATCGATACAAAGACCGCAGAGATGAAGGAAATCCTGTTAAAGGAAGGAGACGTTTGGCATAATCCTCCTTTACAGCCTCATCAGTTAATTGCCATGCAACCTAACAGCATGATCTTTGAAGTCAGTACAGCAGATAGTGTAGAAGATAATTATAGAATCGGTCCCGGAGACTCACAGTTAAAAGAAGATAAAAATGGAAAATAAAAATCTAATCTTTAATGTTGAAGATATTTTTGAAGAAATTCCTGGAGATCCTGACAATGTCATTATGAAAATTCCTCCAGAAGTATTAGAACATACAGGATGGAAGGAAGGCGACATTCTTAATGTTTCCGTAGACGAAGAAGGAAGACTAACTCTTACTAAACATGGCTAAAAATTCTGAATTAATTGAACTAATAGGCGAGATAACTGAAGTATTGCCTAACTCTACATTTAGAGTTAAAGTAGAAAAGATGGAACAGATTATACTCTGTTACATGGGCGGAAAGTTAAAACAGCACAAGATTAAAATTATCTTAGGCGACAAAGTAAAGATGGAAGTTAGTCCTTACGATCTGACTAAAGGTCGCATAACATATAGATTATAATATGAACTCGATCATCGAACGTGTAAATGCTGTCTGTCAAACCGTTCGTAAATCGAATGAACATGCGATTTCTTTTAAAAAGTTAATAGGAAACTTAAAAAAAGAATTTAGAGAAAATGATCTAGATATTGCCATCAAAACAAAAAAAGATAAAACACTCGAGCAGTATCATTTTTACGTAGAAGCATTCTACGATGCAGAAGAAGACTTTAATAACGAAACACCTGTAGAAGTTTTTGTCTATCACAACTTCTCTGACAAAGATTTGTTTGAGCATAAACAGATTACAGAGTTTTTAATACAGATTTTCGATGCTGTAGTACATGAGTACAAACATAGAAAACAAAGTGTTTCTAGAAATTATGAAGTCTATAGTGACCATCCTATGGAACCTTATTCAAAATATCTAGCTGATCCCGACGAGTTAGATGCATATTCCTTTAGTATTGCCATAGAGTTGTTGCGTCATATGAATAAAGAGCGTGTGGAACGCTATATGACTAGATTAACTGCTTTGAGCAAGCTCAAACAGGGAAATTCTTTAGTTAGTCCAAACTTAAGAGCATACATTGGACAGTTTAATCATAACCCAATAATAAAAAAATTAGCCAAAAAAGTCTACAAGTATGTAGATTCGATTGACAAACGACATATTTTCAAGTAAAATAAGTCTATAATCAATCACAAAGAGCGATAAATGGCTGATTCCTACTCTACCCAACGTATTTTGGAGCTATCTTGTGCCGCACAACGGACTAACAAAGGGTACTTGAAAGAATCCGAAAGTGTATTCGACAACGAAGGTAAATTTTTATTCATCAAACACGATAATAAGAGTTTGGTAAAATTTGCCGTTGGTGCATTTAAATCGGAAAATTTGGCGCCAGAGTTTGCTCCTCAGGCAATTTTTATCGAAGACTGCGACAAATCCATGGCTGAAGATATTCGAAAATATTTTCGAAGACTTATGTTTGCGGCTATTAAAGGCGACAACGATTTCAAAACTGAAGTGAATAGCCTTTTAGGTACAGAAGAAATTCCTCTATCTAAAATTGGATATATTGCCTGCTTGCCCAGTGTCTACTTAAAAGACTCTTCTAGGAATACGTTTGAACGCAAGGCAAAGTTACTTGACGATGGCTTTTTGGGAGAACCTGATACTTGGCTATTCGATAAAGACTGCGAAGTGATACAGTGTGTTCGTTCAAAAAACTTTGATGCATGGAATGTCGATGCTATAATTGATAATAAATTAGTCAGTTGGTTTTCAAAAAATCAATTGAAAGTGGGCGATGCAGTAGTTGTCAAAGCTAAGATTAAAGATCAAAGTTCTAATTGGTTAACTAAAAAAGACCAAACTAGACTTAACTATGTAAAGGTAGCACAATGAGTTATACCGAAAAACAATACGAAGAATTTGCTAAAAAAATGGAAGAACGTTTTCCCAAAATGTTCGCTGAGCAATATGGTGGGTTTGCTGTAGGTGCGGGTTGGTGGCCTATTCTTGAATCTCTGTGCTCTAATATTCAACAACATCTCGATTGGAAGAATAGAGAAAGTGAAGTTGTTCCGCAGGTAGTTGTAGAACAAATTAAAGAGAAGTTTGGCGGACTGCGCTTCTACTATCAAGGCGGCGACGAACAAATTCACGGAATGGTTCGTATGGCTGAAGCATGGGCAGACTCGAGTTGTGAAGAATGTGGTAAGCCTGGAGAAAGAAGAAGCGGAGGTTGGATTCGTACATTGTGCGAAGAACACGAAGCAGAGCGTCAACAAAGAATGAAAGAAAGGTTTGGAGATGATTAAGAATTTTTTAGAAGCCATTGATTACAAAATTACCGGCGGATCAGAGTTTTGCTGGACCTGTTTTGGTACAACTGCTCGATATCTAGACTGTGATGACAGTCAAGGTGCCGACGGGAAATACAGCATACATTCTGTTTTCGATATTGTAGATCAAACTATCTATGTTATTGAAGCATGGGATTATGTTAACGGTCGAGAATACAGATGGCTTAATCCAGAATTCGCTAGCAAGTTCACCGATGAATGCAGTGTAAAAGGCATTGATCCCCGATCATCTCTTGATGGTAAAAAGTTTATCGACGTAGACGTTCAAGATGATATCTTGGAGAAAATCTCCAAAATTATCAATGGAGAGGAATACGACACACGAATCAAAGTTCCAGTTGACTTTTCCGATGAAGATCTGTTAAAATATATGAAACTGGCACATGATTTGGATATTACATTTAACGAACTAGTTGAACGTGCTATTCGAGAAGCAGTTGACGAATGTAAACGTAATCCGGAAGAGTTCAAAAGAAAGGCTCAAAGGTTTGTAAATGAAAATTAAAGTAGTGTCGGATCTGCACTTGGAGTTTTCCGACATTAACATTAAGAACGATGAAGGTTGTGATGTCCTGATTTTGTCAGGAGACATCATGGTTGCTCACGATTTGTACGAGCATCCTGAGACCAGCTACGGTATGTATAGTAATGTTAACCTTGCTGACCTCGGTCGTAGGCAAGCCAGTGCTCTGCGGTTCCGTGACTTCTTGAAGCGTGTTAGCTTTCAGTTCCCACACGTTGTTTACGTTGCCGGTAACCACGAGTTCTATCACTTCCGCTGGTTCCAAACTTTGGACGTCTTGCGTGAAGAATGTGCTAAGTTCCCTAACGTCTACTTCTTGGAACAGGAATGTAAAAAGATTGACGACGTTACATTCATTGGCGGAACCTTGTGGACTGACATGAACAAGAACGATCCGTTGACTATGCATGCCGTTCGTGACATGATGAACGACTATAGAGTTATACGAAACGACAAAGCTGGCTTTACTAGTGTCAAGCCTGCGGATACTGTTGTTCGTTTCACTAAAATGGTCAAGTACGTCGAAGCAGTCATCCAAGGAAAGTTCGATGAAAAGTTTGTTGTGTGCGGCCATCACGCACCTAGCAAGTTAAGCACTCATGCGCAGTACAAAGATGACACACTAATGAACGGTGCTTACAGTAGCGATCTCAGCGACTTTATTATTGATCATCCACAGATCAAACTGTGGACACACGGACATACACATCATCCATTTGACTATGTCATTGGAGAGACTCGTGTTGTTTGCAACCCTCGTGGCTATGAAGGTTACGAGCCAGATAGTGGCTGGAATCCTAACATTGTATTGGAGGTATAATGAGTAATGAAAATTTAGTGCCACCGGTTTTTCCTGGTATTGCAGAGATGCTTCGGGTAACCGGAAATAATACTGCTATGTTCATGGAGCAGGTTGCTCTACACATAGAAAAACTTGAGGCTGAAAATGCAGAACTTAAACGTAAACTTGGTGCCAACAGCGATGACCTTAAGTGAAAAAGAGATCAAACTCTTTAAAAAATGGCTTAAAGGCCATCTAAACTACGGGCCGGTTACTGTTACTTTTACTAAAAAGGACGGAACAGAACGAGTAATGAATTGTACAACTAATTCAGAACTCGTTCCCGCCCTGCCTGTAGTAGAAGGTGTAGAGAAAAAAGAAAAGAAAAAGAACGAAGAAGTCATGTCCGTATATGATCTCGAAGCTCAAGGCTGGAGGAGCTTTAGATGGGATAGTGTAAAGCAGGTTAGATTTGAACTATGAGTCTTATTGATGATAATGGAATTAGTGTATGGGATGCAGATTGTTCTGTTATGCCTGATCAACCTCCTGAGCATCAATTTATGATAATGACATATAAAGGAAAAGATAAGTTTCTTTGGACGTATCAAGATGTCCAAAGAGCTTTATCGTTAGGGGTTGTAAATTTTCTTAAAGATTGTAAAATACATGATGTAACAAAAGAACAATCGGACGAATTAAAGATATTTTTCGATCATTGGGTAATCCTAATTAAAAACGAAGGAAACATTTCGAGCTTACTATGAAACAAATTATTGCAGATACATGTCAGGTAATTTCTATTTCAAATAAACAAACCGTCAACGCTGTGGTTATGGAATTTAAAGAACGAGATCGAATGTTAGTTGTTCTTAATAAAAGTGTTAAACTGCCTATGACATGGAATGGCAGAGTATATGAAGGACGAATGGGAGGATTAGATTTTGAATCCTCCGGTCCCGTTGTAAAGAATATTCAAACCGGAAGAGGTTAACATGAAAATTGGTCTTAGCTATAGTCGATGCATTCGAGATATTGTCGAAGGTAAAGTTGACATTGAAGACGTTCTAGTAATTGTTGCTCGTACAGATTTTGATCCGCACGACGACGAACAATGGCAGGGTATTTGGCAGGGCTATGGCGGCGGAACTGGCATGCAGAGTATGCGTGGATTTCTCAGTGGTAGTATGCCAGAGTGGGCTGACTATACAGACGAAGATGAAGACCGCTTCCGTTCGGTAAGTATTGAACTTTGGGAACAAGGTAAGTTCCATCAACCTCGTAAGTTTGGCGCACATCCTCGACGTATGCCCTACTACTGGTTGGAAACATTCTTGCCAGATAATGAATTAGATAATCATCCTGCGGCCAAAAAGGCTTTTGAAAAGTTCCAAATGGTTGCAGGTCTTATTAACGCGAAACCTTTACAGACAGAACACGAATGAGTAATATTCTTTCTCAAATTAATGCAAGAAATTTAGTAGTAAACGACTTTGACTTCAGCGACATAAGTCTACGTACAGCCTCCGAGCGTATTACAGAATTTAAAGCAGATCCTTTAGTTCTAGCCTGTAGGCTAAAAAGACATATCGAAGAAGGCAACGGTTATCTTAGTCTGGAAAGTAATGACCTAGTTGAGTTAATTACACCTGAAGATGTAGAACTTGCAGAAACAATTAGAAAATATTACAGTAAAAAATTCTTTTGGAAGGCACTAGCCGATGGTAGGTCATTAAGTGATTATCGTACACGTCTAATTAACCTTCTTGAAAATCGTATTGACAAGTGCAAGGACCAGGACTGTGGTATATACTACAAACTACCCTGGTTCTATCAAGAAGATATGGCATACGAAGATTTTAAACTAAACTACAAGACCGAATCAATTCCTAGAATTGTATATGGAGTTAAAGCTGGGCCTGAAGATTTTGAACTTACTTATGTTAAGTCGACAGTTTCTACACAACGTAAAAGAAAAATTGAAAGATTCTGGTTTACAGATAAAACTCATTTGTACTCGATAGAAGTTGAGCAGAGCAATCCTCTTATAGATATGTTTCGACATTTCTTAGAAAATTCAAATCCTATTAAAATGCAAGGATATAGGTCAGAAGATCGAATTGATCAGATGTATTTCTACAAAATTTATAAATTTAACTTTACAAAGGTTTAATATGCCACATTTGGTACCAATGGTTGTCGAGCAAGAGGCTCGCGGTGAACGCAGTTACGATATCTACAGTCGACTGTTAAAAGATAGAATTGTTATGTTAGATACTGATGTTAACGAACACAGTTCTAGCATCATTGTTGCACAGTTACTTTTTCTAGAGAGTCAAGGAAACGATGACATTCAGTTCTTTATTAACAGTCCGGGTGGTAGTGTAACAGCAGGCCTAGCCATTTATGATACCATGCAGTTTATCAGACCCGCTGTATCTACCATTGTTCTAGGACAGGCCTGTAGTATGGGCAGTTTCCTGGCACAAGCAGGCGCCAAAGGCAAGCGGTTTGTACTTCCTGAAAGTCGTACAATGATTCATCGTGTAAGTTCTGGAACTCCTGGTACTCGTGGGTCAGTTCACGTTCAGGAGTTGCAGTTCGAAGATGCTAAACGCACATACGAAGAAAGCCAGCGTATTAACAAACGTCTTACTGAACTGTATGTAAAACACAATACAGCAGGTAAAACCTACGAAGAACTATTCAATGACATGAAATTCGACACGTTTTTAAGCGCAGATGAAGCTGTACAATACGGGTTGGCTGACAAAGTCATTGAAAAACGCCCGTAAAGTGCGTACTTAATTGGACACCCTAGTATACTATAAATATTGTTAGGAGTATACTATGGTAGTCCGTAAAGCGTTCAACTGGAGTCTTTTATCTAAAGATATTTTGTTCAGTATGTTAAATGGCATACAGGGCAAAATTGTTGATAAAAGGCTAAGTGTAGAAGAACTACACGATCTAATGTCTAAACACATTAAGAGCCATTTACCTATTAAGGTTCGCTTAGATCGCAGTCCCAAAAACGATAAAGGTTATGTTTATGTCGGTGGTACTTACTACAGTGACTACGACAAGAAGTGCTATACTAGACACATAGAAATTATCTTTAGCTACAATACTGATCAAAAATACTTTACACTAAGCAGACATCGCTGGATTAGGATCTGTAGTTTATTTGCAGATACTGTATTGCACGAAATTATTCACTGTAGACAATATCGTAGCAGAAACTTTAAGAGTATTCCAGGATACGAAAGCACAGCCTACTATGCTCGAGATCGAAAAGAACAAGAGTATTACGGTGACAGAGATGAAATGGGCGCATTTAGTTTTAACATCGCCTGCGATCTATACGAAAGATTCGGAGACGATTTTGATAGTGCGGCCAAATACCTAGACTCCAATCAATATCGTAGACACAAACGTAGCTCATTCTACAAATATATGGCGGCATTTGAGCACAATCATAAGCATCCAATTATCAAACGTATCAAAAGAAAAGTTGTAAGTCAGTTGCCAAACGCACAACTCGGTAAGCCATTTCGAACATCAAACTACTTGACCTATTGATCTATTCGTGTTATAATACAGCATTGAATAACTAATAGGAGCCAAAATGAGTTTTGATCCCTGCCCAAACGTTATTAGCAGTTTGGAAGAT
>JACCDX011712434.1_pt1 | contig 26868 bp, 14 predicted proteins | sample 7449681 | NCBI WGS metagenome assembly JACCDX01 (sample SAMN15323450, study PRJNA562643) | freshwater metagenome | isolation source: river surface water | place: USA:Blue River Watershed | collected 2017-08-18
CGATGATGATGACTAATTTAAAAAAATCTTTTTAATAATATAATAATATTATTAAAATGGAACAATTACGGTTCAAATTAGAAGATTTCTTTCCTATATATACAATGGAGGATGAAAAAGAGTTTTATAATTCTGTGCCTATAAAGAAGGAATTTGATGACGCAAGAGCAGTTTTAAATGAACCCCGTCCTCAAAGAGGAGAACAGCTTAAACATCAAGCTTTTATGATGAGATTTCTATCACCACATACTCCGTATGATAAGATGATTGCATTTCACGGGTTAGGAAGTGGTAAATGTTTGGGTAAAGATACCCCTATATTAATGTATGATGGAACTATTAAAAAAGTTCAAGATGTTATAGTTGGAGACTTAGTTATGGGAGATGATTCAACCCCAAGAAATGTTTTATCAACTATAAAAGGTATTGATAATATGTATGATATTATCCCTGTAAAAGGAGAAAAATATACTGTTAACTCTAAGCACATTTTAACTTTAAAAATTAGTAATAGTGGAGTTACTAATCAAGGAGAAAGACAGCCTAATAGACCATATCAAGCTGTTTGGATAGATAAAAACACTATTAAACAAAAACAATTAGGATTTGCAACTAAAGAAGAAGCTGAAAAATTTTTAAACGATAATATTAAAGAAGATGATAAGATACTTGATATTGAGGTTGAAAAATATTTAAATCTTAGTTCTAAATTAAAGTCTAAATTAAAAGGTATCAGAACAGGGGTTGAATTTAAAGAAAAAGATCTTAAAATTAACCCATATTTAATAGGTTATTGGCTTGGAGATGGAACCTCTAGAGGACCTATGATAACAACAATTGAAAAAGAGGTTATAGATTACTTTAACGAAGAGTTAAAACAATACAGTTTACACTTAGTTAAACATCAATCTAAATATTGTTATGGAATTACAAATATTTATCAAGAGGATGAAAGCAAGCATAAGAAAAATTTTTTTAAAGACACATTAAGACATTATAATTTAATTGAAAATAAACATATTCCAGAGGAATTTAAGGTTAATTCCAAAGAGAATAGACTTAAACTTCTCGCAGGGTTAATAGATTCTGATGGTTATTTAGATAATAACTGTTGCTATGAGATAACTCAAAAGAATAAGACATTGGCTGATGATATTTTATATCTATGTCGTTCATTAGGTTTTGCAGCTTATATGAAAGAATGTAAGAAGAGTTGTATGTATAAAGGAGAAAAAAGAGAGGGAACTTATTACAGAATTAATTTTTCAGGTAAAGGAGTAGATGAAATTCCTTGTATAGTTTTAAGAAAGAAATCAGCTGAGAGAAAACAAATAAAAGATGTATTAGTAACAGGTATAAATGTAGTATCAAAAGGATTAGGAGAATATTATGGGTTTATGTTAGATGGAAATGGAAGATTTCTTTTAGGAGATTTTACTATAACTCATAATAGTTGCCTTCTTACAAGCGTGTCAGAATATGCTAAAAATATAAAATCTGGAGAATTATCAAATAATAAGATTATCATTTTAACCCGTAATCCTACTTTAAGAAAAAATCTTATAAATGAAATTACGTGTATATGTACACCCGGAAAATATGAACCACCATTACGCGATACAAAAACAAGAGAATTACTCACAAAAGATACACAAAGAAGAAGAGTAGAAAAAGCAATTGGAGTAGAGTATGAAATTTTAACCTTTACAATGTTCGTTAAAGAAATTTATAATAAAAGTAACGAGCAATTAAGGGCAGAATATTCAAATCGATATATCCTTATAGATGAAGCCCATAATATTAAACTTCAACCAAATAAAAAGAGTAAAGATGAAGATGATATTTTAGGGTTACAATTAAGAAGTAGAGGTGTAAGTAATTATAAAGAAATTCACAGATTTTTACACTGTGTTATAGGGTGTAAAATATTACTTTTGACAGCAACCCCTATGAGGGATCAACCATCTGAGATATGTAATTTATTAAATTTGATACTTCCATTAGACAAGCAATTGAATAAAAAAGAATTTAAGAGTATATTTTTTGATGAAAATAAATTTAAGGATGAAATGAAGAATGAATTTAAGTCTTATATTAGAAACAGGATAAGTTACGTTAGAGCTTCAACAACAGATATTACCATAGTAAATGAGGGTGTGATAGATGATGGTTTTAAATATACAAAAACTGTATTATTAGATATGGATGATTATCAGGATGAAAAATATAAGGAAGCTTATAAGAAGGATGTGGGTTCTAATGGAGAATTAAATGCTGATTTAGAGGTTGAAGATGATGGAGAAGAAGATGCTTCATCTGGGTTATGGTTAAACTCACGTCAAGCATCAATGTTTGTTCCTTTCGATAAGGTTAAATTAAATGACCTTGTAATAAAGGATAGAAATAATTATAGACCGTCAGAACATCTTATAAATTATCTTAAGAAGAATGGCGATAGTATTGAAGCTATGTTAAAGCAATTAAAAAAGTGTAGTGTGAAATACTGGTTAGTTGTAAGGGATTTATACAAGTATCCAAACCAGAAGTTTTTTATTTATAGTAATATAGTTAAGGGTGCAGGCGCTCTTCTTTTGGGAGCAATTCTTGAAGTTTTTGGTTTTGACCACGCTCCAAATATTAAGGAAGTGGAGGGATCAACTTATTGTCAAACCCAGGGTAAAGAAAGTAAGGAATTACCTATAAGTGAAAATCCAAATAGAATGCTTGTTTTAACTGGAAGCACATTAACATCAACACAGCTTGATAATATGGTTAATAATATATTCAACAATAAAAAGAATGTTTATGGGGATTATATCCGTGTAATTATTGGAAGTCATATTATAGGAGAAGGTGTAAGTTTTAAACATATAAGAAGAATTTATGTGTTAACTCCAGGATGGAATAGTGCAACTACAGAACAAGCTATAGGTAGAGGTATAAGATATAAATCTCATGAAGAGTTAAAACCGGATGAGAGAAAGGTTTCAATTTTAAGAGTTTCAGTTCAACCTGTTATAGAAATGGGAGAAAATTATGGGTCAATAGATAGTCAAATGTATAAGATTTCAGAGGATAAAGATATCCGTATAAAACAGGTTGAGAGATTAATGAAGGAGGCATCAGTTGATTGTGCGTTGAATAGAAGTAGAAATATATTACCTACAGATAAGCCTAATACAAAGGAGTGTGATTATATGGATAGTTGCGAGTATAAATGTGACTTAGTTGATGAGAAATTTTATTATTCAAATTGGGTAGGAGAAAGGATAGTTGATACTTATAATTTATATTATGCAGAAACAGAAATAAAGACCGTTAAAACAGCTGTAAGAAAAGCGTTTGGATATAAGTTTGCTTTTGACTTTGAAGAGCTTTATAATTATATTAAAGATGATATAAGAAATATACCTTCGTTAGTGCTTGCAAGAGCATTGGATAATATGATAGTTAATAATGATACTATATATAATAAGTTTGGAATAGTTAATTATTTGAGGGAGGACCGAAATATGTTTTTCTTGGTGGATGATCCATTAGAAACATCTATATTTACAAGTTATTATTATTCGAAAGATCCATCTCCCGAAAAGTCAATTGGTTCGTATGAAACTATCCTGCAATATTTTCAATATGATAAAATCGAAGACATAATTAATATTCTTATAAAGAACCAGAACAATGAAAAAATATTGAATAATGTGTTTAATAATTTATCGGCTGAAATATCACAGAAATTTGTGGAAATGTTTTATATTGCAAAGATAAAAAAGTCGGGTGAGAATAAGGAGTTGCAAGATTTTATTCTTAGAAAATTTAGTATGTTTTTAAAGGATGTAAATGGGAATATAATTTCAAATGTAAATCCTGGAAGTATTAGAGTGCTTGAAAAAGGAAAATATATTTGGGAGGATATAAATGAAGAACAAATTGAAAAGTTGAAATCTATGAAGAGTGATAAGCTTAATGAATTAAAAAATAATCCGTATCGTATATATGCTGTTATAACTGATAAATATAAAGATAAAAAAGAGGCTCATAAGAACTTGAAGATTGTTGAGATAAATGAGAAGAAGAGTTATGGCGGAACAAGTTGTTCTACAACCCCATATGATCTTAATACAATTGTGGGTGTCTATTATGCTATAGTTAAGAAGTCAAGAGAATTAGGTTCATCTCTTCCTGTTTTAGGAGACAATGAATATACATTAAACGAACTTAAAAAATTAAAGCATTATAAGGCTATGAGGAACTATATTTTTGAGAATAAATATATAAGTGAACTTAGAGATTATATAATAGACGCAACCGGATTAAAAGAGTTTATAAGTAGATTGTCAAATGATAAAGAGAAGAAAAAGGTTAAAAAGTATATTGATAAACCTGTTCTTGATGAAGATGATATAATGAGTATATTAAAGACTGTAAGTGATAAGAAAGAATTGGTATTCCTTTATACGAAGATGACAAATGAAAAATTTATGGATGATATAGAGGATAAAGTTGAAGATGAAATTAATTCTTTAAGTCAAGATGTAATTAATATTTTAGGAAATATGTTGGATAAAAAGACAGCACCAGATATTTGTGGTTCATTGAAAGAATGGTTTATAGAAAATGATTTATTCATCAACGAAGCAGATTTAATTGAAATTTAAATTTTTATAATTATATAGTTATATACAATGTCTAAAAAGGATAGAAGCGCAAATACAAATTACAGCTATACATATAGGTGGATGTATAGGCCGCCGCAAAATTATATTGATAAAAGCCCTTTTAATGCAAAGAACTCTACAGAGGAAAAGGTATGTAGAAGTGGTATAGTTTTTGTTAATAAAAATACGGTTGCTGAAGATGTAAAATTTTTAGTTGTAAGAGGTAAAGAATCAGGTATTTGGAGTTTTCCAAAAGGGCGAAAACAAGATGATGAAATAGATGAAGTATGCGCTATAAGAGAGGTATTTGAAGAAACAGGTATTCAAGTTGAAAACTTAGATAATAGGAGTAGGTTTAAGGTTGGGAGAAATACTTATTTTATAATAGAAGTTAATAATTTAGATGAATATAAAGAGTTTAACATAACCGATACTTTTGAGGTTGATTTAGTAGAATGGAAGACTGTAAGTGAGCTGAGAAAAATGGATTGCAATAAAGATATAAGAGCAGTATTATCATATCCTATAAGAAAATATGGTTATCATAGTTTATTATTTTAAAATTTATAGTTAAATTAAACTGTAAATTTTATTTATAAAGCGTCTTGAAGACGTTCTGCAAGTTCTCTATCTTCACGTTCTTGTTCTTCTCTCATTTGATTTCTATAAAGTTCTTGCGACTCTAAATTTGAAGTATGAAGATGATATATGTTTCTTGGATTATCACTCATATTTTCTTCTTCAGGATAAAGAAGTCTATGGACTTTTAAAGGTGCACTTCTCCCAAGTCTTAATGCTCTCCCTAACACTTGAGTTTCAATATTCTCTGAGCTCATTTTATGATATAAGATAACATCGGTTGTTTCAGGGAGATCAATACCACTTCCATCATTTCTACTATTTAAAAATAATACTTTAATTTTTCCTTCTTTGAATAGCCTGATATACTTTTGTTTTGCATCACTTGTTCCTTTTACCTCTGCAAATGTTATATTGTGTTCTGTTAATTTTGATTTAATACAGTCAAATGTAGGGTTAAATTCACTAAATAAAATAAACTTACCATCAGGGTTAGAAAGTATAATATTTTTTGCGGCATCTAACTTGGTTAATTTTTCATGTTCCTCCTCCTTTTTTTCCTCTTCTTTACGGGTAGATGATATAGCCATTTTCTTCATATCAAGTTTATCCCTACAGAAAGGGCATTTTTGTGTAGTATTATATAAACTCTTAACACAATTACTACACATAACACTATTACAACAGAAGGTTATAACAGGTTCTTTATATTCTTCAGAGCATAATGGACACTCGTTATCGTCTTCTGTATCTCTCTTTACTTTTTGTTTTAGATTTTCAAGGGAACGTTCAGCATCTTCTAACTTCTTTTTATATTCTTCAATTTTAACCTTACTATTATCGTTATTTATTGTGCTATGATATGATATTTCTGCCTTTATTCCAACGATTTCCTTCTCTTCTTTAGCTATAATAATTTCAAGTAAACTACCACTATCTTTTGTTCCTCCAAGGGCAACAATTGCACCAGCTATATCATCAGCAGCAATCATTCTTTGAACTTCATTTGAAAGTCTTCCTCCATACATAGTAAACTCACGGTTAAAACACTTATATTTATAGTATGTAATTTCAGACTGTTGATAGCTTTGACTTAACTCTGCATCTGTGTTCTTTACTATAACGTATTTTTGTTTTACGCCGTGCATTAAGCTTGTTATAGCGTTATTATATAATGTTCTGTTTGAAAAACCAGCATCATCATAAGGAAGGGTTGCTGATATTATCCAATAAAACTTAGCCTTTGTCATAGGTAAAACTCCAGATAATTGCAACTCGTCAAAAATTAACCTGTTAAACCCTATATTTTGAAATTTGTATATATTTGTTACATAACCTGAAAAGTCCCTATATCTATTATAGGTGACTAATATAACATCCAAGTTTTCAATAGCATCTTTATCAAGTGATGCTATATCTGCAGTTTTTATAATTTTTCTATAAGTTAGATCAGTTTTATCAAGTTCATTTGCCCACTGTTGAAATATAGCAGAAGAACATACAATTATGTTTAACTTTAAGGGTCTAAAACTTAATTGTTCCTCTGTAATAAATGAAAAATAATGGTTTGAGCCCATATCCATAGTCCAGGGATAACAATAATTTTCTTCAAGGGGTTCATTTTTCATCTTGGTTCTAGATAACAGGGAAACAACAGCAAGAGTTTTACCACTTCCAACTTTATCGTTAAGAATACCCATATTTGTAAAAACTTTTGTCTTACGATTTCCGTAGGTATATTCACGCTCTTTTGTGCTTTCTTGATATTCCATCTTTAAAACATTGTTCTTTTGATGTAAATATAATTCACGGTTTCTAAGACCCCATTCATTAAGGGGTTCTTTTACATCATCAAGTTCCTCTATCTTAAGCTCTACTTTTTTACTTTTTCTCGACTTCATTTTTTATAATTAAGACTATAAAAAATGTTTAAATTTCATTTAATTTTTTTTTCATATTGTTTAATGCTTCAATAACACATTCTTTTAAGGGTCTAACCTTGTAGGATGAACAAAGCTTTGTATTTTCTAAGATATTATTACTTCTTTTTGCCTTGAGAAGAGTATCAAGTTTGTCTTCTTCGATCAAGTTATAAGTATGTTTTTCATCTATAATTTTAGTATATAAATCAAGGATTTCTTTGTGAGACATACTTCCATTTATCATATTGTATGTCCCTGTAATTTTACGCATTGACATATCAATCATAATAGGGATTAAGTCAGGGAGATAAGTCATACTATTTGGATAGCTACAAATATTCTCAAATTTTGAGATCTTTGCAATAAAGTTCTTTGGGGACCAATCATCTGTTACTGGCATTCTTATTCTTAAATTTAAGGTGTTAAAGTTGAACAATTTCATTAAAGTATCAGTATAACCTTTTACCACAGAATATGCACTTCCAAAATAATCAGGGACATCTTCCTCTGTATATTTATAACAATCATTTTCACGGGTATTTTCAGAGAAAATACAACCAGTTCCAATATATGAAAAATGAACCCCAAGAGCGTCTGATAATTTACAAAGTAATAACGGTGCAAATAAGTTATCTTTCACGTTCTCATTAACCTTGTCTTCTAAATAATCAATATTAGGGATATTTCCGCCTGAAGTTCTACCAATACAACAGAAAACTCTATCAGCCTTTACAATTTCTGATTTTAAGATGTTTATATTTTCAGGGGAAACTCTGGTTTCACTACCTATAAATTTATAAGAAGGGTATAATTCCTTCCATTTATTTATAAGCATAGTTCCAATCCATCCTTTTGACCCATAGACTAATATATTCATTTTATATTTGATTTTTTTCTTCTTTAAATATAAAATGAACGATAAATTCTCAAAAGTCATACAATTAATTCTTATTATAGCTATAGTTGAAACCTTGTCTTTAATATGCTTAAAAGAGGGTGAAATTAATAGCAAACATCATTTTATTTTATGCGGATTTTTAGGTTATATTATAGTGACATATGTTCTTTGTAAAACACTTACATTTGAAGGTATAGGTCAAGTTAATTTAGTATGGAACTGTATGACAATATTCACAGCTTTTGCTGCGGGACATTTACTCTTTAATGAAAAGGTAAATAAATATACCTTTTATGCTATAATATTTGCTGTTATAGCTATATACTTAGCGCAATTATCGAGTGATTATAATGAAAATAATTAAACCTTAAAGAAAAGATTAATATCTAATAAATGAAAAATATTCTCGTAACAGGTGGATGTGGGTTTATTGGAAGTAATTTTATAAACTATATGTTAGATACATATAAAGATATTAAAATTGTTAATATTGATAAATTAGACTATTGTTCAGACATTAATAACGTTTATCATAAAGAAAGATATAAGTTAATTGTATCAGATATAAACAACTCATTTAATATTAAAAATGTTTTAGATAACCATAATATAGATATTGTGGTTCATTTTGCCGCACAATCTCACGTGGATAATTCATTTGGGAATAGTATTCAATTCACAAGAGACAATGTTATGGGCACTCATACCTTGCTAGAATGTTGTAGAGTTTATGGTAAAATTGAAAAATTTGTGCATATTTCAACCGATGAAGTTTATGGAGAAGTTGACGGGGATCATCAAGGTTGTAATGAAAAAAGTTTATTAAATCCAACAAATCCATATGCAGCTACAAAAGCAGCCGCAGAATTTCTTGTAAGAAGCTATTATCATTCTTTTAAGTTACCAGTTGTAATAACCCGTGGAAATAATGTATACGGACCAAGACAATTTCCGGAGAAACTAATCCCAAGATTTATTAGTAATCTTTTGGAAGGAAAACGATGTCCTATTCACGGTGAGGGTAAAACAAGACGTAATTTTATATATGTAGATGATGTGAGTAGAGCAGTAGATACAATCTTAAGAAAGGGTGAAATTAATGAGATTTATAACATAGGAAGTGATGATGAATATAGCGTTATGGATGTGTTAAAAACATTAATAGAAAAGATGGGTATTAATATCACAATAGAAGAAGCAAGTGAATTTGTAGAGGATAGAGCCTTTAATGATTTTAGATATTGTATAGATAGTTCAAAGCTTGAAATGTTAGGATGGAATAAGACAATTTCATTTGAAGAAGGAATAAAACTAACAATTTTATGGTATAAACAAAACTCATAAATTAAGTTTAGGTAAAAACTTAATTTATTATTTTTTCCTTTGTTTATAATAAATATGTCGTATAATAACTTAAATAATTTTACCCCTTTCGGTTTTAGGGATTCATTAAGTTTAGTTACTTCTAAAGTTCAAGAAATTCAGGTTGGTTATATGCATCCTTATACTATTGGTGTAACTGGATCAAATATAACCTATACTGCTCAAGAAATTTTATCAAAGTCTATTATAAGATACTTTACAGGTGCTTCTACAAATGATACTTTGCCAACCTCAACTGATATTATTAATCTCGTATCACAAAATTCATATATAGGTTTTACCCCTGGAATGTATTTTGATGTTTACTTTAAAAATGCATCTACCGGAACCCTTAATATTCTTCCCGGTTCTGGTATAATAAGCGACCCTGTATCTATAGCAAGTAATGGGTTATCTTATGTTCGTTTAACACTTGTTGATAGTTCAACCATAAATGCAACTGTTATTACTTCTTATTTAAATACAGGCTCAACAATAGTAATAGGAGGAGGTTCAGGAACCCAAGGACCTCAAGGTTTGATTGGGTTTCAAGGTATTCAAGGTTATCAAGGCCTTCAAGGACCTCAAGGTTTAATTGGTTTACAAGGAACTCAAGGGTATCAAGGTGTTCAAGGTAATCAAGGTTTAGTTGGTCTTCAAGGAGCTCAAGGTTTTATTGGATTTCAAGGAGATTTAGGTTTACAAGGTTTACAAGGTTTACAAGGTTTAGCTGGAACTACAGGAACTGATGGCGCACAAGGTTATCAAGGATTAGCTGGATCTACAGGTGATATTGGTCCTCAAGGTATAAAGGGTGATACAGGAGAAGGTTTTAAAATATTTGCAACTACTCCTTCATATACAGGCTTAAATACAGTTATTGCAACAGGAGGTAATGTAGGAGAATTTGTTCTTATCACAGGAGGAGATTTATTTATCTATTCAGGAACAGGAGCAGGTTTAACAGGACCTGATAATTCATATACATATGCAGGAGATATAACAGATGAAACTAAACTTGTTGGAACACAAGGTTTACAAGGTTTAGTTGGATCTCAAGGTTTACAAGGTTTACAGGGCAATGTTGGTATTCAAGGGTTTCAAGGATATCAAGGTTTGCAAGGACCTATTGGATTACAAGGAACACAAGGATTACAAGGTTATCAAGGTCTTCAAGGTTTAATTGGTTTTCAAGGATTACAAGGATTTCAAGGCTATCAAGGTCTTCAAGGTTTAATGGGAGCTACTGGTAGTGATGGTAATCAAGGTTTAGTTGGTCTTCAAGGTAATCAAGGTTTAGTTGGAGCTACTGGTGCAAATGGTCTTCAAGGTAGCCAAGGTTTAGTTGGTCTCCAAGGTAGCCAAGGTTTAGTCGGTCTCCAAGGTAGCCAAGGTTTAGTCGGTCTTCAAGGTAGCCAAGGTTTAATTGGTTCTACTGGTAGTCAAGGTTTAATTGGTCTTCAAGGTAGTCAAGGATTAAAAGGAGCTACTGGTAGTATTGGGTTTCAAGGTTTTGAAGGTGTTCAAGGTTTCGAAGGTGTTCAAGGTTTCGAAGGTGTTCAAGGTTTCGAAGGTGTTCAAGGGTTTGAAGGTGTTCAAGGGTTTGAAGGTGTTCAGGGTGTTGAAGGTGTTCAAGGTTTTGAAGGTGTTCAAGGGTTTCAAGGTTTTGAAGGTGTTCAAGGGTTTCAAGGTGTTGAAGGTGTTCAAGGGTTTCAAGGTATAAAAGGTGATACTGGAGAGGGATTTAAAATATTTGCTACTACTCCTTCTTATACAGGTTTAAATACAATTATTACAACAGGAGGTAATGTGGGTGAATTTGTCCTTATCACAGGTGGTGATTTATTTATCTATTCAGGAACCGGAGCAGGTTCAACAGGACCTGGTAATTCATATACATATGCAGGAGATATAACAGATGAAACTAAGCTTATAGGATTACAAGGTAATCAAGGAAACCAAGGTAATCAAGGAAACCAAGGTAATCAAGGTAATCAGGGTCTTCAAGGTAGTCAAGGTTTAGTTGGTCTTCAAGGTAGTCAAGGTTTTGTTGGTCTTCAAGGTAGTCAAGGCTTAATTGGTCTTCAAGGAACACAAGGTTTAGTTGGAGCTACTGGTGCTAATGGTCTTCAAGGTAGTCAAGGCTTAGTTGGTCTTCAAGGTTTAATTGGAGCTACTGGAGCAAATGGTTTACAAGGTAATCAAGGTTTAGTTGGTTTACAAGGTAATCAAGGTTTAGTTGGTCTTCAAGGTATCCAAGGTTTAGTCGGTCTTCAAGGATCTCAAGGTTTAGTTGGTCTTCAAGGTAATCAAGGTTTAGTTGGAGCTACTGGAAGTCAAGGTTTTCAAGGGTTAATTGGTCTTCAAGGTGTTCAGGGTTATCAAGGTTTAATGGGAACTACTGGAAGTCAGGGTAATCAGGGTTTAATTGGGTTTCAAGGTATTCAGGGTTATCAAGGTTTACAAGGACCTCAAGGTTTGATAGGATTTCAAGGATTCCAAGGATATCAAGGTCTTCAAGGAAATCAAGGTTTAGTTGGTTTACAAGGAAGTCAAGGATATCAAGGTCTACAAGGTTTAATTGGAGCAACTGGAGATAGAGGTTTTCAAGGATCTCAAGGTTTACAAGGTTATCAAGGATTAATGGGATCTACCGGAAGCATTGGTGTGCAGGGTGTTGAAGGTGTGCAGGGCGTTGAAGGTGTGCAGGGCGTTGAAGGTGTCCAGGGTGTTGAAGGTTTTCAAGGTGTTCAAGGTTTTGAAGGGGTTCAGGGTGTTGAAGGTTTTCAGGGTGTTGAAGGTTTTCAAGGTTATCAAGGTTTTGAAGGGGTTCAAGGTTATCAAGGTATTAAGGGTGATGTTGGACAAGGATTTATTATTTTTGCAACTACAACTTCTTATACAGGTTTAAATACAGTTATTGCAACAGGTGGTAATGTAGGAGAATTTGTTCTTATCACAGGAGGAGATTTATTTATCTATTCAGGAACAGGAGCAGGTTCAACAGGGCCTGATAATTCATATACATATGCAGGAGATATAACAGATGAAACTAAACTTGTTGGAACACAAGGTAATCAAGGTAATCAAGGTAATCAAGGTAATCAAGGTAATCAAGGTAACCAAGGTAATCAGGGTCTTCAAGGTAATCAGGGTCTTCAAGGTTTAATTGGAGCAACTGGAGATAGAGGTCTTCAAGGTATACAAGGATTTCAGGGTCTTCAGGGTTTAATTGGAGCTACTGGTGATAGAGGCTTTCAAGGAACTCAAGGATTCCAAGGTCTTCAAGGTTTACAAGGATTAATTGGATCTACAGGAGCTAGAGGTTTACAAGGGTTCCAAGGATATCAAGGTTTACAAGGATTAATTGGCCCTACAGGGGCAATAGGTTTCCAAGGTCTTCAAGGATTACAAGGATATCAAGGATTACAGGGACCTATTGGATTACAAGGGTTTCAAGGTTTACAAGGATATCAAGGATTACAGGGACCTATTGGATTACAAGGGTTTCAAGGGTTCCAAGGATATCAAGGTCTTCAAGGTCCTATTGGATCTACAGGTGCAGTTGGTTTACAGGGTTATCAAGGATTACAAGGTAATCAAGGTTTACAAGGTTTAATAGGTATTACAGGTTCGATTGGTTTACAAGGTTTACAGGGTTTAATTGGTGTTACAGGTTCGATTGGTTTACAAGGTAATCAAGGTTTAATAGGTCTCCAAGGTCTTCAAGGAAATGAAGGTGTTCAAGGTAATCAAGGTAATGTTGGTCCTACAGGTCCTGTTTTAGTTGGAAGTTTCATAACTACAGGTCAACTTGATATGTATTTTACAAATGATGGAACAAATTTAAATCGTAGTTATACAGGGACAAATCTTGGTGTTATAACAGGATATACATATACAGCTTTAGGAACAAGTATACAATTAAGTTATACAACAGGAGCTCCAACTCCAAGGTGTGTTATAGTTAAAAGTGTTAACGTTACAAATGGTTCAGCAACTGCTAATTATTATTCCTTGGTTGAAATTATAGGTGTTGGTGGTACACAAATACAGATTCAATGGCTCTCAAACTCTATTAATATATTAAATATTACAAACTCAATCTTAGGTATAGGTGGAAGCGGTATTACTGCTTCAAATACAACGTTTTTCCCAGTTGGAGTTCCAGTATTAGCTTCAACAATATTCATAAGTTATTAAGGGTGAAAAGTTAATAAAATATTATTTTATATTGTTTAGAATATAAAATAAGATGTCTCGTCCAAATCCTCCATTAAATTTGGCTTTATATACAACAAGTGCTTTATCAAGCCCTTTAAGTCCTATAAACGGACAAACAGTTTTGAGAGTTACTTGTGGTATTGTTGATACAGCTGTTTGTCCTATAAATTACTTATACCCAGATCCAACTTACATTAAGGTTGGAATGTGGGTAGCTAATGTTGCATATGGTGTCTGCTTTGAAATTATAAATATTGTATCTCAAAATTCAACCTCTATTGTTATGGATGTTTTAGATGTTGATAATTATTCTGGCGCTGATGGTATTGGTGGTTTAGATCCTAATACTCAAGGTATAAATACATCTTTAGATACTATTGTTTTTGAACTTGGAGATGATGGTCTTCCTGTATTAATGGAAATTGATCAGTCTCTTACAAACCAAATAACCGCTAACTTTATTACTGACTTAATTAACCGTTTTAGAAGTAGAAACTATTTTACATCCTATGTTAGAGCTTATCAAGCTTCGAATACTTTTTCTCAAGGAAATTTTTTAACTATAACTTCAACCGGTAGTTATATGTTATCAACTTCTTCTACAAGCACAGTCTACGATACAATTGGTGTTATAACAAGCACAGGAATACCTGATACTGATTGGTTTACTTATCGTCCTTTTGGACAGTATTTAAGAGCCTCAAGAATATTACCATCTTTAACAGGTCCTTCAAGCGGTATTGGTAAAATTTATTATTTAAATTCATCTGGAGGTTTAACCACAACAGCTCCTGTTTCAAATCCATATCCAGTATATCTTCAAGTTTCAACTGGAGGTGATGCTATCCTATTAAAAGGGCAATATGGTTTACAACCTTCATCTTCTACTGGTGGAGGTGCTAATCTTGAACCTATGTTTACAGTTGATTTTAATACTGGTTTAATTACAGTAGCATCATCCACAGGAGGTGATTCTCAGTTTATATTTAATACTAATGATAAACAACTTCAATTATCAACTGGAAGTAGTATCACTTCTATTAACCCTCAAGATACTGTATTTATAGATGCAAGTTTAAATGCTTATAATAGTTTTACAGTAGATGCAGTTACCGGTATTACTTCATTTGTTTGTTATACAGGTGGTGATCTTGTTCCAGCAGTTGAAATTGACCCTTGTAATAATAAAGTCATTATGATGACCGGAAGTGCTATTACTTCTGTAAATCAATCTGATGCTGTCTTTATAGATGCAAGTTTGAACGTTTATAACAGCTTTACCGTAGATACACTTACAGGTATATCTTCATTTGTTTGTTATACAGGTGGTGATCTTGTTCCAGCAGTTGAAATTGACCCTTGTAATAATAAACTTATAATGATGACTGGAAGTTCTATTACTTCTGTAAATCAATCTGATGCGGTCTTTATAGACGCAAGTTTGAATGTTTATAATAGTTTAACTGTAGACACCCTTACGGGTATAACTTCATTTGTTTGTTACTCAGGGGGTAATTTAGTTCCAACTCTTGAGATTGATCCTTGTAACAATGAAATTATAATGATGACCGGAAGCACCATAAGATCAAGTAATCCTACAGATACTATATTCGTTGACGGTAATTTTAACGTTGGAAATCTATTTACAGTAGATCAAGTTATAGGTAATATTGCGGTTAATTATTATACTGGTGGAAATATGATACAAAATACAAGGTTAGATATATATGGTAATATTACAGCTACAGGAACAGCAAATATAAGTTCAATAGGAACTAATAATTTAATTATAAATAATTTTGGAAGTACAGGGGTAATATCATCTCCAGTAACTATAAATTCAAATAGAGGGAGATTTGGATTTAGTAATTGGGCTTCTACAGGAGCAACAACAATCTTAATAAATAATAATAGAGTAAGCTCTACAAGTAGCGTGTTTGTTAATATATCAAATTATTATACTTCAACAACTTTCCCAACAGTTTTATGCGTTTTACCGGGTAACGGAAGCTTTAATATTTTATTTTCAAATAATAATGGTATTAATGGTATAAGATTTGATATTGATTTTTTTATAGTAAATTAACACAAGAATTATTATTAAATTATTTTCTTACTTTAATAATAAATGTCAGGTATTCGTTTCATTTCAGCATCTACAGGTGCAGGTTCAAGAGTAGGTATAGGTTTATCATCAGTTGTTGGCCCTACAGGTCCTACAGGTCCTTCTGGTAATGTTGGTCTACAAGGTCTCCAGGGTTTTCAAGGTATTATAGGTTTACAAGGATCTCAAGGTCTTAGAGGTCTTCAAGGCCTCCAAGGAAATCAAGGTCTTCAAGGAAATCAAGGTTTAATTGGTTTTCAAGGTCTTCAAGGTTTAGCTGGAACCACAGGAACAAATGGTCCACAAGGTTTAGCTGGTTCTACTGGATCAGACGGTTTACAGGGTAATCAAGGTTTCCAAGGCTTACAGGGATTTCAAGGTCTTCAAGGATTAAAAGGTGATACAGGAGATGCTTTTAAAGTTTTTGCTACTACAACTTCATATACAGGCTTAAATACAATTATTGCAACAGGAGGTAATGTTGGTGAATTTGTTCTCATTACAGGAGGAGATTTATTTATTTATTCAGGAACTGGAGCAGGTTCAACCGGTCCTGATAATTCATATACATACGCAGGAGATATAACAGATGAAACTAAGCTTGTTGGTATGCAAGGTAATCAAGGTTTCCAAGGTTTTCAAGGTTTTCAAGGGTTAAAGGGAGATTTATTTACAGGTCCTTTTACAGATATAACATTCTCAGGTAATATGAGCGGTCCTAACGCTAGTTTTCAAAACTTAGCAAGTGAAAATGCAGCTTTCCAAGGAGTTAATATAGGTTTTAATGGTTTATTAGTAATTGGAACAGGAACTTTTCTTGGAAGTATAACAGCTACAGGAGGAGTAATGACAGTATCAAATTTAGTTGTTACAAATAGTATAAGTATACCTACAGGTGCATTAGTAGGATTTCAAGGTCCTCAAGGGTTAGATGGTTCTACAGGAAGTGCTGGATCTCAGGGAAACCAAGGTAACCAGGGTAATCAAGGTAACCAGGGTAATCAAGGTAACCAAGGGTTCCAGGGTAATCAAGGGTTCCAAGGTTTAGCTGGCCCTACTGGTAGCGCTGGTTCTTCAGGTAATCAAGGATTCCAAGGATTTCAAGGATTCCAAGGAAGTCAATATACAGGCCCATTTACAGATATAACATTCTCAGGTAATATGAGTGGCACAAATGCTTATTTTCAAAATTTAGCAAGTCAAAATGCTGCTTTTCAAGGTCTTTCCGTAGGTTTTAGTGGTTTAAGTGTTATAGGAACAGGAACTTTCATTGGAAGTATAACAGCTACAGGAGGAGTAATGACGGTATCAAATTTAGTTGTAACAAATAGTATATCAGTTCCAACAGGAGCATTAGTAGGGTTTCAAGGATCTCAAGGTTTAGCTGGTCCTACTGGAAGTGCTGGTTCTGTTGGAAGTCAAGGTAATCAAGGTAATCAAGGTAATCAAGGCTTCCAAGGTAATCAAGGCTTCCAAGGTAATCAAGGCTTCCAAGGTAATCAAGGCTTCCAAGGTAACCAAGGTAATCAAGGTAACCAAGGTAATCAAGGTAATCAAGGTTTTCAAGGTAATCAAGGTTCAATAGGTCAAGGATTTAAAGTTTTTGCTACTACACCTTCTTATACAGGTTTAAATAGTATTATTGCAACTGGTGGTAATGTGGGTGAATTTGTCCTTATTACAGGAGGAGATTTATTTGTATATTCTGGAACAGGAGCAGGTACAACTGGGCCTAATAATTCTTATAGTTATGCAGGAGATGTTACAGATGAAAGTAAACTTATAGGTTTACAAGGGTCTATAGGTCCTCAAGGTAATCAAGGGTTCCAAGGAAGTCAATACACAGGCCCTTTTACAGATATAACATTCTCAGGTAATATGAGTGGCACAAATGCTTATTTTCAAAATTTAGCAAGTCAAAATGCTGCTTTTCAAGGTCTTTCTATAGGTTTTGGTGGTTTGAGTGTTATAGGAACCGGAACTTTCATTGGAAGTATAACAGCTACAGGAGGAGTAATGACGGTATCAAATTTAGTTGTAACAAATAGTATATCAGTTCCAACAGGAGCATTAGTAGGGTTTCAAGGACCTCAAGGCTTAAGAGGAACTACCGGTTCTCAAGGTTCTCAGGGAAACCAAGGTTCTCAGGGTAATCAAGGCTTCCAGGGTAATCAAGGTAATCAAGGCTTCCAGGGTTTTCAAGGTAATCAAGGATCTCAAGGTAATCAAGGCTTCCAAGGCAATCAAGGCTTCCAAGGATTAAAGGGAGATGCATATACAGGTCCATTTACTGATATAATATTTACAGGTAATATGAGTGGAGCTAATGCATTTTTACAAAATGCCGCAACTGAAAATTTGGCTTCCCAAGGAGCTATATTTGGGTTTGACGGTTTAACTGTTGTTGGTAATACTACTTTAATTGGTAGTCTTAATGCTACAGGAGGTTTAAGCACAACAACCATATCTATGGGTTATTCTACCTCTACAGGTTCTACTCAAAATTTTTCAAGAGGTAAGGCTGTAGTAGCCGATAATGCAAGTTCAGTAACAATAACTAATAGTTTAGTTTCTACAACTTCTACCGTATTAGCTATATCAGCTACAAACGACCTACCTGGAGTATATGTTTCTAACGTTGTATGTAATAATGGTTCTTTCACTATAAATTTAACCGCAAATAATACTATAGATAGTGGTTTCTTGATAAATTGGATTGTATTCAATTAATTTAATTTTTACTTATATATTTAAAAGTAAAAATTTAGGTTAAAATCTCCCTTATTTTTTCTCTTTTTTCTTTGTCTAAAATTTTAGTATATTCTTCAACCTTAAATGTAAGTATTAAATTTTCGCCTTTTATACCGTGATTTTGAATTATATATTCTTTACCCTCTTTTATAACTCCAAAATCGCTTATAAAATTTAATTTAAATTCTCCATCAAAATGAGGTATTTTTATTTCACAACCACAAATACTATCTACAAAGCTTATTTTAGTCTCATATAAAATATCATTACCTCTTCTCTTAAAAACAGGGTGTTCTAATACTTTAATTCTAAAAACTAGATCTCCAGGTATTTCTGATTGTTTAAATGGTTGTTGTCCTTTTCCTACAATTCTCTTTTCATAACCGTCAATACAACCGATAGGAACATTAACTTCATAATATTCTTTATTCCTAATTATTCCTGATTTATTGCATAATTCACATCCTTTTATAATATAACCTTTAGATAAGCAAATATCACAATTAGTTTCCATAGATTGTATCATAGGTCCAAATTGTCTCACAATTTGTATTTTACCATTACCTTTACATTTATTGCATATTTCAGTGCAACTACATTTTGTGTTGGTGGTTACAAGCATCTTTCTTGTTTTTCCAAAAAATACTTCTTCTAAGGGTATTTCTATAGTATAAATACTATCATCTAATTTCCTCATAGCTTCTTGTTTTTTATTTCTTTGGTTAAACATAAATTGAAACGGATTAAATCCTTGTTGAAATGGGTTAAAATGTTGATGAGTTTCTCCTCCAGTCATATCATAGTTTTTACGCTTATCATCATCCGATAATATATCATAAGCATTTGAAATTTCTTTAAACTTTTCTTCATCTCCACCTTTATCGGGATGATGCTCAAGTGATAGTTTTCTAAAAGCCTTTTTTATGTCGTCTTTTGAAGCTTCTTTTGAAACACCTAATTTTTCATATAAACTCATAGTTTAATATTTATATTAATAAACTTTAAATAAACTTTATTAATAGGTTAAATTTAATATTTTTTTAAGATATATAAGTAAAAGATGATTTCGATTTACTCAAAATACGGACTTACAACTACCTTAAATAAATCTGTAAATGATATAAAAAAAGATATTTTTTCTAAATGGGGAATTTTACCTGAAAATCAGGTTATAAGTCAAAATAAAATTATATTAGAAGATGATAAAAATATTGACGATTATCCAGAAGTGATTAAGCCTGTAGTAGCTTTATTTGTAAATGATAAGACTAATCCTATTTTTTTAAAATAAACTTTAAAATAAGTTTATAGCTATAAAATAAGAATAATAAAATATGACTAAAATAGGTTTTATAATAGGTATTACAGGTCAAGATGGAAGTTATCTAGCTGAATTATTACTTGAAAAAGGTTATACTGTATACGGAATGATAAGACGTTCTTCAAGTATAAATACAGGAAGAATAGATCATATATTTCATTCTTTAAAATTAAGGTATGGAGATATCACAGATATGGGGAGTATCATTAAAATATTAAACGAATGTATTTCAGAGTTGAAAGAAGGTTATTTAGAAATTTATAATTTGGCAGCTCAAAGTCACGTTGCAATTTCATTTGACCTTGAAAAATATACAGCTGATGTTGATGCTACAGGTGTCCTGAATTTACTTCAAAGTATAAGATTGCTTAATTTAACCGATAAAGTTAAATTATATCAAGCATCAACAAGTGAGCTTTATGGAAATACTTTAAATACAAATAACTTAGAGTATTTAGATGAGGAAAGTCCAATGAACCCTGTTAGTCCTTATGCTATAGCTAAGCTTTATGCATATCATATGGTTAAGTATTATAGAAAGGCTTATAATATGTTTTGTGTTAATGGAATTTTATTTAATCATACAAGCCCAAGAAGAGGTCATAATTTTGTTTGTAAAAAAATTTGTGATTATGTTAAACTGGATCCTTTTATCAGAGGAGAAGAGCCTCTTCAACTTGGAAACTTGAACGCAACCCGTGATTTCGGACATTCAAAAGATTATGTAAAAGGAATGTGGATGATATTACAAGCAGAAAAACCAGACGATTATGTTATTGCGACTAAACACAGGGTTACTATTAGAGAATTTGTAAATATGGCTTTCAAGGACCTTGGTGAAATAACTTGGGTAGGAGAAGGTATGAACGAAAAAGGGTATTTGAATGGTAAAATAGTAGTGGAAGTATCTCCTAAATATTTTAGACCATATGATTTAACTGACCTTATAGGTAATGCTAAAAAGATAAAAGAAGAAATAGGATGGAAAGAAGAATATACTTTAGAAGAAATTATTAAGGATATGATTACCCATTATTAATCTTGTTAAAAATTTCATCATTTAGTCGGGTTAATTTATATATTAAAATATAATGTTTGTTTGCGCTTAAATTCTCATCATAATCAATACACATTGCAAAATCATTTTTTACGTTCTCTAATGCTTCATTTACATCTTCTTTTAAAGCTGGAAGCATATAAGGATTATACTTAAAATCTTTAATAAAATCTTCCTTAATATGATCTACTTTTATACCTCTTAGTTTTAAAATATACGAGGCTCTTTTTAAGTCATCATTTAAAGTTTTAAAAGCATCCTTAATAAAAGGCTGTTCTTTATTGTTATTATAATATTGAACTAGTTGCATTTTATTTATATCATATCTAACAGGAAGCTTAAAAAGGTCAAAATAATTTAAATCATAAATAAATGATATATGACCTGCCTTTAAAGACTTTCTAATCTTAGTAGGTGATACTCTAAACATTTATTATATATTATAATTAATGTTTAAATCTTTTTAAGGGTAAATTGGATACTTATATTCATATATTGAGGAGGGACAACTCCTCCTGTGAATATACTATCTGTAGGCTTATAAGGAGTATTATCAAATAATAAGATGTTCCCATAGACATCAAATATCTTTATTCTTAAGTTTGTGAATTGAGAGTTGAATTTAACTTTTGGAACTTGAGATGAAGTATAAGTTACATAATTACTTGTATCACCTGCATTTATAGTGTTAAGTTGGAATATTTCAATTCTTTCTCTATTAGGGTTATTATCAAACACAATATTAACAATTTCATTGTCAGGTATATCACTATCATCAACACTGTATATAGCAACATAAATATATTGAAGGTCTGGTAAGGTTCTAACATAATTTTCAGGACTTTGTCTTAACGGTCTATTTGGAAGAACTAAACTGTTTAATTGAATAGTGTAATACACAGGAAATGTAAGTGATGCTGGGTAAAATTGAAGGTTATAATATATGTTTTGATTAAATGGAGTAAGATATAAATAAGGTCCATAAAATGAAAATTGATTTACATCTTCAACTTCAAATACATAATCACCATTTGTATTCCTTGTTATTTCGAGAACATTATAAGAATAAATATTTCCACCAGTAGGCACTGTTATATAGTACTGTTTTGAGGTATTTAATCCTGATAAATTTACAGTTGTAATATGGGTTGAATCTGTAACGGTATATTCAAATATTGTAGTCAAAGGAGATGAACTTAAACTGCAAATTTGATATTCGTTTGTCCCTGTAATTCCGTTAATTGTTGCTGTAATTGTTCTATTCATTTTAGAAGTATCAATGACGCTGTTTAATATAAATCTATAATCACCGGTAGAATATACCACATTATCTCTTACACTATAACTTTTATTTAAATATATATTGTCGGTTGATGGACCCATATAAAGACTATAATTCTTAAAATAACCACCAGTAAATCCATAAGTAAGAGGTGACTGTAATTTAACATATGAATACTGTTTTCCATTATCATCTGTAAATGAACTATCATATAAGTAGTTTGAAACATATGAAATTACAGTATTGGATGCCCCTGTATTATTATATGCAACAGTTCCGTCTTTATTATAGTATGTTACAGTATTTTCTGAAGCATAACTAATTGTAGGACAAAAAGTTATTTCGTTCAAAGATGAATATAACTTTATATCTGCAATAGCTCCTTTAGAATAATTAGGTAAGTTCATAGACTGAGATTTTAAGTAATAACCTCCACTATTAAAATAGTAATTAATTAAAGAGTATTGATTTATAGTCTCATTATAAGTATATAATTCTTGTTTATTAGATTTTGAAACATCAATACATTTTACGGTTGCTGCATTAGTCAAACCTGTAACAACAATTTGAGTTCCTTCATACCCCACATCTAATATATCAACAATACTTGATGCGTCCTCTGAATATATAGAGTTATTCCAGGATAAAACACCATCAGTTGTAAAGGAACATAAATAACTGTTTGTGATATTGGTTGAACCGATAATATTAGATTGTGGAGTTGTTGGAGTAGTTGTAGTTCCTGCAGACTGTTTTTGATAAATAATTAAATTTTGACTTGAAGTATAACCTCCAAGAATAATTCTGTTATAATCTGCATACTGTATTTTTTGAATATAATCATCCCCTTCTCCGTATATTGGGACTATCCAAGTCCATTTACCAGTTATAGCATCACACTTTGCTAAATAACCATCATAACCTTTACCCAAAGTATAAAGTTGATTTACTATAGTTCCAGTTGCATCAGGGCTATAAAGTTGTATTTTATCTTTATATCCTCCACATACATAAAAGGTTAAATTATCATTGGAAATTCTCAAGTTTGAAAGATTAATCAATTGACCGTCAGGTCCACTTGATAAGTTTATGTTATTTAACCAAGTCTTATAATACTCTTCTCCCTCATTATTAAGTTTTACAACAACACTACTTCCAAATGAAGGCGGATTTAAGTAGGATGAAGATAATAAGCTTGCAGATTGATATTGACCTGCAAAATATGGATTTGACAAATCATACAAGTAAAAATTACCATCACTATTTAAGGATACAAGAGTAACTCTATCATTAAGCTGACTTATCTGCATATCAACATTATATATAGGTGTAGCTGGAGTTGCCCCTGTTCCTGCTATCTTTATATTATTAAATATTTGAATAGGGTAAGTTATGTTAGTCAAGTCCATAACATTTATGTAATCTCCAGAAGTACCACTTCCGCCATATGTATTAGACACAATATATGGTCTATCAGTATAGAACATTCTAGTCTTTGGATTAGCCCTTGCTGTATCAAAACTTTGAAAATTAAAATTAGATAATCTACCTATAACACCCTGGGAATTAGGTGTTGTATTTTCAACACTGATAAGACCTAAAGCAATCGAAGTAGAAGCTGATATATAACTTATACCAGTTGTAGGGTCAGTTAAACTATCGCAAGAGCGTGAGAAAAATGCTGGAAGTAATGGAGTTGCGCTTAATAAAGTTATTCCCGTCGAGACATCATAATAATAAAAATTTTCAGTTGGAGCTGTATATGTAGTTGTAGTTGATATAAGTGCTAACTGAGTATTATTTTCAGATACATAACAAGAACTTAATCCAGGGATCTTGCCAGCCTCAATAACAACATAACTTGTTAATGTCAATGCTGGGGTAAATTGAAATCTAAAAAGCAATCCTGAATATGAAACTACTATTGCAAAAAGACTGTTATTATAAATAAACATTCTCCCTTCCAAATAAGCATCAGGAATAGCTGTATATAAACCAACCGGAGTTATACTTAATAAATCGCTTGATAAAATAAACCCTAAGACATACCCTAAACCAGTTATTATAAAATACTGACTTCCGTTAAAGCTTATTGTTCTTATATCATATACAGCAGTTGAAAGACCCAAAGCTATTTGAGACACAAGATATGCATTTCTAATCGAGGTTATATTATATATGGTAAGAGTTGATTGCGATGCGAACGCAACATAAGCCTGATTATTTATATTGAAAGTACAACATACATTTGCAGAGGACGGAGAAGGTACTGTCTTTGATAAATTTTCATTGTAATGAACACTTGAAAATGTCTGGTCTAATAAAGGTATTGGTGTCTTTGTAACACATCCAGGTTGATTTACCACGAGATCGGTTGTAAATAAATCACCCCATATATAACCATTCTGAGAACCTCTTGGTTGTCCGTTCTTCCATAAAATTTCTTCAGTTAACCCATACTTTCCAAGGCTTATTATATTTGAATTATCTGTCACATCATAATAGCGTCTTATATTAGTGTTATCCCAAGCTGCCAAATAATATTTTTTAAACCCATTATTTGTGGTTGTAAATCCGCACATATTTACTGAGGTATTTGTTTGAATATAATTCAAAAGAACAATATTTGCAGGGGAAGAGATATCATAAACTAAAATTTTATTTTGACTTGGAGATATTATATATAAGTATCTATTTGATCCTCTTGGGCTTAAGTACATATTAGCAGGCTCTCTGTTAAGTATAGGACACTGAAAACTATTATAAACTGTTAATGAGGTCCCAATAGTATCATATCTTAACACATATGCTGTCTCAGTTACCTGACTCCAGTATGTATTAGGTAACAGTCCAGGACCCTCTGGTATTAACCAAAAGTAAATGTCGGTTCCTGATATAGTGAAAAATATACGATGCATAAAAAAGTAAGCTGATGGTATTTGTAAACCTGTTAATCTTGTTCTTGCATATGTAGTTGTGTTAAAACTATAAATATCAACAAAGTTTGTAAGATTTTTATTTAATAAATATGTGGTTCCTGCAAGATTTGCACTACAAACACTTGCTGCACCGGTTGAAGGTATAAATGCAACTCCAGTCATACTGAAATTAGTAGTTTTATTAACAAAATAAACCTTTGACCCTGTAGGAGACTGTATATTCGCATCTCCTGGGATTGTTGAAATCCACATAAATAACTGGGAACTTGCTCCTGTAAATGCTGTACTTGTTCCCACTAAATTATAAGCACTTGTTCCTGTTTCAGGGGTTATAAAAGTGTTTTTTAAATAGGAGGTTGACGGGTCATCTAATGTAAACATAACCTTGTATGGGCCTGTACTTACAGAAACGAATTGAGCACTATAAGCAACCTGATTTGTCTGACACATAAATGTTCCTGTCTGATTATCAAAAAATAAAGATGTATCTTCATTTGAAGGTATAGCTGTTAAATTTTGAAATAATCCTGTTGTGTATACATTCCAAGGTTCAGTTATTTTATCAGGAATTGGGTTTGTCGGGTTTATATTTAACCCAATATATGCGTTTTCAGATTCATCTGTCTCAATACTTATAGTACCGTTGCTTTCACTTCCTAACATATCGTATGTATCGCTGAATATATGATACCCATAAGAGTGTCCGTTTGAAATACCTACATCTCCGTCCTTATCAATATATGTTAAGCACACACAAACATTACCGTAATTTCCCAAGAAGTCATCTCTTAAATCACTACTTACAGTTGGGTTTGAGATTGTAGTTATGTTAATTTCTGTTCCGCCCTTATAGATAACAAAATTAAAATTTCTCATACTAAAATCAAACATAAAATATAAGTTTCCAGTATTTGTCGATTGAAAGGTTGATTTTGAAGTATAATTGTGAAATATGGTATTTGAAGTTGGTTTTATATATGAAATCCAAGATAAAGAATAAGGAATAACTGCATCCGCATCATAGGCCAATTTAACCAAATAAGGAACCTTCATTAAAACATTATTATAAGGGGTTTGAGTACCTGTAGAATACCCATTAAAAGAAGTTCCTGTTTTATAATACAAAAAGGTATTTTTATACTTAATTTGAAAGTCTAATGTATAATCATAAATACCGCTTAATATAACCTCTGTTGAAGCTCTACTTATATTATCAATAGTAGCATTAACAAAACTTAAATCTGTATCCTTAAAATCAGGGTCAATACTACATTGTTGGAAGAAGGAGGATGAATTTATAGGAGAACCTTGAACAAAAGTTCCAGTTCCAGTAAACCTATTAAAAGATATACCAAAATCACAAGGATTAGGGTACCTATCAACATCTCTAAAATAAGTATTTACGTTTAAAAAATAACTATTGGATGAACTACTCATTTTATAATTAATTAAAGGAAAAAATATAAATCCATATAAAATTTAAATTGATTTAAAAAATTTATTCCTATATATAAGAATATAAAAATGAGTATTGAACTTATAATTGGACCTATGTTCTCCGGCAAAAGCACTATGCTTTTAGGCTTTGAAAAGAAATTTGAAGTTTCAAAGAAGAAATATATCTGTATTAATCACTCCTTTGATACAAGATACTCCAATGAAGGCAAAATTGCCACCCACGATGGAAAACTTTCAAATGGAAAACATATTTCTGTGGGTAAATTAAAGTTTATAAACAGCGTTGAACTTATTGAATATGATGCCTTCATTA
>JACCDX010869284.1_pt1 | contig 26859 bp, 27 predicted proteins | sample 7449681 | NCBI WGS metagenome assembly JACCDX01 (sample SAMN15323450, study PRJNA562643) | freshwater metagenome | isolation source: river surface water | place: USA:Blue River Watershed | collected 2017-08-18
CTCCAAGGTTTGAACAAAGGGCTCCGGTTCAAATGGCCTGAGACAGGCCACCGGATCCCCGGGCCAACCTCCTTTTTCGGGAAGCTACCCATATTGAAACAGACTTGGGCGCGAGAACCCAGTACTTCGGCCAAAAATTCGCCGGAAGCGTTGCAGGGTTGCAACATCGGGCAAAATAGCCCCATGGATGCCCTTATTTCAGCCGCCGATCGGGCTTTGCGCACGGTCTTTGCCCCCCACCACCCCACCCGGGAAAACCCTGCAAACGGTGTGGTCGCCGGGACGCCTTTGAGCGAATCAGAGCGCCGCGAGGCCGCAGCCCTCATGCGGGTCAATCATGTGGGCGAGGTCTGTGCGCAAGCGCTTTACAGCGCCCAAGCATTGGCCACCCGCGATGCCCATCTGCGCCAACAATTTTTAGCGGCCAGCGAGGAAGAAACCGATCACCTCGCTTGGTGCGAAGCCCGTTTGCGCGATTTGGGCGGGCGTCCGAGTTTGCTCAATCCGCTGTGGTACGCCGGCGCCTTTGCCATCGGTTTGGCCGCCGGCAAACTGGGGGGCGATCGCGTCAGTTTGGGCTTCGTGGTGGAAACCGAGCGGCAGGTTGAAGCGCACCTCCAGGGCCATCTGGAGCGTTTGCCGGCAAATGATGTCGAATCGAGGGCCATCATCGACCGCATGAAGCAGGATGAAATCGCGCATGCGCAAGCCGCAGATGCTGCCGGTGCTGCGCCATTGCCCGCACCGGTGCAAGGCTTGATGCGCCTGGCCGCGCGGGTCATGACCACCGTCGCGCATCGCATCTAGCCGCTGAAGCCCAGAATCGGCAGGTCTGTGCCTGTCGAACCATTTTGCCGGGCCCAGGCCCCCGGCATGCGTTCGAGCCTCAGGCTTCGATCAGGTCAAAGCTGGTCGTGATCTCAGCCGTTTTACCCAGCATGATGCTGGCCGAACAGTATTTTTCGTGGCTCATGGCGATTGCCCGTTCCACAGCCGCAGCGGGAATCCCTTTGCCCGTGACGGTGAAATGCATGTGGATGCGGGTAAAGACTTTGGGATCGACCTCGGCACGCTCGCTCGTGAGTTTGACCGAACAGCCCCGCACCTCGTGGCGCCCCCGCTTGAGGATGAGCACCACGTCGTAGGCCGTACATCCACCCGTGCCGGCGAGAACGGTTTCCATGGGGCGCGGGGCCAGGTTTTGACCGCCGTTTTCAGGGCGTGCCGCATCAGGGGCACCATCCATGGCCAAAACATGACCGCTACCGGTCTCGGCCACAAAGCCCATACCCGAGCGCGCACCACTCGCGCCGGTCCAACTCACTGTGCATTCCATGGCAGGTCTTCCTTGCTGGTTTGTTTTTCCCTGCTGAATTGTCGGGGATTCGGAGAAGGATTCGGGTTATCCCTTGAATTTTCCCGTAAACTGTGGGCTTGTCTCCTCCACTCTCAAAAGTGGATTCAACCCCGGGTCGAAAGCCCCGGGGTTTTTTTTGCCCCGCGCCGGCTTTGCAAGAGCCCCACATTCATCTCGCCCGTCAAGGTGCTGGCGTAGAAGCGCTCAATCATGTCTACGGAGGTGCGTGCGTTGCGCGCCAAGGTGAGCATGTCAATGCCCTGACCATAGAGCAACCGAAACGTGAGCGATGTGTGGCGCAACGCATAGAGGGTGCGGCTTTGGCCGTGCGCATCGGTGAGGGGCAATTCGGCGCTGCGCAAAACCCATTTGAGCCAAAAATTAAAAAGGGCGAGGGCGTGTTCTCGATCGCTTTCTTGGGGCAGAAAAAGATAGTCGGTGGGTTTGGCCAGTCCTTGGCTTTGGGCATGAGCTTGCAATTGTTCATAGATGCGCACCGCTGGACTCAAGGTCACGATGGGCCGATCATGTTTTTTGGTCTCCGGTAGATTCAGACGCAAATAGCAATGCGCCCCCCGCACCACCGTCACGTGCTGGTGTTGCAGGGTTTTGATATCGCTGGGCCGCACGAAGCTGTTGACCATGAAGCCCACGAGCCAATAGAAGTCGGGGGGCAAGCTTCGATAGCGGGGGGTGACCCAAAACCGGGAGCGCGTGCCCTCGCCCATTTTGAGCTGGGGGGCTTCCTCTCCGCTGCGCATCAAGCGTTTACTCGTTCGCAAAAGGGCACGGTATTGGTCTAGGGTAAAGGCCGCACGCGGTTTGTTACTGATGGCCACTGCGGGCAATTCGGGCAGCTCGGCCAGCCATTTACGACTCTGCGCCAGCTTGAGCACTTTGCGCACAATCACCAAATATTGCGAAAGCGTGATGGAGGAGGCCCGCGCCTGCGTGAGGCGGTCCATCACCCGATCGATGGCTTCGGCATCGCAGGCATGAACAGGCAAGGCCCCCAAAACGGGGAGTAAATGTTTATCCAGACGGTTGCGCATGATTTGCAAGGAGGCTTCGCTGTAAGCGCCACGCGCGACACGTTGCGCCTCCATGGCCATGAGCTTGTCGGCCACTTGCGCAAATGTGGGCGAACTCTGCATCGGGGCTTGCCATTGTGCAGGCGGTTCGCTCAGCGCCTGTCCTGCGAGCAAGGAGGCAAAGAGTTGCGGCCCCACCAAATAAAAGCGTGGCTCATCCCCCTCACACACCGCAACGGGTTCGCGGGCGAGCACGGGCAAGAGGCTCGGCGCGAGTTGCTGTAGCTTGTCGAGGCGCACCGAACAAGGCGCCAACGCCACAGGACTCGAGGGCGGAGAGGGTTTCATTAGGGACAGTCTAGAATTTTCTGATTGTTAAAGAAATCGAATGAAAATTAAATTCCACAACAGTTCACATTTAAAATTTAATATGGGTAATTTAGATTTGTTTTACTAGTTGCCCTGGCTACACTGGCCACGACCTCCGCTTTCGCTCAATTCAGCATTGATGGCGTGGTCGATGCGGGCTTTCAATCCATCAACTACAAAGGCAACAAAGTGACAGGTTTTGCCGGTAACGGCTCTAGCACTTCCCAGCTCAACTTCCGCGGCAAAGAAAACCTCGGCGGCGGGCTGATGGTCGATTTCCGTGTGGAAACCGACTGGAACATGGCCTCCAACGCTGGCAACACCGGCACACCTTCGAGCATCAACGTGTTGTCAGGAAACGTTGAAAAAAGCATCAACAGCTCCGGTGGCACCTTCGGTAACGGTGAGCTTCGTTTAGGTTTGACGGGTTCTCTGGGCCGTGTGGACTTCGGCGCCGTGAACTACACCACGCTGGACGCCACCCTCGCCGGCCAGCCCTTTGGCACCGCCATCGGCTCGGGTTTCCGCACGATTTATGTCAACGATGCACAAGCCAACTCTGCGGTGCGTGGGGACAATTCTTTCAAGTACACCTCGCCCAACATTTCCGGCTTGACCTTCACCGTGTACAAGGTGATGAAGCAGACCAAGGCGACCGTTGTTGCCACACCGAGTGGAACCACCGGCCTAGCGGGGCAACCCAACGCTTTTGGCCCCCTGGGCGCGTATGACTATTTCGGTGTGCAAGAAGTGGGCTTGAAGTACAACAATGGCCCCTTCAACGCCGTCTTCACCAACCTGACCCAAGATTGGGTGGGCGTTCAGGCCACCAACTCCAGCAATGCCGCGGCAGGCACGGCCAAGTTCACCATCAACACGTTGGGCATGAACTACATGCTCACGAATGACCTCAAGCTCTTCCTCTTGAACCAAGGCTACAAGGGCGATGTGGGTGGCAAGAACAACCGGACCACCACGGCATCGGCCTCTTACTTCCTGGGTGCCTACACCTGGAGTCTGCAAGCGGGCGGCACGCGTGCCGCCGACGGCACACGGTCGAGTTTCACTGGCGTGGGCGTTGATTACGCGCTGAGCAAAACCACTGCGCTTTATGCGCGCAGCGAATCGGTGAACGACGCGGCCAAAACGGTTCAGCCCGCTGTGGGTTCAGGCGCTCAAATTTCGGGCCCAGACACCAAGTTCGGTCGCACCGCCTTTGGTCTGCGCATGGCATATTGATGCGCGCAGGCCCTCGGGCCTGTTGACATCGCGTTTTTCGGCCGCTCCTTCGGGGGCGGTTTTTTTTCGTCCGGTGTATGCTTACCCGCATGACATGGATCGCGGTGGATTGGGGCACGAGTGCCTTGCGGGCAGCCCTCTTGCGGCCGGGAGCGGCGGTGGAGGAGCGCGCAGGGGGGCCGGGCATTTTGGCGGTCGCCGCAGGCGGGTTCCCGGCGGCGCTGGCGGCTTTCTGTGGGGATTGGCGCGCGCAATACCCCGGCGCACGCGTGCTCATCAGCGGCATGGCTGGCAGCGCGCAGGGCTGGGCCCTCGCGCCCTATTGCCCCTGCCCCGCCCCTTTGGCCCAACTGGCGTCGCAAGTCTTGTGGCTGGAGCCAGGTCAGCTGGGTTTGGTGCCGGGGCTGTGTGACACCCAAGGGCCCTGCCCGGATGTGATGCGGGGGGAGGAAGTGCAAGTGCTCGGCGCCATGGCCCTCGCGGGCGCGCACACCGCCCGCGTGGTACTGCCCGGCACCCACAGCAAATGGGTGCGTTTAGAGGCGGGGGTCATCACGGGTTTTGAGACCTTCCTGACCGGCGAGGTGTTTGCCTTGCTGCGCCAACACAGCATTCTGGCGCGCACCCTGCCGGCCATGGACGCCGACGCCCCTTGGCACCCCGAAGCGTTTGCAGCTGGCCTGACGGTGGCCGCGGAAGGCTCGGTGCTGCACCATGTGTTTGGCGTGCGCACCCAGGCCCTGTTTGAACAGCGCGCACCCGAGGCCATGCCCGACTATCTCTCCGGCCTCTTGATCGGTGAAGAGTTGCGCGCCCAAGCGTTCACCCCGGGCGAGTCGGTCTGGGTGGTCGGCGCCCCGGCTTTGCAGCAACGTTATGCGCACGCCTTGCGCCTGCGCGGGCTTGACGTGCGCTGCTTTGGGGCCGAAGCCACTTGGCACGGCCTACAAGCCGTCGCCCACGCCATCGAGGAAAGAAACGGATGAATCCCTTACGCACCGGCTTACCCTTGGTGGCCATTTTGCGAGGCCTGCCCCCTGCCGATGCCGCGGCCGTCGGGCTCGCTCTGGTGGCCTCGGGCTGGCATTTGATTGAAGTGCCACTGAACTCACCCCATCCCCTGGAGAGCATCGCCCACTTGCGCGCGGCATGCCCAACGGCTTGCGTGGGCGCGGGCACGGTGCTGCGCGCCAGCGATGTCGACGCCGTACACGCTGCGGGCGGACAGCTCATTGTCTGCCCTCACTTTGCCCCGGAGGTGGTGGAGCGGGCGCTGCGTCTCGGGCTCTGGGTGCTGCCGGGGGTGATGACGCCCAGCGAAGCGTTTGCAGCGCTCGCCCTTGGGGCGCATGGGCTCAAACTTTTTCCGGGCGAAGTGGTTCGGCCCGAGGGCTTGAAAGCGATGCGGGCGGTTTTGCCACCCGAAGCTCTGTTGTTTCCCGTGGGAGGGGTTCAGGCGGCGAGCGCAGCCGCTTGGCGCCACGCTGGCGCGAATGGCCTAGGGGTGGGCTCCGCGCTCTACACGCCGGGACTTGCCGCTGTCGAAGTAGGCGCTCGGGCCCGGGCTCTGGCGCAGGCTTGGTCAGCCTAATGTCGTTTGCGGTGAGCCTGCGCCAATGAGGGACAATGGCGGTTTTGCATCGTTCCGTGCCGCCATGCCTGCCCGCAAACCCCGCGCCCTCACGCCTGCCGATTACCTCACCCGCATCCTCAATGCCCGCGTCTATGACGTGGCCCAGGAATCCGCACTGGAGATTGCGCGCAACTTGAGCCGACGTCTGCACAACACCGTGCTGCTCAAGCGCGAAGACCAACAACCCGTCTTTAGTTTCAAGCTACGCGGCGCCTACAACAAGATGGCGCAACTCACGCCGCAACAACTCAAGCGTGGGGTGATTTGCGCCTCCGCGGGCAACCATGCGCAGGGCGTCGCGCTGGGCGCGAGCCGCTTGGGCACCAAGGCCGTGATCGTCATGCCCGTGACCACCCCAGGGGTGAAGATCGAAGCCGTGCAGGCCTTGGGGGGCGAGGTAGTCCTGCATGGGGACAGCTACTCGGATGCCTACCAACACGCGCTCACCTTGGAGAAAAAGTCGGGCATGACCTTTGTCCACCCGTTTGACGACCCCGACGTGATTGCAGGTCAAGGCACCATTGCGATGGAAATGCTGCGCCAGCTCCAAAGTTTGGATTTGCAACGCTTAGACGCGGTCTTCGTCGCCATCGGCGGCGGCGGATTGATTTCGGGCGTGGCCAACTACATCAAAGCCGTGCGTCCGGAGATCAAGGTCATTGGCGTGCAAATGGACGACTCCAGCGCGATGATGCAATCCGTCGCCAAAGGCCGGCGCGTGCAATTGCAGGACGTGGGGCTGTTCTCCGACGGCACGGCCGTCAAGCTGGTGGGCGAGGAGACTTTCCGCGTCTCGCGCGCGCTGGTGGATGATTACCTGACGGTTGACACCGATGCCGTGTGCGCCGCCATCAAGGATGTGTTCGTGGATACCCGCAGCATTGTGGAGCCCGCCGGCGCCCTGGCCGTGGCGGCCATCAAGCAATATGTGGCCAAGCACCGCACCAAGGGCGAAACCTACGCCGCCATTTTGTGCGGGGCGAACATGAATTTTGATCGGTTACGCTTTGTGGCCGAGCGGGCTGAAGTGGGGGAGGAGCGGGAGGCGTTGCTCGCCGTGACTATCCCCGAGCGTCCTGGCAGCCTGCGCCGTTTTTGCGAATTGATTGGTGAGTTGCCAAGTTTTGGCGGCAGCAAATCGCCCCGCAGTGTGACCGAGTTCAACTACCGCATGAGCGACACCCAACGCGCCCATGTGTTCGTGGGCCTGACCACCACCCAACGCGGAGAAAGCGGAAAAATTGCCGCTTTCTTTTCCAAACACGGGTTTGAATCCCTAGACCTCACGCACGACGACTTGGCCAAAGAGCACATCCGCCACATGGTGGGGGGACACTCCGAACTCGCCCAAGAGGAACGCTTGTTGCGCTTTGAGTTCCCGGAGCGGCCAGGTGCGCTGATGAAGTTTTTACTCGCGATGCGGCCTGGCTGGAACATCAGCCTCTTTCACTATCGCAACCAAGGCGCGGACTATGGCCGCATCCTCATGGGGCTTCAGGTACCCAAAGCCGATCACAAAGCCTTTGCCGTCTTCCTCAAGGAATTGGGCTACCCCTACGTGGAAGAAACCCAAAATCCAGTCTATCGGCTGTTCCTGCGCCGGTAAGTGAAAAGCGAGCGCCCTCTGAGGCTGCCTGAGGCGAACGTGACGTTCGCCAGGCCATCAGGGCTTGGCCGGCAAGCTGAGCGTCAAACTTGGAGGGGCTTCTAGGCTGGGGCCCAAACGGGCCTCACGCCCGAGCACGGATTGCAGCACCAAGCCCGGCGCCACGGTCTGTCCCACTTTGTAGGGTTTGGGGGCTTGTCCTTCTTGGGCAATCAGCGCAGCGCCCTGGTGGGGTCCCCCCGCCAAAACACCCATCAAGCGGTAGGCACTCGTCTGGGCCACCGCCGCCACTGGCGCCCCACCCAAGCCGCGCATGACTTGTTGCGCCGTAGGGCTAGGCGTGCTCGCCAGAGAAGTCAGGGGTTGCGAGGGCACGGCTGCCTCGGGCCAGCCGCGTAAGCCCCAGCCGACGGCCGTGAATCCGACGGCAAACCAGACCACCCAGGTCACAGGACGATGCAGCGCAATGGACATGACAAGGATTATGATGCAGTTACACCCTCTTCCCAAGGTTTCCCATGCGTTTGCCTCGATCCCACCCGCGCCGCCCCTCACGCGGTTTCACGCTCATCGAACTGATGGTTGTACTGGCCATTTTGGGCGTTTTAGCTGCCTTGGTCGTGCCCAATGTCCTCAACCGTGCGGATGATGCGCGCATCACGGCGGCTCGTACCGATGTCGCCCAACTCATGCAAGCCCTCAAGCTCTATCGCCTCGACAACCAACGCTACCCGAGCACGGAGCAAGGCCTTAAGGCCTTGGTTGTCAAACCCACCGTGGAGCCGCTGCCCCTCAATTGGAAGACCTACATCGAGAAGCTGCCCACGGACCCCTGGGGGCAGCCCTACCAATACCTCAGCCCCGGGGTTCGTGGCGAAATTGATGTGTTCTCCTTCGGTGCGGACGGCAAAGCCGGTGGTGAAGGAAAGAACGCCGACATCGGCAGCTGGCAGTGACGCCCTATGACCCCCGCTCGTGGCCTGACCCTGCTGGAATTGCTGGTGGTGTTGGCCATTGTGGGTCTGAGTCTGGCTCTGGTGAGCCCGAGCCTGCGCCCGAGCACGGATCGCTTGCTCTGGCGGGATGCCACCCGATTGCAAGCGCAGCTGGAGGCCGCACGCGTGCAGGCCCGTGCGCAAGGGGTGTGGCTGAGCTGGGTTCCCACCGCTGAGGGCTATGGCTGGCAGGTCTATCCCACGCCAGCCCTGGCTTCGGGTGATCGTGCGCCGGACAAACTGCAAACTTGGTCGAGTCCCCACATTCGCGTGCGCTCGCCAGCGCCCGTCTTGCTGGGCCCTGAACCCATCCTCAACCCCACACGCATCGTGCTCGAATGGGCTCATGAATCGGAGCGTGGGCAACTGCAAATCATCACCGATGGCTTGGCCGCCTTTGAGGTGCGCCCGTGAGAAGGGGCTTCACCCTCATTGAGGTGCTGGTCGCATTGGTCGTTTTGGCCTTCGCGCTTGCGGGTGCGATTCAGATGAGCGGCGCGCTGCAACACAACAGCACACGCCAATCCCAGGCCCTGCTGGCACAGTTGTGTGCCGACAACGTCCTCGTGCAATTACGTCTGGCCCAGCAACTCCCCGGCATTGGCGAGCAACGCGCACCGTGCGAACAAGGCGGGCAACGCTTTGAGGTCACGGCCAGCATACGCCCTACGCCCAACCCCGCCTTTCGGCGCGTGGACGCGCAGGTCTGGTTGGGTGCGCAACCGGTACTTCGGGTGAGCACCGTGATCGGCCAATACTGACGCCATGACCTTTCGGCGAAACTCGAATACTCGCGGATTTACCCTCATCGAGGTGCTGGTGGCCTTGGGTTTGCTCGCATTGTTGGCGGGCATGGGCTGGCAGGGGATTTCGGGCTTGCTGCGTGCACGGGAGCACACCCAGACACGCATCGATGCCGTGGCGCGTGTACAAACCGCGCTGGCGCAGTGGCACGCCGATTTAGACGCCTTGCAAATCGTCCCGACCCTAGACCCTGCGGGCGTGCGTTGGGATGGTCGTGTTCTGCGCTGGGTTCGCCGCAGCGTGCAAGCCGGTCAGGTCGGGATGGAAGGCGGTCTGCAGGTGGTGGCCTGGCGGCTCGAAGATGGCGTCTGGCGCCGATGGCTATCGGCCCCAGTGCGAACGCCGGGCGAACTGCAACAAGCCTGGCAGACCGCAGTGCTACCGGCCCCCGGTTTACCCGTTGGGGGCGGTGACTGGGCGGTCCAGCCTTTGCGCTCCTGGCGTCTGGTTTACTATCGGGGCAACGCTTGGACCAACCCCCTCTCCAGTGCCGATAACGCGGCCAGCGCCAGTCCCTCACCCGGGGCGAAAGTCGGCTCACCCGCACCCGCCGGTCAGCCCGCTGCGTCCAGCGTGACTGCCGCGCCAGCGGCCCAAGCCAACACCCCACCTGACGCGATTCGCTTGGTGATTGAATTGGCGTCTGTAGCCCCTTTCTCGGGGCCTCTCACGGTGGATTGGGTACGCCCTGACTGGAGCGTCGCACGACCATGAAAAAAGTGGCACGACCTCGCGGCGCGGCGCTTCTCACCGCCTTGTTGACCGTAGCACTCATCGCCACTCTGGCTGCGGGGGCTGCCTGGCAGCAGTGGCGGTTGGTGGAGACGGAGGCCGCTGAGCGGGATCAAGCCCAAGCGCGCTGGTTGCTGTTGGGTGCCTTGGACTGGGCACGCCTGGTGCTGCGCGAGGATGCCCGCGCCCAAGAGGCCGTGCAACAGGCCCCCGTGGATCATTTGGGTGAGCCTTGGGCCGTGCCCTTGGCAGAGGCTCGGCTCTCGAGCTTTCTGGCCGCAGCGGCAAACGGTCAAACGCAGAGCGATGACCCTTTGGCCGAATCGGTTTTTCTCTCGGGCCGCTTAGAGGACGCCCAAGGCCGACTCAATCTGTTTTTCTTGACCCAATCAGACGCTGCGCTCAACCAGGGCGGCGCCGCCCTGGCCCGTTTGATGCAATTGCTTGAACTGCCAGCGGATGAATGGGGACGTTTGATGGAAGGCGCACGACTGGCCCGAGCGGGGCAGTTGCTGATGCCCCAGCGGGTCTCCCAATTGTCCTTTTGGGGTATTGCACCGACCACTCTTGCACGGCTGGCGCCGCAAGTCACTTGGCTACCCGGGGCCACGACGGTCAATGTCAATACCGCCAGCGCCGAGGTGATCGCCGCCATCTTGCCGAGCCTGAGCTTGGCGCAAGCTCGAAAAGTGGTCGAGCAACGCACATCCAAGCCCTGGACCCATCGAGAGGCCTTTTTGCGTGACTGGCCACAGGCGTCCGCATCTGCGGCATTATTGGCCGTCAACAGCCAATTCTTCTTGGTTCAGGGACAACTGCGGATGGGCGCCCTGCAATGGAGCGAACGCTCGCTGGTGGCGCGAGAGGGTTTACGCGTGCGGGTGGTTTGGCGCGAGAGTGGCCCCTGGGCGCGTCTGGGCGATCCTTTATCCCCACCAAGGGCCTCTCTACAATAAGTTGCTCATGTTGATTCTTTCGCTCGCACCCCATGCTGACGCCCGCACCGTCGAGTGGGCGTTCGCGCGCATGGAAGGTGGGCAACTGGTGCACCAAGGCCGCGCCAGCGCCGCCCAACTCGCACAGGAGAATCAGTTGGCCATGGCCATCGTGCCAGCGCAACGCCTATCCTGGCATGAGGTCACGCTGCCCCCCAACAGCCATGGCGCACGCCTACCTCGCGTCCTCCAAGGTCTGCTCGAGGATCGTTTGTTAGAGGATCCGTCCTCGCTGCATTTGGTTCCGGCACCTAACGCCACAGCCATCGCCCGTACTGGCGGAGCCCTGTGGGTGGCGGTATGCGATCCGAGTTGGCTTCGCACCGCACTGGCCCCTTTGCAAGCGGTGGGGATTCGACTGCAAGGTTTGCTGCCGGAATTGTCCCCTGGCCCCCATGCGGTCTACCTCATGGGCTCAGAGCCCGAACCTCAGGTGTGGTGGACGCACCCTGAAGGTGTAGTGGCCTTACCCGCCCAGCCGCATGACTGGCGGGCGTTTGGTGTGAGCGGCGACACCCCGATTTATGCCGAAGCCTCACACCTGCGATGGGCCCAAGCGCATGGACTAGAGCCCGAATTGCAAAATCCGCCTTCACGTTGGCTGGCCGCTACCCGCACGGGGTGGGATTTGGCGCGCGGTGAATGGGGTCAAGGCCGCACCGCCAGACTCCAACGGGCTTTGAGCGGCGCCTGGGATCGTCTCGCCCATGCCCCGCAATGGCGCTGGACGCGCTGGGGGTTGCTGACCTTGCTGGTCATGCAATGGTTGGGTTTAGAGTGGCAGGCTTGGCAAGCACGGGCCGAACAAGCCCAGTGGCAAGTGCAACAGCAAGCCCTGTTGCAACAGACGTTTCCCAAAGTGCAGGTGGTGCTGGATCCTCCCTTGCAAATGGCACGGGAGGTTCAAGCGCTGCGGCTGAGTCGCGGCCAATTGGGGCCTGGAGACTTCGAGCCCTTGCTGGCCGCACTGGGCGAGGCGCTCGACCCGCAAGAGCGGCCTCAGGCGTTGCACTACCAAGGCGATCGTCTTCGCGTCGAAGGGGTTGCCTTGAACCCCGGCTTGCAAGCGCGACTGCGAGCCCAGGGCTACAGCACCCAGGCGCAAGAGGGCACGCGCTGGCATCTGCAACCGGGAGTCAGGCCATGATCCGCGCTTGGCAAAACCGCTGGCAAGCCTTGCGCCCCCGTGAACAACTCGCGCTGCGCATTTTGTTGGCCTTGCTGGTCGTCCTGGCCCTCTGGAGCTTGCGTGTGCGCCCTGCCTTGGAGACTTTGTCCCAAAGCCCATCACTGCGCAGTCAAGCCCAAGAGCAATGGGCACAAATGCAAGCCCTGCACAGCCAGGCCCAAAGCCTTCAAAAGGCTCCGCTGGCCTTGGTGCAACAACCCAGTCAACGTCTGCAACAACTCACCCGTCAAGCAGGCGCAGACTGGCAAATTCAGATTCAAGGTGAGCAGGCCGATCTGCAGGTGCAAAACGCCTCCGCTGCCGCCCTCTCGCAATGGCTGGCGCAAGCCCGCGAACAAGCCTTGGCCATACCGATCGAAGCCGAACTCACGCGCGCCGGCGCCCCCGAAGACCGCTGGAGCGGTCGCATCCGCGTGCAATGGCCTCGCCCCGGAGCGCAACCATGAGCAGGCGCTTCGCACCAACCACTCGTGCACCGCGCCTTGGCGCGCTCTTTGGCCTGGGCTTTGGCGCGCTCGCCGCGTTGGTCTACCACGCCCCTGCCGCTTGGTTAGCCCAAACGCTCTCTCAAGCCAGTCAAGCCCGCGTTCTGTTGCAGGATGCGCGCGGCAGCCTTTGGCGCGGTGACGCCCTAGTGCTGCTTGGGGCCGGTCCACGTGCGCCTGGCCCGGCGCTCGCATTGCCCAGTCGGCTGGCATGGCAACTCGGTCCTTCTTGGCACCCCCATTGGGGCGCAGGCTTGCAAGCCCAGCTTCAAGCCGACTGCTGTTTGCCGCCGCAAAAGCTGCATCTGAGCTGGTCGCCTCGGGCGGGCTGGCAATTGGCTTGGGAAGGCGAAGCCAGTCAGTGGCCTGCGGCTTGGCTCAGCGGCCTCGGTGCGCCTTGGAATACCCTCTCACCCCAGGGGCTGTTGCGGGTGATGCCGCAGGACGTGGTCTGGACAGGGCGCGCGAACACATGGCGCTTCGGGGGCCAAATTCAGATCGACTGGCAAAGCTTTGCCACGCGACTCTCCACCTTGGAACCCTTGGGCAACTACCGCATCGTTGTGCGTGGTACCCAAGCCCCACCCACGGTTGAACTCTCTACCCTCCAGGGCGTTTTGCAATTGCGGGGCAGCGGCGCATGGCGCGATGGCCGACTGCAATTTGAGGGAGAGGCGCAGGCCGAAAAAGAGGCCGAAACGGCCCTCTCCAACCTTTTGAACGTTCTGGGTCAACGCCAGGGCGCCAAGTCCCTCTTGCGAATTGGATAACCCCATGAAGCCGAACTCTCATCCCGTCGTTCTCTCCTTGAGCGCCGTCCTGGCCGCTGGCCTCCTGCTCTCGGGCGTGGCCAGCGCCAACCCTAACGGCAAAGGCTTGGCCAAGACCACCACGGCCAATCGTCCGTCCACTCAGCCCGTCACGCTGAATTTTGTCAATGCCGATATCGAAGCGGTGGCGCGCACGCTCGCCACCCTCACCGGACGTAACGTGGTGGTGGATCCTCGCGTCAAAGGCACGCTCACCCTCAACACGGAGCAACCCGTACCCTGGCAAGAGGCGTGGAACCAGTTCCTCGCCGCTTTGCGCTTGCAGGGCTTTGCTGTGGTGGAAGCGCAAGGCCTCTACAAACTGGTGCCCGAAGCCGACGCCAAACTCCAAGGCGGCGCGCTGCCGTTAACGGGTGAGAATTTGCCCGCAGCGGGCGGCGCCATCGTCACCCAAGTGTTTCGCTTGAACCACGAGCAAGCCAATAATCTGGTGCCGGTACTGCGCCCGCTCATCAGCCCCAACAACACGCTCAACGCCAACCCGGGCAACAATAGCCTCGTCATCACCGACTACGCCGATAACTTGCAGCGCCTCGCGCGCATCATTGCGGCGCTGGATGTCGCCAACGCCACCGACGTCGAAGTCATCCCGTTGCGCCACGCCATTGCCACAGATCTCGCGCCCTTGGTCTCTCGCTTGATTGAGCCCGTGGCCGTCGCCGGCGGCCCCGCGCCCGCTGGCCAACCCGGCAGTGAGGGAGGCTACCGCACCACCTTGTTGGCCGAGCCGCGCAGCAACGCACTGATCTTGCGTGCGGCCAATCCGGCGCGTCTGGCCATGGCGCGCACGCTCATTCAGCGGCTGGATCAACCCGGTGCCAATGCCGAGAGCGGTAACCTGCATGTGGTCTATCTCAAAAATGCCGAAGCCAACAAGCTAGCCGTCACCTTGCGCGCGGCCATCGCGGCTCAGGCCAGCGCAAGCGGGACGCTCGGCAATACGCCCACCATGACCACTGGCGTCACGGCCATCCCCGCCTCCACAGGTCAAACACCGACCTCTCCTGGCGCTGGAGCGGCCAGCACCGGGGGGCTCATCCAAGCCGATCCCGCCACCAATGCCCTCATCATCACGGCCCCGATGCCGCTCTACCGTCAGCTGCGCAGCGTGATTGACCAACTCGATCAACGCCGCGCACAGGTGCTGGTGGAGAGCCTGATCGTGGAAGTCAATGCCGAGAAAGCGGCGCAGTTTGGGTTTCAATGGCAAAACGTGTTGGGCAAAAGTGGGGGCACCGCCGTCTTTGGTGGCACGAGCTTTGGGGCGAGCAATCTACCGGGCGTGAGTGGCGCGCTCGCCAGTGGCAACGCCCCCACCTTGCAAAGCGGCCTCAATATTGGCAGCGCGCGCGAGGTCAACGGAAGGTATTTCCTCACCAACTTGGCGAACTTCCTGCAAACCAACCTCGACGCCAACATCCTCTCCACCCCAACCTTGCTCACGCTGGACAACGAAGAAGCCAAAATCGTGGTGGGACAGAACGTGGCCATTGTCACGGGGCAGTTCACCAACACCGCAGCCAATACCACGGGCACCATTAACCCCTTCCAGACTTTTGAGCGCCGTGATGTGGGTCTGACTTTGAAAGTCAAACCGCAAATCAGTGAGACCGGCACGGTGCGCATGACAGTCTCCCAAGAAGTCTCCAGCATCGTCAACGCCACCACCACGGGCACTGGCGCCACCGATCGCGTCTTCAACAAGCGCTCCATCGACTCCAATGTGTTGGTCGAAGATGGCGGCTTGGTGGTGCTCGGCGGATTGCTCTCCGATGACTTCTCGGGCGAGCGCAATCAAGTTCCCGGGGCGGGCGATATTCCTTTCTTCGGCGCCCTTTTTCGCAACGAAAACCGCGCCCGCAAAAAGACCAATCTCATGGTATTTCTCCGTCCCGTGGTGCTGCGCGATGCCGCCTCTACCGAGGCACTCTCGATCAACCGTTACGAGCAAATGCTGGGCTTGCAACAAGGTGCACAACCGGCCAACAACCCCCTGCTGGGCGTGAATGGCGCGGCGCAACTCCCTCCCCTGGCACCCAAAGCGCCCACCCCATCTGCCCCTGCGGCGACGACCACCCCTAACGCCCCCCGTTAAGCCCCAGTCATGCGCCGCCCCCTGCCCTACGCCTTCGCCCGCACCCACCAGCTGTTGCTGGAGGATGACGGTCAGCGCCTGACGCTATGGCACAGCGACGCCCCGCCGGCCGGCCCTTGGAGTGAAGTCTTGCGCTGTTACCCGGTGCGACACTTCGCTTGGCTCGACCGCGCCAGCTTGGCGCGTCGCATCAGTGCCGCGTATGCGCAAGCGGATTCCAATGCGGCCGCAGTGGTGAGCGCCGTCGAGAGCGACACCGACCTCACGCGCATGATGCAAGAGCTCCCTGCGGTCGAAGATTTGCTCGAAGCGGCCGACGATGCGCCCATCATCCGCATGCTCAACGCGCTGTTGACACAGGCCGCGCGCGACGGCGCCAGCGACATTCACATCGAGCCCTACGAGCGCCACTCCAGCGTGCGGTTTCGCGTGGATGGCAGCTTGCGTGAGGTGGTGCAACCCAACCGCGCTTTGCATGCGGCCCTGATCTCGCGCCTCAAAATCATGGCCGAACTGGATATTGCCGAAAAACGGCTTCCGCAAGACGGTCGCATTTCGCTGCGCTTGGGAGAGCGCGCCATTGACGTTCGCGTCTCGACCTTGCCCTGCGCCCACGGCGAGCGCGCCGTGCTGCGCTTGCTCGACAAAACCGAGCAGCGCATCACCCTGGAAGGGGTTGGCATGGCCGGTGAAACCCTGGAGCGCTTTCTCCACTTGGTTCAACAACCCCACGGCATCATTCTCGTGACCGGTCCGACGGGTTCGGGAAAAACCACGACCCTCTACGCCGCCCTGCAACGCCTCGACGCCTCTCGGCACAACATTCTGACGGTGGAAGATCCGATCGAATATGAGCTGGCCGGGGTGGGGCAGACTCAAGTCAACCCCCGCATTGACCTCGGGTTTGCCACCGCCTTGCGTGCCATCTTGCGCCAGGACCCGGACATCCTGATGATTGGCGAAATTCGCGATCAGGAAACCGCGCAAATCGCCATTCAGGCCTCCCTCACCGGCCACCTGGTTCTCGCCACTTTACACACCAATGACGCCCCCAGTGCAGTCACCCGCTTGCTCGATATGGGCATAGAGCCTTTCCTGCTGAGCAGCTCGCTCTTGGGCGTGCTGGCGCAGCGTTTGGTGCGCAAGACTTGCCGTCATTGCGGGGGGCGGGGTTGCGATGCTTGTAGCCAAACCGGGTACCAAGGCCGAACCGGGATTTTTGAATTGTTGGTCACCGATGACCATTTGCGCAGCTTGATCCACGATGGGGCGAGCGAAGCCGTCTTGCGCGATGCCGCTCTCCAAACGGGCATGACCCCGATGCGTGTGGATGGTGAGCGTCTGGTGCGCGAAGGCATCACCACCCGCGAAGAGCTTTTGCGCGTCACGCGTGACTGAGCACTGCCATGCCCGCCTACGCCTATGAAGCTCTCGACGCCCAAGGTCAAGCGCGCAAGGGTGTTCTCGAAGCTGATCACGAGCGCGCCGCTCGAAGTTTGTTGCGCCAACAAGCCTTGGTGCCCTTACGCGTGGCGCCTGTTCGCGCAAAGGGGCAAGGTTTACAAACGGTTGTCTGGCAAGCCAGGGTTTGGAATCTCACCGCGCTGACCGTTTGGACCCGTCAACTCGCCAGCTTAGTCCGCGCGGGCTTACCCCTGGAGCGGTCATTGGGCGCATTGGCCGATGAAGCCGACACCCCTGCGCGGCGTGATCTCATGGCCCAGTTGCGCAGCGAGGTGAACGCCGGTTCAGCGCTCGCACGCGCCATGGCACAACACCCGCGCGAATTTGACACCGCTTACCGGGCTGTGGTGGCCGCTGGAGAGCAAAGCGGTGAGCTCGGGCTGGTGCTCGAGCGCTTGGCCGATGAGCTGCATGATCGACAAACGCTTCGCCAGAAACTTTGGGCTGCAGGCCTCTACCCCACGATTGTGAGCCTTGTGGCTTTGGTGATCGTGGTCTTCTTGCTCGCCTACGTCGTCCCTCAAGTGGCGCAAGTGTTTGGGAGCCAACAGCGCGCCCTTCCAACCCTCACCCGCGTGATGCTAACCTTGAGTAGCTGGGTGCAGGATTTTTGGGCTTGGGCACTGTTATTCATGGTGGTATTTGCGCTCGTTGTGCGTTTACTCCTGCGCCAACCCTTGCTGCGCGTGCGCTGGGACGGAGCTTGGTTGCGCCTGCCCTTGATCGGCCGTTTGAGCCAAGGCTACCAGTCGGCCCGTTTTGCCAGCACTTTGGCGCTGCTGTGCGGCGCGGGCGTGCCCATCCTCAAGGCCTTACAAACTGCCAGCGACACCCTCACCAATCAGGCCATGCGCCGGGATGCCCTTGAAGCCCTGACGCTGGTGCGCGAGGGGGCCCCGCTGGCCAATGCCCTGGCCGCTTCGCCGCACATCCCGCGTCTGTTACCGCTTTTTGCCCGCCTCGGCGAGCAAAGTGGCACTTTGCCCGAGATGCTCGCGCGTGCGGCCGCTCAGCTAAAAGAGGAAGTCCAACGCCGTGCCCTTCAATTGGCCACGATTCTGGAACCTCTCTTGATCGTGACCATGGGCGTGATGGTCATGCTCATCGTTTTGTCCGTGATGCTGCCCATCCTGGAACTCAACCAGTGGGTGCGCTAACCCTGCAGGAGCCAACGAAATGGGTGTGACGCTAGACGGCAAATTGGTGGTGGCGATTTCGTCACGCGCCCTCTTTGATTTCGAAGAGGAAAATCAGATCTTCGAGAACAACGACGACCGCGCCTACATGCGGCTTCAACTCGACCGGCTGGAGATTCCCGCCCCGCCCGGGGTCGCTTTTTCGCTGGTCAAGAAACTCCTGGCTTTCAATACCGAGGCCCAGCAGCACGTGGAGGTGGTGATCCTCTCGCGCAACGACCCCGTGAGCGGCATGCGGGTCTTTCGTTCCGCCAAACACTACGGCCTGCCCATCGTGCGCGGCAGCTTCACGCGCGGTCAGTCGCCCTGGCGGTATTTGCGTCCACTCAACGCCAATTTATTCCTCTCTGCCCACTTACCGGATGTGCGCGCCGCCCTTGATGCGGGCGTACCCGCCGCCCAGGTTTATCCCCATGCCGCCCATGCCTCTGACGCCCATCCCCATGAAGTGCGCATTGCCTTTGACGGCGACGCCGTTCTCTTTAGCGACGAAGCCGAGCGGGTTTTTCAAGAAAGTGGTTTGAATGCTTTTCAACAGCACGAGCAAGACAAGGCGGCCCTCCCCCTCTCGGCCGGCCCCTTCAAACCTCTGCTAGCGGCCTTGCATCGCCTACAACTGGTGGGAACGCCGCACTTGCGCATCCGAACGGCTCTGGTGACGGCCCGCAGTGCACCGGCGCACGAGCGTGCCATTCGCACCCTCATGAACTGGAACGTGGAAGTCGATGAGGCCATGTTCCTCGGTGGCCTGGAGAAAGGTGAATTTCTCCGGGAGTTTGAGCCCGATTTCTTTTTTGATGACCAAACCGGTCACATCGAGAGCGCGGCTCGTCATGTCCCCGCGGGCCATGTGGCGAGTGGCGTGCGCAACCCACCCACCCAGAGCTGAGCCGCTAGCGCGGCGCGGGGGAGCGCCACTGCTGCCAACCGCGTGCGCGCAATTCACAAGCGGGGCAGGTGCCACAACCGTAGCCCCAGTCCTGACGGTGCGTGCGGTCGCCCAGATAACACGTGTGGCTGTGCGAGACCAGAATATCGACGAGCGCGTCGCCACCGCCCGCATGACTCTGCTCCCCCAACTGATGCGCCAAAGCCCAGGTCTGTGCCTTGTCAATCCACATCAGCGGCGTCTCGATCAAGAGTCGCCGGTCCATGCCCAGTGAGAGCGCGATTTGCATGGCTTTCATGGTGTCATCGCGACAATCCGGGTAACCGGAGAAGTCGGTCTCACAGACGCCGGTGACGATCACGTCCAAATCGCGTCGGTAGGCCAAGGCCGCGGCGAGGGTCAAAAAGAGCAGGTTGCGCCCAGGCACAAAGGTATTGGGCAGGCCCGAGGCCTCCATTTGAAACGCCATATCTCGCGTGAGCGAGGTCTCGCTGACTTGGCCCAACACGGCCAGATCCAGTAAATGGTCCTCCCCCAGCTTCTCAGCCCAATCGGGAAAGCGCGTCCGAATCGCCTTGAGAACCTCCAAGCGTGACTGCAACTCCACCACATGGCGCTGGCGATAATCGAAGGCCAGCGTCTCCACGCGCGCATAGCGCGTGAGGGCATGCGCGAGGCAAGTGGTCGAATCTTGGCCACCGGAGAACAAAACCAAGGCGTTGCGGTGCATGCTCAGTCCTTCAAAGGGTTGGGCTGGTAGTGCAAGGGGTAGAGGCGTTGCACCAGAGGCGTGTCGAGAGCCCAAGTTTTGCAGCGCCCCAAATGAGGCGGTGCTTTGTCTGGGTTGGCGCGGCGCAGACGCGGCCCAATGGATTGAAAGGCCGCAGTGCCCATGTTAAAGAGCAACTCGCGCATATGGGTGCAGCCTTGCACCCCCCCCAAGTGGGCCTCCAAGGTCCGACGCCAGCCCTTGAGCAAAGAGCTTCCGATCAGGCCACGCATGGGTGGCAAGGCTTGGGGGCAAGTGTCGTGCGGGATGCGGTTCATGACCATGGCAATGTCTTGCACCACAAATTGGCTGTCCAGGGTGAGGCGAATGCGCAGATCATGAATCGGCTCGCCGGGTTGCCACTGGTTCTCACCCGGCACCTCAAAAAAGAAGGGCTTGGTGTCGCGCAAATGCGCCTCAATGTCCCAGAGTCCGTCCCCCCGCGCATAACCCTCAAAGGTCACACTTCGGGTGTGTAGTGGTTCACGATCAACAGGCGTTGGCCAAGACATGCAGTGCGCTCCATGGCATTCATACAGGAAAACCCCGATTTTGCCCGACCTGCGTGCGACTGGCGTGAATGCAACAGGCAAGCGCCATCGGCTTGCCAAAGCATTCAGATCCAAGCCATAATTCGTCCATTGAACAACAACACCTCGTCTTTAGGAGTGCCTATGTCTGACAATGTCGTCGTCTCCAACAACTTGGTCATTGGAACGGGCGTGACCTTCAAAGGGTCCATCACTGCGCCGGGCAAGGCCATTGTGAATGGAGCGGTCACGGGTGATCTGACTGCAGACGATCTTCTCATTGGTAAAGAAGGCAACGTGACTGGTGTCGTGCGCGCCCGCGAAATCGATGTCCACGGCGAACTCAACGAGGACATCGTCTGCCGCGAGCACATCCTTATTCACAGCACGGGCCGTGTGTCCGGAACGTTGGAATACACCGAACTCGAAATTCACCGCGGTGGCCGATTCCGCGGCGAAATGAAGCAAAAGTAATTTTTTAATCTTCATTAACCCCCCTGCGCCGTACGGCCCAGGGGGGTTTTTTCATCCCTCCGCGCACACCACGGTTAGCCTTGCAGGCCATGGTGGCAACACGCATGCCGGTTGCGCTAGGATTGGCTTGAATGCAAATGAAAATTATTCTGATTTAAATCAAAGCCCCCGTGCGCCGCTGGGGTTCCAATCGCCTCCACCATGTCCGCTTTGCCCCGTACCCTGGATCACCTGCCCAATGGGGCCAGCGCCTGCGTGGCCTCGCTCAACGTCGCACACGACTTGCGCCTGCGCCTCGCGGCATTGGGTTTGCGCCAGGGCCAATCGGTGCGGGTTTTGCGCCGTGCCAGCCTGGGCGGCCCACTCCATCTTCAGGTCGGCACCACTGAAATCATGCTGCGCCGCCAAGATGCGGCTCGTATTGGCATTGCCCCGCCCTCCGCATGAAACAAATGGCCTTGCTGGGCATGCCCAACACGGGCAAGTCCACCCTCTTTACCCGTCTGACGGGTACCCATGCCCGCACCGGCAATTGGCCCGGCATCACGGTCGATTTGCTGGAAGCCAAGATTTTGTTGGGTGGGCATATGGTGCGGGTGGTGGACTTGCCCGGTATTTACGATTTGCACGGCCAGTCGGAGGATGAGCGCGTTGCAACCCAGTTTTTAGAGACTCATCACCCTGACCTCTTGCTCTTTGTGATGAATACCGCACAGTGGGAGCGTCAACTGGACTTGCTCGCCGAAGTGATGGCCCGCGGCTTGCAGGTCGTGGTGGCTCTGACCATGGCCGACGAGGCCACGGGCATGGGAATTCGAGTCGATCCGGAAAAACTCTCCGAGGTGTTAGGCATTCCCATTTGCCTCATCTCGGCCAAATATGGCGATGGCTTGGACAAACTGCGTCATGCATTGAGCCAAGCGCTGCAATCACCACAAACGTCTTTGCCAACTCACAAAGCTTCCTCGCTTGAGAGCGCATCGCTGGTGAAGCATTTCAGCGCTCACTTCGAAATGCCATTACAAGCGAGCCACCGACTGACCTTGCAACTCGACCGGGTCTTGCTCCATCCCTGGCTTGGCTTACCGATTTTTTTCGCCGTCATGCTTTTGGTCTTCCAAGCAGTCTTCGCACTGGGTAAACCTTTGCAGGACGGCACGAGCAGCCTCTTTGAAGCTTTGCGACAACAAGGATTAGAACCTGTCTTGGCAAGCCTACCCCACTGGTTACAAGGTTTAATTCTCGACGGGGTGTACAACGGACTGGCAACCGTAGCGGGTTTTGTGCCCCTCATCGTGCTGTTTTTTCTCTTTCTGGGGTTGATCGAAGATACAGGGTACCTCTCCCGCGCAGCCTTTTTGCTAGACGCCCTGATGGCTCGCTTGGGTCTGGATGGGCGCAGCTTTGTCATGCTGTTGATGGGTTTTGGCTGCAATGTTCCAGCCCTGATGGGAACTCGGGTGATACGGTCGCGCGAACTGCGCTGGCTTACCATGCTGACGATTCCATTCTCGCTGTGCTCTGCACGTTTGCAGGTATTTGTGTTTTTCGCGGCAGCGCTTTTCACACCTCAGCAAGCGCCTTGGGTGCTTTTCTCCCTGTATCTTCTGAGCATACTGGCCGCGATGGGCACAGCCTTCCTCATGAAGGGGCAATTCCAACATCGCGATGCATTTGTTCTTGAGATCCCTCCCTACCGCTGGCCTACCGCCCGTCAAGTGCTCATTCGCGGTTGGCAAGAAGTACGCCACTTTCTCCACCGTGCTTCGCGCTTCATCATTCTGGGTGTGGTACTGGTCTGGTTGCTCACCCATCTGCCCATGGGCGTTGACCCTGCAAGCGCTCAAAGTTGGGCGGGGCAGTTGGGCCAGCTTCTGCAACCCATCTTGTCCCCATTGGGTATTGAGCCGCAACTTGCGGTCGCTTTGTTGTTTGGTTTTGTGGCCAAAGAAATTGTGCTGGGCTCACTCGCCGTCATTTATGGCATGGAAGGTCAAGCGCTCGCGCAGACCTTAGGGCAACAACTCCACTGGAGCCAAGCCTATAGCTTTATGCTCTTTACCTTGCTCTATACACCCTGCTTATCGACAATCGCTACACTGCGCAATGAATCCAAGAGTCTGCGTTTTACGGTACTCAACCTCGCATGGGGTTTGGGCTTAGCTTGGCTCGTGAGCTTTGGGTTTTATCAGCTAGTGGGACTAGGTTGAGTCGGCCTGCGCATGATTTGCGACAGCAACACTTCGACCGCGACCTCTGGATCCGCCAGCTCGTTCATCACCAAATGACACTGGGGTTCCAGTGGGACTTCATAGGCTTGATCGATTCCCGTGAAGTGACGGAGTTGACCTGCTCGTGCCTTTTTGTACAAGCCTTTGGGATCGCGTTGTTCGCACAGGGCCAAGGGAGCGTCCACGAAGACTTCGAAGAAGTTTTCCTTGCCAATGCACATTCGTGCCAGCTCGCGTTCGGCTCGAAATGGACTGATAAAACAGGCCAGAACGACCAAGCCCGCGTCCAGCATCATGCGTGCCACTTCAGCTACACGGCGAATGTTCTCGATGCGATCCTCTTTGGAGAATCCGAGATCTCGATTAAGACCAATCCGCAAGTGATCGCCATCCAGCAAATAGGTACTGATCCCTTGCGCATGTAAGCGAACTTCCAGGGCATTGGCGATGGTCGATTTGCCCGCCCCGGACAACCCAGTGAACCAAATGATCCGACCCGAATGTTGGTGCAATCGTTCGCGCAACGCTCGGGTAATGTGAAACGATGGCGGGTGAATGCTCGTCGCTCTCCCCGCCATGGGGGCCTCCTTGATCTCCTCAGCCGTGGTTTGAAATTGGTGCTCTAGCATGTTCAAAATGCGTGTTTATGTCGTGATTCGTGCGTTGGCACGAACCGATGATGCGTTTAGACGCCGCATGACTCCATGAATGGGGGTATTCGAGAGCAAGGGCTACTTTGCCACAGGGCTCTGGCGGGCTGTGCGTTTCTGCTTAGGAAGCGCCACGGCCACATAGGACTACCCATACCGTTGCCACCAGGATGCGCAAATCGAGCCAAATGCAACGATTCTGAACATACCAAACATCCAATTCAACACGATCTGCGTAATTTTTTTGGTTTCTTCCGTTGACCTGCCACCAGCCTGTCAACCCTGGCAACACGGAGAGAACCAGTTGTTTTTGTTTCCCGTAGTGGCATAACTCCTCGACTGTCACCGGTCGTGGCCCAACCAAGCTCATCTCCCCTCGCAATACATTGATGAGTTGGGGCAACTCATCTAAACTGGTACGCCTTAGGAATCGTCCTAACTTTGTCACCCGAGGGTCGTTTTCTATTTTGCCGAACTGTTGCATTTCAGCCCTTGCTTTTGCCGAAGATCTCAGCAATTGCGCTAATTGCGCATCGGCATTGACACACATGGTGCGAAACTTAAGACACCCGAACTCTCGACCACGAAGGCCAATCCGTTTGTGGACAAAGAACGCATTTTGCGGTTCTTTGATGTTGGCCAGAACGACCAGAATGAAGATTGGGGTGGCCAACAAGAGCCCTATGGAAGCCAGAACCAGATCCCTCATTCTTCGCAACGCATCTCCTCTTGCATACCCCAGCGCCATGGCTCGCATCATTTTTGCCTTTCCCCTATCGCGCGAAGCTGTGGATTCACGTGCTTGCCCGCACCATCAATTCGTCCATAGCTTCAGCGCAGAGCAGTGTTCCAGCCAAAACTAACCGCAGAGCGATTTCTGCCTTGATAGAGATCGAGGGGTTGACTGCCTTGGGCATACTGCAGATAAAACTGTTTTGGCAGGTCTAATCGCACGGTTCCAAGACGGTTTCTCTCTAAAGTACTCGTGTTGATCATGGGGAGATCGCGCTGGTAGTGGCGATATCCAAATTCAATGGAGCGCAACCAATCCGACCCCACATTCACTTGATAGCGCGCCTCCATGTCCCACCGGCTGTAGAGGGGTCTACCTAACTGATTCGTCTCCAACACAGGATCATCGCTAGGCTTGATTCGAGCACTGCGAACTTGGAATAAGGTTCGATCATTAGGCGTCAATACGCTTTGCGATGTCATTCCGAGTGCGGCAAAAAGCAGACTCTGCTGCCCCATACCGGTTCCGTTGCTCTCGAAGCCTATGCCTGTGCCGATCCAATATCGGTTTTTGCCCGACAGGCGTGTGATTTGCGGTCCGATCCCCCCCTCAATTAGGCGACGCTGGGTTTGGTCTTCATCGAATACCCAACGCCCCCGCAGTGTGCTTACCCAATGGAGATCGCCCCCCTCAATGACATTGCTTCGCCAATGCAGTCGAGAGCGCAAGTCAAATGAGACCCCCGGATCAAAATAAATGGAGTTCACGCAGCCCCTTACCGACTTGCGCACGCGCAAGCTGCCTGGTTGTGTGACGTGAGCGGTGAGGTTCTTGGCCCCTTTGGGATGGCGCCAAACTCGGCTTTTGCGGCCGATGGGGTTGTCTGAACTGCAGTGGTTTTGAAGGCGTGAATACACGCCACACGGGACCAGAACTTCGATCTTCGTGGGGTGCCGTAAGTCGCAGAATTTGTTCGACATGATGCGCGTCCCTTGTTCAGCGACCCACCGTTTGCTTCCCTGAGGCAACGGAGGATCAAGCCAGGTGTAGGGCGTTCATCGTATATGTCTAGTACCTAAATCTATAATCCAAATGGTGTATTATCCGAACAAAGTTCCTATTAAGGACTTTCCTAAATCATTAAAAACTTCAAAACAATCAATGTTCATCCATGGCCCTCTCGAACAGGGGCAGGGCAGCATGGGGGTAAGCGTAGAAGGATCGAGAGACGGGAAGGACGAGCGGCGTTCGGCTGCTGGCAAAGGGCGCGAGGCTTGTCGTTGGCCTCACTCCACCGTCACACTCTTCGCCAAATTCCGTGGTTTATCGACATCGGTACCACGCGCGCAGGCGGTGTGGTAGGCGAGGAGCTGCAGGGGAATGACGTGCAGCAAGGGTGAGAGCACGCCGTAGTGCTCGGGCAGGCGGATGACTTGCACGCCGTCGCTCGCGCTGATGTGGCTGTCGGCATCGGCCAGGACATACAGCACACCGCCACGGGCGCGCACCTCTTGCATATTGCTCTTGAGTTTTTCGAGCAGGGTGTCGTTGGGCGCGACGGTCACCACGGGCATGGCGCTGGTGACCAAGGCCAGAGGGCCGTGTTTTAGCTCCCCAGCCGCGTAGGCCTCGGCATGGATGTAGGTGATCTCTTTGAGCTTGAGCGCCCCTTCCAGGGCAATGGGGTAGTGCGCGCCGCGGCCGAGGAATAAGGCATTTTCTTTCTCGGCAAACTCCTGGGCCCAGGCCATGACTTGGGGTTCGAGTGCCAGCACCGACTGCATGGCTGCGGGTAAGTGGCGCATGGCCCGCAAGTGCTCAGCCTCCTGCGCTGGGCTCAAGCGCCCGCGCAGTTTCATGAGCACCAGGGTGAGCAAGAAAAGGCCGGCGAGTTGGGTGGTGAAGGCCTTGGTGGAGGCCACTCCCACTTCCACCCCCGCACGGGTGACATAGGCCAATTCGCATTCGCGCACCATGGCGCTGGTCGCCACGTTGCAAATGGTCAGGCTGTGGGTCATGCCGAGGCTTTGCGCATGACGCAAGGCCGCGAGCGTGTCGGCGGTTTCTCCTGACTGAGTGATGGTGACGACCAAGGTGTTGGGGTGCGGCACGGAATCGCGGTAGCGGTATTCGCTGGCAATCTCCACCTGACAGGGCACCTGGGCCAAAGCCTCGAGCCAGTACTTGGCCACACTGCCGCTGTAGTAACTCGTGCCGCAGGCCAGAATGAGCACGCGGTCGATTTTCGCCAGCGTGGCTTGTGCGGCAGGGCCAAAGATGTCGGGGGTGATGGCCTCAATGCCTTCGAGCGTGTCGGCCACCGCGCCAGGTTGCTCAAAGATTTCTTTTTGCATGTAGTGGCTGTAGGGACCGAGCTCGGCCGCGCCACTGTGCGCTTGCACGGTGCGCACCGCGCGTGCTGTCGGCTGGCCCTGACGGTCATACACCGCATAGCCTTCGGGCCGCAGGTCGGCCACATCGCCCTCTTCGAGGTAGACGATCTGGTCGGTCACGCCCGCGAGCGCCATGGCGTCGCTGGCGAGGAAGTGTTCGCCCTGGCCCA
>JACCDX010777987.1_pt1 | contig 26851 bp, 28 predicted proteins | sample 7449681 | NCBI WGS metagenome assembly JACCDX01 (sample SAMN15323450, study PRJNA562643) | freshwater metagenome | isolation source: river surface water | place: USA:Blue River Watershed | collected 2017-08-18
AGAACCGCCGCGTGAGAGTCGGATGACGACCATGATGAATCCTTCGGGTGGAAATTTCTTTCAACGTTTGAGACACGCGCTAAGCCACCCGGCCTGCGACACGCTGAAAAGCCTGCCATTATAGCGCTCTACACTCAAGCCATGAAAAACAAAACCATCGCGGCCTGGTTGGCCTTCTTGGGCGGTCCTTTTGGACTTCACCGTTTTTACCTGTTTGGCCTCTGGGACACCTTGGGTTGGCTACTGCCTATCCCGACTGCCTTGGGGTTTTACGGCATTGAGCGCGTACAGCAATATGGCCTAGACGACATGCTGAGCTGGTGGCTCATACCCCTTGCTGGCTTCACATTTGCGGCCTGTTCCTTGAACGCCATTGTGTATGGTTTGATGACGCCCGAGGCTTGGAATGCCCGCTTCAACGACTCCGAAAACAACGACGCACCGGCTGGTCAAACCAATTGGTTGACCATCGGTGCGGTGGCACTTGCCTTGTTGATTGGCACCACGGTGCTCATGTCGAGCATCGTGTTCAGCTTTCAGCGCTACTTCGAATACCAAATCGAAGAGGCGCGAAAGTTAACCGAGTGATTAAAAAAGCTGCAAACTGATCCAGTAAGCCACGCCTGCCACAAAGGCACTGGCAGGGATGGTCAAAATCCACGCCCACACAATGCCGCCCGCCACGCCCCAGCGCACGGCACTGGCACGCTGCGTAGAGCCGACCCCGACGATGGCGCCAGTGATGGTGTGCGTTGTAGACACTGGAATCCCCAAAGCCGTTGCCAAGAATAAGGTCATGGCACCGCCGGTTTCAGCGCAAAAGCCGCCCACGGGCTTGAGCTTGGTGATCTTTTGACCCATGGTCTTCACAATGCGCCAGCCACCAAACATGGTGCCCAAACCAATCGCCATGTAGCAACTCACAATGGCCCAGCTAGGAGGTGATTTATCTTCGGCAGAGGCGTAACCCGTGGCCAACAGCAACATCCAAATGATGCCGATGGTTTTCTGCGCATCGTTACCGCCGTGGCCCAAACTGTAGGCACCCGCAGAAACCAACTGCAAACGACGGAACCACTTATCCACACGTGAAGGACGGAAGCTCCGGAAAATCCAAGCTACCACCACCATCATCAACGAGCCCAGGGTGAAACCCAGCAAAGGCGACACAAAGATAAAGGCCACGGTCTTCAAAATACCAGCAGCCACCAAGGCACTGGTACCGGCCTTGGCAATCACAGCACCCGAAATACCGCCAATCAGGGCGTGCGACGAGCTACTGGGGATGCCGTAATACCAAGTGATGACGTTCCAAGTGATGGCACCTAGCAACGCACCAAACACCACATGGGTGTCCACAATGCCTGGTTGCACAATGCCTTTACCCACCGTGGCTGCCACGCTGAGGTGGAAAATAAAAATCGCCACAAAGTTAAAGAAGGCAGCGAACAGCACCGCCTGAGCGGGCTTCAAAACACCGGTGGACACCACCGTGGCAATAGAGTTCGCTGCATCGTGAAAGCCGTTCATGAAATCGAACATGAGCGCTAACACGACCAACAAGGCGACCACCCAGAAGGCGGTTTGTACGGTTTCCATACGGGACCCGTGATTAAGAATTCTCGAGGACGATGCCCTCGATCAAGTTGGCCACGTCTTCGCACTTGTCAGTGATGGTTTCCAACAACTGATAAATGGCTTTGAGTTTGAGCACTTCGCGCACATCAGGTTCTTCGCGGAACAGCTTGCTCATGGCGCTGCGCATCACGCGGTCCGCATCTGATTCAAGTTTGTCAATTTCTTCGCAGGTCTTCAAGGCGGCTTCGGCAGTGGCGTGGTCGGAGATTTTTTCCAACAAATACACCGCATCGCGCAAACGCTCGCAGCACTTCACGCTCAAGTCGGTCAAGCGCACGATTTCTTCGTTCATGACGCGCACGTCATACAAAGCCATGGTTTCAGCGGAGTCTTGAATCAAGTCAGCCACGTCGTCCATGGTATTGATCAAGGAGTGGATTTGCTCGCGGTCGATGGGCGTGATAAACGTTTTGTGGATGGCCACGTTGCATTCGTGCGTGACGCGGTCAGCGCCGCGCTCGGCGTTGTCCACTTCTTGGTTGTATTTGTCACGCAACATGGGGTCGCCGTAGTTGGCCACCAAGTTGGAGAAAGCGTGCGCCGCCTCGACGATGCGGTCAGCGTGCTGGTTGAACATGACGAAAAAATTGCCCTCGGTGGGCAACAACTTTCCAAACAACATTTGGAGCTCCTAACGGTGACGTATTTATGACAAATAGATGACGAAGGAGTGTAATCGCAGCTCAGGTGCGAAAAATGAAATAAACCGCTCCCACCATGCACAAACCTGCCCACAAGTAGTCCAACTTGAGCGGTTCGTTCAAGAAAAACACCGAAAACGGCACGAAGACCGCCAAAGTGATGACTTCTTGCATGATTTTCAGCTGCCCCACCTGCAAACCTGCTTCATGAAAACCAAGGCGGTTGGCCGGCACTTGCAGCAAATACTCCATCAGTGCAATGCCCCAACTCACTAATGCTGCGGTGTACCAAGGCGAGTTGGCCAAGCTCTTGAGATGGCCGTACCAGGCAAAGGTCATGAACACATTGGCGGCGACCAGCAGCAACACGGCTTGCGCGGCGAGGGGAATGGCAGAGATGTTCATGACAAATTAAACGTTTATAGCTGAAGTTTTCGTTACACCATGCGTTGAATGACCTGACCTTGCACGGCCATAAGTTGTTCAGCACTCACCCGTTCAGGCCAAACTTCGGCCATGGGCTGCAACACAAAGGCACGTTCGTGCCAGCGTGGGTGAGGCAAGGTGAGTTCAGGCGTTGCCAAGACCACATCACCATAAAAAATCACATCCAAGTCCAATGTGCGTGGGGCATTTTTAAAAGGCCGTTCGCGGCCACTTTGCTGCTCTAAGGCTTGCAAGGCGTGCAGCAACTCCAACGGGAGCAACTGCGTTTGCACCAAAGCCACGGCATTGATGAAGTCAGGCCCATGCGCCTCGTAGGGGGCGCTGCGATACAACGATGAAGCTTTGACCAACTGCGTCTTGGGCAAATCCGCCACATCACGCAAGGCTTGTTGCACCGAGGCCACCGCGTCGCCCAAATTGGCGCCGAAAGCCACACACGCCATGACGGGGGATGCGTACATGACGATGCTCTCGTTTATTCAGCGGCTGTGTTGCCTGCATCACCCGTGGGCTTGCGACGACGACGGCGACGTTTCTTAGCAGGAGCATCTGCGCCCTCCTCACCTTCAGGTGTCAGCTCACGGAAACGTGGGTCTTCCCCCTCAGGCTTGGGCGCACGGCGTACCGCATGCACGCGGGGTGCACGTTGGGCTTTTTGTTGTTCTTGGCGAACTTGCTGCAACAAGTCTTCGCGCGCGCTGTCGTCCGCCGTGCTGAACTCTTGCCACCAATCCGACAAGGTTTCGTCCACCTCCCCCACATCGGCACGCAAGCGCATAAAGTCAAAGCCCGCACGGAAACGCGCTTGGTCTACCAAGGTCCAAGGGCCGCTGCCTGTGCGTTTTTCAAAGCGCGGCTGCATCATCCAAATTTCGCGCATGTCTGCGCCGAGCTTGCCACGGCCCGACACATCACCAATGCGAGAGTCAAACACCTCGTCAATCGCGTCTTGCAAGGCGGGAAACGATGGCTGTTTGGCGCGGCGTTGCGCCCACACCTCGCGTACATCCGACCACAGCACACAGGCCAACAAAAAGCTAGGCGCTACAGGCTTGCCTTCGCCCACGCGACGGTCAGTGTCGTTCAAAGCGGTTTGCACAAATTGTTCATCTGATCGATCCACCACGATGTCGAGCAGCGGGTAAATGCCTTTGGCCAAACCGTGTTGCTTGAGCTGCGCAATGCTGGCCAGCGCATGGCCGGTTTGCAAGAGCTTGAGCATTTCGTCAAACAAGCGGCTCTGGGGCACATCGGCCAAGAGTTTGACGGCACGTTTCAACGGTGCGGCTGTCTTTGCTTCCATCTTGAAGCCCAAGCCTGAGAGCTTGGCTGCAAAACGCACGGCACGAATCACGCGCACGGGGTCTTCGCGGTAACGCACGGCTGGGTCACCAATCATGCGGATGACTTTTTTCTTCGCATCGGCAATGCCGCCGTGGTAGTCAATCACGTTACCCGTTTCGGGGTCGTAATACATGGCGTTGATGGTGAAGTCACGGCGTGCCGCGTCTTGGTCTTGCGGGCCCCACACGTTGTCGCGCAGCACACGACCACTGGCGTCCACCGCGTGTTGGATACCTTCGAGCTGACGCTTGCTGGTGCGCTCGTTGCCTTTGACTTTTTCGGCATCGGCATTGTCCAAATGCGCACGGAAGGTCGACACCTCAATCACTTCATGTTCGCGCCCACGGCCGTACACCACATGCACAATGCGAAAGCGTCGTCCAATGATGAAAGCGCGGCGGAATGCTGCTTTGACTTGCTCAGGCGTGGCGTTCGTGGCCACATCAAAGTCTTTGGGCTTCAAGCCGAGCAACAAATCGCGCACGGCACCGCCCACGATATAAGCCTCAAAGCCACGGTCTTGCAAAGTGCGCACCACATTCAAGGCACGTTCGTCCACCCAGTCGACGTTGATGCCGTGCACCTTGGCAGGCACCACATGACGCTTGCCCAAGTCAGGCTTGTGGCTGTTGGACGTTTTGCCCATCAGCTTGTTGATGAATTGCTTAATCATTGTTTGGGAAACAGTTCCAAAATCGGCCAGCCTTTTTCTAAGGCCACGGCGCGCAGTGTCTGGTCGGGGTTGGTCGCCACGGGGTGGTTGACGCGCTCCAACAGGGGCAAATCGTTGCGGGAATCGCTGTAGAACGTGGTGTTCACATCGGCCCAACCCAAGCCTTCGCGTGTGAGCCATTGTTGCAGACGTTGCACTTTGCCTTCGCGCAGGGTGGGCACGCCACTGATTTCGTTGGTAAACCAGCCCTTGGCATCGCGCACCAATTCCACCGCAATGAGGTCGTCCACACCAAACGCTTTGGCAATCGGGCGGGTCACAAACTCGTTGGTGGCGGTGATGATGATGACGCGCTCGCCCGCGTCGCGGTGCTTTTGCACCAAGGCCAAGGCCTCGGGGCAGATGGCGGGCTGAATCACCTCACGCATGAATTGCGCATGGGCCTCGGCTGCCACTTTTGGGCCGCGCTTGCAAAACGCCTCCGACGCAAAGCGTACATATTCATGAATATCCAAAGTGCCTGCCTGGTAGTGGGCATAAAACTCATCGTTTTTTTGGATGAAGGTGTCGCGCGCATGCCAGCCCAAACGCACCGTGAACTCGCCCCACGATTGGTCAGAGTCAATCGGTAACAAGGTGTGATCAAGGTCAAACAAGGCAAGTTTCATCACATGGCTTCCAGCATGGCTTTGATCAACGGGATGGTGATGGCGCGTTGCGTTTGCAAGGCGTAACCATCGAGTTGGTCGAGGAGTTGAATGAGGCTGCTGAGGTCGCGGCTAAAGCGGTTGAGCATGAAGTCCATCACCTCATCGCTCAAGAACACACCTCGGTCATCAGCCTGTTGGCGCAGCACGGCACGGCGCTCGGTTTCGCTGAGCACCTGCAATTGAAAAATATGGCCCCAACCCAAACGCGTGCGCAAGTCTTCGCGCAGAGCCAAGTCGCTGGGCGGCACATTGCCTGCGGCCAGCACCCAACGCTGTTGACCATCGCTAGGCGTGGTGGCATTCACAAACCAGTTGAATGCGGCGTGCTGCTGCACCGCGGTGTAGAGGTGCACATCGTCCAAGATAACCACGCGCCATGCATCATTGAACGCCGAAGGATCGGCCACTGAAGCATCCATCCACCCCACGAGGCAGCCTTGGTCACGCAAGGCGGCTTGCGCGGCGCGCAGCAAATGGGTTTTGCCACTACCGCCCTCGCCCCACACATAGGTGGGCACGGGCGAGCGTTTGTCGTTACCCACCCACAGTTGCAAGTGCTGCAGCGCAGCCTGATTGGGACCTGCGAAAAAGTTTTTGAGTGTGGGACCAGGGGTCAAACCAATGTCGAGTGCGATTTGCTTCATCTGCACTCAAACACCACGGTACAAGGCGCTGGCTTGGTATTGCCCACGCAAGCGGCGAATCGCCACCAGCAACACCGCGCTGGCAGGCAAGGCCACCAACACGCCCACAAAACCAAACAACTGGCCAAAGGCCATCAAAGCAAAAATCACATGCAGCGGGTGCAAGCCAATGCGCTCGCCCACCAAGCGTGGTGTGAGCACAAAGCTCTCAATGAGTTGACCTAAGCCGTAGACCACCGCCACCATCAGCAAAGCCTCACTGGGGGCAAACTGCAACACGCCTGCCAGAACCGCCAAGGCCAAGCCCACGCCATAACCCACATACGGCACAAACACCGCCAGACCTGTGAACACGCCAATCGGGAACGCCAACTCCAAACCAAACGCCCACAAAGCCACGCTGTAATACACCGCCAACAAGGCCATGACCGACAACTGGCCACGCAGGTATTGACCCAACACTTCGTCACATTCGTTCACAAAGCTGTCGTAGGCACCGCGTGCAGGCATGGGCACCAAAGCCTCGACGTGGCGCACAAAACGGTGCCAATCGATCAACAAATAAAACAGCACCACCGGAATCAGCACCAAATTGCCCACCACCGCCAGCGCCACGCTGCCGCCAATGCGCAGCGAGGTCAGTGCTTGTTTGAAACCATCGTCAAACGAGGTGCTGAAGGTTTGCAACACAAAGGCTTTGAGGCTGGCACTGTCCAACATGACGGGAATGCCTTTGGTTTGCAGCCAAGGTGCAATGTCGTTTTGCAAACGCTCGACCAATACAGGCAGTTGGTCACGCATACGGGGCAGCTCGTGCGCCAAGATGGGAATGAGCAAGGTGACCAAAGCCACCAGCAACAGCAAAAACAGCACTTCGACCAACACGACCGCTACCAAGCGTGGCAAACGTCCACCACACGCACGTTGGAGACTTCGCACCAAAGGGCTCAGCACATAAGCCAACACAGCAGCCACCACAAAGGGCATGAGCACAGGACCCAAGAGCCACAACACAAGCGCAACCATGCCCGACAGGCCAGTCCAAGCCAAGGCATGTTGTTGAGCGGGGGTGAATTGCATACAGGGTGTGAAGGGGTTGGCTTTAAAATTACCGCTTGATTCTATCGGCGCACACCTTCTGCTGCGCCTCAGCACCTCTTCACTATGAACAAACCCCTCTCCTACAAAGACGCCGGTGTAGACATTGACGCAGGCGATGCCTTGGTCGAACGCATCAAACCCTTGGCCAAGAAAACCATGCGCGAGGGCGTGTTGGCCGGCATCGGCGGTTTTGGCGCGCTGTTTGAGGTGCCCAAGCGTTACAAAGAACCTGTGCTGGTCAGCGGCACCGACGGCGTGGGCACCAAGCTCAAGCTGGCCTTTGAATGGCAAATGCACGACACCGTGGGCATCGACCTGGTGGCCATGAGCGTGAACGACGTGTTGGTGCAAGGCGCTGAGCCCTTGTTCTTTCTCGACTACTTTGCCTGCGGCAAGTTGCATGTGAACACCGCCGCTGCCGTGGTGGGCGGCATTGCCAAAGGCTGTGAGTTGTCTGGCTGCGCCCTGATTGGCGGCGAAACCGCCGAGATGCCCGGCATGTACCCCGATGGCGAATACGACCTCGCTGGCTTTGCCGTGGGCGCGGTGGAAAAATCCAAAATTTTGACCGGCCAAAACGTGAAGCCCGGCGACGTGGTGCTGGGCTTGGCCTCCAACGGCGTGCACTCCAACGGCTTTTCGTTGGTGCGCAAAGTCATCGACCGTGCGGGTGCAAATGCCCCTGCCACCTTGGACGGCAAGCCCTTCAAAGAAGCCATCATGGCCCCCACCCGTTTGTACGTGAAGAGCGTGTTAGCCGCTTTGGCCGAGACACCCATCAAGGCATTGGCACACATCACCGGTGGCGGCTTGCTGGAAAACATCCCACGCGTGTTGCCCGAAGGCACTGCGGCTCACCTGAAAAAAGGCAGCTGGCCTCAAACCGAATTGTTCGCTTGGTTGCAAAACACGGCGGGCATTGACGACATCGAGATGAACCGCACCTTCAACAACGGCATTGGCATGGTTGTAGTGATTGATGCAGCGCACGCCACCGCGTGTGCGGATGTGTTGCGCGCCCACGGCGAGCAAGTGCACACGATTGGCGTGATTGCTGAGCGTGGCGAAGGCGCTGCGGTGGTGGTGGCTTAAAACCTCCTTACCCCAATAAAAAAGCACCTTCGGGTGCTTTTTTTATTCTTCGTCCTCGTGCACTTGCGGCAACAACACCATCAACCGCTGCCTCACCAACAGCAAGCGCTCTGGATCTTGGTGCGAGGTGTACACCTCTTCCAAGTTGCGCAACATGCGCGCCACGATTTCGCGCGGGGTGGCTGCACGCAAATAGTGTTTGAGCAACTCGTCCGAGATATGTCCATCGCGCAACAAGCCCGACTCGGCATGCAAAGGCACCAAGCGCTCTGACAGCTCTTCTTTGCTGAGCGACTCGCCTGTAAAGGGGTCAATCACCACCTGTCCTTCGTTGGGGAAAGGCAAACGCACTTTCACCAAGAAGTGCCCTGGAAAGCCCACGCCTTGCGCACGCAAGCCTAAGCTTTGTGCCATCTCCAGCCACAACACCGCCAAGCTAATGGGAATGCCGCGGCGCGTGCGTAGCACCACATGCAAGTAGCTGTTGTCGGGGTCGTAGTAGTTGTTGAGATTGCCACTGAAGCCTTGTTCTTCAAAGAAGAATTTATTGAGCAAGCGCAGTTTTTGCAGGGCACCTGCATCGGCAGGCAAGCGTTGCTTGAGGCGGCTGCTGAGTTGGTCGACGTGGTCCAACACATCCTGAATGTCGAGCTCGGGGTATTCGTCTTGGCCTAGGCTGGCAGCGGCCTCAAGCAAGGGAAAGTGTTCGTCGCTTTGAACTAAAGCCGCAAAGTATTCCAAGGCTGTGGGCACTTCAAGTTTGAAATCCATGGCTCAGTCCCCTTCTTTGTTTTGGCTTATCGACGCAACAACGCACGCAGCTTCAAACCCACCACGGTGAGGGTCGCAAAGTACAGCACTGCGCTTACCGCTAACACACCTGTCATCAAGACTACACGCAACATCGGTGTCGCGTGCAAGGCTGTCCAATCCCAGTGCTGCACCGCCCACCACAGCCAAGCGCCCAACACAGCACAGGCCACCAGCACTTGCAGCACAAAGCGTAGCCAGCTTTCGCTCATTACATAAGTGCCATTTTTGCGCAAGCCCCACAACAACCAAGCCGCGTTGACCAAGGCACCCAAGCCAATCGACAAGGCCAAACCGGCATGCGCTAAATAAGGCACCAACGCCAAGTTAAACACCTGCGTGATGACAAGCACCACCACCGCAATGCGCACCGGTGTGCGAATGTCTTGGCTGGCGTAGTAACCGGGCGCCAACACCTTGATGGCAACCAAGCCCAACAAGCCCACGCCATAACCCATTAGGGCCAGCGTGGTTTGCTGCACATCGTGCGCACTGAACGCGCCGTAGTTATAAAGCACGGCCACCAAGGCTTTTGAGAACACCAACAAGGCCAGAGCACACGGCAACGCCAGTAGCAGCACCAAGCGCAAGCCCCAGTCGAGCATGGCCGAATATTTGGCGGTGTCGTTGGCCGCTTTCGCCGCCGAGAGTTGGGGCATCAGCACCACACCCAAGGCCACACCCAATAAGGCGGTGGGGAACTCCATCAAACGGTCGGCATAGCTCAACCAGCTCACACTGCCTGGCGTGAGCTGCGAGGCAATTTGCGTGTTGATGAGCAAAGAAATCTGGGCCACGCTCACGCCCAGCAAAGCCGGCACCATAAGCTGCAAAATGCGTTTGGGGCCTTCGCCACCCCAAGCGTCGCGCACAGCCTGCCAGCTCAGGCCCACACGGGGCAACATGCCCAAACGACGCAAAGCCCAAAGCTGCACACTGAGTTGGGCCACACCACCCAACATCACACCCACAGCCAAGGCGTAAATCGGTGGCACACCCAAAGTACCAAACCAAGGGCCTCCCCACCAAGCGGCGGCAATCATGGACACGTTCAGCAACACCGGCGTGGCCGCAGGCACAGCAAAGCGCTTCCAAGTGTTGAGCACACCAGCAGCCAAAGCCACCAGCGACATGAAGGCAATGTACGGAAACATAAAGCGGGTCATCACCACGGCCACCTCAAAGCCTTGGGGTGACTGTTGCAAGCCACTGGCCATGGCCCACACCAACAGCGGCGCACCAGCCACACCCAGCACGCTGGTAACAAGCAAGGCCCACATCAGCAAGGTGGCCACTTGATTCACCAGCACATGAGTGGCCTCGTCGCCATGTTGCTGGCGGCTGGCGGCCAACACCGGCACAAAAGCTTGGCTGAATGCGCCTTCGGCAAAGAGGCGACGGAATAAATTGGGGATGCGAAACGCCACATTGAAGGCGTCGGTCAGGGCGCTGGCCCCAAAAGTCGAGGCAATCAGCAGTTCGCGCATCAGGCCCGTGATGCGGGAAACCAGGGTCAAGCCTGAAACGATGGAAGCAGATTTGAACAGTGACACGCTTGGAGTGTAGCGAGGGCTTGGGCAGCCTTTGTCGCCGGCTAATGCCTTGACTCTGGGATTTGCTACAATTGCAGGCTTTGCTGACATCATCCTCAGACACTTAAGGAATTTAATCATGGCTTCAGCCAAACCCAAGAAAAAGAACCCACGCCTGGCATCAGGCCGTAAACGCGTCCGTCAGGACATCAAAATCAACGCTGCCAACACCTCGTTGCGCTCGAAGTACCGCACTGTGGTGAAGAACGTCGAGAAAGCTGTTTTGGCTGGCGACAAGACCAAAGCTACCGAACTGTTTGCAAAGATGCAAGCTGTGGTGGACTCGATTGCTGACAAAGGCATCTTCCACAAAAACAAAGCCGCTCGCGATAAGAGCCGCCTGTCTGCTAAGGTGAAAGCCTTGGCCCTCGCCGCTTAATTTATTAAGCAACCAGCCCGGGCTGAATGTTCAGCCCGCCGTTTGTAACGGGTGCGCTGTCAGCAAAGAAAAAGCAAAAACCCGCTCTTGAGCGGGTTTTTTGTTGTCAAACCGCAGGTGGGTGCTCAGGCAACAAGCAAGCTTCCACCACTTGTAAGTTATTGTCTTTGGCGAAGTTCATCACGAAGTTCCAGGCCATGGGTTCTTCGTCGCGCAAGTCGGTGTGAACGATGACGCATTTTTTGTTGTCCAGCGTGTTGGGCACACACCAAGGCGAATAGCTCAAATGGCTGCCCGGGGTGGCACCACCCGGACGAAATTGACTCATCACGCCAGCCAAACGCTCGGCCCAATCGCTGGGGCGAAACGTGCGTCCATCTTGGGTAATACCCAGAATAAAAACTTCTTTGGCGGAGTGAGAAACCATCGGGTAGAGGCTGAAAACAGTTGCGTGGCGAACGGGGGATCTCCCTCAGTCGCTAGGGTGACTGGTATTCTATCTTATATAAGACTTGTGGCATTTTCGTGACCTCTGATGTGCCACTGTTTTGTCACAGCTCTGCCTCTAAAATCATGCTTCAACGGCTCAACCTTCGTTGGGTCGTTTTCTTTTTGGAGTACCTACATGTCATCCGCTACACGCACTGTGCCTACTGAACCTCATGTCATGCCGACTTTTGGGCGCTTGCCCATCGCCATTGCACGCGGTCAAGGCTGCCGTGTGTGGGACACCGAGGGTCGCCAATACCTAGACGCCTTGGCAGGCATCGCCGTCAACACTTTGGGCCACAACCACCCCGAGTTTGTAGCTGCCTTGCAGCAACAAATGACCGAGGTCATTCACTGCTGTAACTACTACTACACACCCAATGCCGAAAAGCTGGCCGCCAAGCTGGTTGAGTTCTCAGGCATGACCAATGTGTTCTATTGCAACAGCGGCTTGGAAGCCAACGAAGCCGCCATCAAGCTGGCTCGTAAATACGGCCACGACAAAGGCATCCACAACCCACAAATCGTGGTGTATGAAAAAGCCTTCCACGGTCGCAGCATTGCCACCCTCAGCGCCACGGGCAATCCCAAAATTCAAAAAGGCTTTGAGCCTTTGCTCGAAGGGTTCATCCGTGTGCCTTTGAACGACATCGACGCGCTCAAACAAGCCACAGAAGGCAACCCCAACGTGGTGGCCGTGTTCTTTGAAACCATCCAAGGCGAAGGCGGCATCAACCCCATGCACATGGACTACCTGCGCCAAGTGCGCGAGCTGTGCAACCAACGCAATTGGTTGATGATGGTCGACGAAGTGCAAAGCGGCATGGGCCGCACTGGCAAATGGTTTGCCCACCAATGGGCCGGTGTGGTGCCTGATGTGATGCCACTGGCCAAAGGTTTGGCTTCGGGCGTGCCGATTGGCGCCGTGGTGGCAGGCCCTAAAGCGGCTGGCGTGTTGACCACAGGCACACATGGCTCCACCTTTGGTGGCAACCCACTGGCCGTGCGCGCCGGTTTGGAAACCATCCGCATCATGGAAAAAGACGACCTCATGGGCAACGCCGCGCGCATGGGCCAATACTTGGCCGACGCCTTCAAGCGTGAGTTTGCCAACGAAGCAGGCGTGAAAGACATTCGCGGCCAAGGCTTGATGATTGGCATTGAACTCGATCGCCCTTGCGGCGCCATCATGAATCGCGCTTTGGATGCGGGCTTGTTGCTCAGCGTCACCGCCGACAGCGTCGTGCGCTTGCTACCCCCACTCATCATCACCCAAGCCGAGTGCAATGAACTGATTGCTATCTTGGTGCCACTGATCAAAACCTTCTTGGCAGAAAAAGCATGACGATCAAACATTATTTGCAGTTCACCAATCTGTCGGCGGACGAATACAGCTATGTATTCCAACGCGCAGCGCTGATCAAAAAGAAATTCAAAGCCTACGAAAAACACCACACGCTGGCCGATCGCACGCTGGCCATGATTTTTGAGAAAGCCTCCACGCGCACACGCGTGAGTTTTGAAGCAGGCATGTACCAACTCGGTGGCTCGGTGGTGCACCTCACCACGGGAGACAGCCAACTGGGCCGCTCTGAGCCCATTGAAGATAGCGCCAAAGTGATCAGCCGCATGACCGACTTGGTGATGATTCGGACCTACGGCCAAGACAAAATCAACAGCTTTGCGGCCAACTCGCGCGTTCCTGTCATCAACGGCTTGACCAACGAGTTTCACCCCTGCCAAATCATGGCGGACTTGTTCACCTTCATCGAACACCGCGGCTTGACCGTGCACCCGCTCGAATGCCTCAAAGGCAAAGTGGTGGCTTGGGTCGGTGACGGCAACAACATGGCCAACACTTGGCTGCAAGCGGCTGACATGTTGGGCTTTACGGTTCACGTCAGCACGCCCAACGGCTATGAGGTGAACCCTGCCATTGCAGGCTTAAGCCACAACAACTGCTACAAGGTGTTTGACAACCCCATGCAAGCCTGCGAAGGCGCAGACCTCGTTACCACCGATGTATGGACCAGCATGGGCTACGAAGCTGAAAACGAAGCGCGCAAAAAAGCCTTCGCTGATTGGTGCGTCGACAGCGAGATGATGGCTGTGGCCAAACCCAACGCCCTCTTTATGCACTGCTTGCCTGCGCACCGTGGCGAAGAAGTGTCGGCCGACGTGATTGACGGACCACAAAGCGTGGTGTGGGACGAAGCTGAAAACCGCATGCATGTGCAAAAAGCACTCATGGAGTACCTGCTACTCGGACGTCAGTGATGTCCAACTGCACGAGCTGCGGCGCTTGCTGCGCCAGTTTTCGGGTGGATTTCAGCGTGGAAGAAATGGACACGCACGGTGGCTCGGTGCCCACGGGCTTGGGTCAAGAACTCACAGCCACGATGTGCCGCATGCGCGGTACCGACTACTCGCCCCCACGCTGCGCAGCACTGAGTGGCAAAGTAGGCGAGAAAGCCACCTGCGGCATTTACGAATGGCGCCCCTCCCCTTGCCGAGAGTTTGAAGAGGGCAGCGATGCGTGCCAACGTGCGCGACTGCGACACGGTTTGCCTGCGCTCGACTAACTCAAATTAGTTGCGGTCATAGCCGTACAACCACGGCACATCCATTAGACGCGCGCCCATCAGGCGCAAGCCCATGTCGCGACCTACGCGCATCGGCCCTTGCGCATGAAAGATTTGGCCATTGCGAACCGCCCGAGCTTGCACACATGCATTGCGCTGCCAGCGGGCTTGCGCAAACTGTTGTAGCTGCTGAGGTGCATTCTCTGGTGTTGCATGGCAAAACTGCAGCGCAAGCTCTTCGGCATCTTCAATCGCCATGCCTGCGCCTTGCGCCAAGTACGGCAGCATGGGGTGCGCAGCATCACCGATCAACGCGATACGCCCTTGCACATGCTGGTGCGCACCTTGCATCGCAGGCCTGCTGCACATGGGCCACAAACGCCAATCGCTGCAAGCCGCCATCAAATCAGTCAACGGCGCACACGCACCACGCAGGGCGTGGTACAGCTCTGCCAAAGTTTGCGCTTCAGACTTTTGCGCATTCCATGTTTGCAAAGCCTGCAAGTTGTGCGCTTCATCGTCCAACAAACGGCCTTCCGCCAAACACACCACATTGAGGTACTCGCCGCCACTCACGGGATAGCTGACCACATGGGCTTGTGAACCCATCCACACCGACACATCTTGGCTGCGCAAATGCACAGGCAAGTCGACTTGCGCCACCAACGCACGGTAAGCCACGTGGCCTGTGAAAGTTGGCAAACCATCGCCCAGCAACTGTTGGCGCAAGGGGCTCCACACGCCATCAGCACCCACTGCTACCGTGCCCTTGTGGTTTTGAAGTTGGCCGTTTTGCATCACATCCAGCGTGACGTCATCGGGGGTTTGATGCACGCGCTGCACCAGCGCATCGCTGTGCACTTGCACGCCTTCGCGCACAGCCGCTTTTAACAACAAACCATGCAAGTCTGCACGGTGAATCGTCACATACGGTGCGCCGTAGGTATTCAACGCGTCTTTCAAAGGCAAGGTCGCGAGCACCTCTCCCGAGTTCATACTGCGCGCCTGCAAGCCTGCAGGAAATGCGGCAACGTGTTTGAGTGCATCACCCAAACCCCAGGCTTGCAAAATACGCGTCACATTGGGGCCGAGTTGGACGCCTGCGCCAACTTCTGAAAATTCGGGCGCACGCTCAAACACCTTGGCAAACCAGCCGACACGAGCCACAGCAAAGCCCGCAGCCATGCCTGCAATACCGCCACCTGCCATCAACACATTTCGATTCATGTACGTGATTGTGCTATGTCTACAGGGCTGAAAAAGTCCATAGTCACGCCTATGATTTGTGCATCTCAAAAATCTTGGAGACCTTCACTATGCAACGCCGTCAACTGCTGCAAGCCGCGGGCTTGAGTCTTGTGTCCACCGCCACACTGGCCCAAGACAAATACCCCAACCCCAGCAAAACCATCCTATGGATTTGCCCCTACGCCGCAGGCGGCAATGCCGACAGCCGCTCACGCCAAGTGGCCAAGGCCATGGGTACGATTTTTGGTCAACCCATCATCATCGACAACAAAGCAGGTGCAGGCGGCAACATCGGCACCGAAGCCATTGCACGCGGCAAACCCGACGGCTACACCCTAGGCATGGGCAACTTCGCCCCCTTGGCTGTGAACCAAGCTTTGTTTAAAAAGCTCAACTTTGATCCGCTCAACGACCTCACCCCCATTTGCTTGATTGAGCGCGGCCCCCTCATCTTGATGGTGCGCAATGACTCGCCCTACAAAACCGTCAAAGACCTCGTCGTCGCCGCCAAAGCCTCGCCCGGAAAACTCAGCTATGGCTCGGGTGGCATCGGTGGATCACACCATTTGAGCGGTGCGCTGTTCGAACACTCGGCGGGCATCGACATGATTCATGCCCCCTACAAAAGCGGCTCTGCCGCAGCCACCGATTTGATGGGCGGCCAAGTTCACATGATGTTCGAGCAGATGTACGCTGCCATGCCCTCTATCCAAGGTGGCCGCATGCGCGCACTGGCCATTACCAGCAAAAAGCGCTCGCCCTTGCTGCCCAACATCCCCACTATGGCTGAGCAAGGCTTTCCTGAAGTCGAGGTACTCAACTGGCAAGGTCTGATTGGCCCCAAAGGCATGTCGCCGGAGCTCATCAAACAACTCAACACCGTGTGCAACCAAGCCCTGCAAACAGCCGAAGTGAAAGAAAAGATCTTGAGCCAAGGCAACGAAGTAGGTGGCGGCACGCCTGAGCAATTTGCGGCACTCATCAAGGCAGAAGCCCCACGTTGGGCAAAAGTAGTGCGGGATGCGAAAATCGACCCTGAATGATTTTCTTAGCTGCCCTGTAAGCAGCAACTACCTATGACCACACTCAAAGCCCCCGAACTCTTGCTACCCGCAGGTTCGCTCGACAAAATGCGCGCCGCTTACGACTTCGGCGCAGACGCCGTGTACGCCGGCCAACCCCGTTACAGCTTGCGCGCACGCAACAACGAGTTCCGCTTGGAGCAAATTGGCATCGGCATCGCCGAAGCCCATGCGCGTGGCAAAAAATTCTTTTTGACCAGCAACCTCATTCCGCACAACGACAAAGTGCGTACCTATCTGCGCGACATTGAACCCATCATCGCGATGAAGCCCGATGCGCTCATCATGGCTGACCCCGGCCTCATCACCATGGTGCGCGAGAAGTGGCCTGAAATCGACATCCACCTCTCCGTACAAGCCAACACCACCAACTGGGCCACGGTAAAGTTTTGGCAAAAAGTAGGCGTGAAACGCATCATCTTGTCGCGTGAACTCAGCTTTGACGAGATTGAAAAAATTCGCCAAGAGTGCCCAGACATGGAACTCGAAGTTTTTGTGCACGGCGCTTTGTGCATTGCGTATTCAGGCCGTTGTTTGTTGTCGGGCTACTTCAACCGCCGTGACCCCAACCAAGGGACCTGCACCAACGCTTGCCGCTGGAGCTACGGCACACAAGCCAGCGCCACCGACCCCAACACGGGCGAAGCCATGGCCATCCCGATGGAAGGCGACTTTGACTTTGCCGAGTCACAACAAGAAGCCGAGTCCAGCTTCTCGTCGTGTGGCAACGGCGAGCGCCACCCAGCTGCCGACAACATTTACTTGCTCGAAGAAAAAGGCCGTCCTGGCCAACTCATGCCCATCATGGAAGACGAGCACGGCACCTACATCATGAACAGCAAAGACTTGCGCGCTGTTGAATACGTGGAACGCCTCACCAAAATTGGCGTGGACTCACTCAAGGTGGAAGGCCGCACCAAGAGCTTGTATTACGTGGCGCGCACCGCGCAGGTGTATCGCCGCGCCATTGACGATGCCGTGGCAGGTCGCCCCTTCAACCCCGAGCTCATCACCGAACTCGAAGGCTTGGCCAACCGTGGCTACACCGCTGGCCTGATGGATCGCCGCCCCGCCAACGACTACCAAAACTACGAAACCGGTCACTCCATTGCACATCGCAGCCAGTTTGTGGGCGAGGTGCGCGGCGTGAATGACGGCTGGGCTGAGATTGAAACCAAGAACAAATTCTCAGTCGGTGACACCATCGAAATCATTCACCCCAGCGGCAATCGCAAGGTCAAGCTGGAACAGATGAAAGACAAAAACGGTGTGTCCATCGACGTGGCTGCAGGCAGCCCCACGCACGTGTGGATTCCTGTGGATGGCCCCGCTGAAGGCGGTTTGTTGGCGCGCATGTTCTAAACCGCATCGCCCCAAAACAAAACCCCGCAAGGCTCACGCTTTGCGGGGTTTTGTTTTATCACCCAAGCACCAAAGTGCTGGTGGGTGAAGACGCAGACAGCTTACGCAGTCACGCCTTTGGCCGTTTCAACGTACTCGTCGATTTGGTTGAAGTTCAAGTACTTGTAGATGGCTGCACCGTCTTTGTTCACGATACCCATCGCTTCGTGGTATTCGGCCACGGTGGGGAACTTGCCCATCTTTGAGGTGATGGCAGCCAACTCGGCAGACGCCAAGTACACGTTGGTGTTCTTGCCCAAACGGTTGGGGAAGTTACGTGTGGAGGTAGACACCACCGTCGCGCCTTCACGCACCTGAGCTTGGTTACCCATACACAAGGAGCAGCCTGGCATTTCAGTACGTGCACCGGCTGTGCCGAACGCAGCGTAGTGGCCTTCTTTGATCAGCTCACTCTCGTCCATCTTGGTTGGAGGTGCGACCCACAACTTGACAGGGATATCGCGCTGACCGCCGAGCAACTTAGCAGCTGCGCGGAAGTGGCCAATGTTGGTCATGCAAGAACCGATGAAAGCTTCGTCGATCTTGGTGCCAGACACTTCAGACAAGAACTTCGCATCATCTGGGTCGTTCGGGCAGCACACGATAGGCTCTTTGATCTCGGCCAAATCGATTTCGATGATGTGTGCGTACTCAGCATCTTTGTCGGCTTCGAGCAAGTTAGGCGCAGCCAACCATTGCTCCACCTTCTCAATGCGGCGAGCCAGTGTGCGTGCGTCAGCATAACCGTCGGCAATCATGTTCTTCATCAGAACGATGTTGGACTTCAGGTATTCCTGCACAGGCTCTTTGTTGAGCTTGATCGTGCAACCTGCAGCTGAACGCTCAGCAGATGCATCGGACAATTCAAACGCTTGTTCGACCTTGAGGTTGGGCAAGCCTTCGATTTCCAAGATGCGGCCAGAGAATTCGTTGATCTTGCCGGCCTTGGCCACGGTCAACAAACCTTTCTTGATGGCGTACAAAGGAATTGCATGCACCAAGTCGCGCAATGTCACGCCGGGTTGCATTTCGCCTTTGAAGCGAACCAAGATGGACTCAGGCATGTCCAAAGGCATCACGCCTGTGGCTGCACCGAAGGCCACCAAGCCTGAACCGGCTGGGAAGCTGATACCGATAGGGAAACGTGTGTGTGAGTCGCCACCTGTACCGACGGTGTCAGGCAACAACAAACGGTTCAACCAAGAGTGAATCACACCGTCGCCTGGGCGCAAAGCCACGCCGCCACGGTTGCTGATGAACGCTGGCAATTCGCGGTGCGTCTTCACGTCCACCGACTTGGGGTAAGCCGCTGTGTGGCAGAACGATTGCATGACCATATCAGCCGAGAAGCCCAAGCAAGCCAAGTCTTTCAACTCGTCGCGGGTCATCGGGCCTGTGGTGTCTTGTGAACCCACGGTGGTCATCTTGGGTTCGCAATAAGTACCTGGGCGAACGCCTTGGCCTTCTGGCAAACCAACCGCACGACCCACCATCTTTTGAGCCAAGGTGAAACCCGCCTTAGAAGCAGCAGGCGCAGTAGGCAAACGGAACACGGTGGAAGCTGGGAGGCCCAAGAACTCACGGGCCTTGGCAGTCAAGCTGCGACCGATGATCAAGTTGATACGGCCACCGGCACGCACTTCATCAAACAGCACATCGCTCTTGAGCTGGAAAGTGGTGATGGTTTCGCCGTTCTTCACGATCTTGCCGTCGTAGGGCAACACATCAACCACATCGCCCATTTCGAGTTGGGTCACATCCACTTCGATGGGCAAAGCGCCAGAGTCTTCTTGGGTATTGAAGAAGATGGGCGCAATCTTGCCGCCCAAGGTCACACCGCCGAAACGCTTGTTAGGCACAAACGGAATGTCTTCACCAAAGCCCCAGATGATGCTGTTGGTAGCTGACTTGCGTGAGGAACCGGTGCCCACCACGTCGCCCACGTAGGCCACCAAATGGCCTTTTTTCTTGAGGTCTTCGATGAACTGCATCGGGCCGCGCTTGCCATCTTCTTCTGGCTTAAACGCTGCGCCTTCGCGGGTGTTTTTCAACATCGCCAAGTAGTGCAATGGGATGTCAGGACGGCTCCATGCGTCAGGCGCTGGAGACAAGTCATCGGTGTTGGTTTCGCCAGGCACCTTGAACACGGTGATGGTGATTTTTTTCTCAACTTCAGGACGTGTGGTGAACCACTCGGCATCGGCCCAGCTTTGCATGACTTCTTTGGCTTTGGCATTGCCGGCCTTGGCTTTGTCAGCGACGTCGTTGAAGAAGTCGAACATCAACAAAGTTTTCTTCAAGGCTTCAGCGGCCACAGAAGCGACTTCTGCATCGTCGAGCAATTCGATCAAGGGGTGCACGTTGTAGCCCCCCACCATGGTGCCCAGCAACTCAGTGGCTTTGGCTTTAGAGATCAAGCCGACCTTGACTTCACCGTGCGCCACGGCAGCCAAGAAAGAAGCTTTGACTTTGGCTGCATCATCCACACCGGGTGGCACGCGGTGGGTCAACAAGTCCATCAACGCTGCGTCTTCGCCTGCAGGTGGGTTCTTGATCAACTCGATCAACTCAGCCGTTTGCTTGGCATCCAAAGGCAGTGGTGGGATACCCAGCGCTGCGCGCTCGGCTACGTGTTCACGGTAGGCTTTCAACATGGTTTTCTCCGGTCTATCAAATCAAAAATTTAAAGGGTTATTTCTTAGCCAAGGTTGGGACATCTAGCAAGCTAGGTGGTGGCGCCAACTTCATCGCTTCGGCCACCGCCATTTGGTTGGGGCTTTGGCATTCATCGGCCATACGCTGGCCGAGTTTGCTGTTCATCAACATCGACTTGTTTTGCAATTGCAACCACATGGCACCTGCTTGGGCGTCTTCCAAACGCACAGCGCCTGTGGTGGTTTCCACAGGTGACATGCGGTAGGTGTTCTTTTTCATCTGCACGATGAAGTGAGTAGATGACTCGGGGTCAGGTGTCACCGTCACGAAATTGCCCAGCTCACACACCATGCGGCCGGTGTGCACCAGATCGGCAATGACGTCTTGCTGTTTGGGATCTGTGACAACCGCTGCCACCACAGGCACAGCAGCGACCAAGGGCGCCACTTTTACGATGTGCGTGTTCGATCTCGCAGCAACAGGCTTCGCAGCTTGTTTGGTTTGCACTTTCTTTTTGGCATGCGTCGCATCAACAGGCGTTGCCGCCAAAGCGAAACCCGACACAAGCAACGAAACAACAGCGGCCATCAACTTTTGCATGAACATCTCCGGTTAATCCTTGAAGAATAACTGGACTTCATCTGGAAGGCTACAGCCCGTGCTGTGCGCACGCTCCAACACTTGCCAAAAGAAGCGGTAACTCGCGCGGTCATGCAACTGACCTTTGTGGCTGATGGGCGCCCACTGGGCGGCACGCGCCGCCAACACAATCTCGCTGGCCACCTCAATGGCCGCCGCATCAGGGGCCATGGCCTCAAGGATGGGTCGAATTTGCGCGGGGTGAATGCTCCACATACGGGTATAGCCAAACTCATGCGCGGCACGCTGTGCGGCAGCACGCATGGCAGCGGTGTCGTTAAACTCAGTCACCACGCAATGCGACGGCACTTTGCCGTGAGCATGACAGGCGCTGGCAATCTCCAGCTTGGCTCTCACCACCAGCGGATGGGTGAACTGGCCTTGACCAGACATGCCGTGCGCAGGAATCGCACCACCATGCGCCGACACAAAATCCATCAAACCAAAACTGAGCGACTGCACACGCGGCTGCGAGGCGATGTCAAACGCGCGGTGCACGGCAGCGGGCGACTCAATCAAGACATGAAGGGCCAAATCTTTGGCACCGGCTTGAACCAAGGCTTGTTCGGCCAGTTGCACATCGGCCACTGACTCGACCTTGGGCACCATGATGTGCGTCAAGCGGTTCGCAGCTTGGCCCGCAATGGTGGCCATGTCTGCTTGAAAACTAGGGTGATCGACAGGGTGCACACGCGCGGCTACGCGGGCTTGGGGTGCGGCACTCAGCGCCAACTCGGTGACCAGCGCGGCATGCTCCGCCTCGCCGCCCACGGGGGCACCATCTTCACAATCAAGGGTCACATCAAAGACGCAAGTTCCAAACTCTTGCGTCATTTCAGCTTGCAGTTGCAAGCTTTTGCGCATCCGCGCTTCGACACCGCTGTAGTGGTCGCAGACCGGGAGGGATACCCCCGAGGCCTGTGCCCCTAGCAGAACGTCGCGCGGATGGCTCACTCTAGTTCTCTGTTGAGAATTAGATCAAGTGGGCAACGCCAGCTTGCTCGTCGGTCAACTCTTTCAGAGTCTTGTCGATGCAGCCTTGGCTGAATGCATCGATTTCCAAACCTTCGACCACTTTGTATTGGCCGTTTTCGCAGGTCACGGGGAAGCCGAACATAACGTCTTTAGGAATACCGTACCAGCCTTGTGATGGGATACCCATGGTCACCCACTTGCCGTTGGTGCCCAAAGCCCAGTCGCGCATGTGGTCGATCGCCGCGTTGGCAGCAGAAGCAGCAGAAGACAAACCACGCGCGTCAATGATGGCGGCGCCGCGCTTGCCCACGGTTGGCAAGAACACGTTGGCGTTCCACTCTTGGTCGTTGATCATGGCTTTGACAGACTCGCCCTTGATGGTGGCGAAGCGGTAGTCAGCGTACATGGTGGGTGAGTGGTTGCCCCACACGCACAATTTCTCGATGTCAGCCACGGCTTTGCCAGTCTTGGCAGCGATTTGCGACGCAGCGCGGTTGTGGTCCAAACGCAGCATGGCGGTGAAGTTGCCAGGCTTGAGATCAGGCGCAGCTTTCATGGCGATGTAAGCGTTGGTATTGGCGGGGTTGCCCACGACCAAAACTTTCACGTCGCGTGAAGCCACAGCATTCAAAGCCTTGCCTTGAGCCGTAAAGATGGCGCCGTTGATGGCGAGCAACTCAGCGCGTTCCATGCCTGGGCCGCGAGGACGTGAACCGACCAACAAAGCGTAGTCGACGTCTTTGAATGCAGTCATGGGATCGCCATGGGCTTCCATGCCAGCCAACAAGGGGAACGCGCAATCTTCGAGTTCCATCATCACGCCCTTGAGGGCTTTTTGTGCTTTTTCGTCAGGGATTTCCAACAACTGCAAGATGACGGGTTGGTCTTTGCCCAACATTTCGCCAGAGGCGATACGGAACAACAGTGCGTAACCAATTTGACCAGCTGCACCAGTGACGGCAACGCGAACAGGCTTCTTGCTCATGGGGAAAACTCCAAGTAGTGATTAAAAAAAGATTGTGGGCAGAGTTTACCCGCGAAATCGGGCAAACGGTCTGTCTTATGTCTTATAGAAGATATGATAGGAGTTTGACAAAGAACTGACGCACACACGTCCCCAAGATAAAAAATGGCCACCTTACCCGCGCCCTCTTTTGCAACCAGCAGCAACCCGCCTTACGCGGGCAGCGATGCACTGAGCGCGCCCGGCCTGACGCCAGCCTTCAGCCCGCTGTACCAACAAATCAAAGGCCTGATTCTGCAAAGCCTGCAATCGGGCGAATGGAAGCCAGGCGAAGCCATTCCCAGCGAAATGGACCTCGCCGCCCGCTTTCGCGTCAGCCAAGGCACGGTGCGCAAAGCCATTGACGAACTGGCTGCCGAAAACTTGGTGGTGCGCCGACAAGGCAAAGGCACCTTCGTGGCCACCCATGCCGAGCAGCATGTGCAATACCGCTTTTTGAAGCTACAACCTGACAACGGCGACACCCAAAGCGAAGGCCCCGCCGAGCGCACCATCATTGACTGTAAGCGCCTGCGCGCCAGCGCTGATATCGCCCGCGCCTTGAGCCTGCGCAGCGGCGACCCCGTGCTGCAAGTGCGTCGCGTCTTGGCTTATGCGGGTGTACCCACCATTTTGGAAGAGCTGTGGCTGCCCGGTGCACCGTTCAAAGGACTGACCGCCGAACGCTTAAGTAGTTATAGCGGCCCGATGTACGCGCTGTTTGAAACTGAGTTTGGAGTGCGCATGGTGCGCGCCGATGAAAACATCCGCGCCGTCAACCCAGACACCGAGCAAGCCCAGCTGCTCAAGGTCGATACGACCACGCCACTGCTCAGTGTCGAGCGTGTGGCTTACACCTACAACGACACCCCCATGGAACTGCGCCGTGGCCTCTATCGCACCGACACGCACCACTACCGTAATGCTTTGAGCTGACATGAAACCCTCATGTCAGTTTGGTGAAGTGAAATAGAATGAAAAGTTGTTTTGACCTGCAGATAAACCAGAAGAAAGACCCCACATGACCCAGCTTGCCAAAAAGCGGCCTGAGTTCCGCAACATCAACGCACTGACCGATCTGCCCACTTACCGCCTTCCAGCGGCTGGCATCGTGTCGATCTTGCACCGCATCAGCGGTTTGATTATGTTTTTGTTGCTCCCACTCATCGTTTGGATGTTTGACACCTCCGTGTCTTCCGAGATTTCCTTCGCCAAATTCAGTGCCGCGTTCAACGTTGGCTTGGGCTTCGTGCCCGCTGTGTTGGTCAAGGTCGTGGTGTTAGGCCTGATCTGGGCTTACTTGCACCACTTGATCGCTGGCGTTCGCCACGTCTACATGGACGTTTGCCACGCAGTGAGTAAAGAATTTGGCAAGTCTTCTGCAGTGTTCACCTTGGTGTTGAGCCTCGGTCTGACCGCCGCTTTGGGCGCCAAACTGTTTGGCCTTTACTGATTTCTTAGGAGCTACAACATGTCCGTGAATTACGGTTCCAAGCGCGTCGTCGTGGGCGCGCACTACGGTCTGCGTGACTGGCTTGCTCAGCGCGTCACCGGTGTTTTGATGGTTTTGTTCACCTTGGCGGTTTTGGGCCAAGTGTTGTTGACCAGCGGCGACATCAGCTATGACAAATGGGCTGGCATTTTCAGCACCCAATTCATGAAGGCTTTGACCTTCTCAGTTTTCATCGCATTGGCCATCCACGTGTGGGTGGGTGTTCGCGACATTTGGATGGACTACGTCAAGGCTGTTGGCCTGCGTTTGGTTCTGCAAGTATTCACTTTGGTTTGGCTGGTGTCGTGTCTCGGCTGGGCCATTCAGGTTCTCTGGAGGCTCTAAGTCATGACCGTTAAAAGCTCTATTCCTCGTCGCAAGTTTGACGTGGTCATCGTCGGTGCCGGTGGCTCTGGCATGCGCGCTTCGTTGCAACTCGCTCGCGCTGGTTTGAACGTGGCTGTTTTGTCTAAAGTGTTCCCCACACGTTCACACACCGTGGCGGCACAAGGCGGCATTGGCGCTTCTTTGGGCAACATGAACGAAGACAACTGGCACTATCACTTCTATGACACCGTCAAAGGTTCCGACTGGCTTGGCGACCAAGACGCGATTGAATTCATGTGTCGTGAAGCCCCCAAAGTCGTGTACGACTTGGAGCACATGGGCATGCCTTTTGACCGCAACCCAGACGGCACCATTTACCAACGCCCCTTCGGCGGCCACACAGCCAACTACGGCGAGAAGGCTGTGGAGCGCGCTTGTGCTGCGGCTGACCGTACCGGTCACGCCATGTTGCACACGCTCTATCAACAAAACGTCAAAGCCAAAACCAGCTTCTTCGTGGAGTGGATGGCCCTCGACCTGATTCGCGATGACGACGGCGACGTGGTGGGCGTGACAGCGCTCGAAATGGAAACTGGCGAGCTCTACATCATGGAAGCCAAAACCGTGTTGTTGGCTACCGGTGGTGCAGGCCGCATCTTTGCAGCCTCGACCAACGCGTTCATCAACACCGGCGACGGTTTGGGCATGGCAGCACGCGCTGGCATCCCACTCGAAGACATGGAGTTCTGGCAATTCCACCCCACCGGCGTGGCCGGCGCTGGCGTGCTGTTGACTGAAGGCTGCCGTGGCGAAGGCGCTATCTTGCGTAACTGCAATGGCGAGCGCTTCATGGAGCGTTATGCCCCCGCCTACAAAGACTTGGCCCCACGCGACTACGTGTCACGCTGCATGGACCAAGAGATCAAAGAAGGTCGCGGCTGCGGTCCAAACAAGGACTACATCAACCTCGACATGACCCACTTGGGCGCCGAGACCATCATGAAGCGTTTGCCTTCGGTGTTCGAAATTGGCCACAACTTTGCCAACGTCGACATCACCAAAGAACCCATCCCCGTGATCCCCACCATCCATTACCAAATGGGTGGAATCCCGACAAACATCAATGGTCAAGTGGTCACACAAAACGCCAACAACGAAAGTGTTGTGGTGAATGGTTTGTATGCTGTGGGCGAATGCTCTTGCGTGTCGGTGCACGGCGCTAACCGCTTGGGTACCAACTCCTTGCTCGACTTGTTGGTGTTCGGCCGCGCGGCCGGCAACCACATTGTTGAGTTCAACCAAAAGAACAAAGAGCACAAGCCTCTGCCAGCCAACGCAGCTGACATGACCTTGGCGCGTTTGGCTCGCTTGGAAGCCAACAAAACAGGCGAATACGCACAAGACGTGGCCAACGACATCCGCAACACCATGCAGTCACACGCCAGCGTGTTCCGCACACAGGCGTTGATGGACGAAGGCGTGAAACAAATCGCTGCCCTGCGCGAGCGTGTGAACAACATCGGTTTGAAAGACAACTCCAAAGTCTTCAACACTGCACGCATCGAAGCCTTGGAAGTGGAAAACTTGATCGAAGCCGCACAAGCCACCATCGTGTCTGCTGCTGCGCGTAAAGAAAGCCGCGGCGCTCACACCGTGAACGACTACGGCGACACGCCTGAGCACCCCAACGGTCGTAACGACCAAGACTGGCACAAGCACACCCTGTGGCACAAAGAAGGCAACAAGCTGACATACAAGCCCGTGCAAATGAAGCCCTTGACCGTCGAGAGCGTCAAGCTCCAGACCCGTACTTTCTGATCAGGTAAACACCATGACAAAACGCACGTTCCAAATCTATCGCTACGACCCAGACACCGACGCCAAGCC